>ERZ1673741.168-NODE-168-length-87991-cov-9.324384_pt1 | contig 87991 bp, 134 predicted proteins | sample MGYA00580209_ERZ1673741 | MGnify/ENA primary metagenome ERZ1673741 (study PRJEB41218, sample SAMN15661754) | gut metagenome | host: Homo sapiens | place: Canada: London | collected 2015-08-20/2019-03-30 | study: EMG produced TPA metagenomics assembly of... | reverse complement strand
GAAAGGATTGATTAAATGAGATATATCACTCAAGATTATATAGAAATCAAGCCAATCGAATGTGCTGGATGTGATTATTATCAAATTGGCACAGATGCGTGGAATATCGTGGTTGGACTTGGTGGATTGGTTAATATGGTAAATCAAGCCAATAAAATTATTGAAGATTACATGAATAAACTTGAGGCGGAGGATTAAAAAGAATGGCAACAAAACGAGTATGTGACCGCTGCGGGGCGGAGATAAACCCCACAAGCTCTGCGACGTATGTAAACGTACGAAGCGCGTTCCATGAGGAATCACCTGATATTGAGCTTTGCTGTTCGTGCGCGATGCAAATCAGAGAATGGCTTAAGCCACGTGTAGAGGAGAGCAAGAAGAATGACTAAACTAAAGCCGTGCCCGTTCTGTAGTGGTAAAGTTAGTATTATTCTGTGTGATGACGAAGGGAATCTGCATGATGAATCATATAGAGAACATCCCTATAGTGGACTTGGCTTTATGCTTCATCACGGTCATGAGGAAAATCCGGGATGTCCGATTGCAAGCTATGAGTGTGATGGCGGGATTTTAGGTGGTGTATATATTTACGACACAGAAGAACAAGCTGCTGAAGCATGGAACAAGAGAGATGAAAATTATGATGAAGGTGCATTTTGGTAATATGGTAAGTTGATATGCATCAATTATTGAAGCATGGAATAGGAGGGCTGATAATGATTTGGCATTATCCAACGCTTAAAGATGATGGGTGGCATCCATCTAAAGATGAAGCGTGGCCTGTTGGTGGAGCATATCATATTTTACAAATGAAAGAAACCCCAAATAGCTTGTATGCATATAACGATGATGATTTTATTGTCGCTTATTACAACAATCTGTTAGAATGTTGGGAAACAGAGAGTTGTATGGATTATATTCAGTGGGAAGATGTGAAACGCTGGTGTGTGCTCACAGACAGAGAAGGTAATCCAGTAAAAGATATGGAGGGTTGATAATGCGGCTAATTGATGCTGATTGGGTACTTGAGCATACCAAACCGTATGAATTATCAGACGAAGATTGGAGCGTAACTGGCGGTACGGCAATTCGGCTTATTCATAATGCTATTGACCAAGCACCAACTATTGATGCAGTTCCAGTAGTGCGGTGTAAGGATTGTGAACATTTCAGAACGAATGATGAAAATGTACCATATTGTCTTAATCCATTTGGATTAGACGACCCTGAACCAAATGGATTCTGCAATTATGGGAGGGAGAAAGATGTGGAATAAATTTAAGCATTGGCTGATTAGAAAATTGGGTGGTTATGTTGCGCCATGTATTAAATGCAATGAATATAAAAAAACGTTGTTGCAAGTAGATAGACACGCTGAAAAGTTGGTTGGTCTGGTAGACATAAATGCGCATCCTTGGTTTGATAACGCGCCAGAAGAAAAACGAATTGAGATTGGTAAGATTTATGTTATTGAACAAATGAGAAAATTGCTAATTGACAATGACTATATTAAGTATGAATATGGAGATGATGGAATTTTGTGCGGAACATTGATGGTGGTGAAACAGCCATGAAAATTACAATGAATGCAAACGAAGTATCAGTATGCGATGGATGCTCAAATTGGCGCATCTGCAAATTTAGTGAAGATGTGAAACGAGCTGAAACAGAATATAGGCAACTAAGAGAAAGTGCGAATTGGCCTGAATGTGTAGAAACGACGCTAGGATGTAAATATAAGCAGTATGTGACAAATTGGAGTAGTGCTGAACTTTGCACTGGTCAAAAATACGAGTATGATGGATTAACATATGTTCCCACAGGTGATCCGCCATTTATTTATAATGAAGGCCCAACTTGTAATATAACTGAATAAAATGAAATCTGCCCCAAAACCCTATATATGTAGGGAATAAATTGGAGCAGATTTTTTATTGGTCATTGGCTAATATATGCTTGATAAGCTTTAATTGCTTCTTTACGGTTATCAAAATATCCAAGTTCTTCGTGGTCTTTGACACAATATTTCTTAATAATAACGCTTGGACTTCTAGTAGTATTTTTCATATTTACACCATGTGGAACAATTCTTAGATTGGCACGTCTGTTATCGTGTCGCTTATGGTTAATATGGTCTATATCCATTCCTTCAGGAAATCCCATCAATAAACGGTGCATATAAATGAATTGCCACGTTCCATCGTCATTCCATACTTTTGCTCTTGCATAGCCATACTGATGAATCATCCATTTATACTGTGATACTAAGTCGTAGTCTTGACGGTCGAAATAAAATTCTTTTCCTTTTGGATCGTGACCAATGACATAATCATCTACAAATTCATATGTGTTTGGGAGACGAACTGTGCCGCGCTCCCATTTTCCTAATAAACATCCACAACTTTTTGTAGTACCTTGCTTCAAATTATTATCTCTGACTACTACAACATTTCCGCAATCACATCTACAACGCCAGCCTACTCTATCGCCAATATCGTCAGCTCTTTCGATGACAGTCAACATACCGAATTTTTGTCCAACTAGGTTCTGTCTTGTTTTAATTTTCTGCATTGTTGCTCTCCTTTATAATATCTTCATATTTTGTTTCGGTTGATAAATCAATACAAATATCAACAAGCCCCTTTTTCATCGCTTCGTATCTTTTTAATTCTTTGCTCTTACTTGTAAGCAGTTTTTCTTTTGCCGCATTATTTATAATTTTTTGAGATCGACCAAACCATCTCAACTCAGATTCGACTTGGCGCTGTATAGGAGTAATAAACTTGACTGAATATATTCCCTTTATTTTATCAAAATGTATTCCGTTGTCATATAAATAATGTTGAACATCTGACGTTAGAAACGCTTGATTTAAGTAGGATTCTACATCATCATAATACAAGTGCTTGTAAAAATCTCTATTGAAAGAATGTTGGTATTTTATAATATCTGGATTGTTTTGTTCTATGGCATAATCGATTGCTTTTATTTCAAGATTACGCAAATATTCTCCAAGTTCTGACTTTACTAATTGACTATCTTCGGCTCTCATCATAGGAACTAAATGATATTGCGTTATGTCGTCTTTTATGTATCTTACAACATACCCATCTGAATAAGCTATGATTTTTTCTTTCTCTGCCATTCGGTTAAGCGCATCGTATATTCTATCAGACAGCAGATTACCAAATATTCTACATACCTCATGATCTATCGACATATCGCGTCCGAGCACATCTTCAAGTTGCAAGCGTTTTGTTAAATTCATAATGACGGCATAATTATCATTAACAGCGCCTAGATTTCTTAGTAGCGGCGTTTTTGTAAACCATGTAACTTGATAATTATTATCTCGTAATATTTCACATATGCGCGTTTTGATAGCTATATACCATTCATCTTTATCATAATATGGCAAAAGCGGCTCAGAATAAACTTTATTGATAACATATTTAACCTGTTTTCCGTTTGGCTCAACGCTGTACTCAAATAGATTATTGAAATCTCTGAGTTGCCTTGCTTTCTTTTTACCGGCTGTTTCTGGTAGTATTCCTAATGCACGGCACAACTCTGAATAGCGCATTGATTGTCCGATAAGATTTTTTGCTTTATTCAAAATCGCGCCTTCTTGCTCTTTGCTAAAATTATACAATATATCATTCCTTTCTAATAATCGAATCTGCCCCATATCACTCACAACGGCTTGCGACAGCAAACGTTGCCTTATAAAATATAACAGATTGAAAATCTGCCCCAAAACCCTATATATGATTATACCATATTACATATATGGCGTTTTGGGGCAGATTTTTTGAAGTCCATTTCACCCATATAAAATATGATAATTTTTAACATCATCACATTCTCATCATCTAATTATACCATATTCTAATCATCTATTTGTTAACAAATTGTAAATTATTACGATAGTGTATGGGGGAAATTTTTGATATTTATAAGAGAAATAAAAATCCACCTCAATCCATTACATGCTCTGTGATTTATTATTACTTGTGATAATATGTATCTGATTACGGGCTATGTGACTTGTTAAAATCTATGTGATATTACAGGGTCTATGATTTGTTGTGCTAAATGCCATTTTCATCCATTTCTACCATTTTCATCCATAACCATGCCCCCCGTCCTGGAAAATACTGCTAATAGTAAAAACACCTGAAAATAGCACTTTTCCACTGTATCAGGCTATTTATAGTCATTAAAATGACCATATGGTCAGTTTACACATTGTAGACTAAAATCGATTGATCGAAAAATCCAAACATCAACAGTCCAAAATTGGATATGTAGCACGCTACGTATTACACATATCGCATTTTTTGGTAAACACCATTTACCCCACCATAGTAAATAGGATTTACTACCATTTACCTTATTATCCATATTATACCAACCACTATAGTACACTATACCATTTAATACACCACACAAGATATCATATTCAATACTATTATATTGATATTCAAATACTGTTACCATCATGCAACACATTGTAACTATTCTAATCAGTACAACATATAGCTACATATATCGATACAATCTATCGATAAAAACATACAATAGTTAATATCGATATAATTATATCCATATAACTATTAAGATATTGTATCAATAAGCAATGAATGAATAAACATTCAGTATATTCATAGAATAACTATACAAAAATCAATGTAATTATAATATATTTTAACTTTCTAGGCGCATATCATAGTTATTTAATATCCAATCAGTGAATAATCAAACTGCATAGAATATGTATAACGGAATACTTTTCTTTGCCGTATGATTTCACGCCTGAAGCACAAAACGGCTCTACGGGGCTTCTAGCGCCTCACAGGTGCATTATAGCTTTTGCCGTTGTCCAGCTATTATATACTATAATATATATAATAGCCGTTTCGTCAATTTGCATAAAATCAACCGCGTTTATTTGTGCAAAATTTTTATAATGGATGAGTTGACATTTCCGGCGTTCTGCGATATTATATAACCATGCAAGGGAGGTGAACAACTTGCAAACGCCATATAAAGGATTTCTGATTCAGGAATCCGAAAGCGTCTATTATATCCGAGACGCAAGCGGCGAGATCGTAGCAAAGACCGAAACCGAAAAAGCCGCGCGCGAGTGGGTGGACGAACACAAGTAAATAGCAAGGCGGGAGCAATCCCGCCAAGCTATCAAAAATAAACAAAAAGACGGCTTGATTTTTGTTGAAATTGACAATTGACAAAAAAGCCTGGTCTATGATACCATAAAGACACGATAAAGAAAGGGGTAAACAAACATGAAGGTTACTTTTATCAAGTATTACAAGCGGGTGTCTATTTGGCAGGAGATCGAACGCAACGAAGTTGAAATGTCCAGAAATGAGATCGACGCAATAGTGTCATTTATGAAAATGAATCGGTTGCATCAGGGGAAATATGACCATATTGAGGCATACGGCAAACAGACCGCTTGTGACGAACGCGAAGAAATTATTGTATCGGAGTAAATCCCTTGAAGAGTCTTTGCAAATTAAGACGAAACGCCTCCGGGCGTCGGGATAAAATACAAACAAAACAGGAGGAACAAAAAATGAAGTATGATTATCTGGAAGCAGTTACCAACGATGCGAAGAATGCAATTCTTCAAAACTATCATGACTGGCATTTTACAGATCGTGACGAACTGGAAGAAGTTGCCAACGATGAACTATGGATAAACGATAGCGTGACCGGAAACGGAAGCGGAAGCTACACTTGCAACGCATGGCAGGCAGAAGAAAATCTTTGCCATAATATGGACGAACTGGAAGAAGCTTGTAATGAGTTCGGGCAGGATATCGGCGAAGCAGTAAAGCAAGGCGCAGAATATTGTGATGTAACAATTAGATGCTATCTGCTATCTTTGGCAATCAGCGCCGCCATTGACGAACTGGAAGAAGGGAAAATCAATTATCAGGAAGAAGAGAACTAAACATTTCCACGCGGTTTTCTAGGCCGTTTTCCGTAAAAAAAAGCGGCACTCCATGAACATTTTTTATAAAAAAAGGAGAAAATTAAAATGAAAAACACTGTGAAGCACATCATTTGGAGTTCTTGGATCAATGAAGATGAGTGGAGAGACAATATCAAAGATGAATGTAAAGAAAATGGTATCGAGTACGACGAAAAAGAACTTTACCATATGGCCTATGAGTTGAATAACTATTATCTGGAAGATGAGCGAATGAACCTTGATATTGACATTCCTAGCGGGATTATTGCTATCGCGGATTTAGGACTTTGGAATGGACGGCATACAGGGTATAAAGAAATCGGAAATAATATTGCTGACTGCCTGTATTATAACACGGATGAAGCGGAGTTTTGGGTTGACATGCACGGCGTTTTCCATGCGTCTATGTCGCATCACGACGGGGTTAATTATGTGGTATTTAAGGCATGGAAAGACGGCGTAACAGATGAACAGAAGGAAAACGTGATGAATGCTATTTATTGCGGCCAGTGTACCGAAAGAATGTTGCGCCGTTATACTCGCAACTTGGGCGGCGATATTGCTAAAGTATATGGCTGGCGGGTCAGCACTGGAAAAAAGGAGGCATGAAGGCAATGAAAAAATCAAGACGCCGCCTAAATCCCATTTACTGGATTTTCCAGTATTTGGGCGGTCTGGTAGCTATTGGAAGTTTGTTTTTCATTCCATATCTAGCAGCAAAAGTTTTAGGGGGTTAAATTATGCATACTGTAAAATACTGGGATTCAAAATTGTACCAACTCCAGAAATTGGCAGATTCAATAAATTACCATATTGATAGCGACGTAGACTATTTACAAATTTGTAAATTGTTGCCAGCGTCAAGAAGTAAACCCGCACCCGTCGAAATTCTACCACTTTTTTGCAATGTGGTCGAGCGGGTGCAAAGTGTAAAAATTGTAAATGATGGAGGAAATTACCATGGAAAAGATTTATAGGCAAAGGAACGCTTATTTTGATACGTATTATATTCATACAAAAGATAGATATATCGGAATTTTAGAGAATCATTGCAGGGGCGTAAAAAAATCCTTATTTTGTTGCATGGGCTGGCAATCCTTATACTTGTAAAAATTGGGAAAACAGAGTCAAAACATTTGATACGGAAGAAGAAGCAATGGATTTTATTGTAAAAAATTGTAAATAATAAGGAGGATTTTATCATGCAAAGATATGAGCCGCGAAAAAGAACTGCTATAGATGGGCGTGCATGGTGGTGCGCATATGACACGCTAGAAAATAAGTATTCTAGTTTACTGTGTTTTGCAAAGTATCGCACGAAAAAAGAGTGCCAAATTGCAATAATTTTAGCGGGATTTTAGGGAGGATTTTACAAAGGGCGAACTCTGGCCGGGTGAGACGGCCTAGAAAGCCCGCCACGCCTCAAACAGAAAGAATATATAAACATAGCCGGACGCGCTGAAAAGCCCGTAAAGAGGCGCTGGAGGCGCGAGAATAGAAAGGAGGAAATTTTAATGGTTGTTTATGCCGTTTTAACTGGTATATTTGGGGATTGCTGGTGCGAAGATGTCAACATTGAAGGACTATACAAGTATAAAGAAGTTGCGGACAAGGTAGCAGAAAAATACAATTCGGATAAACACGCACCAGATGCAGTTGTTGAAGAATTAAACATTTACACCAAAAAGACGATAAAATTATAAATAAGCGAAACGCGCCAAAATCCTATGGCGAGACGCTGATCGGTTGATAAATGGAAGGAGTAAAATTATGAAAACCATTATTGCTATTATCTGTATGCTTGTATCTATGTTTACCGTATCAAACAAGCCCGTTAAAATTTCCGACGTATGCGATACAAAATTGTATGCAATGGGGGCGCGCTGCGTTTCCGTGGAAAATATAGACGATCAGATTGACGTTGTAACAGTGGAAAATTGTAACGGCAATCAGTTTACTTTTGAGGCTCCACGCTATGATTTCTTTGAAGGTGACAACATATCGTGCATTATGTCCGATATGGGCACTCCGTCCATTTTAGACGATGTGGTTGTTTCCGCCACTTATGATAGATACGACCTTCTCCAGCCCGTAGATTGATTTCTACGGGCTTTTCTTTTTGTCCCTATGCTCCTATATGCCTTTTCAATTCTCGCCGTGTAAAGCCGCCCGAACCGCCAGAAGGGCATTGTATAATATGCCCAACTGACACGAGCTGGCATTGTGAAATCTGCACAATTTCCAACTTTTCAGGCCATTTCCATTTTTTTCACAAGTTCGGTTAGACGGATTTAACTATTACATTTTCCCACCATGCTTTGCCCAAATGAAGTGAAAAATCGATGGGTCGAGCGGGCATAAGTATGAGTGTGCCTTACATTTTTTACATTTTTCCCAGCAATATACAGTACATATAATAGCTTGGCGCGAAAAAAATCGAGCTGGATTTTCTCATGTGCGCGTGTGCGGATTAGGTCAAACGAATTTTCCCCCAGTAATATATGCCTATATACAATCATAGCGGCGTGGCGTGGCTTAAAACAGGTGTGGCGGCTCAAATCGACTATGGGTATATCTTGCCTAGAGTAGATGTGAAAGCGGTTCAAATCGGCACGGATGGCGCGACATGGCTATAATACAATCTGCGCTCGTAGTTTGCTTGTCATATATCATATAGACAAATTACCAACTGACATCTGCACATTATTTTACGATAGAAAAATGTGCGAATGTGCAAAAATCTCCTACAGAAAATGTGATGCTGTGAGTGAATATTCATATGAAAAAATGTGAATGATGGTGATTTTGATGCTAATATAAATCATGATATGTGCATGAAAGTAATGTTTCTACGTATAGACGCAAAGTTGCGTATTGTCTATAAATACATCTATCTATATCATGCGTATTGTTATCTGCATCATTTATGTGCATGATGATGTAGATGTATCTGCATATGAATATGTATATAGATATTTATATATGCACGAGCTGAAAAATGAAGATTGATTTTCGAGATTGTAAATATGCGTGGAAATCGAAATTCTAAAATCGGAATTGATATTTACAATTCCAAAATGAAAATCAAAAATCGTACTTGACAAATAGAATCAAATGTGGTATATACATATATAGAGGTGTGAATTGAAAATCGAAAAAGGAGAATCGACGATGAAAAATGAAATTCGATATATGATTGCAGGAATTGGATTGGCCTTGGTTGGATTTGCTGCATGTGGCGGATTCGTCTATACACAGATTCAAGAATACAATTCAATGATGGAACAACGAGCCGTAGAATCTGAGCCGGTTGTCAAATGGATTAAATGTGAGCCGATTGAGACAACCAAAATTGAATATCAGAAAGATGATAATGTAGTCATTATGGAGACTATAGTGACAGAGCCGCAGATTGAAGAACAGGAATTAGAATCTACTATTGTATATGAGCCGCCATTTCATCTGACTGAATATGAAACATGGTTTGTTGAATGTGTGGTAGCTGGTGAGACAGCTGGTGAGCCGTATGAAGGCAAGATTGCTGTAGCTCAGTGCTATTTTGATGCAATGCTCAAGGACGGTTTATCTGCCACAGAAGTAAAATTGGTATATGGATATAGTGGCTGGAATGAAAATTTGGATAAGCAAGATAGAAAAGCATATAATGAAGTTAAAAATGCTGTGATGGACGTGTTCTATGGCGGTAAATTTGTAACCGATAAGCCGATTCTATATTTTTATAATCCTGCATATGGCTATAGTGATTGGCATGAAGCTCAAAAATATTGGGGAAGTATCTCTAATCATAAATTTTTTTATCTAACTGAAGATGAAAATGCAGAATGGACAAATATTCTCTTGACAAATGTAAATGAATATGGTATAATCAAACCGTAGGTGATGATGATGTATGTACTCTATAATCAAAAATACTATCTTATGCACAATGCTATAGGGCAATGGACACCAACACCCGAATTAAATGAATCGTTTCAATTCAACGATAAAACCAAAGCTGAAAATGCGCTTTCTAATCTGCCAAAGCAAATGCGCAATCTAGGCTATTTTGTGCAACAGATTGATGCACCATCTAAACCCGTCGATTTCGACCGGAATACAAATTTGGATTTGGTAGATTATGATTCGGCATTGGCGCAAATTGGCTCATTCTGTGACCTGCATGACCAACTTGTAGCAAGGGCAGCATGGGTTGAATATAAGCTGCAAGAGGTAGAGAATAAAATTCAAGACGTGCTTCATGCTATTGAGTTCAATTCTTATAATGCTAGAGATGGATATAAAATATATAAGCTGCTACATGATTTACGACTTGAACGACGCAAATATAAAGACGAGCAAATTATAGCTGATGTGATGAAAAGCGGCTTTGCTGGTTCAAATTGGAAATTGGCTAGAACTAGAGTAGACGATCTGAAAGATAGACAATATCATGTTAGAGAAATGGAGGAGCTGTTTGAATGAATATTGCAGATATTCTAGGTGCAATTCTAATCATTGGAGGGGCATTGCTTTGTCTATTACCATTTTTACCTTTGAAATAATATGGAGGAATTGTTCAAATGATTGAAACAAGAATTTATAAATGTGAATATTGCGGTGCAGAATTTGATGATGAGTATGAGGCAAATTGCCATGAATGGATATGTAGATATAATGATACTAGAAAGCGAGATGGCAGTAGTCTAAGATTCTATAAAGATGATGGTACAGAAATCAAGTTCGACGATGCCGCATTTGTATGGGCTGATTTTGATAATAACACAGCATTTATTGTTGGCAATGATAGTGATGTAAAATTTGTCATTGATTTCTTTGAATGGCATGGCTATGAGAATCCGTTCCGTGCTATTGAAGATGGCGAGAATCCAAACTATTATGGACTCTGGTGGTTCAACCCAGAACTGCATTATGGTGAATGGGTGCGTGTAGACGATCAGATTAAAAAATGGACGGATATTAAAAATAAATTTGAAAAGATGCTTGACAAATCAAATTCTATATGATATAATCCAATTATCAAATGAATGGAGATGATAATATATGGGATTAGATATTAGAATCAGTCGTGCCAAGCCAATCTATTGCCCGCATTGCGGTGAATTGGTTACATATCGAGCTGTTGATACAGTTGATGGTGACGGCTCAAGTTGGTATGAATTTCTTGAATCTATTGGTTACTATAAGCCATATGTAAAAGGACAACCTTATTCACCGTCTATGTATGGTAAAGATTTGGTGTTGAGCAATGAGCAGGTCGGTAAATTGTTCAAATTTGTAAATCGCCCTGATTTTGAGGGTATATGGCAAATGGATAGTGTATCGCGTCTGATAGAATCGGCTCGTATCGATGGTGATAAAATTGTAATCAATGCAGATTGGTGATGATAGAAATATGCTTAATACCTATTTCAAAATCGGAGATTTCATTTGCCATGTAGACTGCTATGACCGTGAGACTGGTCTGTGGGGATATAGCTGTGATGAAGTACCAGTTCTTAATGGCTGGACTTGTGAAAAATTTATCCAAGAATTTCAAATATGAAAAGAGAAGAATTTTACCTTGTTCAATATACAAGGCGAATGGAATTAAGCTGTACTAATAACATAAAGTTAGATTCGGATGAGATTATGTTTATATCTGAAGAATCCGCGCGGAAATTTATTATGGATTTATATAATAGTGGCGATTTGTTATGGGCGCGATTATCAATTTATGAGGATTATTATCCAGATTAAAAAAATAATTCTTGACAAATGACTAATTGTGTGATATAATATAATTACCAAATGAAAGGATGGTATATATTATGGATAAGAAATTGGTCAAGTTTATAGAAAGTACATATGAGATGGCATTATTATGCAACAACAAAGTTGACGTAAGGTGCTATATGCATCAAAGTCTTGGAGCTTGTTGTTACGAATATGAGCGGTCTGGGGATCTGGATGCAATCAATATTTGGCGCGATGAATGGAGAGAAAAATTTGAAAAATTAGCTTGACAAATAGTATCTCTTATAGTATAATACAGATGTGGTTGAGAGATTAGGTAATCTCAATTACAATTCTTCATTGTGAACCTCCTAGAATATAGTCCTGAGCATGACGATAAAAGGCTCAAATAATATGGCGGTGTCGGTTAATGGTAAGCCAGCTGGCCTATACCCAGTTTAGTCCTAGATTGGGGCAAAATCAGAGTTCGACCCTCTGCGCCGCTACCATGATGAAATTCAAATTTAACGAGGTGATAATATGCGACTGTATTTTGATATTGATGACAACTGGTACGAAGGATATGATTCCTATGATTTTAAGCAAGACGTTAGAAATGGCATAGTGAAATCAATAACAAAAAATCTATTAACAGAAGGAAAATACAGCTTAACAGAAGAAGAAGCGCGTCAGATTGTTAAAGAAAACAAAGCTGAGATTATCGATAAGGTTGTACAGAAGGTGAGCGACGTAATTCTCGAGAAGCAAGAAATCAAATCGCTTGCGCCATCTTTTTCAGAGTTGAAAAAATGCGGATGCTCAAGTGGTAAAGTATTTTGAAGAAATGGTCGATAAGGCGATTGCCAAGAGGTTTAAGTAATATGGAAAAATCTCCGCTAAAAGCCATAAGACAACATTGCTTGGAATGTTGCTGCGGCTCAGCTTATGAAGTAAAGAATTGTACTATCCATGATTGTAATCTGTATCCATTTCGTCTAGGCAACAACCCGTTTCGTACCCGTTCAATGACCGATGAACAGAAGCAAGCAGCGGCAGAACGGCTTAAATCGGCTCGTCTGGCAAAGAAATCATTGACTAATAATGAAGAAAATTCAGATTAGTTGATTATGTAGGGTAAGTTTGTAGGGCTAGATGTTTAGGAGAATTTATTGATTATTAGTGTATGATTATTAACGATTGGATTTGTTTACTTGCCGATACAGCTGTCCTCATATTCTCATTTGTATGCGGTGCAGCTTGGGCAATCAATTTATTGAAAAAATAATAAAAATAATGCTTGACAAATAAAATCAAGTATGGTATAATTGAGAATGCAAAGATGATGGTGCTGTATGAACGGATGTTCCATGCTACAGTGATTGCATATGAGTAGGCTACAGCTAAGTGGAGTTTGATGAACAGCCATCATGATATAGGGAACGTGCGTGAGACAAATGAGATAAGCATGAATGGCGTAATTGCTGAGTAATGCTAAGTAGGGCTCACTAGTCAATCTGTTCGGCATAATGAAAGGGATTGGGATTGACAAATATAAAATGACACATCGGAAAGACGATGATAATATCCGACCGGATTTGAAGATAACCGTCAAATCTATATCACGCCCGCACTGGGGTCTGCGCAGAGTTTGAGAAGCGGCAGATACAGACTAGAGAATTGGGGTCGCGCCCAATCGTGCCACGTTAGCATCCATGCAAAAACATAACGGCAAAGGTGATATAAGGATATTATGTAAACATCATTCACGAGCCGATGCTAGAAATAGCTATGAGGTAGGAAGTTGGCTTGAGATAAATATGGAAGCGTAAGTTAATTGGGAAACTCACAGTGTTTATTCGTCTGAATGCAAGTTCAATTCTTGCCGCTTCCAATAGATTATAGGATTGCACGCAGCTATGCTCAGCATTGTAACTGTCCCAGATGCAAACCTAAGAAAATCTTAAAATCCTTAGATTTGTAAGGTTGAGATAATGAATTGGTCACATGAATCTCAATCTAGTTTATGGGTTGTAATGCTAGTTGCTGAATAGCTGATGGTTGACCACCTGATGTTATGAGGCAACGTCTTAAATCCTCATTGAGTGCGCATTATATGAGGTGTTTGCCGGTTGACAGAAAATCGGACAAAGAGCGATATTCGGCACAGGCTCATAGCGCGGTGATAGCCTATTCCGCGCATTGCTGAAAACGTCATTAAGTCCAAGGATAAATGACGGGTCGAGTCGACGCAAAGAATTAGTTCAGCGATGTAGCGGCTGTAAAGCCACTAAACAATATAGGGCTTGGGTAAGATGACCCTGTAAGTAGTTGATAGTGGAACAATAACCCTATATATCAAGTCAATATGCGCATGAACATTGCGACTTGTTTTAATAAAATTTTATTAGAAACTGAAAGGAAATTAAAAGGAATTTATGACCAAGAAGGAACTAATCAAGTTTGTAGCAGATAGTACAGAAAATACGGTCAAGGACACAACTGAGATTGTAGACACATTCATTGATTATGTGCGGCATAGTCTAGTTCAGCATGAAGATGTTGTGATTCATGGCTTTGGCAAGTTCACAACCAAGTTGCGTGATGCTCGTACTGCTCGTAATCCACAGACCGGTGAAACCATTGAAGTTCCTGCTAAGTATGCTCTGACGTTTAAGCCGACAAGCACACTAAAGGCAGAAATCAATGAGTAAATAATCCTCCTGTTAAAATCCCTATGGTCGAAAGATTGTAGGGATTTTTCTAAAAGAAAGAGGTGATGAAATGTTCTATACAAAAGGATTGCGCGGAGTCAAAATTTATTGTGGTGACGAGCTGATTTCTGAATCACCTGTACGTTATACTAATGAGTCTGTACCAATTAAAATTTCTCAAAACGATATGAACATAGATTTGAATATTACTACTAACTATGAGTTTGAGCAAGATGTCGAAAGTGGTAAGTGGTATCTATATGCTGATGGCATAAGAGTATGTGAGGTATTTCCTAAAACAGAAAAATAACTCTTGACAAATCGCCACTATGGTGCTATACTTAAATCATCAAATGAAGGAGCTGAATATTATGAATGAACTGTTTGTTATGAGTCTCAAAGCAAAGCACCGTAGTGAAGGTACTATTCGTGAATATACCAAGGCGATTGAGAATTGCTTGGAGCATATCAATAAGTCCGAAGCTGAAATCAAGCAGATTGACCTTGAACTGTGGCAGTCTAGCATGAGCAATCTTAGTTCTGCATCTGTTGCTCAGAGAACATCTGCGGTTCGTGAATATTTCAAATTCCTTTATCGCAACGAGTTCATTAACCGTAATCCAGCTGAGATGCTTGAAGCGCCGCAGATTAAGAATCGTGAGCAATCGGCTCTTAACGGCGAGCAGGTTAGAGCAATGGTCAATGCTGCAACCAATGAGCGCAACAAGGCGATTATCATGATGCTTGCTCAGACTGGCTTGCGTATTCATGAGCTTGCTAATATCACGCTTGAGCAATATGAATCTCGTAGCAATAATATACTGGTTATTCGTGGTAAGGGTGATAAGGATAGATTGGTTGGCTTGGCTGATGAGACGATCAAGCTGATTGACAGTTATATTACCAATGAGCGCAAGGATGGCTGTGAATATCTGTTTGTAGGCAACAGAGGCAATAAAATGGATGGCAAGAATACTAGCGCCATGCTCAAAGTATGTGCTAGAAAAGCGGGTATTGAGAATTGGGAAGAATTGCATATCAGCAATCATACAATGCGCCGCACATTTGCTACTATGATGTCTGAGGCTGATGTGCCGATTGAGGTTATTAGTAAGGCAATGGGACATAGCTCAGTTGTTATTACGGCGAATAGATATATCAAGCGTACTGAGCAGAGAGCAGTAAATGCAATGAGCGTTGTGAATTTTTAATTGAGGAGGATATGAATAATGGTTAAACCCGGAGTAGTATTTGTCTATGATGGAAAAGTGGCACAGGTATTGGAGTATTTGTCAAATCTTGATTTGTGGATTTGCATATATTTTGATGGGTCGTATTTATTTTTGTTATCGACTGAAGAAATTGAAGGAGGGAAAAAGAAAAATATGAAGCTAGAATACAAATTCTATGAAAAGAATCTAGCACCTAAGTGGCTAGAGGGCGATTATGACCTGCATATTGAGGGTAATCGCATGATGATGACGAGTAAGGATGGTAAGAAGGTCGAGGCTCGTTGTCATCCTGACGATGATTGGCGGCTACAGGTTGGCATTGATGAACTGAAGGAAAGAATGGCTGAAGCAAAGAAGCCAAGAGAAATTAAGGTTGGGGATAAGGTTAAATTCGTATTTACTGATTTTTATAACCCAAATAAGCTGTGTGATTTTTTTGATACTGCTGAGGTTGCCACTTATGACATTATGAGAACTATGTCTACTGCTTTTTCTGGTGAAACTCCCAGTAAGGTATGGAGATATGAAGTGCTCTATGTTGGTGACCATCTTGACAGATCTATCAATAAGAATGTAAGAGTCGCTCTTGTAAGACATGAAACGACCGATACTGAGTTTGTTGTGCGGCTTGAAAAGTTGGAGCTATTAGCATGACCGATATGCACAATGAAGTTGTAGAAGCTGTTGTAGAGCACTATAAGGGTGCTGATGAGGACATTGCAGCTGATTGCTTAGTATACCTATCTAGTCTAAAATGTCTACCATTAGCCTATACAGCTGATACAGTACTAGAATCAATGGGCAGATGTCCTGTTTGTGGTTGTAAGCTAGAGCAATATACACATAGAGAGTTGCATACTGAGCTGGATGAGCCATGCTATGAGACATTAACAGAGGTCTATTGTCCAAATTGTGATATTCCATATAAGGAGGGAACATATGTCGGATAATGAACTGCATGATGTACTGAAAGCCGAACTTGAGCCTAAATTTCAGAGCTATTTTAATCAGGGCTTAATGACAGGATGGGATGCTTGTATCTATGAGATTGATAAGCTGACAAGCGGCTTAACATCTGCTAAAGCAATTAGAGAGGTCATCAAACGTAAGGCAGCTGAAGCCAACTCAAGAGGTAAAAAGAATGGATGATGTGTGGCGGCTAGTGGCATGTGTGTTGCTATGGCTTGGCTTAATGCTATATGAAATCAAGAAAGGCGATGTATGAAAGAAAAGAATAATCTATTACCATTATGGATTGCTGGCGGCTCGATATTATTTGTGTCAGCCGCTATGCCATTGATTGATTCTGTGGCCACACGGATTTCATCTGCTATCAATGCGCATATCAATCGTATGCAGATTGATTTAGAGCTTGACCAGAGAGAGGCACAAGCCGCTGCTGAGACAATTAAGCCAAGTCCACAGATGACGCAAGCAATTGGTTTTGATGTAAACCCAGAGCCTAAATATGAGGATGATGATTATGAGTAAACGCCCCTCCCATATCTGGGAAATTCCTTGCAACCGTTGTGATTATCAATCTGATTGTGACAAATATGTAAAAATCGATCCGCGCATGACCGCACAGAGAGATAAAATGTGGAACGACGCTGATTTGAATTGTATGGATTGTGTGCTAAGAAATGTGCTAAAGATGAGGAAGGATGGCGAGTCGGCTTAATGGAATGGATTGAAAAAATTATATGGCATGATGTTGTGACCAGACCATCTACTGAGGAAGATATTGAGGAATGGGCTGAACAGGGATTGAGCGAAGATGAATATCCTGTATATATCTTTTCTTGTGATTTGCCAGATGATGGCTGTGATATTCTAGTATTGACTACGGGTGGTTTTGTACATCAGGATACTTGCATGATTGATGATCAATGTGGAGGATATAATTCATTTTATTTGGACAATCGCGGTGATTGGGATGACGTGGTAGCATGGGCATATATGCCTACTGGTAAGAAGGATGAGGAGGCTACTAAGTGACCTCAAAAGGAACATCCAGACCATATATCCATTTTTTATCAAATGCAGCAGTTGATGTGACCGGCTCTTGTCATCATGTACGATTCAAAAAATATAGCATTCTCTTAGATTGTGGCATGATACAGGGTATGGGGGATGTTGTATCAGACTATAAGGCTAATCTTGCTCAGTTAAAAAAGATTAAGGCGAGAGAAGTAGATTTTATCGTATTGGGGCATAGTCATCTTGACCATATTGGGCTTGCTCCTGCGCTATATGCTAAGGGATGTAATGCTCATATATACGTACCAACTGGTTCTACTGATTTTCTCAAGCTGTTATGGGAAGATAGCTTAAAAATCATGCAGTCTGATTGTCTAAAAATCCAAAATAAACATGGGCAGAAAGCCGCGCCATTCTATGATGAGCAAGCCATTGAACGTGCACTTAATCGCATCATAGAGGTTGATTATAATACGTCAATCTCGCTTGCATCAGATATTAAGTTGACATATTATCCTGCCGGACATATTATCAATTCAGCGCAATGTGTTCTTGAGTTAAAAGACGGGTATGTTACTAAGCGCATTGGATTTACAAGCGATATTGGTGGTGCATCTGAAAGACCGTACAAGGCGCGTAGACAGACGTTGCCATTCGTTGATGTTCTTATCTCTGAATGCACATATTGTCAACAGGGGCGACCCAATAGCCCCAAGGACAGAGATAAAGATATTGAGAAAATTAAGACGGTCATCACTGAATCTAATAAAATTCTAATTCCTTGTTTTTCATTAGACCGTACTCAATCTATGTTGCGCCTATTGCACGATGAGGGTATAGATAAGCAGATTAAAATTTATCTTGATTCGCCCCTTGCATCTAAATTCTGTGCAATCTGGCCGTGGGAAGAAGATGAACTTGAGAATGTGCGAATTGTTGAATCTCAAGAAGAATCAGTTAATCTACAAATGCGAAATGAGCATTGTTTAATCATCAGCGCATCGGGATTCCTTGTAGGCGGCAGGATTATGAGCCATCTTAAAACGGCCCTGCCTGATATTCGCAATCATATCTTGTTCTGTGGCTTTGCTGGTGAGAATGGACTTGCGGCTCAAATCAAATCCAATATGCCAGAGGTCAATATTGATGGAGTGAACGTGGCAAACAAAGCCAATATCACAGAATTGCGCTCATTTAGTAGCCATGCTAGTTATGAAGAATTGATTGACTACTTGACAAATCAATGCCGTTTCAATAAGCTATGCTTAGTACATGGAAATTATGAGAACAAAGTAGAATTTGCTAATACTCTACAAGATGAGCTAATCAAACAGGGTAAATCAAGTAGGGTGGTATGTACTCAACAAGATCAGAGGGTATTCATATGAATGATGAAGAAATTAGAACCGTCAAATCGCTACAAGATGGTGGCACATATATTGTTAGATTCAAAGACGGTATAAGGAGTAAAGATGCCGAAGCGTGGATGAAGGTTTTGCGTCTTACTCTACTCGGACGAAATATTATATTGCTTCCTGAGTTCCCGCATTTATTTGAAATTGTTGGTGAATCAATAGAAAAAATTAAATAACCCTCTTGACAACCGCTCCAATCTATGATATAATCCAAGTATCAAATGAAAGGGGCGGTTGTTATTATGACCACTGAAAAACTGTATGATGTTATCAAAGCATGGCGCGACTCTGTAACTGCTGAGGGTATGATTGCCACTGGCACAGAGATGAATAATGTGCTGAAGCAACTTGAAGCCGATATGATCATTGAGCAGTCAAAGAAATCTAGTACAAAATCGATTGTGACTGCGGCGAATAGAATTATCAAGAACGCTGAATTGTGCAATAAGCCTATGTTTGAAGGTATGTTTACAAATCAGACAAGAGACGGCTCGACGCTGTATTGTGTATGTGATGGCTTTGTAGCTATTAGATTCAATGAAAAGCCGCTCCTGCCTGCGATTGATGAAAAATGGCATGGACAGGAAATGCAGCTTGAGCAGATTGTTAGACCGATATACGACTCTAAAGAAATCGCTCTTCCTGATATTGGCGAGCTTAATGTCTATATCAAGACGCATAAAATCAAAGAAAAGAACAACCCTAAGAAAGTGGCTGATTATTTACTCAATGAGGAATTGAATCTTTGGGTCAATCCGCAGTATTTACTTAATGCTATGGAATGTCTGCCTGATTGTAAGGCGTATGCAGCAAATAGAATCAGCACCATTTATTTGAAGGCTGAAAATGGTGATGGGTGTGTATGTCCGGTGTATCATAAATAAGGAGGAATAAAAAGATGCCTTGGAAATATCGACCACATAGAGGCACACTTAAAGAATCAATGAAAGAATGTCGCGAATTTGATTCATTGACAGACGTGTTTGAGTATGTCGCAAGAGAATGGGGTATTCATAAATTCGATTTAAGTATCAAATATCTATGTGATGATAATCGTATTGGATGGTGTCCGACGTATTATATTTGCACCGATACATTTGATGGCAAAACATATAATGAAACACCACAATGTATTGGGATGTGTACGGAAGTAGAATGAGGAGGAATAAAAACATGGAATACAAAATTGGAGATATTATCAAGTTCAAAAATGATGCTGGTATATTTCAGGTTGAGATTAAGAGCAAAATTACAACAATGGACGCTATTAGAGGCTCTGCTGGCGATATGCTATTTGGAGGCAAAATGCGGCTCGAAGTACACCACAGAGACTATGGAGAATATATTATTACTATGACAAGTCGTGAGGAATCCAATGATACGGGTAAAATCATTGTATGTTGTCTCGATACTTGTAATGATGAGGTTGAATATTATCTTGGGCAGATTGTTCAGTATGAAGAAAAAGAAGACGTATTTGAGTTGATGAAGTGATGAATGAACCAATTTGGGTAAATTACCATAAGCATACATCTCTAAGCAATAAATGGTTAAAAGATAGCCCGCTCTTGCCAATAGATTATTGGAATGAGCTAAAAGAACGATATGGGGATAAATCATGTATCTATACTACAGTAGAGCATGGATGGGCCGGTAATTATTTCAAACAATATGATGACCTTGAAAAATTTAATAAGAAGAACGGCACGAACATCAGATGGATATATGGCGCTGAAGCATACTGGGTAAAAGACAGACATGAATCTGATAGAAGCAACTGCCATATTGTGCTATTGGCGCGAACCGATAAAGGGCGTAAAGCAATCAATAAAATTCTATCTATTGCAAACAAGGATGGATATTATGCGCGTCCTCGTATCGACCTTGAATTGATTGACCAGTTACCATATGATGATGTGATGATTACAACGGCTTGTGTTGCTTTCTGGAATAAATATGATGACATTGCCAACATTGTTAGGCATATAGCCGAGTCATTTCCTCATTTTTATCTTGAGGTACAGGCGCACGACACACCAGAGCAAAAAGAACTAAATTGGCGCATTATCCAAATTAGTGAAGAATTAAATGTGCCAATTATCGCTGGTTGCGATAGTCATGTTATCACTGAATCACAAATGCTTGATAGAGATGAATTGCTCAAATCAGGTAACATCCATTATGAGGATGAAGATGGATGGTATATGGACTATCCAACATATGATGTACTATTTGAGCGATTTAAGCAACAGGGCGTATTAACAGATGCACAGATTAAAACCGCTATCAATAATACTAATGTATTGTTTGAATTTGAGGACATAAAGCTCGACCGCTCTTTGAAAGTGCCTGTCATCAAAGAGCTGCGTAATAAGACACAAGAAGAACGCAATCATATATTTGAGCAGATTCTGAAAGATGAATGGTTCTTGCAAAAAGCTGATATTAACAAGGATAAACTGCAACAGTATTATCAAGAAATCAAGCATGATATAGGTGAGATAGAGGCTTGTAATATGGCCGATTATTTCATCTTATCATATATGGTAATGAAGCGCGGACAAGAGAAATATGGCGGTATCTTGACTCCATCAGGGCGTGGCTCTGCCGTCTCTATGTATCTCAATAAACTCTTGAGACTTACTAAGGTCGATAAGGTCAATAGTCCAGTCCTTATGTATTCAGAACGATTCTTGACTAAAGAGCGCGTCTTAGATAGTCATACGCCGCCTGATATTGATAACAACGTCAGTGACCGTCAACCATTCATTCAAGCACAGCGCGACCTTGTAGGTGAACTTGGCACATATGATCTATTGGCTCTTGGTACGCTAAAATTCAAAGCCGCATGGAAAATGTATGCAAGAGCATATAATGTCGAGTCTGATACAGCCAATGAAGTAAGCAAGCAGATTGACCGATATGAAACAGCCAAGAAACACGCTGAAGATGGTGAAACGGTTGATATTCATAAGTATATTGAGCCGAAATATCAAGAGCTGGTAGATGGATGTAAAAAATATCTAGGCATTTATGATACTGCAAAGGGGCATCCCTGCGGTTGCTTGTGCTATGAGGGCGACATTGAATCTGACATCGGCATCAGCTTGTGTAAATCCGAAGCAACTGGTAAAGAGGTGCTTGTCGCTAATATTGAATCGGGCACGATTGATGCTTTTGGCTATCTCAAGCAAGATTATCTTATTGTTGATTCAATCGGCCTGACATATGATATTTATAAAGAGGCTGGAATCGAGCCATTCACTGTCAACCAGCTTCTTGAAAAAATCGCACATGATGATGCAACATGGCAGATTTATGCAGATGGTTATACACAATGCGTCAATCAGTGTGAACAGCCAAAGTCAACTCAAAAAGTAATGCGATATAAGCCAAAGAATATTGCTGAGTTGACCCAGTTCATAGCTGCAATCAGGCCGTCATTCCAATTTATGTATCAGACATTTGAGCAACGGCAACATTTTGATTATGGCATCAAGGCTCTTGACGATTTGCTCCAAGATGAATACTGCTCATCATCATTCATTCTATATCAAGAATCTCTAATGAAAGTCCTTGGCTTTGCTGGCTTCCCTATGTCTGAGACATATACTATCATCAAGGCAATCAGTAAGAAAAAGGATTATATTATCAAGGATGCAAAGCCAAAATTTATCAAGAATTTTACTCAAGCCATTCTTGATACGGGCGAAACAGATGATGATAATAAAGCGCATGAGCTTGCTGATAAAGTATGGACGATTATTGAGAATAGCGCCGCATATGGCTTTAATAGTGCCCATGCTTATTGTATGGCTATTGATAGTGTAACGATTGCTTATCTCAAAGCGCATTATCCACTTGAATTTTATAAGTGCGTGCTCCAGCGATTCACTGATAAGGGCGAAAAAGACAAGGTTGCACTCATTAAGCAGGAGATGCTAAAACGCGGCTATAAGCTCAAAGATATTCAATTTGGAGATGATAATAGAGCATTCAATATAGACCGTTCTAACAACTGTATTGTGCAAACTATGGCATCTATTAAGGATATGCCTAAGAGCGCACCAGAGGCACTATATGTGCTTGGAAAATCTGATATAAAGAACCGCGCCGCTCTATATCAAGCTCTTATGGACGATCCTAGAATCAATAAGAAAGCCATTGAAATTTTATTCCATCTTGGATATTTTAACAAATTTGCTCAACCAAATCGGCTCATTGCTGAATATGAAATTTATCAAAAATATATTTCAGCAAAGGTATTGACAAAATCATCATTTGATGATATAATGATAGATGTAATTAGACCGTGTTGTGGTAAAGAAACCGAGAAGCAATTTAGAGAGATTGACAATAAAGCATTGATAACAGCTTTAATTAAACAAGCAAATATCAAACCAGCTACTATTGTTGACCGTATTAAATGGCAACTTGAGTATCTAGGATATTGTACAGTAAATGACCCAAATTCAGACCCTAATGATTGGCTAGTGCTAGATGTCAAGACAACAGGATATGGTGCAGTTTATGTAAAAATTTACAATTTATGTTTTGGCGTCGAAAGAACATATAAAGTAAACCGACAGTATTATAGTAAGAATTCAATAAATGTTGGAGATTGTATTAAAGCCGTAATTCAAGAAAAGGACAAATATAAAAAAAATGAAGATGGCGAATGGATAAAAACAGGAGAAAAAGAAAATATTATAAAATGTTGGAAAATACTTGACAAGTAAAAAATTTTATGGTATAATATAAGAAAGGTTAATAGAGGGTAGCTAACTTCTATTATTTAGGAGAGTTGCTTATACCAACTCTCCACTTTTAATATTTCTTGTATAAGGAGAATATATACATATGGAAGAAAAAGAAATCTGGAAAGATGTAGTTGGGTATGAAGGTTATTATCAAGTAAGTAATTTAGGACAAGTAAAATCGTTGGACAGGTATGTTAAATACAAGAGAACTGGATTGCGGTTGATAAAAGGTAAAATTTTATCACAGAAAACAGATAGAAATGGATATAAATGTGTATTGATATGTATAGATAACAAAAGGTGGTATGTGACAGTGCATAGACTTGTGGCATTGATGTTTGTACCAAATCCAGATAATAAGCCACAAGTTGGACATAAAGATGAAACTAAAACAAATAATCGAGCAGATAATCTCGAATGGGTAACTCCAAAAGAAAATAGTAATATGCCAAAACATATAGAAAGATTGTCTGTTGCGTTATCTGGTGAAAATAATCCAATGTATGGAAATTACGGAAAGTTAAGTTCTAGATGGAAAGCTGTTGTAACTGAAGAAACACGTGCAAAAATGTCTAAGAAATCAAAAGGAAGATTTACAAGAGCAACCCATCCAGCTTCTAAAAAAGTTATGTGTGATGGAATTGTTTATGATACTATTCTGGATTGTGCAGAGCATTATGGAATGAATCGTAATACATTTAGTAATTATTTGAACTGAAGAGTAAAAATGCCAGATAAATGGAAAAATCTAGGGCTTTCTTTTTATAAGAAATAAAATGAAAAAGGATGAAAACGGTGAATGGGTGACGCTGAACGAAAAAATTGTGGAGATGAAATGTTGGAAGAAATTGGAGGTGTAAATAATGGATACTGTTGAATTTTTGAATGAAGGTACTAGGATGTGTAATAATTATGAAGCATGTGTTGGTTGTCCTATGGAGGAAACAGATGATTGCTGTATGGTTAATATGAATCTCAAGCAAATGATAAGTATTGTGGAGCAATGGGCAAAAGAACATCCTATAAAAACAAGGCAGAGCGAATTGCTTAAGCTATTTCCTGAAGCTAGTGTGCTATATGATGAATATCTAAATATCTGTCCAGCTCAACTTTCAAGTGAATGTCGTGATAAGAAAACTGGTGGATGTTATGACCCCGGAATGGATTGTGGCAAATGCAAACGTGATTTTTGGCTAAAAGAAATTGAATGAGGTGAATGATGACAAATCAAGAAGCTGCCACATTGATAGTCAAGGAATATGGCAATTATAGAGGAATTTGTATTGAATATAAGCAATTTTCTTATATCAACCCAAATCTATCTGAAGCTATTGCTATGGCTATAGCAGCATTAAATAAAGAAAATAATAAGGAGGATTAAGTAAGTAAATGAGTAAAGCAATTATGATTATTGGGGCAAGCGGTTCCGGTAAGACAACTAGCCTAGAGCATCTTGACCCAAAGCTGACATTTTACATTGATGCAGATGGTAAAGGACTAAGTTGGAAGGGATGGCGCAATCAATATAATAAGACTAATAAGAATTATTTTGTATGTGATGACCCTAATTCTATTTATAGTCTAATGCAGCAAATCAATGATAAGCAGAAGCAGATTAAGTATCTTGTGATTGACACACTGAATGGCTGTATGGTAGCAGATGAGATGCGCCGAGCTAAGGAAAAGGCGTATGACAAGTGGATGGATTTAGCGCAGAGCGTATATAGCATTGTTGATTTCTCTAATAAGATGCGTGATGATCTTACGGTAATTCTCATTGGTCATACTCAGACAAGCGATGATGGATTTACTTGTATGCTCACTAATGGGCGTAAGCTCAATAAGATTTGTCTTGAAAGCAAGATGACCACTGTGTTACTATCTCGAATCAACGATAATGGTGAATATGTGTTTGAAACAAGAGCAAAGAATAGCACGGCTAAGACCCCAAGAGGCGCGTTTGAAAAGGATGAAATTCCTAATGATATTATGTTAGTCATTGATGCTCTGAAAGACTTTTAACTACTCCGGCTAAAAAAGCTGAGTAAAATATAAACAATTTTTTATTAAAATCAAATTAAAGCGAGGTTAAATTTATTATGAAGCGAATTAACAACTGGGAGAATATTCAGGAAGGCACATCTTTTAAGCGTCTAACGCCAAATGGCTATATTGTTAAGATTCTTAATGTAGAAGATCATCCAGACAAGGAATATCTAAAGATTTATTTTGACATCGTAAAGGGTGATGATAAGGGCTATTTCAAGAAGCAGTATGACGGCGATACACGCAAGGAACGCAAGTGGCCCAATGCTGGTACATTCATCCGTTCTTATAAGGATTCTGCGGCATCTATGTTCAAGGGCTTCATCAATGCTATCGAGAAGTCCAATAAGGGCTATCAGTGGAATTTTGATGAAAAGACGCTTGTAAATAAGGTCGTTGGTCTAATTATTGCCGATGAGCAGTATCAGAATCAGAAGGGTCAGGTTCGTGTCCGTAACTATGTCGCGGCTGTTCGCTCTGTTGAGACTATTGAAAAGGACGAATATGAAATTCCTGCGCTCAAGGAGCTGACCACCACAAAGACCACAACTGCTCCTGCTAATGACCCAATCCCTGATTTTGGCGATGTGTTTAACACTACTCCTACTGATACATCGACTCCTGCTGAATCAGAAAATCCTTGGGATGATTCTGACGAGAATCCATTTAATCTATAAAAATATTAAAGGCGGGGCTTGACAATCCTGCCTTTTTATTATATAATAGCTGTGAGGTGATAAAAATGAATACAGATGTAATGTTCTCAAGCGCAACAGATAATTGGTCAACGCCGCAAGATTTTTTCGATAAGCTAAATGATGAATTTCATTTCACGCTAGATGTATGTGCCGATGAAAACAATCATAAGTGTGAGCATTATTATACCAAAGAAATTGATGGACTGAGACGTCCTTGGATTGGGACAATATGGTGCAATCCTCCGTATGGACGTAAAATTGGTGAGTGGGTACGACGCGCTTATATTTCTTCTCATATTGGTTCTGCTACTGTAGTAATGCTATTACCAGCTCGAACCGATACACGCTGGTTCCATGATTATATTTACAATAAGTCAAATATAGAGATTCGTTTTATTAAAGGATGGCTCAAATTTGGTGGATGTAAAAATTCAGCCCCGTTTCCATCTATGGTTGTAATTTTTAAATCGAAGTAATGACAAAGTAGGTGATGATGCTTGAATAGATTTCTATGTGTAGCTCAACTACAAGAGCTGCGAATCGACCTATATCAAACCCACATGAAAGCCAGATTCAGCGTCATCACCAATCATCAATGCCTCACCATGAGCCAAACATTAAGCCGTAAATGGAACGAGGTGCAAATCAAATCGTGGTTAGCTATGGCACAATATATTCATCCGCGAATAGACAGCTATATATATGTCAAAAATAAACATTATTATACAATGAAAAAATCTGATATACCTACTAAGCTATTGGTATCAGGCAATATCAATGAATGGAAAAAATCATTGTATTATAATGTACAATATTGCCGCATAGTTGAAGATAATGTGGCTGATAGCATGAATATAGAGATGGATGGACAATGGTTGGATTCGAGCCGATTCTTGAATATATGCGGCGATTCGCCTAGGGTGTTTACCATAAAGCGTCCTGACGGCTGTGATGGCTGTATATGCCGATTGCGGCTTGAATATGATGCAGGATATAGTATAGAACAAAATCGGGTCATAACGCATCCTAGCGGTCTTAACGTAGTTGATTGCAAGAAAACAGATGCGGTTATGAGCCAAGAAGAAATTGATAAGTGGATGTTAGAATATGATATAATTTCCTCTTGACAAATAAATCAATATATGCTATACTTGGATTATCAAAGAGATGGAGGTAATAATGATGAAATGGGAAGCGTGGTATTATGACTATATCAATGGCAATAAGAAAACGTACATTTACGTTGAAGCCGATTCTTTTGATGAGGCGATTGCTAAAGCTCGTCGTATTGATCTTAGAGTAAACGCGGCAAGAGTGGTAAGTGAATGAGAAAGCCACCTACAGTCAAATGCCGCCAATAAAAGGAGGATAAATATAATGAAGATGAAAATTTATGATTATGACGATAAAGTTAAAGAAGTTGAGATTCCAGACGATAAGCATATTGAGGTTATCTATGTGACTATTTGGTCTGGCGATGAGACTGGATTTATGATGTTCGCAGAGGGTGGATATGTCGATTTTGATGCTAGTGATAATCGATATGCCTCCTTTTATGATGGACAGTACATTGTTGATGGCGATAATATTCAGAAATGGCTTAACTGGACACCTACTCATGGTGAATATTTGTTACCTTATAGCTATATGCGTCAGATGGCATTCTCTGGATTATGAAAGAAAAAACAGTTAAATGCCGCCAATGCGGTAAATCAGCACCAAAACAAGATACAATAGAATATAAGCCTAAATTCTATTTCTGCTGTGAGCAATGTAAACAGGATTATATCAATGCTCATACTACCAAGCCAAAGACAGAATCAAAAGATGATAGGCGCAAATTGCTGGATTATATACGCCAAGTAGCCCCCGATGCCAATATGCGGCTTGTAGGTATACAACTTGCTCAGTTGATGAAAGATAATCCTGATATGACATATGGCGGAATTGCTTATACTATCAGATATATCAATAAAGAGCAAGGATTGGATATATCCAAATCGCCGCTTGGTTTAGTCAAGTATAAATATGATGAATGTAAAAAATATTACACTTGGCTAAATCAGGTAAGACAGAATATACAGCAATGGCAAGCTGAAGATGGGGTTGAAACGATTGTGAAAAGAAATGATGAGGAGGATGTGTTTAGATGAAACATAAAATGATTGGATGCTCTGAAGAATGCCTAGAATTTGCCTGTTGCGATTTCTGCATCTATGTTCACCATGATTTTTTCTTTGATAAAGACGGTGATATTGTCCGTGGCGGACCAGTTGGATGTGGATTGCATGACGATGAGCGTCATCAAGATATCGCTGAAAGCTGTGGTCATTGTCCTGATTTCCATTGTTTTAGAGCACATGAAGATAATATGGTTGTAAAGGAGATTGATGATGATGACGTGGTATAGTATTGGCAAAAATAGTAAACCAGATGATTATGAATGGGTGCTTGTTTCATTTCTTACAGAAGACAGTAGACAAAGATGCTCTGGCACTTGTGTTGTAGCTGCACTTTGGGAAGATGATGAGGGATGTGCTATATGGTATGACGGTAATCGATTCTATAACATTCATACAACAGACCGTTGGGCATATATTGAATTGCCGGAGGAATAATCATTGCTCTATGACCAAAATTCTGTTAGGCTGCTATTAGGTTGTTTGCTAATTAAGCCATCTCTTGCTATTTCTGATAAGTACCCTCTAAGCCGTGATGATTTTACGGTCGATTTTCATCTCAGATTATGGCAAGGGTGTGTTGCCCTAGCTAAGCGTGGAGCTGAGTCCATATCGTCACTAGACATTTATATGCTATGTAAGAACAATAAGCAGGTAGAGGATATATTCAAGTTAAATCAGTTAGACGATTTCATTGATACAGTCAAGCAGCTTGCTAATGTTGGAAATTTTGAGGTCTATTACAACAACACGCGCCGAGCCACATTACTTCGTTCTTACAAAAACGCTGGCTACAACATAGACAAATTTGAGCAAGATGACAAAGCAACCATAGAGGATATAGTACAATATTTTGACGCGCATCAGATAGCTATAAAGAAGCAATTTTATAAAGACAAGGACATAGACGAGCTAAAAGCTGGTGATGGATTTGAAATGATTAAAGAGGGTTTCAAGGCAGAGCCGCTATTTGGCGCAACGACATTTAGTGAATATCTAAACACAGCAGCTAGAGGTTGGATTCCGGGGCAGCTATCTATCTATTCAGTCGGTTCAGGCGTAGGCAAGTCAACCATCGGCTTGGCTAATCTTGTGCAAGTATGTTGTCCTAGAATCTATGATATAGACAAGGGGCAATATGTAGATAATCCATGTTATCAGCATAAAGCTGGTCTGTATCTCCAATTTGAGATGGCTGGTGATACCGAAATCACGCCTAAGATTGTGGCTACGATTAGCGGCGTACCATGCTTTAGTATCTTGAATGGACGCTATGAAGAAGGCGAAGAAGAGCGTGTGGATGAGGCTATTAAAATCCTGCACGAATCTAAGCTATATATTGTCACCATGCCTAATTATACTGTTGATTTGATTGAATCGTATGTAAAGGATTATGTAGTAAACCGGCAAGTAGGCTATCTCTGTTATGATTATATCGTTGAATCCTCATCTGTATCAAGCGACTTAGCTAAAAAGAATGGTGTATCTACTCGGTCAGATCAGGTGCTATCTGGTATAGCAAGTAAGCTAAAGGATTTGGCTGTTGAATATAATATAGCTGTCTTGACATTTACTCAAGTCAATGCCAATGCTATGACGCAGGAAATTATGGATAGCGGCGTTGCGGCTGGTTCAAGGGCAATTCAGAACAAGGCTGATGTAGCTGGGGTAATCATGCCATTGCGTCGTAAAGAGCAAGAAATAGCTGATATGATGATGGAGAAATGTCCTGATAAAGTAAAGCCAAATCGCGTGCTACACCTCTATAAGATGCGCTTTTCACAAGTTGAACAGGGTATTAAGATATATTTCCATCTTGACTTGAATACGGGTCGAACAAAAGATTGTTTTGTAACTACAAAATTTGACAAGCCTTATCAGCTTCAAAGAACAAGGTTGGTGTATGCTAAATGACAGAGCTAGGCAAAACACTAAAAGAAAAGAATGATGAGGCTTGGCACGAATTTTATTTACAAAATCCTGATATTTTTGTTGAGCAATATTTCAATGTTAAGTTATTATGGTATCAAAAAATCTTGCTGAAAGGAATGATAAGAAATGCAAAACAGTGCAAATCGTGTAAATATGCTACAACTATGTGCCAAAGATATTGCCGCAAATGCAGATAAGCTATTAGTTGATGTGCCATATTCTCAAGACTGTGACGTTGTGATTGGGCTATATCATGATGATGTGCCATTTGTCAAGGTGGTGCAGAGATATATACCAGAGGAAATTGTTAGGTGGTATAATAAGGAGAATAACTGATGTTATGGATTCTTGTTGTTCTATGTTTGATTGTCGCGATTTTAGATATTGCTGTTGGTGGTATCCGTTATAAGAAATATCGCCAGTTCAGCTCACTGGTGTTTTGCTCTCTAGGTTGTGGATTACTTGCATTTACCTGTATGGCTGCAACCATGGTAGTATTTTTAACGTAATAAATGAAGAATAACTAAATGAATGATAAACAAATTAAAGCGTTAAATAAAGTTATTGAAGCCGCTGTTGAGCATGGAGGTGATCCGGGAGGAGCATATTACTGTTATCCCGATGAATTAGCCGAAGCTATGAATAATCTTGTATCATCGCTTGGCAATGATTATTATTGGAAGTGGGATGATCCAAAATATAAGGAGATTCCATTAGTTTATAGAAAATGATTGACATCACATCTCTCAAATCTCAGTTAACCGATGACCGCATTATAGAGCTAATGGATGTTATGGGTGCGCCGTTGATGAAGGCTGATAGCAATAATCTGATATTTGGCTCAATTTGTCATTGGGGTGCTGATTGGGATAAGCATAAGCCCAAATTATGGTATTATATAGAATCTGGCTCATTCCATTGTTGGAGTTGCGGGTTTTCAGGTGATGCTATATCTCTAGTTCAGCATGTCAAGCACATTGACTTCAATCAAGCTGTATCATATATTTGCTCTATCCTGCATCTTCAAGTAGGGCAAATAGAACAAAATGAGCAGCTTGATAATTGGGCCGAATTGCGCCGATTTCTACCTAATGCTGAGCCAGAGCCAGATAAGCTCTTGACATATGACAAGTCCATATTATCACTATTTGATCATTTATATCCGCAAGAATGGCTGGATTATGGTATTTCAACGGATATACTTGATAAATTTGGCATAGGCTGGTATGCACGTCAAGCGTGTATTTCCATACCTGTTGTGTTTAATGGTCAACTGGTAGGTGTAAGGGGACGATATACAAGAGAGCAGGATGTGGCTAAGGGCAAATATAGGCCAATATGTACGCTGGATGGGACAGTTCTCAAATTCCCATCATCTGCTTGTCTATATGGCTATGACCAAAATAAAGCCGCTATTGAAAAGTCGCATCAAGTAGTGTTATTTGAGAGTGAAAAGTCAGTGCTAAAAGCGCCAAGCTACAATTTGCATAATGCTCTAGCCGTCTTTGGCTCTAATATAAGCAAACAGCATATACAGCTATTGTTAGAACTAGGTGTAAATGATGTGGTGCTATGTATGGATAGCGACTATAAGCAAGTAGGCGATGATGAATTTAAGTTCTTTATTGTTAAGATGAAGAAGTTGGCGGCTAAGTTAAAGCCATATTTTTCAGTCAGCATAGTATATAACAACCAAGGCTATGATATGTATAAATGCAATATGATGGATATACCGTATGAGCAAGCAATGAAATTATGGGAAAGTAGGGTAAAAATTTAATATAGCTACTTGACAAATCAATGCCTTTGTGTTACTATATATACAAGCCAATCGGCTAATACATATTTGGAGGATTACAGCATGAAGAAAATTACATTGACGGTCATGGACATTGAAGAGGCGTTTATGTGCTATAAGGGTAACAAGCATCTAAGAGAAGAGTATAAGGACATTGAGTCGTTTAAGAATGCTCGAATTGATGATATCAATTCCATGATGGATTTTCTAAATAACGACGCAGAGGACATTAGAATGTTGACGGAAAACGAAACCGACCTTCTTGGGCTTGACCATGGTGGACTGTATTATATCAGCACATGGAATGATGAATATGTGCTAGTTGAAGAAATTTGATAATTTAATACTTGACAATCAACCTCCTTTATGATATAATTGCTATATCAACAATAAGGAGGTTGATTTTATTATGAGTAAATTCAAAGTAGGAGATAAGGTGGCTTATGTAACCAAGCCAGATGAAGAAATTGGCGAGGTGAATTGTGTCGTAGAGGACAGATATGGTTGTCATATCTTTGTTGCGTTCAACAAAAAGAAAGTATATGAAATGCAACTAGCCGGTTATAACTATGATGAAGATAAACTAGTTAAAATTGACGAGTATGCCTTATCTGACGATGAAATCTACGATATGCTCAATCCGAAGATGAAAAATAGCAATGTGTGGAATCATGGATATAGAGTTGTTGCTTATGATGATGGATACCATCTAGTAAGAGAGGATAATGATGTTATCAATGCTATTGCTCTAGCATATCGCTCTGGTTTTCTTAGAGCTAAGAAAGGAAGACCATTTAAGATTGGAGGAGAGAAAGAATGATTGAATGGCATAAAGTAACAGATGAATTGCCACCATATGATACGCCAGTTCTTGTGTCTGGTTCAGACACAGGCACATATCTAGATGAATATGTTCATGTAATGAAAATATTTATTAAGAATCATACATATCTGTGGCAATGCATGTGGGACGCTGATGTGTATGAAGTATATGAAGATGAGTATTGGGCATATATTAACTTACCAAAAAAGGACGGTGATTCAGATTAAGATTCATCCACTACTAGATTCCCTTAATGAAGCCACATTTTTAAGGGAATACTTATCCGCTTGTGGAATAGCTGATGTTGATGCATATCTAAATCCAGATAGTATTGAATATCAATCGCCTGATATGTATAAGAATATGGATGTGGCTGTAAATCTATTCAATCACGCCAAAGGCTCTGTTGGTATTGTGATTGATAGCGATCTTGATGGGGCTTGTTCGGCGGCTATTGCCTACATGTTATGTATTGAGAACGGACTAGAAGACATTCGTATTTATAGTCACGCGGGTAAAGAGCATGGGTTATCAGACCTAGCAAGCCAAATCGCCATTGATGAGATAGATTTACTAATCGTACCAGATGCTGGGTCGAACGATATATATCAATGCGAAGAACTGATGTGTATGGGCATTGATATTGTAATCTTAGATCATCATATCATTGAGAAGTCGAATAGGTATGCTACAGTAGTCAATCCATATCGAGCAGATAATGCGCCAAATATCAATACCGACATCAGCGGTACAGGCGTTGTAGAGAAATTTGCTTGTGCGCTCGGATCAAATCAATCTTTCAAAGACCTAGTAGCAGTTAGTCTAATATCTGATATTTGCAGCTTACGTTCACCTGAGAACCGCAAATATGTATATGATGGCTTAACTAATCCAACTAATCCATTCATCAAATACTGCTTAGAGCATTGTTGCAATCGTGGCGTTAATCCAGAGGGTGTGGCCTTTGGTATTGCACCTCTTGCTAATGCGCTGGCTCGTAGTGATGACCAGTCTACTAAGCGGCTATTCTTTGATGCGCTGATTGGTAAGATTGAACCAGAAGTCGCTGTGAAGGCTATGAAAGCCGTAAAGTCCAAGCAGGATTATCAGGTTAAAAAGGTCGTAGATAAGCTGTCAGATGGGCTTGACACGTCTCACAAGGTCATTATCGGCTTTGGTGAGCCTGAGAATAAATCCTATTTAGGGCTTGTAGCTAATAAATTCTGTGGCAAATATAATAAGCCTACGTTCTTGCTAAGAGAGCTAAATAGCACAACATGGTCTGGCTCGATGCGCAGTCCTATTGATTTGCTTGAGATTATCAATGAATCAGGGTTGGCTAAATGTCAAGGACATGATGCTGCAGCTGGTATCACTGTCAAGAAATCAAATCTCAAGCGATTTGCACGATTCTTAGATGGGCTGGATTTGGACGTAGAGCCAGATATTGAAATAGCGGCTCAGATTGAGCCTAATAATATCACACACAATCTTGCAAATGTGTGTGTAGAAAATAATATCCTATGGGGCAAGGATATAAACAAGCCGTTATTTCATTGTACTTTAACATCTCCGCAGATTTATGTATATCGTAATCGCTCAACTACTGTCAAGCTGATTCAGGATGGCATTGAGTTTATCAAACTCTTTGTTAATAATGAAGAAGCAAGCCAATTTGAATCAGCTCAAGGTAAATCCATAGAGGTAGTAGTATCGCTTGGATTGAATGAATATAATGGACAAATTAAGCCTCAAGCTATTATTGAGCGATATGAGATTATTGATAAGACAGAAAATGAAATTGATTGGAGTGAATATTTTAATTGAGCAATTTAAGAAAATGGACTAAAGCGATTAGTATGGTTACATCTGTTATACTATATACACTGATTTTACGTGGTTATAGCAACAGATGGGTGTTGTTGGTAGTGGCTGTTATTGCTTGTATGGCAAATAGCCTAGATAGTTGGATTGGAGGGGATGAGTCTAATTGAGTAGAGCAGAAAGAAATCGTCGCAAACGGATTGAGCGTCCCCTAAAATATGCTCCTATCAAATGCCCAAATTGCGGCTTAATGGTAGATGAAAAATATGTAGTTGACATAAATTCTACTTGTCCTATTTGCGGCAGAGAACTATTTGCAGAATTAAAGAAAATGATTAAAAATAATTAAAATAGGGTATTGACAACCTCCTGATTCTATGATATACTTGATTTATCAAAGAACAGGAGGTTGTTTTAATTATGAAAATCTGGATTCATCAAACTGACTATTACCCCACGCTTAATGACCTTAGAAAGAATTATCCCGTACTCAATGAATATGAATTAGATGAAAAGCAGGATAAGTGCAGAAATATCAGACCGTATATTCGCATCAATTCTTTGAGGCAACTCGTTAATTTGAGCCTCGACCTTCATCAGATGCTTATCATTGACGCTGAAGGCTATGAACCGGCCATTGAAATCTATGACGCTTGGAGGGAATCATAAATGCAAGACGTATTAACCTATGAAGCATGGCTTGATGCAGTATGCCATATCTGTAATAGCTTGCTGAAAGCAAATGTAAGCATAACAGGCAATAATGAATTTAAGGTAGTAGCTACAAAATATCGTTGGATTACATTTGTTGATTGCGCCGGATTTGAAATAATGTACAATAAAGGCTGGGAGCCAACATTTGGTGCAACTAAGCTGATGGAGATTATTATTGATAGATGGGAACAACTGTTGGTTGAGGAGGATAAATAATGCGATACATGGGTGGTAAAAGCCGTATTTCTAAACAAATTGCAGAGATATTAAATTCAGCTATCAACAAAGACACGCCGTTTGTAAGTTTATTCTGTGGCTCATGTGCTATTGAATCAAAAGTGCAGACGAATGTTAAAATTCTAAACGACAAGCATCCATATCTTATTGCTATGTGGCAAGCACTACAAAAAGGCTGGATACCGCCTGATATTGTGACCAAAGAAGAATATTATCGTGTTAAAGCTAATATGGACGAAAATCCTGCACTGACTGGATTTATCGGATTTGGTTGTTCATTTGGCGGCAAATGGTGGGGAGGTCTGGCAAGCAATAAAAAAGGCGATAATTATTGTGCAAGAGCAGAGCGTAGTTTGCTAAAAGATTTGCCCGGAGTGAAATCTGCTACATTTACTTGCCTTGATTATCATGATGTAGAAATTCCAGATGGTGCGGTTGTATATTGTGACCCGCCTTATGCCAACACAACAGGATATACAGTTGGGTAATTTGACACGAATGAATTTTGGGATTATATGCGTCAGCTATCTAAGCGATGTGATGTATATATCAGCGAGGAATCTGCTCCTGATGATTTTGAATGTGTATGGTCACAAGAATTAACGAGAACGCTTGACTTCAATAAATCCAATCAACCAAAGAAAGTAGAAAAATTGTTCAAATATAAGGGATAATATGCAAACAGTAAAATTAACCCCAATGCGCATGATATTCAATAACCCTGAATCCAATTTCTCAATTATATCATGCAGCACTAAGGATGAAACAATAGAAATCAACCCTCAATATGGCACAATCAGCCTAAAAGGAACTGGCATTGCCGATCTGAAAATGGGGCAATCCATTGATTGTATCATAGAGCCATGTGTGGATGATAAATACAAATACAGCTATAAATTCATTGGCTTTGCTGGATTTGTAGCTAAAGATGGCAAATTCAACCTAACTGAAAAAGCCGAGCTACAGACATTGCGTAGTTTAATGACTAATGGGCAAGCTGAATCATGTCATGCCGCATATCCTCATTTTGTCAGTATGGTGCTGAATGGTGAAGCCGACAAGCTAGACTACAAAAAAATTCGTGGCGTAGGCAAGGTGTTATTGCCAAGATATATTGACAAAATCAAGACAATTAACAAACGTGTTGAATTTATGGGTGAAACATATGCTTGGGGTATTGAGCATGACGAGGATATAAATAAAATCGCCGCGACATATAAAAATGTATATGGATTTAGCAAGGATATAAATACCAATCCATATTCTGTTATGATTAACTTGCTTGAGTGGTCATTTGATAGAGCTGATAGAGCAATAACAAAGAAAACAGCAATTTGGCTAGATAGCTATGAGCGATGCGAGGCGGCTACTATCTATGCTCTAAAGCATAATGAGCTAGACGGCAATACAAGGATGCAAGCCAAGATGCTGTTTGATATGGTCAAGCGCAAAGCCCCTCAATGCGTTCATCATCTCCTTGATGTTGTGACGAAAGCGGCACAAGTACACTATGACGCGCCTAGTCAAAACACGGCTCTACAAGCCACATATAGTGCTGAACAGCATATTGCTGATGTCATCAAGAAAAAAATAGCCAATCCACATTATTATCCTATGGATTGGCAGAAGTTTACAAATGTAGACGGTTTAGAGCTGACTGATGAACAGGCGCGGATTCTTGAGATGGCTTGTAAGCAGGATGTGATGATGCTAACGGCAGCAGGAGGTTGTGGCAAGACAACAAGTGTAAAAGCTATTATTGAAATGCTAGAGGCGAATAATTACACTTATACACTACTCGCGCCAACAGGTATTAGTTCAAAAAGGTTAAGAGAAGCAACAGGGCGCGACGCTCAAACCATCCATATGTTTCTGACCATGGGTGACAATGTTGGCGATTATCTCATCGCAGATGAGTGTTCAATGTGCTCAGTCCATTTGCTATCAATGCTATTTGATAAAGTAACAGATACCACTAAAATAATCTTCATAGCTGACCCATCTCAGCTTGCATCTATTGCTTGCGGCAACATTGTTGAGGATATGCTTGATAGCGGCATCGTGCCTGTATGCAACTTAACTAAGGTATTCAGATACAACACATCTGGCATTATTACTATAGCTACTGATGTACGAAATGGAGTAAATGACCATCTGACAGATACTTTCACAGATTATAAGTTCGTTGAAACTGATACATTAGTAATCAAGCAAATTGAGCAAGAATATGCGCGGCTATTGGCAGATGGATATAGCAAGGATGATGTGTTGATTTTATCGCCATTCAATAAAGGCGATGTTGGCTCATTGGCTATCAATGCGGCGATTCAAGCCAAATTCAATCCAAATGAATTAAGTAAGGTTGGGCATACTGTCAATGACACACCTATCTATTTCAAAGTAGGCGATAAGGTCATCAATAAAAAAAATGAATATGCCATGCCACTTGTCGATGATGATGCGGCTTTTGTGGCTAATGGTGATATTGGCACGGTAATGGAAATTGTGCCTGATGAGAAAGAGCCGTATATGATTGTACGATATGATTGCGGCGATTGTATAGTAGATAAGGCGCATATCAAGAATACGCTGTTGGCATATGCAATTTCTATTCATAGCTGCCAAGGTAGCCAAGCAAAGGCTGTGATTGTAGTGATTGATAGAAGTCATGTAAGGATGCTAAGCCGTAACCTGTGCTATACAGCGGTATCACGAGCACAAGAGAAATTAGTGCTGATTGGAGATAAGACGGCTATTCAAGAGGGATTGAGAGTACAAGAAGAAAAGGAAAGGGATACTGAATTAAAGGAGATGCTAATTAAATGAACTATGAAATTTATTGCTCAAATAATAGTTGGTCAGATGAAGCTATAAAAAATATTGTAAAGTACCAGAAAAAGATGGATGAGGATAAGCAATCTGGAAAGCTGGAAGATGTAGAAAAAATCAAAATGAACTTATGGATATATGCTACTATTTCTGATTGTCTTCAAGAATATCGTAGACAAATTATGAATGGAAATCCAAAATATTTATGCGTTTATGATGATGGCGTAGTATATACTTTTGATAAATACGAGGCGCTTTCCACTCTAAACAGATTTATCAGTAATTATTTTGAACAATACAATGCAGAGGATAATGATTAAATGAACTATGAATTTCACGTAGGAGATTATGTTAAAACAAGAGCTGGTTATATTGGGTATATTGATAACATCAGCGATTTAGAAAATGATAATATTGCAGTTCATGTATGCTTTAGCGATGGAGATACCGCGCTCTTTAGAGTTAACGACTTAAATGTCACAAATAATTTTCTTCGTATCGGCACATATGATTTCACTAAGAAAGAAAAGAAGAAGATTGCGAGACTGAGCGAAGATGATAACTGGCTTACATTTAGAAATATAAATAAAGTGAATATCAATCTTTGCTATATTATCAAGAGAATCAATGAGCTTGTTGATGCTGTGAATAAATTGATGGAGAAGGAGGATGAAGAATGACCAAAACAACTTGTGATATTTGCGGTAATCTGATTACAGACAGTAGAGAAAATTGGTTGGTGTCGATTCAATCTCATGTTGGGGAGAAGGCGTTAAAATATTATCAAGAAAACTACGAAACAACTGTTGGAGACGTATGCTCAGATTGTGCCAATTCTATTTATCATTATATCAAAGGCTTAAAAAAGCCTATTGACAAATCAACTGAATCGTGATAATATATATGACAAGGAGGTAATGTAATTGACAAAGCTACAGCTAATTCTAGCTTTGACAAAAATGCGCACAATGGCTGAAGGTACGTCACAAGTTCGCATCCACATTGGCAACCTACTATATGATATTGACCACATTGGCACAGTAATTGATATGGACACCAATAAGCCAAATATTGTTATTCATGTTAAGGAGAATTAAAAGGAGGACGATTTATTGTTTGTAAATGAGGTATATGAATCTATCTGGAAAGATAGATACCAAAAGGACGGTGAGTCATATGATAACCAGCTATGGCGTGTAGCTGATTTTGTAGCATCCGCAGAAGGGGATTGGAACGCGCCTAAATGGGCAGAGAAATTCTTCAGTATTATGAAAGAAGGCTATTTCTTCCCTGCCGGACGCACAATGAGCAATGCTGGCATTGGTGAAAAGCTAACTCTTAACAACTGCTTTGTAGCACCTATTGTTGGCAACAGCATGGAGCAGATTTTTAATGCGGTTAAGCTAGGTGCTATGACACATAAGGCTGGTGGCGGCATTGGATACGCTTTTAGCAATCTAGCACCCAATGGTTATAGAACCCGTAATGACGCGATTGCATCTGGTCCAGTTAGCTTCATGGATGTGTTTAATGCTCAGACGGCTACTGTGCAGCAAGGCTCAAGGCGCGGTGCAAACATGGGTATGCTCAGTGTATATCATCCTGATATTCTTGAATTTATCCATGCCAAATCAGCTACAGAAGGAAGGCTCAATCATTTCAATCTATCCGTTGTTGTAGATGATGCGTTTATGAATCTTGTCATTACTAATGGTAAAGTTCAGCTACATTGGCCTATTTATGATGAGAAGGGAAATAAGCTGCCGCCAGATAAGTGGGATAAGCAATTTACCAAGCTAGTGCCAGCTCGTGATATTTGGAATGAAATTATGCAGATGGCATATGATAATGGTGAACCGGGCGTATTCTATGAGGATAATGCCAATAACCGCAATCCTGCATGGTATATAGAAAGAATTGTATGTAGCAATCCATGTGCTGAATATCTAGCAGGAACAATCAACGCAACAGACCCATCTCAATATGGCGGCGCTTGTAATCTTGGCTCATTATTCCTACACAATTTTGTAAAGAATCCATTTACCAAGCAAGCTCATCTTGATACTGATGCTCTAAGAAATACAATTTCTGTTGCCGTCCGTATGCTTGATGATATTATTGATGTAAATAAATTCCCTGACAAGATTTATGAAAATTATCAGAAGGGTATGCGCACTATTGGTATTGGTATCACTGGTTTAGCAGATATGCTTGCTATGCTAGGCATGAAGTATGATAGTCAAGAAGCAAGAGATTACGTTGAATCTCTAATGCAAATGATTACCAATGCTGAATATTATGCGTCCGTTCAACTTGCTAAAGAAAAGGGCTGTTTCCCTCTATGTGAACCAGACAAACACGTAAATAGCAACTATGTCAAATCTGTGTTAGAACATGATGTAATTGCCGAGATGTCTGAATATGGTATTCGCAATGCCAAGATTCAGGCGGTTGCACCATGCGGTACAATCTCTATGGTATTTGGCAACAACTGCTCTAGTGGTATCGAGCCAATCTTCTCATTGAGCTATGACCGTAAGGTAAAAATTGGCGGTCAGGATGATAAGGACGTAAAAATCGTCAAGATGATGGATTATGCTTATTATCTTTATCACAAGCTAAAGGATCAAGGTAAGCAACTTGATTTTGACGAGCATGATATTTTCCCAACTGCGCTTAATATGTCTGTTGAGGACCATGTAGCTATGCTTGCTATTATCAGCAAATATACCGACATGAGCGTTAGCAAGACTATCAATGTGCCTACTGAAGCATCATTTGATGAAGTCAAGGATATTTATATTCAATGTTGGAAGAAGGGCGTTAAGGGTTGCACCATCTTTAGACCAAATGCAATCCGTCAGGGTATTTTGCTTACTGAACCAAAGAAAGACGATGAATCGAAACCTGAATCTACATCTCTTACTCTCCCTCGCGGCTCAATCATCGAGCCAAGTAATGACCTGATTGGCAAAAAGCGCAAAATTCAGACAGGATGCGGCTCTCTTCATGTTCTAGCATTTTTTGACCCTATTGACGGTAATCTACAAGAGGTATATTTCAATAAAGGCTCAACTGGTGGATGTGCCAATTTTATGACGGGTCTAAGCCGTATGGTCAGCCTACTATGCCGTGCTGGTGTAGATATTATGACCATCAAAGACCAGCTTGATTCTACTGGGGTATGCCCATCCTATGCTACTCGCAGAGCAACTCACCATGATACCAGTAAGGGGTCTTGTTGCCCTATGGCCATTGGAAATGCCTTAGTAGATATGTATAATGAGATGCAAGCAGAGCTAGATGATAAAGAGGATGACATTCCTATTACATTAAGAAAGATAAATAAAGCATCTAAAACAATCGCGGAGAATTTTGATAAGGCAACAGAAGTATTCAATAAAGTAGCTGATAAAATTGCTCAAATAGCAAAAGATAGTGGTAATGTTTACAACGCACCAACAGATGTGTGTCCTGAATGTGGCGAACCACTGCTACACATTGGTGGTTGTATCCAATGCTCTAGTTGTGCTTGGTCAAAATGTGAAGGATAAATAAAGGAGTAAACTGAAATGACAGAAAATCGTATCAATTTTTATCTAGGCAGACTAGGTAATGAAGACTGGATTTACTCATGCGATGAACTAGACCTAATGGGCGAACCAAATAAGGGCGATTTAGTATATTTACCAATCAATGCTGATGATGATGAACAAGAAATGTATGTAGTGCTACAGAAATATATTGCGCCAAATGAAATCAATTATTTCTGCAAGCCATATAATTGGGAGGATTGAATAAATGGAATTTTTACTAAGATATTTTATTGATGGCAATGAGGACTGTGAAGGACGTGTATGGTCATATACCCATGCTGCGCGTATGATTATTCCTCGCATTGGTGAGCGCGTATGGGTCGATGATAACACCTGTGTAGAGGTTGATATGGTAACATATTCCCCTGATTACTATGATGAGGATAACCTATATCTAGTAGATGTAGAATGTCATGATATTACAGAGGATGTCCTAGCTGAATGTGATGAGGAGGACTGCTAATTGCCTAATGTATCTAATGTTCGCGTATATGCACTAAACGATTCCATTAGAGCAGCTAAATATCCAAAGGCGGTTGAGCTTGACGGCTTGACCGCCGAGCTCACCAAGGGTATTTTGGCTTGCTTGAATTGTCCAACAGGTGAGGGACATGATAATGCTCTAAATGGTATTATTGTCCAATTTGACCTTACATTCAGCCAGAAGGCATGGGTAGAATTGCAAAGATACCACTTCGTTGATTTCGTCTCATCTTGCTCTACAATGCATAAACTACAGAATATGAATCCCAGATTGCAATGCAATCGCTATGTTGACCCTAGAGCTATTGATATTCTACAAGAAAAGATAAATGAATATAACAGGTTACTCAAAGCAAAGAAAGAACAAGGGCTTGCCGTTACAGATGAAGAATTGAAGTGGGCGCGACTTGAGATGCTATATAATATCCCTAGCGGTTTTGAGCTTACAGCTGCAATGACTACCAATTATAGACAGCTCAAAACAATCTATCAACAGCGTCGCAATCACGCCCTTACTGATTGGCAGGTGTTCTGTGATTTTTGCGAGACACTACCACGCTTCCTAGAACTAACACAGAGAGGATATGAACCAAATGAGTAAAATTTTTATCTCTCAGCCGATGAACGGCAAGACAACTGAAGAAATTGAGAATGAACGCAATGATATCATTGACAGACTAGCAACACAGTTTGCCAGAGAAAACGAGTGTATTGAAGTTATTTATTCATTCTTCAAAAACACGCCGCATGACGTTAAACCCCTATGGTATCTAGGGGAGTCAATTAAGCTAATGAGTGAAGCTGATATTGTATTCTTCTGCAACGGTTGGCAGACAGCTAGAGGATGTCAAATTGAACATGATTGCGCTCTTGAATACGATATTGATACTATGTATGAGGAGGACTTAATTGATTGAAGATTAAAGCAAAGCGACTATCAGATACCGCCAAGTTACCTACTTATGGTAGTGAAAAAGCGGCATGTGCGGATATTTATTGTGATTTACGTGTAGACAAGTGTATTGACTTAAATCCTGCACATGTCGATTTCAAGCATATGGAATATAGCGGTGATTGCTTCGATAGGGTTAATATTGCTCCTCATGAGACAATCAAGATTCCTACAGGATGGGCGTTTCAGCCACCTGAAGGATATGCAGGATTTATCTATGCACGGTCTGGACTCGCTACTAAGAATGGTTTAAGACCGGCGAATTGTTTGGGAGTTTGCGATTGTGATTACGTTGGAGAATATATTGTAGCCGTCCATAACGATGCAGACAAATATCAAGTCATCAACAATGGGGATCGCATTGCCCAGCTTGAATTTAGACCATATGAACAAGCTAAATTTGAGCTAGTTGATGAACTAGATGAAACAGAGCGTGGTCAGGGTGGATTTGGAAGTACAGGTGCTTAACCATGATTCTACCACGACTATGTATCAATGGTAGTAGATACCGTGTAGAACTGTATTATCCAGAAGAGCCAAATGGCCCCATTGCTATTATGTCCGGTTCGGCTAAATCATCATGTGATTTATTTGCTAATATGCTATATATGGCATTAGAGAATTATGATGATGGATATGATATTGGCTATAATGACGCTATAGAGGATATGGAAGGAGGTGAATTTGATGTGGAAGTTTAGACCAATAGGAAAATACTATGAACTATTAGTCGATGGTGATAGCGTTTATCTATGCCGCAAGCAAGACACTATCATTCAAGCGGTGCTTGAAGAACTATGTGATAGACACAATGCTGAGATGGCTGAATATGAGAATCTGGACGTTGAGATTGTCAGCTGTGATGAGGCATATTTGAATGGTCTTGAAGATGGTAAGGAAGAAGCTGCCCAAGAACGATATGACGCTGGTTATGACGAAGGATATCAAATGGGCAAAACAGATGGATATGACTTAGGCTATAGGCGCGGATTAGCTGATGCTATTGCTTGTGAAGATAAATTAACATAGTAAAAAAATGGGGAACATGGTAGACATAATAATCTATCCAATGTTCCCCATAAATTTATATTAAGTAGCTGCTTGCATTACAATCTTGAACGTCTGGTCGCCTGTATTCTTGACCTGTTTAGCTTCAGTAGTATATCCTGTCTTAGTAGCTGTAACAGTATATGTATCGCCAATGCCGCTTAGTAAGAATTGCTTGGCATTGCCACTAACTGGGTCAACCGTCTCACCATCAACATCAGTCACAGTGATAATAGCGTCCTTTGGCGTTACATCAACAGTCAGCAAGAAGCCCTCTTGTAGTGTAACTGCACCCTTTACAATCTTGAAAAAGCGTCCATCAAGACCAACACCACAATTACCACGACCCATAACAGGCGCACCAATTTCTTCGCCTTCTGAACCATGTAGAGTGATATAACCAGCGCCGCCAACTTTAACCACGGTAAATAATGCTCCATCCCAGAGCTGACCGCAAGTAGATACTGCTTTACTTCTGTCAACGCTTGTTGCCCCAACATCACAAATCACCCCGTTAATAATCTTGAGTGTGGTTGAATCTAGTCTTATGCCGCCACAAAAATTAGCCATATTTCATTCCCCTCTCTATAATTATGCTTTAGCTACCCATGCTAATGCGCCATTTACAATGCCTAGCACCTTATCATTATCAGCAGCCGTGAATGCTGGCAAAATGGCGTCAACATATGCCTTATCAACTGCGTCATTATCTTCAGTTGGTTCGGCTGTTAGCTTGAGCTTGCCTACCATAGTGCCGCCTGATTTAAGGATTGCACTAGCTTGAATTGCACCTGTCTTACCATCTACATATTCTTTAGTAGTAGCATGATTCACTGATGTTGGCGCACCTACGCTGACAGGCACATAGGTAGCCTGTGTATCAGCCTTAACGAATGCCGCTGTGCCATCATTTGAGCCAGTTAATCTAGGCGCATTTGTACCGGTTGGTTCAATGGTCGAGCCAATATATAATGGAGCTGGACCATCTGTACTGATTCTATGTGCATTAACAATACCATGCTCATTCATATTGAGGTCGCTATCAATCATGCCATCATCGCCAAGTAGACTATGACCGTCTACATATGCCTTAGTTGCCGCATCTTGGTCAGCAACTGGGTCAAGTAGGTCAGTGATTTTATGGTTATTTAGGCTAACCTCTGATTCAATAGCCATGCCGCTATCTGTATTGCTAATAGACTTAACGCCCATGATGTTATTGCCATTCATGTATAGGTTGCCGCTCATTGGCACTGTGCCATCTGACTTAAAATCGCCGGATGCACCGCCATCGCCGCCTACACCTTTTACATTGAGCACTGGTCTGCCTTGTTCATCTTTAGTATAATTAAATTGGTCTGAATTTAATAGATAGCCACCATCTGCGGCTCTAATTGTTGCCATATATTATCACATCCTATCAACTATATTCGTCTGGATCTTCATTCTTTTTAGCAAAGATGCGCTTAAATACTAGAGAAATCAGCTCAAAGCCAAAAGCACCAGCTGCATATGTCAGGACATCGCTAAGGTCGCATCCAATCGTCTCGCCCCAACGTATAACAGCATATGTCTTTAGGCAAGCTGCCCATATCATTACTAAAGTTAAGAGCCGGAGACAGTATATTACTATCGTCCGGCTCATTTCTCCTTTAGCCCATCTTCGCTTATTTCTAAGTTTAAGCATGGGTTATCATCCCTTATTAGCTAATTTCTCCATCAGGTCTTTATTGTATTTATATGTATCTAGCCAATCTACTGTAGCATCGGTAAATCCAAAGCGGTTCTTTACTTTTGCTTTATTTGCTTCATGCTTCTCATCAATCTGCTCAGCTTTATACCCATCGTTAAGAACCATTACGGCGTGTCTGGATTCATTGACTAGCACATCGCCGCGCTTGAGATAATCAGCAGATGTTAGATATTTCTTATCTGTCAGCATCTCAAATTTGCCCGTCTTAGCCCATTGCTGTTTCATCTGGAATGTAGCAGGAGCATTGCCCTGTGCATATGCTACATCCATATTAACACCAGCCGCCTCAGCACATACCGCCATAAATGCGCTACAGTCTGTTTCACATGGCGTCTTGATTGCAGCTAGATTCCAAGCAACTTTCTTTGCTTCGGCTCTAAGCGTGTTTCTTTGCCATTGGTCATAGCCAATATTTTTATTAGCTACACCGGCTTCACATGCTTTAGCCATCTTTTCAGCCGTCTTTGGGTCTTTGGCTCGAATCAACAAGGTCCATCCGCCATTATACCAGTTAGACCGATTCAACTCACGTCCTGATTGATTGCCAGCTTTACCATTCTTAATGCCGCCATTTTCATCAATGCTGGCTTGACCGATATATACAGCCATTATTTATTCTCCTCTTGCTTAGTGCCATATAGCTCATTATGGAGCAGTAAGACACTAGATTCAATCATGTTCTCAATAGTAGCCGAATCAAACTTGATACCGTGCTCAGACAGATAGTTGACAACATATGCCTTTTTCTCTTGTGCTTGTTCGGTTTTGAACAGCTGCTCTGCGGCTCTAACTGCAATGTCTACATATTGCTGTGTCTGGGCAATCTTGGTTTCGCCATATTTCTGCTTGAGATATGGTACAAGAACACCAGTAAGAATAGCCACGATAAGACTAAGAACGCTAACGATAATCTGAGTATAATCCATTTTATATTCCTCCTATATTCCTATTATTCAGTAATTTCTTTCCATCCAGCAGGATATGCAGATGGGCTATATACATTAGCATCGATCAAGCTTTCATATACCTTGCCTTCAAATTTGACCTTGTCGCCCTTCTTATACGCATCATGTGCGCCTGTTGGCTGTACAAAATCAGGGATTGTTTCAGCTGGTGGGGTTTCTGGTTCAGTTGTGCCGCCTCCACCAGTTTCACCTGAATCACCGCCATCTCCAGTTGATTCTGTATATTCTTCCCATCCGGCAGGATATACGTCTGGTGCCCATACATTGGCGTTGATAATGGATTTATATAGCTTACCATTATAGCTTACAATATCCCCAATATTATAGGCATCTGTTGCGCCTAGTGGTTGAACCCATAGAGGATAACCACTTGGGTCAATGCCAACCTTTTTATACAGGCTAGTGGCCGTGTCTGGGGTCCATTGAGCCGCAGATGTATGATCTTGTAGTACCTGATATAACTGTGGGTCACCTACAGCATTAACGCCATATGCCACCCATTCACCAGTTACATATTTTACATTAACAGCCCATTCATCAAAGATGCTAGATACAACTAGCGCCTTTTCTTCTGGTAGGGTTGTAGCAAAATACTGTACTGCTTTTCTAAATTGCTCTGCATATGCAATTCTTTCCATTATTCAGCCACCTCCTCTTTTGTAGACAAGCCAATCATAGTATTGATAACCTTATTAGCTTCATCTAGTTTTGTTTGTAGCTCATCAATTAGAGCCTGTTGCGCCTGTTTATCAATCGTCTCTTGAGTTGGCGCATATACATGATTACCATTCTCATCTATGATTTCTACATACCCAGCTTTTGCAGGTAATTGTGGCTTTGTAATAATCATACCGTACACCTCCTCATCAATCCTTCGCTTTGATATAGGTATATAATCCTGTTGCTGGGGAATAAGTTGGGAGTTGGAATTGCGCATCTGGCGATGCTTGATAAACGTTGTAAGTTCCACCAACTACAAATGTATTATCATTGCAATTTCTCAATGGAAGAGAAGGTTTGTCCCCTATTATTGAGAAATTATATTGAGTTTTGATATTTAATTCCATATCAATATAATATCCGTTGCTAAGTATAAGCATGTTATCTTTTTGTAATATATCTTGCTCTTTTCGATATGTTGTATTGAGAGTAAATGAGTTGTTTAAAGAATCTGAAAAATACACACGATAATATGGATCTGCTGAGTCAGGATATGATGTGTGAGTAAGAACATAGTTTTGTCCCAATGAATATAACATGTAATTCTTTGGCGAATCGAAAGAACCACTGACTGTTATAGTTATAATACCGAGTGTTCCATCTTCATTTATCAATTGAAATGTTACACTTCCTGAACCACCATCTGTACAAACACATAATTTTCCATTTACCATTGAAAATTTTCCTACTCTTCCTGCATCATTTAACAATATGGACTGAGGCGCAGATGCTAAATCATCATACACAAGAAGATATGAAGGCGTACGACCTATTCCTACACTTGTAAAATAGTATTTACCATTATAATACGCTGCATCTCCCCAATGCCCTTGAGTACCAACGGTCGGCAATGCAATAGGTGAAAAACTATTACTGCTAGTAGGCGCACCGGTACAGTAATAGCCAACTGTGTTTGATATTGGGTAACTGTAAATAGTTTTGCATACAACAAAATTGCGATTAAGATATTTAACAAATGCATCCTCATATAGCGCATCGTTTACACCACTACCAGTACAATCAACCCAACTTGAATCACCAATATTTTGATATACTAAGATGTTCGTCATATCTGCCTCATTTCGCTTATAAGCAGCATGCATTAAGATACCATATTTTCCAGTAGATTCGTCATACATCACATCAAAACTATGCGTTAGTGTGCTATAAACAGCAGATGGCGTTGTATATTCTGCAACTTTGCTATAATTTAATGTAACAGAACTAAAAAACTGGCTCAACACAGGATAATCCGCAGAATTTACCGTAGCACCGTTACATAATAACCATCTGTTCCCAAGATTTGTTCTTGCGGTTGTCAACGTATCACCAATATAAAAAATACCGTCATTCTTAAAAATGTGTCTTAGTGCATCATCCAAGGTTGCACCAGTTGATAAGCTCGTGCTAGATTGTGCATCAATATCTAATAATACCTGTCCGCTATTTGTTTCTGGATACAATGTATCATAATCTGTGCCATTATAATTCTCTATAATAAAATTTTTCTTTTCAGCCAATTATATTCACTCCTTCAATTTGAAGTATACTTGCCCACTTGTCATGCCAGCAGGAGGTTGAGTAGCAACCTTGATTACATCCTGTTTGAATGTAGGGTCGGATGTTGATTGAACTGCTACAATTCGGCTCGTCAAATAGTTAAATAAAGCCGCTACTACTGTCTTATCTGTCAACTGGTCGTTCTGTAAAATAGCTAGAGCCGCCTCATATTGTCCGGCTGACATATATTGCTTGAACTGCGTATTCAAATCAACATCAGACAAATGCAAGTCTTGATATTTCATTGTCATCATACAATAGCCGCTCCTGTTACATGAAACCAAAAATCTGTGGCTTGTTGAAATGTTGGTTGCGTCTCAGATACAATATAAGCTGGGCTATATCTATCGCCAAAATATTGCTCTGTTGCTGTTAAGCCATCTAGCACATCATTCATAAGCCCAGCTGAAATAATCTTCTGTTGATTATTTGGTATTTGAGACAATACCTGCTGTGCTACATCATAACTACCAACCTCCATAGCATCTTGATACTGCTTTACCAACTCAGCGTCATCAGTTGTAATATCTAGCATAGTTGGAAATGTATCAACTTGATTAGGAAAATTAGTTGCCATCTAATCTCTCCTTTCTTATTCGTTGAATTTTGGTCCAGCTATAAATTTACCAGTGCCAAAATTACCATAAAATACGCTATTCACCTTATCCCACAAGCCAACGTCACCTAGCTTATTCTGATATGGGATATAATCTCTAATCAATACGCCATCATTCCATATTTTACATGAATGTAGGAATGCTGATAGAGCCGGTGTTTGGAAATAACCGTCTTTACTATAAGTCAATAGCGCCATATTATTTTTCATCTTAAATTCACTTGCATCGTATTGTACTGATTGCCCATTTACAGTAAGCTGGTTTTTATTCATATCTAGAGTCATCTTAGTGAATGACGTGCCAACTGATATTGTCTTACTATTGTCTTGATTATAGCCAAATGTAATTGTTCCATTGTTATATGATGCGCCTAGATATGTATATGTATCAGGGTCTTCCTGTGCCGCCTTTTCGTTTGTATATATCGAGCCAAATAGATAGCCACTTGCTCCATTAAGCACAGTTAGTTCCATCTGAACACGTGTATTATTGTTAGGAATAAAGCCCGTACTGATAAACTGTGTACCTGTAGACATAATATATTCTAGCTCAACCGGCTCTTATGTTCCATCTACTAGATAATATGGATACCAGCTTGACGCTGATATGGTCATACTATTTGTATCACCGTATTGTGCATTATATGACTGTATCATATATTTCTTTGGGTCACCCTGTAATTTCATAGCATGACTCATAATAATATTGACATCAAGCCAAGGAATTGGTATAGTAGCTAATGAAATACTATCATTAAGCCGACAGCGCCAATATAGCTCTATATCAGCTCTTTGTTTAGCCAAATCATTAGACATGATATTATCATATTCGCCGCTATAGCATACATGGCGAATAATACCAACGGAGCTAGAACCAACAGGGTTACCAACGTAGAACGGGCTATCTGGATTATCGTCATATGCCACAGCTGATGCTTGGTCATTTCCCAAGTCTAAGAACGTGTGATTTGCTTGAAACTGAGCGACATAATATTTGTCTTTTTCAAGATAGTTTGCACCAGACCCATCTTTATTAACAAGTTTATATGTACCTAATATGGTTGGCGCTGCTTCACTAGCGCCAGCTGTAATCTTTAGATAGATAGAACCTGTCACCTTACTAGGAGGCACAAAGCCAACCAACGTCCATTCTTGTAATGGTGAACCACCTGTTGCAGTTGGCGTTAATGATGGTATATGCAAAGTAACGGTCGAGCCATCCACTGTGGTATTATCGCTAAAATGGTCAATATTATGACTACGCCCATATACCTCTATATAATTCTTGACATTCTCAAAATCTGTGTTTACTGATTCTGAGATGAGAATGTTCTGCCATACATCGTCATCAATCAATACAGGGTCATTTGCACCAGTTGGAATTGTTTCATAGTGAAATACGCCATCTGTATCAAAATACATCTGATACTGTGGTAATATAGCGCACAGCTCTTTGAGAATGTCATATACTGTGCCGCCTTGAGCTATCTCGATATCATATGGTACTTCTTGTATGGTGTCATCTACATTCTTACATTCACTAACAATGTACTTATTAAACCCGCCTAATTCCAATGCGGCGATTATAGCCCCACGCACATCTGAGCCAATAGGTATTTTAGTTGGAACACCCGGCAACTCACCATTTCTCAATCCTGTCAATTTGGACATCAAGTCAAGTCCTGAGAAAGATAGGGTATATGTCGCCGCATCATATTGATAACTAGGCGCATTGATTAGATATATACCCTGATTATACCACTGTATATTGCCAGTACGAATATTAAGATATCCTATCCATGGTCTGATATATTTGTCAAGAAAAATCTTGCCTCCGGGCTTAATCTCAAATGAGCTATCTGTAACGACTAAACTGCATTCACATGAGCGCCGCAAATCAGCATTAGCATCAACTGTGACTGATAATCCAATCAGGTTGCCGCTTAGTTCATCTACAATGTTCATGTTAAAATCCAATAGGTCTAGCTTAATATATTGCTTGATATATGATTGTCTAAGGATGTTATAATCATCCTGCGTGATATTCAATGCCATATATTATGCCTCCGTTGGGATAAGCCCATTTATAAACAGGTCTGACTTGTTATCTGGCTTGCCCGTCTCTGTCCAGTTTGCACTAATATCGCACATACCCATACCATAATTGCTATCATAAGACACTGAGGGATTACCTGTAATGATTAAACACCAAGCCTCGCCATTCCAGTCTTTGATTACCTTGGGCTTACCATTGGTCAAAAATTTTAACAGGGTATTCTTTCTAGCTGTGATTTCCTGTCTATCAATATTGCCTGTTTGCTCAAAGTCAGCTGGAAGCACTTTGCCTTGAATCGAGCCGGTCTGATAATTCTGTAACCCATTGCTAATAACAACAGGGTATTGCCGTCCATATGGTGTAAATACGCCTACTTGCCGCACTTGGTCATTATTTCCATATGCTACACCACAATATAGCTTATACACTGTATCTAGGTCACAAATAAATACGCCCTTGAAATTGGTGGCAATCTGCTCTACAATATAGTCCCCCTCAACACCGCTCATCATAGGTACGTAGGCATATTGATATTCAGTAAAGTTAAGCGCCAAGTTGTCCGTAAATGTAAATGCCAATTCTGATAAGTCGTTAATCTGCGCCTCTTTTATTGTAATCCATTCAAACTCGCCTACTTTGCGCCGTTTGAGTCTATAACCTGTAATATCCTTTGTTATCTGGTCAACGTTGCCAGCTGAGATATTGTTCTCGAAATTACAATCCATAACCGTCTCCCAATCCCAATCGGTTGGGATAGTTGGATTATATGGCTTAGTAACATTTTTACTTACATTAAAATGGTCATATATGCCTTTCTCAATGCGCGTCTTAGTGATGTGTGAGACGTTAGTTGGCATAGGGTCAATAGCGTTTCTATCAGAACAAAAATTATAGCCTAATACAGCAATCATACCGTCTCACCTCTATTCTCTATTTTTAAGTCGTATACATTGTTGATGCGCCGATTCCAAATAAATAGATATTCTGTATCAGCTGGCTTTGCTATCTTATTGGAAAAGATGCCATAATAATGCCGCCACTTAGGATGAATAGCCACAAGCTCTACCCATACATAATTGCTCTCTTCACGATATGTTATTGTGACGGTTGCGCCATCATCATTAGTAAACGTTAGGATAGTTGAGTTAGGGTTGAAATCGCGCCCCCATATACCCATGGTATAATCGCCAGCTATCTCATAGCCATTTTTCCATTCTACCCATAAGCCATCAGCTCTAAGATCAACCTCTTTATCATCAATATATGTGGGAGGATAGGGGTTAGAATCGCCGGGAATACCCACCATATTGTTCTCAATCGTCACATATCCATCATGGCAATTATTGGTCAGATACATGGTTGTATAGACGCGCGGCACATAGTAAACAATGTATATGCTAGTCTTACCTGATTCTACTGCTGTTCCTTCTACAGTTTGCCCAACAACCTCAATTTGATATGTAAGCCCATCTTCAAACCCTGAGAACATATAGGATACAGTTGTTGGTACGGCTTGATTTTGCAGATATTTAACACCGCTAGTTGCTACCAAATCGCCCTGAGTATCGTATAGATTAAATTGATATTGCGCCAACTGCTCAGATTCAGCCTGATTATACTGTGCCTCAAATTCAAATGATGCGTTAGGAATATTATTGCTTTGCGGCATATTGCTAAATGTTAAAGTAGGTTGAGTATAGCAATAGAATAAAATAGGGTCTGATTCAACAGATATATTGCCCTGTGCGTCAATCGTTTGAATCGTCGCTTGGTATCGTGTACCATTGACTAATGTATCAGCTGGTAATGTATGAGTATAAGCAAATGATGTAACTATCTGTTTATATACCTGAGCTAATGTTGCGTTATTTTTTATTGTTAATATGTTGCCTGTGACCTGAGAGCCGCCTTGTGAATAGAACTTGAATTGCTGTTCTTTGCTTGCATCAAATGCGGCTATGGGAAATAAACTGGGTTTTGTTAGCGCCATATCTCATCCTCCTTTCTATATTTGTGCTGTTCCTGTGACATGATACCAATAATCACCATTGATTTGATTTGTTGGTTGAACTTCGCTAGTTGTAATATTCACTCCGCGTAAAATGTCGGATATGAAATAAAGCTGATTCTCGTCAATTGTACCAGCCGCCAATGCTGCGTCATACTGACTTTGCGTTAAATAGTTAATTAGTAATTCTTGTAAATTTGTGGTTGTTGCCAATTATCTCATATCCTCCTCTCATACATATGATATAGTTATAGCACATGTAGTATATGAACTCGATCTAGCTTCCATATTTATTCTTAAAGTTGCTAGTGCTGTAAGTCCACTTATAATACAACAATATGCAGTTTTACTAGCATTGGAACCAAAGCTTAAACCTGTAGACTCCGGGGCATACAATGTTACACCACTTGGCAATGAATCTTCTGTAAATCTAAGCGTTTTATAAGAGGATGAAGTACCATTTTCCATAGACACCATAACATCCCCATTTGACATATAACCAACTTTTACACCATATGATGTGTCATAGTATACTGATGTCGCATACGTTCCAGTTGGTGTAATTGACGTATCATTTTTAATCAATTGCTCTATGCCACCACCATGAACGTCAACCGTTACTTGTTTGTATCCATCTAAATTTTCACTAGATGCAGTATATACGCCATTTTCTGTTATCGTTTTATTCCCAACTTTTATTGGATTAACCGTCACTTGACTTAAACCATATTGACCCATATCCGATGTAATAATTTGCTTTTCTTCTGTTGGCGTTACAGTTTTAGATTGTAAGAGAGCTGCTTCTACATTAACTTGTTTTAGTCCAAAATATTCAGTATCCGCCGCAACTGATTGTTCTACTTGTGCTGGAGTTATGGTTTTTGTTTGTAAAGATGCCGCATTTACTGTGAATTGACTAAACACATCATAACCATCATCCGGAGTGTATGTTATTGTCTCTTCTGACGGGTTGACACTTTTTTGTTCAAGCCGAATATTCTCCCAATTTATATTCTGTGCAATTTCAACACGACTAATCTGATTGCTACCTAAATATAACGGCATATTACCACCTCACAATCTTGACTTGTGTACCACCAGCATCTAGTACTACGTCTCCTGTTTTGCCATTGACACTTGTTACAGGATAAGGTGGTGGATTAGATACGCTATATTGCTTTACATTATCTACATTACCTAATCCAATATCTGATTTGTCAGTTGGCACATTGATGTCTATATTCACATCGTTAGCTGAGTTAGCAGTGAATGAACCAACATCCACACTATTGCGTCTAATTGTTAATGTAGCATTATTAACAGTAGGAATGACTGTATCTGCTGGTAATGCGCCTACATCATTGGCTGTAAGCACAACGGCACCTGTTTTTGAATTGACGCTAGTGACTGGCGCTGATGTCAATGGTGTAATTGTTTGATTACCAAGTGTAATTGTACCATTCTCAATCTTAGCGTCAGTAATACCATAACCAGCTATTGTAGTAGGCTTATCTAGCACATTATTCCATTCAACCGCGTCTGCTGTACCACCGCCAGTGACAGATAATGTACCCTCTTGACTTACTGACAATCCCGCACCAATTTTAACACCGCCAAGCTGTGTGGTAGATGCTATAGGAATATCCGTAATAAATCCACTATCATTATCTAATTGACTCGTTTTACTTGGGATAACAGTAGTATCGGGTAAAGCCCCAACGTCACTGGCATTGAGCTGGACTGCACCTGTTTTGCTATTAACAGATGTAACAGGGACTTTCTCTAGTTTCTTATCAAGCTGTGTCTGTATATTGCTAGTAACACCATCAAGATAGCCAAGTTCAGTTGACGTAACATTGCTTACTGCCACCTTACCGCTTGAGTTAGATACCAATGCTCTATCAGTAGCTAAATTATCCTCAGTAATAGTACTAGCTGCACCTACTATAACATCCTGCTTACTGGTTAGAGCCGTTTGTAAACTAGTCACATTCGTCTTTAATGTGCCAACATCAGTTTGTAACCCTTCAACATCCCCATCAAGCATAGTTATATTATCTTCATTGGTGTTGATTTGCGCCTTGAGTACATCAGTAAAATCATTGTGTGTGCGAACATATGTTGTGCCATCTCCAACATCGTCCTGTGTCAATACGACCGCGCCGGTCTTTGTATTAACTGATTGAACAGGGGATTCACTTGCTGTAATATAATGAGAATCATTATCAAGTTGACTTGTCTTAGTAGGAATATCTGTTGTTTTTGCATATGGTGCTAATGCCGCATTGGTGATATAGCCACTATCATTATCTAATTGGCTTGTCTTATCAGGTATTACAGTTGTGTTGGGCAATGCGCCAACATCAGCCGCGCTTAATACGACTACACCTGTTTTTCCATTGACTGAATCAACATTGCCGCCTGTTGGAATTACAACATTACCGGTTTGTCCGTTGACAGATGTGACTGGATATGGTGGTTGGTTATTAGCACTATATGGTGTCATTGTTTTATTACCAAGCACCACATTATTTCCATCTATTTTAGCATCTATGATACCATATCCAGCTATGGTGGTCGGCTTGTCCAATACGTTCTTCCACTCTACAGCATCAGCCGTACCGCCACCTGTAGTAGACAGCGTACCTTGCTCACTGACAGATAGTCCCGCGCCTACCTTGATACCACCTAGTGTATCTGCTGATGCTATTGGCAATGCGCCACCACCTGTGATAATAAATGCCTGATTCATTGAGCCATTTGGGCAGAATACCCTATAGCTCTTATTTATACTTGGTATATCGCCATAATACGCTATATCACTGTGCGTTTTACCATTAACACGTACTGAACATGTATTATTATCCCCTACGGCAGTTACTATAGCTATATATATCTTAACTGAATCCTTGACTGCATTTTGAGCCAAGATGTCTATTGATTGTAATAATTCTTCACTAGGTAACACTAAATCACCTCTTTTATATAATCCTAGTAGGTATATTTCAACCTACTAGGATATTATGTTAACTACGTCTTGTCACATACTGTTGTGCCAATTCTCTAAGCCCGCTTACGAACGACTGAGCATCACGCACGTTAGGCAATGTGACATTGTTAATATTGAGCGTTTGCGCCCAACTCTGTGCTTTTTGAGCCAAAGATGACAACATATCACTAGGTGTCATAGACCCCCATCGCCACAAATTATCTGTTATGCCACTTGGTAATATACCATCGCCCTGATTTAATACTCTCAGCTCTGGACCATTTTCACCAACTAGAGACAAACCACTGTCAGCATGACGTGTACCCCTTGCATATCCGGGATAACCAGCTTTATGCATCTCAGACCCTAGGTTTAGAAGATAACCCTTAGATATATCTGATTTAGATTTGTCGTACAGGTCTTGAATCTCATCCTTAGTAATAGCACCACTAAAGATTCTATCGTATAATCTCTGGTCTCCAAACCCCTCCATGTCAACAGCAGTCGCCGCATTATATTGAGCCTGTGTTAACTCTGGGTTTTTCTCAGTCCATTCATCTCTTGGGTCTACATAGTTTTGTCTATGGAGTTGTTCTTTATCGAACCACCATGCTTTGCTACCAGACTCATACGACTCTTTGTATAAATCGCGGTTAGTCTTCCATGTATCTTGTTTGCTAACATCTGTTCCGAAATATTTTGAAGCGGCTTCATCGCCATATGCCTCTCTATATTCCTTAATCATCTGTTGCTTAGTATCTCTGAGCTGAGTCCAATATTCAACTTCAGCCTGAGACTGAGCATTCTTTATCTTTTCACCAAAGTCGGTTTGAACACCATAAGACCTTACATTTTCTTCACGAATCTGTTTCTTTAGCTCGGCTTCACGTTGCCGCCTTTCTTCTCTGGCTGCTTGTGCTTCGTTATATGCTATAAGAATTTGCTTATAAGCATCACCGGGCTTCATTGCTTCGCCGAAAGTATCATATAGACCCTCTTCAGACATCCCCTCATACACAGTTCCAGATATCTGTCCTTGGGCATATTGTAACAGATGCTTACGAAGAGCGTTTGGGTAATTTAGAACATCACCGCCATTGCTGAAATACTTTTCAAAGAACGCTTTCGATTCTTCACCGAGCATAGACATTAAGTCTTTAGTCTGGCTCTGTTCTATACCACGATACGTCTCTTGATAGTCTTTCTGCGCACTAGATATAGCGTCAGCATCTTGCATATATTGGAAGCGTCCTTCACTATATACTAGCATACGGCGCTGTTTAGCTTTTTCTAATGCCTCTAGCTTTTCTTCAAGAGTTATCTTATCCTCAAGTAGTTGATTCTGACGGTCATATTCTTCTGCTACTTCATCGGCTACTGAGCTTTCGGCACTTGAATTCTTGATTGCAGCTTGGACTGCCGCGTCGTATTGTTCTTCGATGCTGGCACCCATCTGACGAATCATCGCCCAAGCTTCTTCAATGGCCGTAATAGCGCTATTCGCGTTTCCGCTTGCAAATGCCTGATGAATAGAGCCTGTTATAGATGATACAGTAGACGATACTTTGTCTTTTAGTCCATCTAGCAAACCACTAATAGAACCGGACAAATCGCCGCAATTCTTCTCAATATAAGTGATAAGCTCGTCAACACTATATATACCCTTAGATACAATCTCAGAAAATAGCGTTTTTAGTACTTCAACAAATTGAGCAAATTCAGCCTCAGCTTGTTTATACTGTTCACTTGTTTCATCAAATCCTTGTTGCTTGAGCTGAGATAGGTAATCCTGATAGGGTTGATATATAGTGGCTACTTCTGATAGAGTTGACTGTAAATCAGATTTACTAATATCTGGGTCAATTAGTTTGAGACGTGTTGACTCGTCTGTTAGATATTCGCGCAGTTCTTCAATGGTATTGATGGTTTGAGCTTTGACCTCTTCTTGGTCTTTTTTGGTTGAGGATGAACCTCCTCCGCCACCACCACCTGTTGAGACAAACGGCTTGATGGATTCGAGCTGTTTCTTATACTCTTCCATCTTCTTTTGGTAATTGCTTTGCCCAGCCGATTGTATTTGAGACGTAACCCATTTATTAAATCCCGCTATATCAGCATCAGCGCTTTTACCAAAAGTACGAAAATAAGCTTGTCGCAAGCCCTCCATATCGCTAGTTGTACCAGCGGCTCTACCACCAACAAGGTCAGACGCAGTACTAACGCCAGCCATAGCCATCATAGACGCTAATTGGCTAGTGGTAATCATTGCAGCATTGCCAACCTCTTGAATAGCTAGTATCAACGCGCTAAAATCAGCTTGAGCTTGTGCCTGTTGTGCCTGAATAAATGACTGAGCCATACTAGCCATAGAACCAGATGTAGATAATGCCTGTTTAGCCGCTTCTGTTAATTGTCCATTAGCATCAAATAGAGAATTGACCAGTACACCACTAGCATCAGCCGCATTTTCATTTGCACCACGATATTGGTCAAGCGCGGCTATGTAGGTATCTAGCTTGGATGCTGATTCTTCTGCTGCTACACCAAGTTCTTGTACGTCATTAGCTGCTCCGCTTAAATCAGTATTCTGTACTACACTATTAAGCGTTTCCCAATTATTGATAAAATCGACTTGCCACTGGTCAAGATTTTCGCCATTATCTGCAAGAATTTTTAGAGCATTATAATAATCCTCTGTTGATGTAACAAGCTCACCTACTTGCTGAGTAGCAGAATCACTAGATGTGATAACATCTTGAGTATATTTTGACCAATTAGCCAATGACTGTCCTTGAGATTGTGCCCAATCAATCGTCTTTTGCTTTGTTTCAGTGATTGTAACACCTAATCCATCAAGAGCGTTTTTAGCAATTTCAGCAGCCTCGCTCCAATTACCAAGACTAGCTGCCTCTAAATAGGCATCATATGATGTAGAATCTACATACTCATGTAGAGCTTCAAACGCTGCATTGGTTGCATCTTCAACAGACTCGAATGTTCCCTTTAGCGCATTTGCTTGTTCATCTGTTATAGTTAGAGTTTGTTGCCAAGTTGCAAGTGTTTTGTTACCAAATTCATCTGTGCTTAATCCGCTTACGGTTGCGCCAGTTACTTGTTTACCACCAGTTGTAACTTTACGGGCTGCCTCAACTGTGTCTGTCTGACGTAATTCAATCAGTTTTTCATAAGCTTCAATCTGCTTCTCTAGCTGCTCACGTTCTGCTTGTAGTTCTGCTTCGTTACCATCATATGGTGTATTATTAAGCTCATCTAGCTTTTTCTTAGTTTCTTCATACCCTGTCTTGGTATTTTCTAGCTCTTGGTTAGCTTCGTCCATAGAGGCAACAAGATTCTCAAACTTATTGTTTTCTACGGCTTGATTTACAGCTTTAATAACTTCAACTAAAGCTGTAATAGCTGCAACTGTGCCACCAACTATGAGCGCGATTTTGCCACTGGCAAGCATACCTAGGAACGAGTCGCCACCAACTCCTAGATTTTTAAGTTGTAAACCAACCTCAGCTATCTTGCCTACAGTTTGCCCAACGATACCAACTAGACCAGTAACACCAGTGCTTAATACACCAATTCTAGTAACAGCTGCGCCGACATCATTGTTAGCAAAATTAAGCATAGCTGTACCAGCATTGATGAAACCGCCAACTAGGTCTTTTGATAATACGCGATTTGCAAAATCTTCAAATTCTGCTTTAAGAGCCTGTTGCTTTGCTTCTAGGCTCTCCATATATTTACTGTTTTCCTGTGCCGCAGAGCCAGCAGACTCTAAGGCTGCTTTGGTTGCATCAGCCGCATGACCAAAGTTCTGCATCACACTGGCAAGGACTTTATATTGATTCTGTCCCGCGATAGTATCACCAAGAGCCGTTCTTTGTGCATCTGTCATTGAATCCCATTTAGGCTTCAATTCAGACAGCACATCAAATGTACTCTTTAGACTACCGTCTACATTTTCTACTGTAATGCCATATTCTGCAAGCGCATCTTGATTCTTTACAATACGAGCCGCAATAGTAGATAATCCACGCGCAACCTGACTACTGCGCCCTTGCATGATTTCTGTACCGCTAGTTACGAGACCTATGACTTGTTCAAATGAATTGCCATAAGTAGCCATACCACTAGCGGCAATTTCCATTGCTTGTGATAGGTCATTGGTGCCTACACTAAAATTGTTTGCCACTTCATTGTATGCGTCTATAACATGAGTGGCAAAATTAGCATCTTTACCAAATGCACGAATCTGAGAAACAATAGATGCGGCTGCATCTTCTGCTGAAACAGCCGTATCAGCTACGTTCTGATAAGAAGCAGCAACTTTTGCAAGCATAGCGGCATCCGAATCGTTGAATCCGCTCTTGCGGAACATAGATGCTGCTGATACCATCTCTGACGGTTATAAATTATCTAATATTATAGCTTTCCCCAACGCCAATCATCATCTAATCCCCATTCATTGATTCGCCGCTCTTCCTCTTTTGCTCGGCTATCAATATGATAAGGTTGTTGATTATTTTGTTGATTGTCATGTTTTCCAAACAATCCAACTATCACACAGTATAATGTCCAGATACCAATAGCTGGAAAAATCAACATAATAAGCATTAAAGCAAACATGATAGATACCTCCTTTAAGTATCTATAACATAGCACATATTAGATAATTTGTCAAGGGGTTTTCAAGCCCTTCCCGAATAATTCTTTACCCTATATATTTGGAGGGTCGCCCTGTATATTCTGTTGACACATCCCTCATCAGGACTTCGCGCCCAATCTGCCCTTTTATGATACATTATTTATCATTGATTCTTTAGGTTTTTCAACCATGGAATCATCCTTATCGTCTTTCTGCTTTCGCACTAATTCATTGTTAATAATGAATAATTTTCACACTCAGGCATATCTCATCCTCATGTTGTAGTGATAAGGCTCTTGAGGCTTTCAAGGGTTTAGGGGCTGTTCTCTATGCACATTTACCATCTGTACATACCGGCTCAGACCGATTTGGTTTACCGGTTCTTGCTACTTCTCTGCCAGATTGACTTAGCTTTGTAACATATTTATCAAGTGCTGTACCCTGTAAATCACTGACCTTCTTAAAGTCGGTCATAGCATCATCAAGATTCTTGACTTGCTCATACATACTGCTTAAAGCACCTGTTGCTAAATCAAGAACTTGTCTAAACTGCTGATAAGTAACAGCAATATTTTCTGTTTCTGCGTTAAGATTTTTCGTGGATTGAGTTACACCATCTAGCTCTTTTTTAGTTCGCTCTGCACCATCTGCTGTAACACCAATCTTTAACTTAGTATCTTTATTATTTTGGATTTCTCTAAGTTGTTTCTTTATACTCTCTTCCTGCAGCTGAACATCAACCAGAATCGAGTAGTTAGAGTTACTTCCAGCCATTCATCACACTCCCTTTTTTATTTGTGAGTAGGCTATGAGGATTCCTTCTGCGCAATCATCCTCATTCTTTTTGCTACTTGGGGCAACCCATGCCAAATCGAGGCTAAATTCTTCATTCGCCATCTCTATGGCTTTTTTCTTCAGAACATCTCTTTGTAATCCAGCTCTAGTACCATCAAAGAGATTAAGGTCGCCACGCCATTTACTTGGCATCAAGAAGCATGGCTTTATCTTGAAGCCAGCACATAATGCTAATATCACACCTTGTACTGCGCCCAATTTTTCTATGGTAGACGCTCCTTTTTTTAATGGCACTTCCTCAGCATAGAGAATTGTCGGCTTATACTGTCTAAATATGCTTGATAATTCCATAGTAAGCCCCATTACTCTGTCATGCCAATCATCGCCCTTTGGCTTAATTGTGCCATATGCAATGAGCCGCCCATTATCAAATATAGACCATCCAGTAGATGACGTACTAGCATCTAATCCTGCTATAATCATATCTAGTCCACCTTAGTTGTCGTGACCTCTATGGCTTTATTGTGCATCTGCACTTTAAGCCCAGCCGCCTCCAACCCCTCTTTCATCCATTGTTTCATCTTGCGTCTACCTATGCGTTTATTCAGTTCTTCCCATGCGTCACGCTTTTTTCTGAATGCGCCATCACCGAATAGCGAACCGGTCGCGCCGTTATATATCAATTCAGCTAAATATGGTCGCGCATCTTGTCCATAGAAATCACCAACTAGACCAATATGTTGTCCATAGCTAGAGCTACTTGGGTCAGTGCTACCAATGCTCATCTTATCGGGTTTGTATTTGAACTCGCCCTCAACTGTTCTTTCATTTACTACTTTTGTAGTACCAGCTCCCCATGCTCTATAGAAATCACCAGTCCGCTCATATTCTTCTGGGCTATATGCCATATACACTATATCATGTATCGCGCCAATATTCTCATCATATATCTTGTCTATGACATAGTTTATAGCTTTAGCTATAGGGCTATGTAACATAGCTAAGACTTCTTTATCATTTCGTGCTTGGGATAGAGGCATTTTTCATCACCTCATCTACCTTATTACTAAATCTTGGTAATTCTCTTGCAATCTGCGTAATAGACTTCTGTAGAGATTCTTCATACTTGATGGCATCATACAACTGGAAGATATTTTCAATTCTATCATGCACTTCTTCAATGATGCCCGTCTTTAACCAATAATCATGATCATGCGCCTCAATTTCTTCTTTCTTGAGGTCAGTTGCAAAATATAGAATGCACATATCAATGCTCTGTTTCCGCTCTGCCCATGAATTTAGTTTCTTTAGCCCATCAACAATAGACTGAATTTGACTATACGTTAGATACTGATTGACCTTAATGCCATATTCTTTAATCTCTACTGGCTCTTTGCTCATAATATTTTCCTTCATTATTCCTTATTCTCCTTTACAATTACCTTATATTTTCCTTTATATTTCCTTAATTCTACATTATCTGGGATATAATTATATGGGTTTTCCACCTTAATAACCTCATCACCTACTTTGACGTATAGATAGCCATGCCGCTCAAACTGTACATTGCCAGTTGGCGCAGACTTGATTGGGCAATTCGCCATATATGCTAGGGGCTTCCAAATATGATGCTCAATACAACGCCTGACATGAGGACAGATAGGATTTCCCTCTTGCTTGTTGCAAGTTGGGATTTCGTCATAATTCACTACATTACAATATGGACAATCCACTATTTTCACCTACTTTGTTTGAATGTAATAAAATGGGGAAAGATACGAATATCTCTCCCCATTAAAATTAAACGCATTAGCCGGTTACAGTAACCTCAGCATAACCAACAACGACTGGACCATTGCCGGGGTCAGCACCCTTTAGAGTTGCAGAAATATGAGCCGTGCCAGCCTTAGCCGCAGTGACTACGCCAGCCGTACTAATAGTAACCACACCATCTCCATCTTCTTCAGCGAACGTAAAGTTAGCATTATCAACAATCTTAGGAGCCTTATTGCCATCAAATAGCACATAGCAAACTAGAGCCTGAGTGCCCCCATTTGCTAGAGCAATATCAGCATCCTCAAATGCGATGGCTCTGACTTCGTTCTGCCACTTTGCGCCAAAGATTTCTTCGGTCATAGTGCCATAGTAAGATTCAGCCTCGCAAGAATCAGTGTTATCAACTGCTAGAGCAGAGCCAGACAGAGAAACAGTGGCCGCAGAAGTTGCGGTAAGATTAAGGTCTTGTGCGCCGTCAAGCTGTAGTCTAGGAATATCAGTGATTAGACGACCAACTTTGGTTGCATTGTTCGTAGTGGAAATATCCGCATTGAACAGGTCGTTAAGAATGATGACATGAAGCTCATCTGGTACATAGTCAACTGGGATAATAATGCTATCAGCATTGGCATTCTGATAGAAATACATCACACAATACTTCTCGCCAGCCTTAGCGTTAGGAATAGCCATTGTATATGCGCCAGCCGCTTCAGTAATAGTGCCAACGGTATAGTCCTTCTCGCTAGGAGTACGATACCAACCAATCATAGAACCAGCAACAGCGGTTGGAGCCTGTGGCAAAGTGACCTTACCAGCAGTCTGAACGGTTAGCTCATTTTGATAAACACCAAGACCGCCCTTCTGTAGATCAACACCAAGGTTAGCGGCAATATACTCTAGCTTGAAGCAAGAGTCAGTAATCTGAACAGTTAGACCAGAGTCATGGTAATACTTACCGATTAGTGCATTGCCCTTACCTCCACGGATTTCCTCCGAAGAAATAGTAAAGCCAAAGGTTGACTCGGTTAGAGTCTTAGCGAAGCCGATGATAGTCTGACCCTTAAGGAGAATAGCATCACCAACGCCAGCTAGGAATTTTCTCATATAAGATTTCCTCCTTATTGATTTACAATGTTATTTATTTGTTTTATCATATCGGAGTTGGCTTGTTTAACTATGCCATCTCCACCCATAGATTTATTGTAAGACTCAACAGATGTAATATACCCATCGAGCCTGTCTTTCTTTTTCTTGTATATCCAATGCTCAAGCTCTTTAGCTTTTCCAGCATATAGCATAATAGGACGCAAAGTTGTAAACTCAACCTCTCCTGCGCATTCTTCAAATAATAACTGCAATGACCGCATTGTATACTGCATCAATGTTTGCTTATCAATGCCGCAATGAGCCGTAATGATAGCCATACGCCGTTCTAGGCTCGGTGTGCTGATACCCTGACTTTTCAACCTATCTACTTCACCCATCATCTTTTTCAAATCTGGATCGATATAGGTATCATCATAGTGCGGCACGTTCTGATACAATATGATGCGCTTAATATCATCAAATTGCTTACCTGTAATTTCAAACGAATCATCAGGCGCAAGTATGCTAATTTTTTTCTTTTCATTCATCTTGATTTTCCAATCTGGCATACCAAGACACAATTTCAAAATATTACAGAATTTATCTAGCATCAATCCTGATTGGTCTGTAGGTAACATGACTTTAAGTAAAAAATCAAGATAGCTCATCTGTATTATCTCAACAGAATTAAGCGCGTTTTTATCTATTTGAAGAATATCACAACTTGACAAAAAGACCTCGCTGTCGTATACTGATATAGGCGTTATATCAATATGGGTCGTATCTGATAATTTATATGGTACCGGCTTATCGAAATAAAAATATCCTTTTTTAAGGACGGCAATATCAATCGCCACAATCTACCACCTTACCAGAATCACCAACATTGACCGCCATATATAGCTGAACACCTGTGAATGTCTTATTGTTACCAATAGTTGATTTAGCCGCGCTATATCGGCTCATATCATTTAAGAACATGAGCTTACCTACGCCGCCTACTTCTGCGCCATTAAGCAAATATAGCATACAATGAATGAACAAATCGCCGCGATTAACAGGAATACCGTTATATTCAACTAGACTCATCTGACCACCATATAAACAATCAAACGCATAGACTACTGTGCTAGTATATAACTCAGAAGCATGGATGTAATATTGGTATATCTTAACAACCTGCTTGGATTCAGCCATAGCGTCCTCAATTAGATTGGTTAAGAATACACTATATATATCCTGCTTGCCCTGCGCCCATACTAGCTTCATCTTCTGTTGAAATGTAAGCGGTTCATGACTCAACGCCTTATAGTCCTTATATGCCAGCATTTTCCAAAAGACATCGGCAACAGGGTCGGTCGATTTTGCTAAATATACCATAATATTATATGGTATTGTCGGTAAACGACTTAATGAATTATACATCTAACCGCCCTCCTTTAGCCCATTGGAAATGGCGCGTTTTCATCCATTGGATAATCAACAGAGCTATTATCCGCAAGTTGATTCGCAATATCATCGCCAGCATGAGCCTCATCAAGATATAGCTCAAGAGTAAGCAATGTCGGCTTATCAATACCATATGCGTTGATTGCATTCTGATAGGATAACAACTTGAATGGTCTGCCACCCAACATATAACGTGTGTTATATTTGAATAGCCTATATACATCCTCATTACCCTGAACCATAACAACGGCATGATTATTCGGCGTAATGATGGGCGTACTTACCTGTGCTGATGGTGATTGCATATCATAGTCAACAACGCATGGTGAGCTAAAGATTACGTCATTGACCTCATCTTTAATGCGCATTACATTATTGCAACGGCGCACACCAACGCCACGGGGTAAACCATCAAATTTGCCAGAATCATGGACAATCCACACATTGCCATCAAACTTGTAATATAGTCCGCGCACAACAAAATGGTCAATATCTCTAAATATTAGCTGTAGGAAATCTATGGTATCCTTTTGACCAGTGCTTGTAGTTGCCACAGTAGGCGCAACCCATGCTTGAACACAACTATATTCGTTAGACCCTATTTCATTTTGTTCTAGCAATTCGCCGCCATTCTCAGGTGTTTTAGCAGACGTGTTGTCCCATTGCGCACAAATGTATTCTTGCGTCAAATCGCGGTAATAATCATTGGGGTTTGGTTGATATTGAAATATCTCATATGCCATATCAATCACCCATCCTTTCAATCCTGTTCGTCATGCGCAATACACATGAACGAATAATAGGATGAGTAAGCTCAAGCCCCATTTTGCTTAGTCCTGCTAATGTATCAGCAATTTCACCATCAACCGCTCTAAATCGCACAGATAGCCGCTCACAATATGCTATATAGTCGGCTTCTTCGATTGTCGGCTCAAGACTGGTTAAATCTTCAAACAGCAACAGGACTTTATATAAAGCATGAATTTTATCTTGCTTATCTGTTCTACTCATATATCCACCCCTCTTTAATAATTATAGGAGGATAGATATAAGAGCTGGTATTTGTCGTGAATGAGCCTATCTACATCTTCTTCGAGCTTATCAATGACGTTCTGTTTTTCTTTGAAATTCTGCGAGGATACGCCATCCATCTGGAAAGATGATGGAACTTTAAGTTTTTGTGCAATCTGTGTTGCTACGTCCGTCTCGCCGCGCCACCAGTATATTACCCAATATTCGGCAAGAATCTGAATCTCTAAATCTGTTAAATCTGCGTCAAATTGTCTAAGCTCTGAATCGTATGTTAACGGTTGTTCACATTCTATAAACTTTGCGGCTGAACTAATAATCCATCCATCAATCTTGTCATGAAATAGCTCAATGTTTGCGTCATATAGCTTGCGCAGTTTATAGTCATCAATTACACTTAATGCTCTTTGTCCAATAACATCAAATGATGTTGCCATAATTTATCACTCCTTGTCATCAAGGGGTTCAATATCAATTAGATTTTTACCACTAAGTTCACCAATCTTAACAAGCACGTTCGCATCAACCGGATGTCCGTCAAGCACCATATTAGAAATAGTATCTACAATAATTTGCTTCTGCTGGTCAGTTGCGCCCTTATATACCTCGCAAATATCAACCACATTCTGCTTGAGTAGCTCCTTGAGCTTTGTCGCACTAAGAATATGACGATAAATTTCGTCTAGGTCGCACTTATGAACAAATTCTGGGTCATCAATATATACCATGCCGCTAGATACGGTTTCGGGCATATTGTTTACTACAGAAAATGCCTCTGACTCTGGAATCATCTTGTACTTATACTGCCCTTCAATTCTGTGCATACGAGTTCCGCGCAAATTGATATTGCCCGGACACATGTTGATGAACTTGATATTTCTAAGCGCCTTAGATTTATCCTCAACAGATGTCACATCTGTCTTGACCTGAGACTGTGCTTGCATAAGAACTTGCATCTGCGCCATCATTTCTTCCATGCGCTTCTGCTGTTCGGCAAGCTGTGCCTTTAATGCCTCTTTTTCTGCATCAACAACAGGCGTTTCAGTCTGCTTAGTTGCCTTGGTAGCTGTAGTGGATTTAGTATTTGTAGTGTTTGCCATTCCTTTTATTTTCCTTTCTTATTTCCGTTATAAATAGAGAGGGGTTATTAACCCCTCTCAGATAATTATTACTCAGTGATGGTGTATAGACCAGCGAAGGATGCACCAACAAACTCGAAGCCATAGTTTTTGCGCATTGTAAAATTCTGTGTAAGATCAGCATTCTCATAGAACTGGTTGCTGTTGGTTAGAGTTGTAGACATAGCACCAACAACTAGCTTAGAACCAACAGGAGAAACAACATATAGCTTGTTGTCATCAAGAGCTAGACCATAGTTAGAGCCAGTAGGCATCTGAGGTAGCTCATAGAGAGCAAAGCCATAGAAGTCACGGAGAACATGGACAGAGCCGCCATTGGCGTCGTAAGTACCACGATAGCCCATAGTGCTATCAGGTAGAACGTTAGCTAGAGCAGAAGCAGTGCCCATGATAATTGGCTTAATGCCATTGTTATAAGCCTGAACGCGCTGTGCTAGGGCAATAAGCTTCTTAGCGTCAAACGCGGCATTCTCTAGGAACTGAGAAGGATAAGAAGCACCAGCTAGACCGGCATTAAGAGCGGCAACAGCCATCTTCTGCATATCAATCTCAATGGAAAGAACGATAGCACGGACGAAATCAGCAATATCTTCCTTGCCAGCCATTACACGATACATATCAACGTAAGTGGTGATAATGCGCTCCTGCATGGAAATTACAACATCACCAGCATACTTCTTCTGACGGAAAGTAGTGCGCTCACCAGTACCACCAGCAGAGACAGTGTAAAGGGTACGAGGCATAACCTTGACCTTAACAATATCGCCAATGCCAGCCATACGGAAATCAACGAATGGAGCAAGAGACTCAGTAACATATGCAGGAAGAACTGCATTGACTAGAGCGTTAATAACTGCGAAGTTTGCCCAACGAACCATAGGATTAGCTGCCCACGCATCAGCATTCTCAGCGTTACGAGTGCAGTTGGAAAGACGCTCAACTTCTGCAAAATATGCGGCGTTGACAACATCGTGCTTTTCAGCAAGAGGCTTAGTTGCATCATAAGCGCCTAGCTTACGGCCCTGTTCAGCCTCGGACTTGTGGAAATGATAGTCCATGAACTGCTCATAGAACTTAGTGTTGCCATTGGAGAAAGCAACAATTTCTTTGCTTAGATTCATAATATATATCTCCTTTGCTTATTTATTAAATTTAATTAGTTACGAACGCACTTGAGAATCCAAGTAGGAACAGCTTCAATACCAATATCAACAGTATGAGTTGCCTCAATGCTGAAATAAGTACCGGAAGCAGGAGCGCTAACAACTGCAACTAGACGACCAGTTTTATCAACGCTTGCGAACTTAGCAGTGTCGCCAACCGTCTTTGGATCCTTAGTAGCAGCAAACGCAGAAGCAGGAACCTCTAGGAAAGTACGACCAGCAGTTAGACCCTTAATAGAGAATGCATTGCCCTTGGGGTTATAGAAATAACGAGGGTCGCTCATTTCCTGCTGTTCAATGGTATTACCAACAGCGGGCTTTTCAACGAGCCATAGGTCGGTTGCATTAGCAACAGGTAGTGTGCAAGCAAATTCATAACCGCCATCAGTTGCGAGACCAAGATCGCCACGAGTAACAAACTGACCATTGTCTAGGTCATTATCCTTGCAAATGCCAGCACAGTTGATAGCATCATTCTGCCAATCGTCAAGAGTGCGGATAACAAAAGAGTGATTATTCATAATATATTTGTCTCCTTTTTAATCAATTTTAGTTTTTAGTCCCATAGACCTTTATGCTCCTTCTTTTCAACAGGAGCAGCGAAAGTAAATACGTCGGTTTTTTCTTTCTTTGGTGTTTTCTTTACAGCAGAGAAACAATATGCTTTAACCTTATTTGCCCAAGCATCAACATCCGCAAATTCACAAGACATGCCTTCTTCGCGCATCTGCTTATAGCAATCATCAGACATATATTCTTTGCATTCAGCCATGATAGCCTCAACAGAAATAGCCTTTTCCTTGTCCTCTACATCTTTCTTAAATTGACGTAGCGTCTCAAGCTCAGAATTTTGACCCATGATGATATTGTCTCTATCTTCGATATCTTTTTCAAGCTGTGCAATACGAGCTTTCATATCATCAGCAGACATTTCTTCATCATGTTCAGCGTCTTCATCGTCATCGTGGTCATGCTCATCACATTCGTCACAGTTTGGTTCTTCAGCCTTAACCTCAATCTCTGGCTCGGCCATTTCTTCTTTCTTTTCTTCAAGAGTGGATTCAGCCTCAACCTCGGTAACGGCAAGTTCTTTAATCTCTTCCATTTTAGCCTCCTCCTTTCTTTCAGAATCGTCATCAAGGTCTAACTTCTTATAGATAGCCTTAATTTTATTTACAACCTCAGTCTCATCATTCTGCTTTGCATATGTCAGTGCAGCGCTCAGAGCGTTTCGGTTATAGATGAATGTGTCACCGTCAAGCATCATAACTGGGTACTTGAGGTGTTCAGATGGCGCATCTTTCCAACCATCTTCTACAAGTAGATATACAGATTTAACAAGCGTATCACGATTCTTGGCCTCCATGATTTTATCTCTCATAGCCGCCTTGTCGTAATCGCCCCAATCAGCCGTAGACATAGCTTCTTTGGACTTGTCAATCTTATATGTTTTCTTTTCAGCCATTGATTGTTTCCTTTCTTCGACAAATTGCTTTAGATTAGATAGAGAATCAGATTTAGCAAAATAAGCATCCGCATCCTCAATGGAGAATCGCACCATTTTAATATCTGCATCGGGGCAACTGCCGTTTATGGCTTTTCCAAGTACAGTTAGCCCAAAAATATCTAGGGCCACTACTTTTCCTTCGTCCTCATCTTTATCTGTTGTTACCGTCATTTCGACGGAGCTATTGCGAAGATTATCAAACTCAAAGATATTGTTTAATTCCTTACTATAATGCTTACTTACAACAGCATAAGCATATGCCTTGGTAACACCATCTTCCTCAACAAACTCAACCTCTTGTTCGCGCGGAAAATAGCCATATTGAATTTCTGAAGGCAAGTGCGTAGTCGCATCGCCATTCTGAATTTTCGCCACAAGCATATTGCCAAGAATGGATTGAGCATCACGCCGTAATACATCATCACTAATATCTAGCTTATGTGCATTTGGCTTAGTGCTTAAAAAACAACACTTAAACACAGTAAATTTATACTCTGGGTAATTATCACACCATTCAGGGTATTCAACAGCATCTTCAAGTTGAAATTTTACATCTTTCTGCAATTATCTTCCTCCTTTCTTCAAGGATGGTAATATATGGTTAATTGACATCTTGTGAATCAACACCAGTATAGTCAACAGACCACGTTTTCATTTCCTCAATAAGCCCCTTAGTATAATGATTCTTTTGCAACTTATTGACATAAATATCCTCAATCTGCAACATATGCATCTTTTCATAATATGGCAATGTCTTGTTTTCTATATATTTATAAAACATATTTTTGATTTCACCACGACACGCCTCAGTTGTATATGCTACGGTTGCATCTAGCTTACTCTCAATTCTCTTAAGGGTCGCTTTAAGGGTATTTTGTTTTACTTTATCATCTTGTTCGCTCTGATATTTTTTTAGAGCATTCGCAATACATAGTTTAATAGGTTTGCAACACAGGGTAATAACCGCTGACAAAGAAAGGATTGCTCCTAAAATTGCGGCAATATTCTTGACTGTTTCCAATCATAGATTCCTCCTTTCTAGCGTATTATCCTTCTATTCCATTCTTATCAAGCCATCTTAGTAATTTTGCGTTTCGCTTATAATAGTGCGCATCATCATCTAGGTATTTAGCTGAAAACCCAGCTTTATCAAGTTCCCATGCTAAGGCGCTATCTGCAATGAAATAATCTTCTGGATTTCTTGGGATTCCAATGATAATCATTGATAATCCTCCAACCCAACAATTCCCCAACTGTCAATATGACGGTCATATTCATCATATTCTGTTGGCATTTGTTTGGCTTTATCATCCAATAGAATAATCTGCGCTACAACTTTATTCATATCCTGCATAAGCTCTTGTAGCATAGCATTTGCATTGAAATCTTTTTCTTCTTTGGCAATATAATACGTCTGCTTGATAACTTGATATAGGTCAAGCGTTTCTCTAAGCATAGTATCCATCATTTGCTCAAGATTATCATATTCGCGCTTATCGCCGCGCGTCTCAGGGTAATATGTGGTAATATTCCACTGATGCTTAAAGTCACTTACAGTATCAGCCATAAGCGGCCAGAGATGCGCTAATTTGTGATGTATAATATTTGCAGCATTCGGCATAGCAAATTTTACTTCCATCCACGAAACGCAACGGTCGAATGTGCGATTCAACTGGAAATACTGCCCAACTAGAATATCTAGGGCTTCACTTGTTCTTTCTGATAACATCATAATATTTCACCTTATTCTAATGAATCTCGGCTTGCTTCGCCACTTTCGGTAAGTGATGTTTCTGACTGGCGGGGTCTACCACCCTCGTTATCTGAGCCGCCCTTGGTTGTATTGGTATTTTTCAAGAGCTGTGTATATTTATCAATCCAACCGGTATATTTACTTTCAGCCATCATTGCTTCAAATACTTGTGGTTGATAGCCCGATACAGATGCCCATGTCTGCATAGGTAGAACAATGCCAGAATCAGCCATTTTTTTCACTTTATCAAATCGAGCTTCACGCTCAAATGGGTAGTTAGACCCGTCGAAGATAAATTTCCACTTGTATTTCTTTGTTAGCTGATTGACATAAAATTCTAGGAAATTGCTAAACTGTGGATATAGCGGCTTCATAGTCTGGTACATGTCATTAAGTCCAGCCTCAATCTCAGCGTTGGACTGTCTATCAGAGCTATAAATAACACGGCTCACACCAGAACCAACACCAGCAGATGTAGCAAGTTGAGTTGAATACATATCTGTATTCTTATCCTCAAACTGGTAGAACTTAATATTTTCAAGCGGCATTGCGGCAAGTTTTGACAATGAGCCAAGACCAGCCTTTGCCTTCTGCATAAATCCACCTAGCGTCTTTGGGTCAATAGCAAACTGATTCGCTTTAGTACCAGATTTAGCCGAATCAAATAGACGAATTTCACCAGCTAGAATAGCATAGGCTGACGCAATATCCTTGTTATACTGCAACTGAGCAATATCATCATTAGCAATGGCATTCTTCAGAAATGGAGCTAAAAATGGCGTATTATTAAATGTGCTAGGATTCCACTTAAATACCCATGCACCATCACTAGGTGATGTTTGCGTCCACATAGCATATGCTCCATTGCGTCTATTTAGTGGGTTTGTAGGGCGATAATTTTTGAACGCTTCTTCCTCAGAGCCAAATACGCGCTGATAATATTTCTTAAATGCTGGGTCAAACCCATTGATGTCTACACCAGCTTGCAGGAAATAGCTCATGTCAAAATCAAACAACATGCCCTTTTCCCAATATCCAGTAAGTAGACATCTATCTTGTGGCAAAATCTGTAGGGCGAATTTCATTCCTTTGTTGCCCCACTTCGTCTTTCTGAACCAAGTGAAATATGTTTCATGCGTCACAATCTGTGCTATAACTTTACCAAATTCGGCCTTATAATCAAATTTGTTCAAAAAATCATATACGCGCCGCTTATCCTCTTGGTATGCGCTTGATTCATAATCACTCTGAGTAAAAGCATTGATACAAACAGGCTGTAGATCAAATGATAGAGCGTTACAATATGCTTGTAGAGTTCTGGCAAATATCATGTCCCAGAATTTCATATATTCCATATAGCCCTGAATTTGCTCTGAATTTTCCTTATATTCAGCAAGAGCCTTGCGGATTTTATCAGAGCTTGGGGTTTCTGGATTGTTGTTCAAACTCTGCAATAGTTGATTACTCAACATTGGTGACCAAAAGCCAAACTGGTCATAAGCATATAACGCCTGTGCAAACTCTGTTACAGCTTGAGCCTGTTCAAATGTTACTAGCGGTTCTGCCAAATTTCGCCCTCCTTTCTTTGTTTTATTGTTTATATATTAGAGCAGTTAGATTATGGACTTCATTAACGTATGCCAAAGTTCATTGAGCTACTTATCCTCCCTATCCGCTCGTTTTATGTTTTTGAGTGTTTTTATTTTCAGCTTTTGATTAAGCCTAAGTTGGAACTTGGAGACCACACAACCCTCATAGTACCTCCACGGCAACACACCAACATAGCAACCGCTTCATAGGTAAGTCATATCACCAGACAAGTTGAATGGAATCTATATCAAACTCATCTTCTTGTAACTGTTGCTGCCATGCGTTCTCAATTAAATCAATAATGTAATTACCATACATAATGGTTACAATTCTATCCTTTGTGCCTGTGCGCGGTTCTTCTAGTTTGATTTTATCCTGCTTAATAACCGTTTTCAGATTAACAGCCTCTATAACCATCATATCAGTTTGAACATACGGCTCAAGCTGATTAGTTAATTCTTCAGCAGTATATTGATAATATTCACCGCTATCTGTTAGCTCATTCTGATAATCCTGCATAGAAATAAGGAATTTCATATTGTTGGTTTCAAGCTGTTTGCGCAATGACAACCAACCGGTGCTGTTTAATTCCGGTGTCGCAATAACAGGTATTAAGCAAGACACTGCGTTTTTATCAACTGTTCTACTATGGTAATCATCAACTTTTGCTTGAGATACTACTTGGTATTTATCAGCAAGCCCAAATCCACGAGAATCCCATCTTGAGCCTAAATCTGGATGTAACAATGGTTCTGTCAAATGGTTGAATATAACTTCTCCACCACTTCTTCCATCGAATGCGGCATAATCAGCGTTATAGACCCACCATAAATATCTAAATCTATCAGACGCGCCTATTGTATCAGAAGCATCATGCCCCTCTATATAGTCAACGTGTCGTTCAAATCTATTCTTTTTGCTATTCCAATGCGCCGACATTAACGTTATAATAGTATTATCGTTCTTTGTGCAACCAGTAGTGTTCGCAAAAGCAATATCCATGACTACTAGCCGTATCTCGTCCTCTTTCTTTTCTGGGAAATCAGGTTGTTCACCAGCAAAGAATTGTAATGCAGTAGGTGGACGGAAACAGCGCTCAATGATTTGATTTTCCTTGAATGACTTTAAATTAAAGAACGCATCATCGCCCTCTGAAATCATCTCGTTCAAATCTTCCATTCTAAAGTCCATTTCGCCACCAGCCCTGCCATTCCAATAATCAGCCCATGTCTTAAAGCCATTATCAATAGCCATAAATATATCACCAGCAAAAATATTACATCTTACTTTATTATCTGTAAATATACGAGTAAATGTCTTTTTGAACAATAGCCAGAACCACTCAAACTTATATCTGGCAGATGTGATATAGATATGCTGGCATTCCTCTTTCCAACGAGGATTATTACCATATACAGGATTACTCAAATATTTGGCTTGTCTTGGGTGTGCCATCTTCTCAAAGACGGAATCGACCATACCTTTTTTGAGCAAACGAGCTTCTTCGTATGTAAGAATTGTTGCTTTCGGGCCACGGGAGCTATCTTGACATGGTAATACACGCAAAGTCGAGCCGTTAAGTTTGTTCTCTATTCTATAGCCGTCCTCTGGCTTAGTAATAACCAAATATTCATGTTCGTACATATATAAGAGATAAGGAGATAATTTTTTAATCAACTCATCTCTTATTTTATCTTCAACCATCTTATTTGCCTGTGCAACAGTTGATGATGTAATAATAGCCTCTGTGTAAGGATAAAGATTCATCTTTACAATGTTGCCTAGACCTACAATAAAGGTTTTGGATAAGCCACGAGAACATATTGCAAAAAATACATCTGATATTCCCATCAGATATATCATCATCATCTGAAAGGGGCGCAACTTGATGCCAAGAACTAAATCAACATATATATGCCAATTTCGGCGTAACTAGAATAAAGTCAGCCACTCTATAACATTTTCCTCTTTCTGAGCATCTTTCATTGCGTTTTCTTTTGCTTTTGCCGTAATTAGGTGGTTTCCAAGGAACTTGCGTCTCAAGCCCCCCATCTGACTTTTCATTCTATATCACCACCCATCATCGCTTTTGGTCTGAGGGTAAATCTGGATATTCGCGCGTCCCCCCCACCAGATTTCTACAACATCTCAAAATATCTTTCCAGGTCGGCTCAAACCCACTAAAATCCTTATACTTATTCAAATCCTCACATTCACACGGTTTTGTATTCTCAATATTCCATCCCATGCGTTCTATAAATTTTTCAGTATCGCTCTGCTTGTTTTCCTTAAATTGGTCTAGTTTTAGTACCTTCATCAATTTCAGAATTTCATCACCAGCGTCTTTATCTGTAGGGTCTTTGAATTTGCGTAGATTTGCTTGACACAGATTTCTATATGTCATCTCTTTAGCCGTGTCCATATCAAGGATTTCTTCAGTGTATCGTTCAAAAATATCATCAAGCCACTGGTATTCCCATTCTTCATAATCAACGCCCCACTGACGATTCCATCTTGCTTTTAGCGCCACCTCATCAGTTTCGCCCTTAGCTACATCTCCCAAATCCTTGAAATTAGACAACTCCATATCACTATCCCACACTCCTGTTAATTTATCAGGCGATGTAGACAAATATGTGTGATACAACATAAATAGGCTAGGCTTTTTGCCTTTAGCCGCTTTTTCCAGTGTATCAAGACAAGCAGTATATTCAGCGCGTCTCATAGGAATACCAGTCTGCATACAGGTTGACCATAATGCCGCGCCTTGGTCTTTAGTAGATTCAAGAGCTTGTTTATATAGCTCAGTCACACATGATTTACATGGTTTAATATATTCGCCCGTTTTGATTGGGCTTTTATAGAATTGGCTATCTTGCTTTTCTTTGCCACAATATGGGCAAAACATATTCTCATTCCTTTCCGTTCCGTTTATTTTCCTATAAATATGACGAAGCGGCCAAGATTGCTCTCAGCCGCTTCGTATTTGTTAATATTAAATTGTCAAAGTTCATACTGTGATACCGTATTCCTACGGGCTTACGGCGTTTCGCCTTTAGTTAAACAACAGTTCCCATTGAGTTGGGCTTATTGTAGATATGAGCCGATTGGCTCTGACCACCATCCTTTCTTTAATTATGCTTCGGATAAACCAGTGGATAATTCAAGAGAATAGTGACCTCCTTTCGGATATTCATAGCCGCCAATGAGTAGTAGCGACAGGCAGTTTCAGTATGTACCTAGATACAAGCATTAAAGCCTCATTTATCAAGCGCCATCGAGCGTCTAGCGCCACTCACTGTTATGTTTTATTGCGCCTCATCTTATTGCACCCACGCATGGCGCTATGTTGGGAATTATGGTGCAATGGGTCTTAGATGCCATCACATCTCGCCTTTGCATCGTTCTAATGGCGATACGGTTTTCATTGTTGTCATATGGTATACCGCAAACCTTCGATTAACGTCCACATATTGCCGAAAGACAACCCGGTTCTATGCTTCATACGCTCGTATAACACACCTGTTGCTATACGCCTATCGTCAAGGATAGGATTTCGCAAAAGCCGCTATTAACGACTTCGGGAACTCCTTGTACACATGGTACATGAGATATATTCAACTCTACTAAGTGGGTTAATCGCCCCACAAGCATGATTAACACAGCCGTAGCTATCACCTAGCAGAGAATGAATCAATTTAAGGGTGGTAGCGCCATTTGCAACTGACGCTACCGATAAAATAAATTCTGTCGGATGACAGCGAAAAGCGTTCAGGCTTTTCCTCTATTATGGAACTTGTAGGACGCATCCCCAAGCCAAGGCTAACTCCGCAGACATTAGCCGCAATTCCATGGTTGTATTATATCACACAATCTATTGATTGTCAATATTAAAGATAAAATGTTTTACGCCACTCTGCGCCATCTTCTGAATATGTTGTAAACATACAAGACGGTCTTGATGCTTTACGAATAGACTTTGCAAATCCATCAACACCACATACAGAGCCAACGCGCCAACACAATTTATCGCCTAACTCAGTAATGCCAGCATTCTTCATTTCTTGTCGATGTAAATGTCCAACATAACACTCATCAATGTCAATATTATATAAATTTTCAAAATATCGCATTGTCTCAGCTACATCGCCGCCATCTCCATGATGAAGCATGATTGCATTGTTCTTAATGTATTTAATAGCGCAATCTGTATAATCATCAACTGTAATGCCATCTACCGACTTTAGCCGCTCTTGTAGATACCATACAATGATTTTACCTAAATTTTCTTCCTCAAACTGAGGCTTAGATGTCAATGGACGGCACACATCATGGTTGCCACCAACCATCACCACATTAACAGGAATTTCAAGCCGATCATGTAACTCAACAAACCAATCAGCTAGATATTCAGACAACTTGATAACCGTATCAAGGACCGGCTCTCTCAGCTTAGTTAAGCTAGATGTGCGTAAAATATTTTCTACACAATCCCCAAGCACAGCAACAGTAATATCGTCAAGCCAAATGCAATTGTCATCATTACACATCTTGTTAAGCAACCCATCAAGCCGCGCCCTCATAATGTCAAAATTGTACTTATTTACAACTTCATTATATACACCCTTGATTTCATAGGTTGAACCAGCATGAAGGTCAGAAATACAAAGAAGTCCACTTACATTCGTTTGTGGCAGCTTATTAAAATCTCGAATGGTAAACGGTTCGAGGTTCTTAATTGACTCAGCAATCTTTTCTTGAATCAAGTCTGCTCTTGCGTCAAGTCTCTGATTCTGAACATACTGGATATTCTCACTCTGTAATTTCTTACGTTCTTTCTCTAGCTCAACCTTGGCTTCTTTAAGCTGTGATAAAATCTCAGCATCTTTTTCATCTGATTCACAATCATCTGCGCCATTTAGCATATTACGGACAAATACGGCGCAACGGCGTAAGTATTCCTCTGACCAAACGCCCCTATAATCTTCACCGAGACAACGAGCCGTCCATTCCTGTAAGTCAATTAACTTGCTATCTAGCAGCTCAGTCGCTTGTCGTATCTTCTGTAGATTCATTCAATTTCTGTTCCTTTTCCTTCTTTTTCCGTTCATAATCTTCTTTTTTCTTGTTGATTACATTGATAAAATCATCATAGCTCTGTTGCTTTGCTTGCTCAATGCGGTCATCTTGCATTTGCTTCAATGTTCGTTTTGCCGTTCGTTCCATTTCAGCCTGAGTTATCAGTTTGAGATCATTTGGTGTCAACTTACGCTCACGAACACGCTTGCGATATCTTTTTGTAACCCCTCGTCCATTGACGTTATTGATGAAATCATCATTGCTTTTATATGTAATTTTGAACCACGCCGGGATTGTTCTCTCTACGAGCTCGCCATTATCATCTTTTGCCATTCCAGTCCAAGACGGCACTTCTTTTAACTCAAATGTTCCAACTCCGGGCATTTGACATCTTCCATCAAAATGCAACATATGGACAATAGTATCGACACATGCTTGCCAATATTTTTTTACTGTCTCTGGTTTAGATTCAAGCAAACTAGCCGCATATTCATAAAATTGCTGATTCAACTTATTATGTTCAGCCATCTTCTTCTTCCTTCATAAACTTGGGATTATCAGGATAATTCTCCAATACCCAAGCATCATATTCCTCTTTGGTTGCGCCTTTCCCATACAACGTACCAGCTTTTACATAACTCGCCATATGTTTCTCAGCCTTAAATTCTAATCGATAATAGCCCTGTCTGTCTGGATAGTACATACGCCGCTTTTGAAAGCCATTCCAATATTCACCAGCTGGACGAGGGGGATAATCGCGGAATGTAATAACACCAATATCTGGCAATGAATATTCCACGCCATGCTGTAGTGTCTCGCGGATGATATCGTGATAGTTTCTTAACACTAACTCAATAATCTTAGAATCAACGCCTGTACGCCGTCGTAGCTCTTTACTCATGTCGGCTTTGCCTAGCCGAGGATATTTGTTTTTATGCAATTATATCGTTCCTTTCCCTATTAGTCTACCACAATATATTGTGGCTAGTTCATTTTATCCATATGTTTTCTACTGTTTTAACATATCCCCCGTGCGGACAGGTGGGGCTTCACGTGATTCAGTACGCCGCTGATTATCTGCCTTCTTGTAACATTCCTCTGAGCAGTAATGTTGACATACATCTCGCGGCTTAAACCGCTTGCCACAAATGGGGCAGATTGGATTAAGTTGCGCCGTATTGATTCTCAAATTCTCTACAATCGTCCAACCAAAACAAGCCCACAGCATTTTCTTATTGCTTGATTTTTTTACCGTATATAGATAAGCCGCCAAACTATTAACCACAACATCTAGTGGCTCATTGCTATATTCCACTATATCTTGTGCTATGCGACGATATTTATACAAATTGTCCTCATTGATATGCGGGTCATCGCCATAATCAAATCGACGCTGATTCCACATCCACCAATTATACCTCTCTATGATTGGTGAATTTTCTCTAGTGGTATAATCAACTGATTTATTTATCAACATCGTCCAGTCGAATTTCCCAATCTTGTTATTATAGCGAATTCGGGAAGTAGGGATTTTAGCCGATATACGATTCATCGTGGAATTGTTTGGAGGCTCTACTTGTGTATCTGGGTCTTTGTCTTTAGCATAGATGAAAAAGTTGGGTAATTTTGATTTAGTATATTTTTTAATAATATCAGCAATTTCTTTTGGAGGTTCACTTTTCCACAACGTTTTCGCAAAATCAATAATTTGATTGTTCTTCATTGTGAGCCAAGCAATAACTCTAATTTGCTCCTCAGTCATTTTACCGCCATTGGCGTTTTTTACCTTCGATATAGAGTTACTTATCGGGCCAATCGACCCACCTGTATATGCGGTGCTTACGCCTTCATACAATCTATCCGCATCAATAATACCCCCACGAGCCTTTTTTAAGTCATATGACAACGGCACAATTCCTTGCATATTACGCTTCGCTACGGTTGTTAGTGTTCTATCTTTTACAACCAAACTAATATCCCCATCAAAATCTTGCTGCAATATACGGCTAATCATATCGTGACAACTGAAGTAAACGCATTTTGTTCCGCCTAACCATTTATCGGTTAGTTCATTCCGCTTGTTAATTCTAACTGCGTGTTCTTGATACAAGTGTGGACTTCTCAAACAATCAAGCTCATCGCCATCTTTGAATTGATTGGTGTAAACCTCTCCATTCTCAAGTATGCCGATTGGGAATTGCTCACCTTTGAACAACCACTCACAAAATGCCACAGGGTCAGGAGAAATAAACAGATATTTACCGTTAATTCTCAATCTGCCGCCTCTTGCTTGCTTTACCAAGCTTTTTTTTGTTTGTTTCAACAACTCCCGGTTATACGCATCTTTGAATAATTCTGGATATATTGTCAACGCTTCTTGCATGGCTGATTTTGTTTGATTGTATTCAGTCGCGCCTAATAGTCTCATAGTAGTTTGATAGTCTCTCCCGACGCTATCAATTTCATCTGCTGTCTTGGCAATAAGCCGCTCAATCTCATTGTCTGTCATATCACTTAAAGATTGAAGCATCTGATAATTGATTCGCGCTTTTGGTATATAATCTTCCTCAACTTTGCAACAACCAAAGTAACAACCATAACTTTTGAAATTAGACTTGTAACACAACCAAGATGGATAAAACTTATACAGCTTGAACATTGACTTCGTTAGGATATACTGAATATCATCCTCAAGAATCTTCCATTCTTTACCATATATATCAGTTACAGCCCAATCGTCAGCGGTGAAATATTCTTTGAGCCATCCTCTAAAGTCGAAATAAGATACCAATCCTTTTATCCACGGCGCTCGAACAATTTGTGTCTTAAATCCGGGCTTACAACACATACCCCAGCCATCTGTCTCAGCTATAATCGTCTCAGACGTTTTTCGCGTAATGCTGTAATCTGTACAATCAATAAAATCTGATTCAGCTATAACTGGCATTTCAAAATCATCAACTACAATACAGCGATCTATATCAAAGTTCTCAATTCTGTCGGTTGCAGACGCCATAAGACTCTTATAACTCAATAGCTTGTTTTCATTCATGCCGCCCAGCGCATTGATTGAATCAATGGTCAGTCCGCACATAAGAGTTTGCTCAACAGCTAAATAATCTTTTTCGCAAACGGCCATAAATCGCTTTGTGCGTATCATGCCCGCTCCACATGAATAGAAAATGTAATGTTCACCATTGTAATTAAACCCGTTGTGAATAATGCTGTTTAGCACTTCAAAAAAGAACACATTGACAATGATGATTTTGTCACTTCGCTCAAATGTCTTAATGCCAAGACTACGAGTCAATTCAGAGCAGAACAGGTTAATAATTGTCTTGTCTGTTACCGCATCTGGATTGAGTTCTCTTGTAATATTATCCTCAAGCGATTTTCTCAGCAACTCAACAAGTTCATCTTTATGCTTCTTGATAACACGGTTAATTGATGAAACGCGCCATTTTCGATTTTGACCATCCTTCTCGCGCATTCTCAAGGCATATAGCTTGACAAGTCGATTATGTATTGCTTGTTCCTTCGGCGTATAAAAAGCATCTGTTGCTACAGAAGGTATATAACAGAACTCTGTCAATGGCACTTAATCAATCACCTCTAATTCATTCTCTGAACTACCATATATCCAAAGCGCCCAATCACGCTCAGTTGGCTCATATTCATCATCCCATACTTCTGGCTCTATATCTTCTGATACATACCAGTTATAGCTCATTTCGCTCCACAATTTCTTACCACCTCCTTGAGCTTAATGCTATTATATCATATAATTGATTATTTGTCAATACTAAAATTTCTACTTGACAAAAATTGATTGATGTGATATAATCTCTTATAAATTATAAATATATTATACCATATATTACAGTATTTGTCAATAGTTAATTTATTCATAATTTATTAACATATAATTCATAATACTGTAATATTTATATGATATAATATATAGTATATATAATTACAATTTAACTATTATCTACTCATAAATTCGTAGATAATAGTTAAATTGATGTGAAAAATCAATTTATCAAAAATTATACTTGACAAGTGCAAAATGATGTGATATAATCATTGTATGAGGTGAGATAAATGAAAATGAATTGTATGTATTGCACAAAAGGATACCATTTGCCACTGCAAAGCGAATATAGCGGCATAGAAGCTGGATTTATCAACGACAATGGATTGCTTCGTATTCGAGCATTTGACGAAAATGATGACTTACAAACTCAAGATATTGTCAGTTTGAATTATTGCCCAATGTGCGGAAGGAAATTACGTAATGCCAAGAACAAAGAAAATTAACGCAGTAGTGCAATATGGCGATACTGGCTGGATTATCAATGATTGCGGCAATGGACAATTCGAGCTATATAATATCAACACAAAGCAGATTTTAGCAAAGAGCAATAATCCACTAGATTTTGATAAGCATATAGACAAGATTTTTGGCAAGGAGGCGGCTAGACGTGTTCGAGATTTTCAAGCTAAACAAGAAGAAGAAAGCGCTTGAAGAGCAGATTTCTCAACTCAAAGCAGATATTTCTAGTATGCAAACAGAGATTGATAACTATGACGAACATCGGCAAATTGCGGCACATCAATATGAAAACACCATGCGATCTGCAAAAGCGGCTCAGTCTATCCTTGATGCGTTAAATGGTAAAATTCATGCCATTGAAGAAATGCAGGATTATAATATCCCGTATTATCAAGATTCGTTAGATGAGCTTGAGCATAAGCGCTATGAGCTACAAAGCAAAATTGAATCAGCTGTGAATACTGGATTGTATCGCATTGAGCAAGGATATACGCTCAATGACTCTGCTAGGCGCGGCAAAGAAATGCAGGACGTGTATGGGCGCGGATTGATTTACAGTTGCAACGCATATATTGACAGCAAAGAAAAATCTGTGACAACCGGCAATATTGCTAAAAGCAAAGAATTGATTAAAAATAAATTTAATTCTTATCAGTCTAAAGCAAATAAAGTCGGATTGGCGCTTAATGCTGAATATGTGAAGGTACGGCTTGATATGCTTGATATTAGCTTAGCTATCAAGGTCAAGCAGAAAGAAGAAAAGACGCGAATCCGTGAAGAAAAGCGCAGATTGAGAGAACAAGAACAGTTACTTGCTGAGGCTGAGCGTGAAAAAGCAGAACTTCAGAAAGAGCGCAGAATGTATGAACAATCTCTCCGAAAGACACTCAATACTGAAGAACGTGCTAAATTTGAAGCAACGCTTAAAGCAATCGATAAGCGTATTGCAGATATTGATTACCGTGTTAATAATGCAAAGGCTGGATATCTGTACATTGCTGCAACGCCAGCCATGCCAAATTGCTGCAAGCTGGGCGTAACACGTCGCCTTCAGCCCTTGCGTAGAATTTCCGAATTGTCATCGGCATCAGTCCCATTTCCATTCGTTTGCTATGGGCTTGTATTTGATGATGACGTGTTTGACCTTGAGACGCGCATCCATGATTATTTTGACGATAAGCGAGTTAATAAGGAAAATAAACATAAAGAATTTTTCTATGTGAGTCCCAAAGAAGCTATTGATGTACTGCGTAATGAATTTCATGTAGATGTTCATTTTGTAGATGAAGATTGTGATGAAAATGAGGAGGATTGCGCTGATGAAGGTTAAATTCAAAGGAAAATATGATAACGATATTTATACTGTTTATAATGTGCGGGATAATAAGGCTGGTTATCCGCATTTCTTAATCTATGTAGCTAAAGAATGGCGATATATCAGCGCAAAGAATTTTACACCAGTTAAGGAGGATGAATAAAATGATTATCTATACTTGCCCTAAATGTGGTGGTGACATTTACCATAATTATATTTCGCCTATTGATATATGGGCTTGCCTAGATTGTGACTGGAAGTATGAAGTGCCAGATAAACTTGAATATCGCCCATTCGAGCAAATTAAAATTAAATCAGATGAAGATTGGACACTATATGAAGCGCTTGATAATGTAATGGTAAATGGATAAGGAGGATGAATAAATATGACAAGAAAAGAAAAAGTTAATGTACTCGAATGGTATTGTGATTATTGTGGCAATACTTGTGATACGTGTGAATTAAAAAATATGTACGATAAAGAAACGGATGGATTTACAGACAGCTATTCTTGTGCATTTGATGAAATGGACGATAAAATGCTTGATAAAATCTATAATTGGTATAAAGAGCTTGACCCAGCAGCTTGTGAAAATGCAGAAACTAAACGTTATGACAAAGAGCCAGATGCCATTAAGTTGCATATTGAACCAAAGGTGGCACAACATTATGCAATCTGCCAGAAGCTCAATCAAGTATATAAAGCAAAGAACCATGATTATGGAGATTCGTTTGGTGATACATACAAAAAGCTTGGCATCATCAGTGCTGTGACTCGGCTTAGTGATAAGATGAATCGACTCATGTCGCTTGCTGTATCGCATGATGCTCAGGTCAAAGACGAAAAGATTGAGGATACATTGCTTGATATGGCTAATTATGCTATTATGACGTTGATTGAATCAGGATATGAGGTGGACAAATAATGGCTGTTTATATCAAACTTGAGGATGCAGTTGAAGCGTTTAAGAAAGCCGAAGCAGATGATATTGAGAGGTATGGATGCTGGATTATTGATTGTTTCCCAGCAGAAAGAGCTATTGATATTATCTGTAAATGTCATAAATATTTAATAAAAGGTGAAGTATAGAATGACTAATAGTGAATGGTTGCTTAACCAATCTAAAGAAGAAATTATTATAAATATGTCAAAGCCATGTCCTCATCATCATTGTCCCGACATTCTCAAATCATGTATGGAATGTTGGATTGATTGGCTTAATGAGGAACATAAAGAACCAAATGAACCAGAGAACTAAGCGCGGCATTGAATCAGCTTGTAGAGCCAGCAAAGAATCTGAATTCCCCAGATATCATCTTGGCGCAGCTCTATACTATAAGGGTGTACTGCTTGCCACAGGATGCAATAGCACAAAAACAAGCCCATTGCAGAAGCGGCTTAATGCAGAGCGCGAATTTGACCCTAACCAGAGCGGCGTAGTAAATTCGCTTCATGCTGAAATCAGGGCATTGAGCAAAGTAAAATATCTGGATATTGATTTTAGTAAATCGACACTATATGTATATCGTGAGTATGCAAATGGAAATAAAGCAATGGCGCGTCCATGTCCCGCTTGTATGAAATATATAAAAGAATTGGGGATTAAGCATATTTGCTATAGTACGGCTGATGGAATTGCTGAAGAAAGGATTGATTAAATG
>ERZ1673741.161-NODE-161-length-89870-cov-17.076758_pt1 | contig 89870 bp, 95 predicted proteins | sample MGYA00580209_ERZ1673741 | MGnify/ENA primary metagenome ERZ1673741 (study PRJEB41218, sample SAMN15661754) | gut metagenome | host: Homo sapiens | place: Canada: London | collected 2015-08-20/2019-03-30 | study: EMG produced TPA metagenomics assembly of... | reverse complement strand
TACTCGATTTGCTTCGATTACGGTTTCCCGCGGCTACTGCCGTCGCTGTCGAAGAAATATGCACCCTCTACTTGCAATGTTTGAATTCGGCCCTTCGGCGGTTTCGCCTACTACGGCCTCGGCTGACTTCCCTGCCAGCATCCCTCCGCCTTGCGACGTTGGTAGCCATAAGCACTGTCAGGGATCTCCCCGGGTATCACACATGCGCTTCTAGCCCTATCCGTCGGATTTACGCCTCAACTGTGTCCGTAGAAGTATCGGGTTAACGACTTTAGGCTCGCTCTCCCAATTGATGCGCCTCGCATCCGCTTCCTGTTCGTCGGACTGGCTATTTGCTATCGGCTTCCTTCATCAGTTTGTTGCCTCCCTGACTCTGCCGAGTCGCTAGACCTTCCCCTTCTCGGGCGGTCAGTGGACTTTCACCACATAGACACACGTGCGCTGCCGAGCGCACCAAAAAAATCCCGCTTAAGTAAGCGGGAAACAAACACTTATTAAGGCAATCATCCATTAGTTACGTATGGATCAATGAAAATTCAAGTTAATCAATGATGTTATCTGAGTTGCATCAACTAAATGATGGCTTCGTTAATGTTTCGTCACGCCGCCATACGAAGCCGCCAAATACTGCGGCACCTTTTGGAACTGGCAGACCGGCGTCAACGAGCTTCAGCCGCTCAAAGATCCCACGAATGCGACAAGAACATCAGGCTCAGCATGGCCGGAGTTTGCCCGCAGGTTCTTCGAGTTCACGCATCGCAAGGTCTGCATTCTCAACGTCGCTTACGGCGGCGCTGCCGTTACGCCTGTCAGCTCTAACACGTGGTACGGCGTGGACAGCGTGCTGCGCCAGCGCGCGCAAACACAGTACGAAGCTGCAACGGCAGCGCTCGGGACAATCAACGAAGCTGTGGAGAAAAAGGGCGCAGACGCACGTCTCCACGTTGGTCTGATCGCGCAGGAAATCCTCGAAGCCTTTGAGGCGGAGGGCCTTGACGCTACCAAGTACGGCCTCGTCTGCCACGACAGCTGGGACGATCAGTACGAATACGAAACGGTGACGGATCAGGAAGCGGTGCTCGACGAAAAGGGCAATGTCGTCACGCCTGAAAGACGCATCAGGTGAAGCGATTCGTCAAGGCGGCTGGCGACGTTTGGACGGTTCGATACGAAGAGGCGCTCGCTCTCGAAGCCGCCTATCAGCGGTGGAGGCTTTCGAAGATTGAAGCCGCACTTACCGCCAATGGGATCACCCTCTAACGCCAGCCAAGAAGAAGCCCCGCTCATTGTGAACGGGGCTTCGTTTATCAGAGCGTGATGCCCTTTGCGGCAAGCGCTTCCTCGATCTTCTTGAGGCGCCAGCGCTGATAAGCAGCTTCAAGCGCCAGCGCTTCCTCGTAGCGGACGGTGTACACGTCACCGGCCGTCTTCAGCAGGCGATGCTCCATATGCGACTTTTCCGGCACGAGCACTTTGCCTTCGGCATCCAACACGGCTTCAGCATCAATGATCTGTTCGTCGTAATACTGATCGTCCCACTCGTCGTGGCAAACAATGCCGTAATCGAACGCTGAAAGCCCCTGCGCTTCGAAAGCTTCAATGATGTCTTGCGCAACGAGGCCGACGTGTTTGCGCGCAGCGGCTTCGCCCTTCTTCGCCACCGCTTCCTTGAACTTGTAGACCTGAAAGTTCACGTTTGCCCAGGCCTTGAAGACGGCTTCCGGGACAGAAGAGAAGTCCTGCTTCAGGCGGCGGTCGGAAGAGACAATCGGCGAGTTTTGGAGGTAGAGGTCTTTGAATTGGAAGGCGGACTGGCCTAAATCCGGCGCGTGGTTCGCCGTAATTCGACCTTCTCGAATGTAAACCTGCTGACTTTCTGCGCTCTGCGGATTTCCATTCATCTTGACGCCAAGGAGAATGTAGAACTTTCCGTCAGAGTCCTGCTGAAAGTTAAATGAGTGAGTCGTGGCTGTTCCGCTATCAACATATGTTCTTGAAGAGAATGCCCCAAGTATGACAGTTCCGTTTTGCGTGTTTACATTTCGGTTATTGAATCGGACGCTTCCGTAGCCTTTTTGGCTTGAAAGATCGTTCCGGTTGTAAATATCAATTACACCGTTTCCATATTCGTTGGCGTTCCCAGTTTTTAACGCATTTAATGAAATAGCGGATTTATCAGTTTCATTGAACGTTTTTGATCCGATAAATGCCGAATTCTTTATCAATGTACTATTGAAATACGGGTGGGCGTCTGGATCATTGTTGTGCATTGCAATATCCACAACGCCGGTATTGCCAACAGACTTAACGACTTCGAGAACCTGTTTGTTGACTTCAACGGACTGATTTAGATTTTCAATAGCCGTCTGTAACGAAGCGCTCTGATCTTGTGTCAATGCCATGGTTTACCCCTTAATTAAAAAGACTTAGTGGAAGCAACAAAACGCGCCATTCCCTCGCCGACAATTCTATATCCTTCGTGGCTGTAATGAACGTTGTCATGCATCATTCCAGCTTCAAGGAAATATTTCGCGCCTGAAAATGCCAAATAGACATTGGCATTATTCCTTGCTATTTTTTCTTGAGCATTCCAAATCTCTCGATACCCCTTAGCTACAGATTCATTTGTCAAAGTAAGTCGGTGAGAACCAATTTGACTCATGAAAATCGGCAAATCAGAGATGTCAGTCATTTCTCTGAAAAACCTGAAAACGTCTAGCGTTCCCATTTCGTACTCGGAGACAGTGATCGTGCCGTTTCCAACACCTGTCGTTTCTGCCTCCCCTTGAATCCAGAGAACGCCGCCCAATTCGAAATCCTCTCCAATGGTTCCCAGCACCGCCGCACAAGCTTTGTATTGAGTGGAGGCAATAACCCGAAGATCGTTTTCGTCGTCTGCCCCGTACCAGGTATTCGCGTTGTGGTTGGTGACGTAAGAGGCGCCTTTTGCGGCATTCAGAATCACCGACTTTCTTCCGGTAATTTCAAAGAACTGTCTTGCAAACGCTGGCCACGCCGACCCACGGTCTGAATATCGTGGGTTTGTTGGGTCTTTAAGAGGTACCAGTGCGTTGACGTTTGGCCGGTAATCCCACATCTGAGCGCAGTAAGCCGCGGACTCATAGGGATTCAGGACGTAGCCTGCGGCGTTCGACTGCCCGGCCACAATGAAGAGCACGGGCGGCTTCTCCACGTACGTTCTGATCAGCAGATTCCGGGTACGAATATCGTCGTCGTACTCGGAAATAGACATTTCAATGAACGATTTTGTCGTCTGAGACGTTTCCGAGAGCTTCGTGAGGAGCTTGGTTTCCTCCTCTTCTCTCTTCCTGAACCATGCGACAAAGTGCTCGATGTCGTTCTTCGTTTCCGTGCTGCGGGTGAGCGCGAGCGTGCCTACGGCTTCGAGAAGCGCAAGGCCTTCTCGCTCCCAGCGGTAGTAGTGCTCGATGTCGCGCTTCGTGATCTCTTTGGCGGCCGTCGCGGCGGTGCTGGCGAGGAGAAGCAGATACGAATCCGTCAGATCGGCAAGCGCCTGATTCTCGTCAAAGACGCCTTCAAGATCGCCCAGCAGATCCTCAGCACGATCGGCTGCAGCCTGCGCGCTGTCTGCCGCGTTCTGCGCTTTCTCCGTGTTCTCTTCGATCTCCTCAATCGCGCCAATGATCTCGTCGATCTTGAGCAAATCGTCAAGCTTCTCGGAGATGCGCGCGATCACTTCAGCGTGCGGCCCAAGCGCCGCGATGTCATCGGCCACTGGACCGAGCGCGCGGATTTCGTCGGCAATGGCGACGACCTGCTGCGCGAGATCGTAAGTTTCGAGAAGGCGCTTCAGAATCTCGTCCGCAGACAGATCAGAGGTAGCCGGAACCAGAATCGCACGCCCGATTTTTTCGAGCAGCTGCTGAATCTGAATTTCAAGGCGGTCGACGCCGTTGTTAACCGTTACCGGATAGAAGCCGCCCTGATTTGTCAAAACCATCGGCTGATCGTACGGAACGTTTGAAAGTAACGTAAGCCGACGACCTTCCGGCAAAGCATCGACCAGGTAAACCGTACCGCCCGGAAGCGCCTCTTGATCTTCGTTCAGCTCAACCGAATAGCCGCTCTCAACAAGCACGTCTGAGCCATCAGGTGCCGACACATAAACGGCAATCTGATCGCTCGTGAAAACCTTGAAATGGAAAGCGAACTCTTTCGCGCTCCCATTGCCCTCAAAGGGGCCTGCTCGTCGTGATGCTTCTGGCACAGACATAGAGAATCCTCTTTACTTCGCAGAAGTATCGACGTCGAAAACTTGGCTTTATGGCACTACTGTTTTGGAGACTCGGCCATGCGCGGCACACTGCTTTATGCCGTCTATTCCTGCTTGCCGGTAAGCAACCCTTCGAGAACAGTGCCTGGGTCTCCCGCGTCGTACTGACCTGCGGCAACGCCTGCGCTGTACCCGACGGGATTCCTGATGGCACCAAGAGGCAAGCGGGTAATGATCGATGCCAAGTCAAGGAAATGACGGGCGGCGTTTCTGGCGTTCACCTCATCCCCTCGACCGTCAACGAATTTGTAAAGGTCAAGGAGCGTGGCCGCGCCGTTCCCGATGAGATCGATGCCAGGGCTCGACATGATGCGGCCTGTGTACGGATTCTTGCCGTAGACAAGCTGAGCACTTGTCATGCCCGACTTGGCCGCCCAGCTTCCCGCCGTGTTGAGCGCAGAACCCGCAAGCGGCACCATCGAAATGACGTTTTTAAGGGGCTCGCCAACGAGAAGCTGGAACATGTCGAAGAAATCCACGTCGTCGTCATCGTCCGTATCGAAACCTCCCTTAAAGGTTCGCTGAATGATGCCCGACAAGACTGACGGTATCCAAACAATGCAAAGCGCATCCGTCGCGAGTCGGCCGTAATTCTTCGTTTCCTTCGCCAACGTCCATCGGTTGCCGAGCAGGTTCGCCTGCATCCCGAAGTAGTTGTAGAAAACGAGGAACAGGCGAAGGAGAGCGGAGCCCGCTTCAATATTCGCGATGTTCTCGGGCGAAAAGTCAGACTGCGTCGTTCTGACGACAGAATCGCCGAATGCCGCAGCGTCTGCGTCCGTCATTCCGTCAGCGATCGCCTTGTTGTAAGCGGCCGTCCAAACGATCGTATCAATCGGGAACTGAATCGCCGTCTGGAAGAAATACGCGTGCCGACCGATCCAATCGCGAGCGGGCTCGAGCTTCGAGTCAAATGCGACAAGCTTGTTCAGCGCGCCGTCAACCTTCTTCACCTCAAGCCCTTCGCCTGATGCGGCTCGCTCGATTGCAGACTGGTACTCATAAGAGCGGTCGGTCAATCTTGCACGCATAAAGGCAGAGCGCTCGCACATCTCGGCAATCGTTGAAGACCGACCTCGAGCGAGCTGAACAAAGGCGGATCGTAGATTCTTTTCGCCAACGATCGGAACGGCCACAGAGAGCCCCGTCGCCTGCTGAAGGGCGTTGACAACGTGCCCGGCCATGATGTTCATGCCGGCAAGGCTTCGAAGCTTGTTGGCCGACTTCGAAATCCAATCAACCTGTCCGTCACTGATCGTCTGCTCCGTCGCTCGCTTTAGCCACGGTCGAATCAGGTCAGGGATCGCAGTTGGATCAAAGCGATTTACCTCTTCCGTAAACTTTCTGTTCTCGACAACCTTCGCCACTTCCTGTGCCGCAGGCGCAATGTAGGCGAACTTGAGCACCTTCTGAACGTGCGAAGAGAGCATCGCCAGATTGAAGTTCAATGGGCGGCGGTACTCTTCGGAACGACTCTTCGAGAACCCCGGACGTTTTGCCGGCATCGCAGAAAGCACATCGTTCTGAGCGAGTATTTCCTTCTCGAGATTCGTGTCCCCCTGAGCGACGAGATAGCTGTCCACGACCGCAGGCACGTAACCACCACGGTACTCGCCGAACTTTGTTTTGATCGGCTGCGCTTCGATTTCCGTGAAGTAATAGCCCCAAAGCTTCTTGTACGCCCGTTGAGCAAGCGGCTTCGTATCTTCGAGAAGATCCCAGATCGCCTGCACGGCGTCCATATCCTCCTTCGTGATCGTTCCGTTTTCAATCAAGCCGTTAAAGAAGTTGTCCCAAGGCGAGAAGTCGAAGAGTTCCTTTCCATCGGGGCCCTGACCGACGCGACACCATCTATGGCCGTCGCCTCGTCCGCCAACCAACAGCTTGGCCTTATTCGAGGGGTTGCCCGTGTGAAGGATCGCCCCCATCAATTCCGCCTTTGTCGTGAAGGTGTAATCACCGTAGGCGTAGTGAATCTCCGTCGGCTGCATCCAATCGGAGCGTTCTTCGACGATCTTCGCCAGCGCCTTCTGATAGCGGTTATTGGCGTTCCGGAACTCGGCCGCGGCATTGGCTACCGGCGCGAACAGATAGCGATGGAACACACCCGGCTGGCCGCCGTCGATGTCGATGCACCAATTTTCGAAGCGGCGAAGGCGATTGAGCGTCCCGAGAAGATGCTTCGAGAGCTTCTGGTCGGCCATCGTTCGGCGATGCGTACCTGCTTCGTAGCTCTTTGTCTTCGTCGAAGAACTCTGCGCAACTAGCTTGTCGACGACATCCTCGATTCGTTCGCTGTTCTCGCCGATCATCACCTGCTTGGCGTCGCCCGCCATATTCCAAAGGCCGCGAACCGTCTCGATCACGTCATACGCTTCACCAACCGACAGATCGGTCCACTTCAAGCCCGGGCGATAGCGGTACTGGTCGAGGATGTTCTGAAAGCCTGCCGCCTTTTCCGGATCGTAAGCCTGCAGTTTCTCGACATATCCGGAAGCCTTCTCAGGCTCGAGCTGATCGGCCGAACCCTTCCCCGCGCCGCTGTTCGTGAGAACGTACCGAGCGACATTGATGATGTCGATGTCTCGCGTCTTGGCGAGCTTCTTATCCGACGAGAAAATCTGCGCCTTGAGCTTCTTGAGCCCGCGCACCTTGGCCTCCGCCTCAAGCGCGAGCGAAACCATCTCGTGGCAAACCAGCTGGCGTTGCTTCGCGGCGATGGCACGCGCTCGATCCCCCTTCCGGATGGCGTCGTAAGCCTCGCGGCTCGCACGGCCCTCGGCCGCCATGAACCCGCGAACGTTCACCTTGCCGACCTTCATAGCGGACAGTCGATCGGCGGCAACGCGCCTAGCGGCTTCGCGATAGATGCGGCTGCGGCCCGTCGGATCGGACAACAGGTATCGGAGCTCGTTGGCAACGAGACGGGATCGCGCTTCGTTGTGAATCGCCTTCGTGACAAGCGCATCAACCTTCTTCGCGTCAAAGTAATCCGAATACTTCTCAAGGCATCGCTGCGTTGTTTCCCGCTCGATCGTCTCGTTCTTGTTCCCAGCGCGGATGATGGCATCAACGAGCTTCTTGCCCGTGCGGAGGGTGCGAGCGAACGGCTTGATCGCTTCTGCGGCCTGCTGCGGCGTCAGGCCGCCCTTTTTCAGGCAACCCATCGCCTTGAGCTTGGCGATCGTGTTCTTCGAGTATCCCAGCTCGGCGACAGACTCGGGATCCATGCGAAGGTTGATCGTGACGGCTGCACGGTTGCCTCGGCTCACAAGATCGAGCGCGACGAACTCAGGGCGCGAATTCACATCGATCTCGACCTGCTTGCGAACCTCCTCGCGAATCTCCTTGGCTTTCGCCTGAATCTTGCGAAGTTCCTTAGAGCGAGCGGAGGCCATCCACTTCTCATCCTTTGCGCGGACCTCGTTCAGGCGCTGAATGCCTTCCATCTCCGCGTCGTCGCGAGCAAGGCGCATCTCGAACCACTGCTCGTCCGTCATGTCGTCGGGCTTTTCGTCAAAGAGCGGCTTCAGGCTTTCTGCGGCCGTCGCCTGATCGAGCAAATCTTCCGACGCAATCATGCGGTCGAGTACTCGGCGCACCTCGGGCGACAGCTGCGGGAGCGCCTCTCCGAACTCCGCTTCGTAAGCTCGACCGAGCGCGCCTTCGGCCTCGCCCTTCATCAAGCGATAGGCGTCGCGAATCCACGCACCCAAGCGATTGAAGAACTTCTGAAGCGAACTCACGGGCGCCTTGCCGGTAGCGAAGTAAATCTCCGTCCAGTAGGCAAATCGTTCGTGGTACTTCCTCTGTCCCTCAAGGCCGAGCGCATCCCAAGCCTCAACAGACTCCAATCCGAATTCCTTCAGAATGGCCTGCGCGTCCTCCTGAAGACTCTCGCTCGTTCCGTCGAGCTTCGAAAGCTCCAAAAGGTTCGAAAGGTACCAATGGCCAAGTTCGTGCGAGAAGGTCGTCAGGTCGGCGTTAGGCGTCAGCGTGATTACATTCGTCGAGGGAGAGAAATATCCACGTTCCGATTGATAAAGATCCCCCACAGACGTTTCGTTCTCAAATACAATGGCCTTGTTAGGAAGCGCAAAGCTTCCGGCGACTGGTGCGGGAGCGGTCCCGCTGCTGGCTGGCCTAGAAGAATCTACGGTGGAGGAAATGGACCCGCGAAGCCGTAGCACAGCTTCTAGGCCTTTCGCTTTTTCATAGCCCAGCAATCGCCCCTCAGCAAACCAATCTTCGCCAAAGCGCTCTTTCTCGTAAACGCTGAGCACATCGTTCAGGACGAGTTCCTGCCCGCCTTTTCGAACCGTCAGTCGAATAGGAACGATTAGATTTCGGTCGTTGCCATCGGCGCCTTTTCGTTGCAGCTCCGTCAGTACGACAATGGCTCGCATTTTCTTCCGGGATTTGCCCGACTCAAAGACCGCCAGCGGCTGCTGAATGCCGACCAGAATGCCCTTTAGCTCGTCGGCTGAAAGGTTGTGCTTCCCTTCAAGCACCTTTTCGCCAAGACGTTGGCGAGCCTCCTTCGGGAACAAGACGTGAACAAATTGCTCTCGACTGGCTGAAATCGGCGCTTCAGGCGATACGCCGAAAAGCTGCAGCACCCAAGACGGCGACCCTAGATCGAAGGTCGCATCACCATCCCCGTTTCTCCACTTTTCCAGCTCTCGGTCGAACTGATACGACCGCCTCTGCATTTCGAACTTGTCGATCTGCCTGAGGGCTTGCCCATTCTCGCCGCCGCTCACCGACGGCGCCCACTGCGCCATCTGCGTAACGGGAACACCCGCACGGCGCGCGAGTAGCGACGCCGCAATTGCACCAAGCTTCGCCTGACCTCGGGCCTCAGCGTCTGTGAACTTCGGGTTCGCTGATTTGATCTCTCCAAAAAGCTTTTCTTCAACGTCCTTTCGAGCCTCAGCCCATTCACGATTCTCGACAGAGTTGATGAATCGCTCTGCGGTGCCCGCCTGAGAAGGATCGAACGTTCCTCGAACGATCGCCTTCTGGGCGTCTCGATAGGCTCGCTCGACACGAACTGCATCGGCCACGCTCAAGGCGTCCGGGGCCAGGCGAACGTGATCGACCAATCGCTTGCCGAGGTCGGTCGCTGCAATCTTCGTCGCGTAATCGGCGGTCGAAATCTCGACGTCCGTCCCAGTCGCAACAGCATCATCGAGCTGGGCCGCAACGTCGGGCATCTTCTGCGTCAGTTCCTCTCGAGAGACGCCTGCATCGATCATGGCCTGTGCAAACTGCACGCCGTCGATGTAGGTCGTCTTGGTCTCACTGCCGGCTTGCCGCTCGATGAACTCGTGCACGGCGTCGGGCGCCGTCTGCATCGATTCCATCGTTGATACCTGATTTGCGAGCTCTTCGAAGAACGCTTTGCTTTCCTGCGCGCGATGAACCTTGGCGGTGGCTGTTGCCATGCCGCCTGCCGCACCGATTCCGCCCAAGACGACCGCACCCTTGAAAGCGTTGATGGCCGTATCGGATAGGCGGTCGATGACATCGTCAAGTGTTGCCGGATCGAAATTCGCATCCGACGTGACTCGTGCCAGCTCTTCACCGGCCATCGTGACGGCTTCCTGAAGAACTTCCGTTGCCGTCTCACTAAATGAGCCAAGCCCCCACGCTTTGGCCACCTGAAGGAACTGATTGCCGAGCGTCGTCTCCGTCAGCTTCTCGCCGAGCTTCGGCACGAACCGAGCGGCAAAGCGCTGGGCGAACGGCTGCGCGAGCTTCGCGCCCACCATCGTCAACCCCGTCTCGATCGCCGCGTTCAGATTGCCGACGCCTCGGGAGATCAGGAGCGCGTTTCGCTCGCCTGTGCCTGCCTCAATGAGCGACTTGTATGAAAGGCCGCCTTCGACGCGTGAGCTTGCGTCGTACCAGCCGAGCGTTGAAGCGATGCCGATAAGCCCTGCGGTCGTCAGCGCAACAGGTGCACCCACGGCGGCGCCCACGGCCGCAGCGGCAACCGCTGTCGCAGCCCCCATCGTCGCAGCAGGCAAACCCTCTGGCGCAGAACCTACCGCGGAGCCTGCGAACTGAGCGGCGTTGAAGATCCACCCGTCAGAACCCGCTTTCGTCGCGCGTTCAATCTCGGCGTCATAGGCGGCGTTCTGATCGCGGAACTCCTGCGAGTAGCGGTCAACCTCTCCTCTGGCCGCGGCATCCCAGAGCGCACCCTGTCTCGTTGTCGCAACACCAGCGTCAAACCCGCGCTTGATGTCGCCGTGAAAGAGTACCTCCCAGCCGTTTCTGCGCCCCGCGTTCTCAACGTCCAAAGCAGGGTTACCCGTGCTTTCGTCCATCAAAAGCGGCTCCTCGCGCTGAGAACCGTACGGATCAAACGGCGCATCCTGATAGGGATTCACCGTTGCCTGATAACCCTGCGGAAACCCACCGAATAGGTTCTCGATTACGCTCATGCTCTTCAAGTCGTTCTTGAAGATCGGCGCATCGGCAGGAACACCGTTCAGAAAGTCGGCAACGCCGGGAGCCTGTTCAAGAACAACCTGCGCCATCTCGCGCTGCTGGCGCTTATCAAGCTCCTCGTAATAGTCCTCGGCCTCCAAGCGGGAGATCGAGAAGTTTTTGCTCATCTCTCGAAGTCGAGCGGCCTTTTGAGAGTCGCCTTCGGACACAGCCCTTGCGACCGCTTTGTTCATGCGGTCCATCTCTTCGAACGGGTCGAAGTTCTCGCGGGAACGAGGCACGAAAGTGACGGGCGCAGTCTCGGCCGCTTCGAGCGTCGGGCCGCCCGAAGTCGTTTCCGGTTCGAACGTCGGAGCTGTTTCTTCCGGAACGGCTCCGGCCTCTTCAAACGGGTCAAATTCGTTCATTACTTCACACCCTCAAAAATCATTGCCTTTGCCATCGCTTCGATCACGGAATTCGTCAACGGGATCTCTACCTTGCCTTGTGCTCTGCGTTCCGCCTGAATCTTTTTGCACCGCTCGCGAGCTTTCTCCCACGATTCGGTCGGCCAGCCGTCGCCCGCATAAAGCGCGTCAGCGGCACGCTTTTGTTCTTTTGTGAGTGTCTGGGGTAGAACGATCTTGTACCGATCCGCCAAAAACGCCCTCTGTTCTTTCTCATCGAAATCACCTGACCACCCGACGCTACCAAGGTCGGAGACGGGGGTTGTCGGGTTTTCGTTGATGGCTCTCCACTGAGGCTGTTCGCTGTCAAAAATGAAGCCGTCGCTGTTTCCGCTCAGGAGCGCCTTAATCATTCGCTTCTGATCCTCAGGGCTAGGCACCTTGTCGGACTTCGCCATCCATTCCTCCCACTTGCGGGTGGCAGCGATGCCGACCATCGGCAGATCGGTCGTCCGTACGCCTTCAATTCGAGCTGCGTCCTTTGCCGCCTTCAGATAGTCCTTGAACTGAACGTCGTCGATGTTTCGCTGCTTCGTCTGCTGTGCGTTGATGTCTTTTGCAGTCAAGACATCGCCGTATCGCGCATGAATGTCTAGGTCCCTGAATCCCTGCGGATCGTCTTCCGCCATCTTGTCAAGATCATCCAGAACCTTTTTGTCGCTGATCTTGACGCCGCCCTCTGTCTCTTTCTCGAGATAGTTCTGAACAACCTTGAAGCCGTCAATGTCTTCAGCAAACATCTCGTCCATCATCGATGTCGGTACTTTTTGCTTTTTCAGAACGAGCGACCAGACCGCTTTGCGTCTCTCCGAGTTCTGCTGTTTCCTGATTGCCTCCACGTCAGCAAACGCCTGCCTAACTCCGGTGCGAACTTTGTTTCGAATTTTGGGATCCACTGAACCAACAGCCTTCAGAGCCGTGGCGAGCGAGCCGTTGGAGTCCGCGAAAATCTTTGACGCTGTTGCTTGGACGATCTCGTCCTCTTCACCTGCCTGAATCAGCCGCTCGGCCTTCGCAATCTGCGTCGGACTCATGTACTTGCGGTTTTCTTCCAGATAAGCGCGGGCCTGAGATGCAGAGCCGTTGTCGACCAACTGCTCTACCGACATAGCCGCCACAAGGCCAGGCCCCTTCGAATAATCCGGATCGAGCCCCTGTCGAGAGTAGATCTTGTCGATCATCGCCTTCGCAGCAGCCATACCTGATGCTCGCGTTGTCGGATCGGTGCTCATGCCTTGAGCAATCGCGCTCTCCAAGGTCTGACGGTCGACGTCGTCCTGATAAACGATCTGCTGTCTCGTCGTCCAGACATTCACCTCGTTGCCGAGCTGTGCGCTCATGCCTTTGTAAAGCTCGTCGAAAGCCGCACGCTGACGAGCCGTGACCAGCGTCGCGCGGATGCTGTCGTATGACTTTTTGAAGCTTTCCTGCGTCTCTTCGAAAAGCGACTTGCCGCTCGGACGCTCGAGCGCGTTTTTGCCTTTCTGCTGCTGCCAGCCCGTATCTTTGTTGTACTTGAGGTCGAGCATTGCAGAGTTGAGCTGATTGCTCGCATCCTGCACGCGTGTCGCGTCGATCTCTTTTTGCCAATTCTCAACTGCCTGGCCGAACTTGCTGAAGCTTTCGGTCATGCCGGTGATGGCGTTTCCGATCCCGTTCTCCGTAGCGGGCGCCTCCTGAAGGCCACCGATGCCACCCGGCGAACTAACCGCAACGTCAACGCCAAAAGGGTTTCCAGGAACCGTAATTGCCATTTCTATTTCCAAAAGTTCGCGAAGTTTTTCCAGGTCTGCCCGTTCATAATTCCGCCCTGACCGTTGCCGAAATCGCTGCCGATTGTGTTCATGGACTGCAGACTCGAGGAGATGAAGGTCGTGATGGCAGACGCCCACGGGCTGATCGAGTTTTTGGCACTCTCAACGGCCAGCGCCTGATTGCGCGCATTCACTGCAGCGCGCTTGTACCCGAAGGACTGATTGACCGCGTTTGCCATGATCTGGTTTGTCTGCACCTCCTTAACCAAGTCGTAGGAGGCAAGGACACGGGCACTCGATCCAGCGGCATTAACGCGAACACCTGACGCACCCATAGACGCTCGCGTTGAAGACTTCGCCTGGCCGGACTGATACGAAACTGCGGCGGACGACTGATGCCCGGCGCGGATCACGTCCTCAGCTGCCGTCTGATACGACTGCGCCTGCATCTCAAGGATTTCCTGCTGCAGGCCGAGGATGTTCTTTTCCTGCTTAGCCTTTCGGTAGGCGAGGAAAGGCGCGACCGTCATCTGCTCGCCCATATAGCCGAGCTTCATGCCTTCGACGAAGTCGCTCCCGAAGCTCGGCATTGACTGAACGGCGTTTCCGACCGCCTTGCCTGTGTCGGCTTCAGTTTTTCCGGCAGTCACTGTTTGTGGTTCTGCAGGAGAAAAACCTCCGACCGTCGGCCCTTGAAGCGTTTGGCCGTAAATGCCCCAGGAGTCCGCCGTGCTTTGATACTGATTAACGTCCAACATAAAGGGGTAGCTCCACTAACTCAGCTTGGAGGCTACCCCTTCAAAATCAAGCTTTATGACAGAACCTAAGCAGAAACTTCCACCTCTGCCGCAACCGACAAGACGCACATCGGCAAAGGATCAGACTGACGAATCGTCAGCAGCCCGTCCGTCTGAATCTTTCCTCGAGGAACGATCGAAACGTCAGCGCTCGCAAGCCTGATCGACGACCCCGGAGATTCTGTCGTCCTCTGTTTCCACTCGACGACATTGTCGACGTCCGGACCGACAAACAGACCGCGCGAAGCGTAGACCTTGATGAACGCCTTCACGATGTTCTTCTTTGCGCCAATCCCGAAGCCCTCCATCTGCCCGATCGCAATCGGAAGCGTGCAAATTTCCGCGTCAATCGGAAGACCGACATGCACAACGCTTGCAGGATTATCCAGCTCGATAGAGCCGTCCGTCACGACGCGCTGAGGATGCACAGAACCGTCGGCGAGGATAGAAACCGTTTTGCCTTCGAGCCAATCGAGACCGCTGATATGCGTGGCCGGCGTTCCTCTGTAGGTGCCACCGCAGTCGACGAAGAAACCGTCCTCGACCGTGTCGATCTGCCTCGTCGCCATTCGCTCGATGTAACGAACGTCCTGCCCGTTGACCGTCCGTCGTATCACGCAGTAGAGAACGTCCTCCTGGTCCTCCGCGACACAGCAGCACGACTCGAAACGTCCGTCCGTCGTATGGCGATGCCAGGAACCGACAGTCTGCTCTGGGATGTAGGTGAAGCCAAGCAGATCCCCGGACGACGAAACGAACCAAAGTATCGGAACCGGCGCCTTAGAAAAAGCCATGTCCCTGATCGTTTTGAAGTCGAAGAGGTGCGCTGAACGAAGGCACAGGTCGCCAGAAACGTACCCGCCCGCCTGGTACTGATAGGCGTACTCCATGACATGGCCGCCGCGCGCCGCACAGTAAACGACGTTGTTGTTGACCATGACAGGCTGCACGTTTGACGCGCCGTTGAAGGACTGCGGCTGAGCATTGAACGAATCGGGCGTCAAGACGTCGCTGTTCGACGGAGAAACGATCACCTCGCTTCCGGTTGTGAGAAGCAAAAGCCTTGCCAAAGGCACAAGATGCAGTATTTGATTGAACTGCGTTGTTGCTATTTGGTGGCTGATGCAGTCGTCATCACGATATGGCAGCGAGTAAGTGAAGTCTGCCTCAGTCCCGCTTCGACTGAAGATGATTCGCTGCGGATCGAGCGACAGGCCCGCAAAGATGCGGCGCTGCTGGTAGTAGCCGACAGCTGCAGGATACGTCGAGCCATTGCCATACGCTATTTCGAAAACAGCCCCGCTGCCGGAACTCGCGTTTTCTATTTCGATCGTCGGACCGCGATAGCCGGTACCGCTGCTAACCACAGCCACAGCAGTAATCGCACCCGTTTCAATGTTGACCGTCGCTCGAAGCGTTGCGCCTGTTCCGGTGCTGTCCTTTACTTTCAACACAAGACCGGAAGGATCTTTGTCGCAAGGGAACATATAGGACGCCCTCATCGCATCTTGGCTCTGAAGCGTAACCACCGGTTTTCGATAGTTTGCCCCAGGCGAAACGACTCGGAAACCCGTCAGCGTTGTCCCGTTCCACAGCGGCTCGACGGACGCGCCTGTTCCCGGACCTTGCTCGCCACCGCTCGTGGACGACTCGTCAATAACCTCTGCGGTGAAATTCGTGCTTTCAAGGTCGTATGGCACCGTGATCTCTTCACCTCCGCCTGTATACCCATACTTTCCGACTCGAAGAATAGGGCCTTCAAAGACGTCGTAATCCAAGCCGCCATTCGTGACCGTGACCGACTGGATGCCGCCGCTTGATATGAACGGATCGTCGTAGCGCCGAGGCGTAATGCTCATGTCCGGGTCAATGTCATCGTCGACGATTGAAGGCGTATCACTGTCGCCAATCCAGCCGAAAATTCCGCCCTGCTTTTTGTAGAAGCGATAGAACTTTGCGTCCGGCTGTTCGTTGCAGGAAATCTCAACAGTCGTCCCGTAGGCGTACAAATTGGCGATCACGCCGTCGGTGTCATCGGGATCGTCGTTCACGTAAGCCGCTTCAACGGCCTCCGATTCCTCTGTCTTGTCACCATTGAGGCAGGAGACCGCGTAATAGAAGCGGTATTTGCTGGCATTGGAGTCGTCGGCCGCCGCCGTCTTACGCTTCGCAGTGACGCCCGTCGGCGCGTCGAGCTTCCACCCGTACTCGACCGGCACGCACCGCCAATCGGTTATGCCGTAGCGACGCAATTCCATCGGCGGATAGGAAGGATGCACGAGCGTCATCACGTCGGCAGACTGAACGTAATGAATCTCGAAGAGATCTTCAGCCGCCCAGGGCGTCTCAATCTCATAAGGATCACCGTCGTCGTCCAAAAGCGTCTGCCCTTGCGTGTAGAAACGCGCGTGCTTGTCACCGAGCGCAACGACCATCGTCTGTTCGAAGTTGAACTGAAAGGGAATCAGACGAACAGGCTTCGTCGAATCCTTCACGGCGTCGACGAAAGCGAAGCCGGCACGATTTTGAACTGGCCCCTGCGGCAGACAGACAAAGTTCTTGCAGATCGAAAGCCCAGAACCGTATTTCGCATCATCGATGCGGCCCGTCATCTTTTCACTGACTTCGCCGCCATTGAAAGAGAGCTGAACAACTTTGGTCTTAGCCATAGTAGTCCCCCTGCATTCTGGGCTTGATTCGAACTACCTCGTGCTCCTGAATGTCCGCCGTCTGCGCTCGCTGAAGCGCAACGAGATACCCCTGATACATCTGCGACGAAAGCTGCATCCCGGTTGAGCCCGTGTGCAGCGGACCGGCCAAGTCAGATGCGAGCAGATAAACCAAAGCGTCGACAAAGAGCGGAGAGAACGTCGACGTGTCGGTCTGCTGCCAGATGTAGCGAACGATGACGCTTTCCGACCGGCAGGCGATCACGCTTCGATTCTTGAGCGTCTCCGTGCGCCACTCCATGCCGGGGAATCTGTCTCGAATCCACGGATGTTCGAACCCAGTCTCGACAAAAGCTTTGTCCTGCACGGACAGAACGCGCAGGCATTTTGCGGGAAGGTCGAAGGCGTTGAGCCCATCGGCAGTAGGTTCCGTAAGCTTCGCCAGCTCGACTCGACGCGTCGCAAAGCTCCAGGGGAAGCACTGAAGGGCCTTGTCTCTTGCGATCGGATACCAGCGTGCACAATGGTCGGCCTGCGTCGAGCCATCGGGAGGATCGATGCTGTGCAGGTTTGCTTCGTCGCCGAGCTTGCTCAGGGCAAGGTTGCAGATGTCCACTTCTGTCGCCATTCACTTCTCCAAATACGAAAACAGGGGCCGAAGCCCCTGAGCACCGCCCGTGGGCGGAGAGATGCGGATCACCCCCTTCAGTTAGCCGCGTACTGCTCAATGCCCTTCGTCGACTGCGCGCTGAGCGTCAGGCCGGCAGAAACGGAACCCGCGAGCGCCGTTGCCGTGTAGGTGAGCTTCAGATAGCGCGGGCATCCGGGCGGAATCGCAATCGCGATCTGATCGCCGGTTTTGCCAGTCGGGAAGCTGCGCTTTGCCAGACTGACAAAGGTCGAGTTGTCATCAGAGCCCTTCAGCTCCACCGCAGCATCGTCGTCGTTGTCGGAAAGAATCGTCGCGACGACAAAAGCCTGACCCTCGGCGATAACGGCCGAGCCGAGGTCGAGCGTGTTGGTCGAGTCTGCCGAAGCGCCGGTAAGCGACTGCGCGACAGAAAATTCAGTAAGCGTATCGAATCTCATTCTTCATTCCCCCTCACTTAACTTCAGCTTCAGCCGTGCTGATCGCGTCGCAGATTTCGATCGGAAGCCCGAAGAAGTTCGCCTGGAACTGCTGCCCGGCCTGCGTGATCGAAAGGGCGTTGTGCGAAACCTCCACGGCCGCAATTTCAAGCACCGTCATCACGTCGCGAGGAACGTAAATCTTCGTGCGCGAAAGGTACTTCGGTTCGATTGCGTTCTTCGCCTGGATAAGCGAGCGGATCAGCTGCTCACGGCTGTTCTTCGCGTCCTCCGTCGAAAGAAGCAGCTTCGCGAGCGGAATGTTGCAGATGCGAGCGCAGCCGCGCCAATCGTCAAGCGTCGTGCCGACCTGCCACTTGTAGTGCGTGCGATACGCTTCGAAGAGCGAACCGTCATCCTTGATGACCGTCACCTGTCCCTTGTCCGACTTGGAGAGGCCGGCCTGCGATCCCTTCGGATAGATGCCGTGGAACACAGCGTGGGAGATCAGATAGATCGACGTGAGATTGCCATCGCTGGTCTTGCCGCCAAAGTTGACGACGTTACGGCTCGAGGCGGGCGGCTTCGTGCCGGAGAGAAGACGGTCGTATCGAGGCGCAATGCCCATGAAGCGCTCCGGATTCTTCGCCGTGTCGCCGTAAAAGATCGTTTCCGCGACCTTCTGGCCCATCGCTTCAATAAAGGCGCGGTCTTCCTGAAGACGGAACGCGGCCGTGTTGCCGTTGATGTCGACGAGGTCCTTGTCGACCTCAGCGTAGTTTTCAAGGTTCCCGCAGGTATCGGTGACCTGAGCGGTCGTCGACTTTTTCGGCTGAACGCCCTGATAAAGCTTTCGCCACGTCGGCTCAGGCAGGCCGGTTCGAATCGTGTGCAGATAGCCGTCCGTTTTGTTGCACTCGATAAAGCCGAGGTCCTTCAGGATCGGAAGCGTCTGATTGAGGACTTCGGCAATCGGCGCAATTTTGCCCTCGCCATCAAGGCGAGAAACCAGATCGCCAAGAGTTGGGTAGTTGGTTGTGAGAACTGCCATTTCAAAGCTCCTTTAGAAATTCATGTCAGAGTTGTCGTAGAAGTTGGCAAGCGGATTCGCCTTCTGCGCAGGCGCTTTGCCCGTGACCATCGGATCGGAACCGACGGCGCGGCCGATATCGCGGAACATCCTGATCACGTCCGGATTGCGGTTGAGCCCCGTAGCCACAAGGACCTGCTGCACCTTCGGCGGGCAGAACTGCTTGAGGGCCCTATTCGCATCGGCCAGCGTGCTTTGCCACTTCGCACCGCCCATATCCGGATCGGCATAAGCGGCCTTGATCCAGTTCTGGCCGAGCGCTTCGATCTGCGCGCGCTGAGCCTGTTCAATGGCCGGGCCAACTTCTTCTACAAGCTTCGTCGCGGCGGCCTGCGAGAGATTGAGCGACTTAGCTACTTCCGAGAACTTGCCGATCGCCGCCTCGGAGATAGAAAAGCCTTCAGGGAGCTTTGCCCCCGTGAAGTCGTAGCCGCCTTCGGGTGCGCCGAGCGTTTCGCTCCCGGCGTCCTTTTCGCCTTCCTTACCTGTCTCAGCGACGCCTTCGCCAAGCCCCTTCAGCTCCGTCGGTTCGCCCACCTGATCGCCGTCAGTTGCCTGAACAGGCTGTTCGGCCGGCTTAGCGGTATCCGCAGCGCTTTCGTTCGAAGGCGCAGGATTGCCGTCCGTTGAAGACGGATCAGCCGCCGGACCGGCAGCCGGAGTCGTGCCGGTGTTGACGGTTTCATTCTCTTCGCTCATCTTCGCGAGCCTCCTGGATCATTTGGTCAACCATCTGAGGACAGATGCTGTCGAGACGCGCCTTGATGCCAAGACCGACCTGTCGACGACCGCAAAGGGCCGCCATGCGAATCGGATCGTTGTCAAAGCAAGACTGATCAACACCTGAAAACCCAAGCACCCAGGCGATAACCTTGCGTCCGCTCTTGCGAGAGAGAACGTCCTTTACAGCCATTTCGAAAAGGCGATCATCGTCTTGCGCTTCTTTTGCCGCCATCGTCTCACTCTCCTTTGAGGCTTTATGGCACCTCGCTCTGCAGGCCGCCCATAGCCGCCTGCAGGCCTTGTGAATCTGCCGCCTGTCCGAGATCCTTCATCGCGGCAGCCGTCTGCTGCGCCTGCGCCATCGCCTGCTGCTCCTGCACCTGCTGCGCTCTCGCCTGTCGAATGATTGCGACACGGTCCGACGACAAGACCATGTCAGGCGGAACGCCCGCATAGTCGGCGATGTGATCGATCGCTCGGTCGACGTCGAGCTTGTCGAGCGCCTGCGGGCTGATCTGCGAAATCATCCCGAGAGACTGAATGAAGCTTCCAATGCCCTGCTCTGCAGAGGCCATCTGTTGCTTTGCGAGGACGCTGATGTACTCAACATTCAACTCGCGCCCTCTCAGTTCCTCGGGCGGCTCCTCAATGCGGTCTTGCTCAACCAAGAACGTGAATAGGTTGTCGACCATCGGATCGAGCATCTCTGCGTGCAGACGCGTGAGCACCGGGCCAAGCATCATGATCTTTTCCTGCTCGAGCGCCGCCACCTCGCGCGCCGTCCGCTCGCTGTTGGCCGTCGCCTGAATCATCTGGAAAGTGTCGGCATGGAAGAATCGCCGGATCTGCTGATAGTCCTGCTGAATCTGCGCCTGCAGAAATGAGGGATCGGCTTTCACGTCCCAGGCTGATCGAATGATGTCCGCATCAGTCGGCGAGCTGACGGGAATCAGACCGCCCGGACGCATCTTCTTCCTGATCTGAGGATTCGACGCAGGCACAAGCTTCGGCGGGTCCGTCGCGTAATCGGTGAGCAAGTCGAATCGATCTGTATGTTGCTGAAGTCGCTTAGCCGCAGAGAGCGCCTTCATGCCCGGACCGCGCCCGTAGACCGAATGCGCATTCACGGACCACCGAGGACAGAGCGCAGGAAAGTCCTTGAATCCGGACTCGAAAAGAACTTTGTTCTCACCAGGCTCGAAGTAGACCGATGTCCACGGCAGGTTGAGCGCATCGCGCTTGCTGAGGTCGCGATCGAAGCGAGGCTCGACGGCGTGTATGACGGGAAAGCGCTGGAAGGGATTCGTCTTGTACGCGGTCCGTACGCCGCTCGAAACGGCATCAAGACCGAACTGCGCGACCATCTGCTGCGCGCTCAGTTCGAACTGTCGATAGAGCGTGTTGATTCGACCGTACTGATCGTCGGCAAGCCAGTACTCGCCGATCGTGAGATTCTCGAGCGCAATCACGCGCTCCGGATGCTGCCGTACGAGCGTGCAGGCCGTGCCATAGACAGGCAGCTCGAGGTATGACTGATGCAGCTGGTTGTAGACCTCGGCCTTCGAGAGCACCATGAGCATCTGCGACTCGACATGCGAAAGCCACACTTTCACATCGGAGGACTCGTCGAGCTCCGGATCGAGCGTCGTCAGTCGAAGCCAGGGGCGATTCGGCGAAGAGACGCCGGTAGCAAGTCCGGCCGCAAGAATGTCAGCGCAATGCGTAGCCTCAGCATCAAGGATTTTGCCGAATCGCTTGTTACCCTCGCGGGCATTGTCGCCTTCGAAGTTGCCTGTGTCCGGAAGGATGAAGTCTCGAACCTCTTTCCACAGCGACTCCCACGAGGTCCGCTCGACCTTGAGCGCCTCGAAGCGCTGTTGTACGGCCTTCGGATCGACGCGCGCCATGCTTTACGCCCCAAGAAGCGTGTTGCCGCGACCCAAACGGTTAGGCGAAAGCGCCGCGCCTCCTGCGCCCGTCAATGACGTCGACCCAAGCCCGCCTGCGGTGTTGCTCTGAAGAAGCGCCGACGCGTCCGGGGAGTTCTGCTGCTGTTTGCGGCGCTGCTGCTCCTCATCCTGCTGCTGACGCTTGACCGCCTCAGCCTGTTCCTTTGCCAGCGCTTCCTGCCGATCGGCCGCGCGCTTGTCTTCGTAGTCCTTATAAAGCCCGAGCACGCCGCCCGTGATAGCACCGAGAATGCTGCTGCCCATTGCCTAGCTCCTTGAGGTAGATCTTTTGGAAAAGCCCGTAGGTAGTTCGAGATGCGAAAGCCTGATCGATCGGCGTACCGTCGACCACCTGCCAAAGGAAAAGCTTCGCCCCGCGCTTTCTTGACTCGCGCTCGGCACGAACGATGAGCTGGCCGCCGACCGCGCTCCTGCGATACTCGGGGAGAACGAAAACAGAGTCGTTGGTAGCGACAAGCTCAGACGTGTGCTGGTGGATGGAGAGAAAGACAGAGACAAAGCCGACAGGCCGCCCGTCGTCAAAAGCGACGATGGCAAAGCCTGCGCCTGCGTCGGAGATCGCCTCGTAGGTCGCTTCGTGTACGCAAAGCTTCCTGCCCGGCAAGCCCGTCTCGCTGAAGTTTTCCTGAAGCAGGCTCCGGAGCACCGGAAGACCCTGCCTCATCGTGAGCGTCTCGAACTGCATGATGGGAGTGTCGGACGCGATTAACGGGCTTTATGGCAAAGGCTCAGCGCCTGCGCCACCGCGCTTCGAAGGCCGCGCGCGGATCGTACGGCTCCTCATCGAAGTCTGCGGTCGGCATGACAGGCACGGCGAAAGTGAGCGCCAAGGCGTCCGCCAAGTCGGGAGACCGCCCGATGCGCTCCTTGATCTTGTCTTTGGGCTCAAGGATCTGAAGCCCTTTCACGGTAAAGCCGTAAGTAGGCGCGCAAAGATCCGCCTGAAGGATCGGATCCGGCGGAATAGCGCCGCCCTGTTTGATCCAGTCGCGCATATTTGCCCACATCTCCATGCGCCGATTCGCATAGCGGTCGTATCGAGAAGCGGTAGAACCAAAGGGAACTTCGAAAACGCTGTGCCCGAGCTGGCGCAAGCGATCGATCACGCCCTGCCCCTGACCCGCATCGATGAAGACCGACTGCGGCCGATGCTCCTGAATCTCTCTTGCGATGCGATCCGCCACGATCATGTTGTCGGTCTTGCGGATGACTGTAGGCGGGAAAGCCACGAGCCCTTGCCGACGGAAGATGACCGTCGCGTCGGATCCGAAGCGAGCCACGTCGACTCCGAGCACAACGGGCGCAAAGGCGTACTCGCTTTCGGCATAGTTACGCGAGACAGCGGCACGCACGTCGTCTATGCTGATGAGCGCATCGTCTGCCGCCGCATTGAAGTCGCAAAGGAACTCCTGCCGAAACTCGTTCTCGGACATTTCCTTTCGCAGGCTTTCAAGTTCCTTCGGCGGGATGACGCTTGTCTGCTCGACGCTGTAGAGCATCGCCTTCCAATCCGGATCGCCCTCGCTTTCGAGTTTCAGTGCCTTTTCGTAGGTTGATGAGAAAAGGTTCACGCCCTTCGGGGTGCCGATGAAGACGGCCCAGCCGCCTCGGTCTGCGAGCGCCGGACGGATGATCTCGCCCCAGACTTCCGGCTTCATCTGCGCTACTTCGTCCAGCACCACGCCGTCAAAGTACGCGCCTCGAAGCGCGTCGGGATTATCTGCCCCGAAGATTCGAATCGTCGCTCCGTTCGGCAGCGTGATGGACAAGTCGCTCTCGTTGACCTTGAGATACGGGATCGGGGCGGTGTAGTGCTTGAGATACGCCCAGGAAATCTGTTTCGCTTGATTGCGGAAAGGAGCAAGATAGGCATAGAAGCCTCGCTCCTTGCCGTCGACAATGGCGCGCTTGATCAGATGATTGACTGCGAGGACTGTCTTACCCATGCGTCGATGCGCAACGAGCACGCAGAAGCGATGCGTCTCAAGCTCCTTATGGATGACTGTCTGCGGATAACGAGGCGTGTAGGGGATTCGTACATCAATTGCCATCGCCGCCGCCCCAGGAGAAGTTGATGCCGCCAGCGAGCTCACGCCGATTGTCACGCTCGTAGCCGCCCACGTGCTTCATCAGCATGTCCAAAGCCTTGTTCGCGGCAGTTGCATCGACCTGCTTAAGCACGGGCCGCCCCATCGGATCGAGGACGGGATTCCCTTCGAAGTCGATCTTTTCATAGCACCGAGAGTTGATCTCGTACTGGCGATGGATCAGCTTCACCACCTCTTCTGCCGTGATGCCGATCTTTTCCGAACGTTCGGCCTTTTTGGCTTCAATGGCCTCTCGCACCCTAGATTTCCCTAGCAGCTCAGGCCCGATTTTGTCGGCGTTTCGCTCGGAGTATCCGGCCCGCCTGGCGGCAGCGGTGGCGTTCAAATCGATCATGTACTCCTCTACGAAGCGTTCCTGTTTCGGCGTCAGCTTTCCGCCCTTAGACATCCCTTCTCCTCCATCCGCTCGGCGTCTTTCCCCTCAAGTAGCCGTGCACGACCGCCCAAACAGTCGAGCGCGGCATCTCCATCTTTCTCGCGATCTCCGTGACGCTCATGCCCTGATCGGCAAGCGCGAATACTTCTTCAATTTCAGCATCGGTGTAGATCGCTCTATGGTGATACTGACCGAGGCTGATGCCGTTAATCCCTACCGGAACCATTTCGGATTTACCTGAAGAGCATCGGCCATTGATTTTTGACTGCCACGATTGCATTCTCAATCTGCATGCGTCGCGCGATCGATCCTTCCGGGAGCTGTCTGGCTGCTTGTGCGGCATTGACGAGGAGTTGAGTCGCGAGAGGCGGGAGGAAATTCGCAACGCCCAGATTGACTTCAGGTTTGTCGGGAGTGGCGGCGTTGGCAAGTCTGGGAATAGGGCGAATTGTTCCGGCTCCGCGATGGTCGAACTTCCGTCGCTGAGGCTTCTGGTCTGGTTTGAGTGCGGTTTTAGGCATTGGGCTTCTCCTCCCAGTCGAGAATTACGGTGAGCTTCCCGGGCTTCTTTGGCTTGTGCCATTCCTGCTCCCTGAAGTGAAACAAGTGGTCGTCGACGCCGACAGCCTGTGAGATGCCGTCGAAGTTGGCCTTGCATGTGGCGATCAAATTGTCTTCATCGCGGTAGCGAAGGATTGGCGGCTGACAGACCAGCTTCACGTTGAGCGTGTCTCCTTCGGTCAGGGCGATGCGGGCATGCGCTTTGATGGCGGCGGCACGAGTGAGGAGGTAGGCCTGAGTCTTCGTCTTTTTGAAGAGAGAAGCCTTGGCGTAACGGGTGAGCCTGGCATTGGGAGAAAGGCCTTTGGGAGGCCAGGGGAATTCGATAGTCAGGGTTTTTCTCATTTCTTTTTTCTCCTGTTTCGTAGTTCGGTGATCCAGATGTTGAAAGTCGCTCGGAGGATGGCGACGGTTTTGAAGCGTTGTTCGACGAGGTCTTTGTTCGGCTCCGGCTCGAAGTACTTGCACTCGTCTTTCGATTCGACGGAGCGGAAGCGCTGATAGCCGGAAGGCCCAAGGAGTTGGCAGTAGACGAGGCCTCGAGCGAGCATGCCCCACTGCTTGAGGTGCAAGCGGCCCTCATGTCCCTTGGGTAGTGGCTCGAGCCCGCCGCACCGGTCGCAACGAAGGCACTCAGCCATTGCGATTCCTCAAACAGAAGGTTGTTCGGGCGAGCCACTTTCCGAAGATGCAGAGGAAGGCGTGCGAGACCGTCTGGACGAGGCAGTAGAGAGCTGCGGCGAGTGAAAAAACGAAGCCGCGGCAAGTTTTGGATCTCATGCTGAGTGCTCCGGGAGAAGGTGCGTACGGCTTTCAGCTGCGCGTTCTTTCGTAGGCGGGTAAAAGAAATGAACGCGGATTCTTTTTCCCTGCCGGATGTCTTCTGGCGTTAAGTCTCTGAAGGCCTTCAATACGCCGCGAAGGCAGCATCCATCGATCTCGATGCATGTACCGTTGTCAAGGGAAGTGACTTTTAAGGTCTGAACCTCTATGCAATCGGGATAAGGGATCAGCTCGATCTCGAATCCCGATTGAGGAGAGGGACGGGCCGTGCTTTTTTCTGTGCCAGTCATCAGAACACCTCCTCGTCTTTGACCGAGCTGGACTCAACGAAGCTGACGAGAATCTTGTTGATTTCCTCTCGCATGCGATGCGTGATGTTGACGACGGTGGGGATATCAGGGAATTCGCCCGAGACAGTTCCGCGGAGTATGTCGTCGAGTTGATCGAGGCTGTTTCGAGCGGCGACAATGGCCTCACCGGCGCTGACGAGCGCTTTGTTTCGCTGAGTAATCCATTCGGTGCTTCTAAATGTCTGATTCATACGTTCCTCCATCAATAAATTCAGATGCGTTTACTTGCCCGCATTGCGGCGTGAATTCCCAAATGGTGGCCAATCCGATCGTGAAGAACCGGAGCATTCCTGATCCGCTCCCACTTTTCACCCATGGGAATCGCACGGATTTTTGGAACTTCTGCATGTCTGCCTTCGAGGCCTACGACTGTTTTGCTGCTCAGACAAAGACGTGCGCACACTGCGGGAAGTTCTCGCTTTGGGTGAATGGCGATATGGTCTGGCCCGAGCTTCCTGCTGTTCAGCCTTCTGAATACCTTCCTGAAACAGCACGAAAAGCTTTCGATGAAGCGCAGAAGGTAATCGGCAGGTCTCCGCAGTGCGCTTGCGCGATGTTGAGGCTTTCGCTCGAGCGTCTTGTCGTTCATCTCGGCGGCACAGGGCGAAACCTGCGGGATAATGTCCTGTCGCTCAATCTGAGCCCGAACATTGAAAGGTTGTGCGATGCCTGTCGAATCGTCGGCAATGACGCTGTTCATGAAGGCCTTCTTTTCGTAGAGCCAGATGACACTTACGATCGTGCGGTACGACTTTCGAACTTTGTGAACTGGATTACCGAGAGAACGCTTGCTGCCGACGCAGCAGCTGACAAGATCTTGAATCGCTAAGGCAGTGGTGGTTTCCATCAGAACACCTCCTCGGGTCGAAGGTTCGTGGCGGTTTCTTTTGTGCGGTAGTCGTTCCACGTGCAGGCGATCGGGAAGAAAAGCTGATCGATGCGGGACGCGAGAGCGCTCCCCAGAACGTCTTTCAGCTTCTCAATCTGAAGATTCGTGATGAGGACTGACGGCAGTCCATTGCGGGAACGCGCATCAAGAATCTCATGGAGCTTGTTGATTTCGAAAGGCGAGAGCGCGGAGCGGCCCACTTCGTCAAGGATGAGGCAGGACACGCGGCCAAGCTGATTGACCATCTTCACTTCAGCCGTACCAGGAATGCCCCTGAAGATTGCGAAGAAGGTCGAGGCGCGCATGTAGACGGGCTCGATGCCCTCGGCCTTCAGGTGGTAATAGATCGACGAGGCGAGATGGGTCTTTCCGGTCCCGGTGCGCCCGCAAAGAGCGATGCCGAGGCGCGAGCGTTCTTTCGGCTGCGTGACGACGCGGGTCACAAGGCCCTCGGCGAAGCGACGGCAGATCTTGAGGACGCGAGTGGCTTCAGCGCATGTCGGCGCGTAGTCGTTGAAGGAGTGTTCTTCGGCGCAGGTTGGAACGTCAGTCTGCAGCGCGTCTTCAAATCTGGTGAAGGCGACAGAGAAGAGATATCGGCGCTCCTTGGCCTGTTCCTCAAGCGAGGGTTGACGCTTCTCAGGCGCTTTCGTCTTAGGATTCTGCTTCGCGATCGCCCTAATCTTTTCGGCCATCTCGATGATGTCGGTCAGGGTTCCGATAGTGCAGAAGGTTGTTCCTGCCACCGCGCGGGTGAAGCTTCGTTTCGGTGATGTATTCGTCATGTTGTTCTTCATGCGTAGTGCGCTGTATCGAAGTTGTCCCAGTCGTCGTTAGATGGAAGTTGGTACTCAGCCTTAGAGGCGTTCTTCTGCTCGAGCTTCTCGCGTCTGTACCACTCAGCCATGAACCCCTGCCACCCACGCTCACAGCATGTCGATAGAGCTTCTTCCAGAGTGATCCCGGCCTTTTCGGCCTCTCGCTGAATGCCCTTGAGAGCCGTTTCAGTGATGGGGGCACGGCGCTTCGTGCGGAGGGCTGTGAAGTCGTTCCAAACTTGCTCGGAGACTGACTCGGGCTTTTGCACGTTGGATGAGCGCTTTCGCTTCGACTTTCCTGTCGGTTCTTCGGCTTTTGCACCGATATCGAGCTGAGCTTCGCGCTGCGCTTCGTCGAAAAGAGACTGGTCGAAGTCTTCGGGATAGGGAGCGCCGGAAGGCGCGCACATAACTTCTTGTTCTGTTCTTTGTTCTTCTTCTCTGTTAATTCCCTGTTTGTGGGCCGGTTTCGGCCCTACCCTAGGTACGGTTTCGGCCTTAGTGGTAGGTACGGTTTCGGCCTCACCCCTAGTACGGTTTTGGACTGAGTACGATTCCGTACCTAGTCCGGTTTCGGCCTTACTTTCTTTCCATTCTTCGGGATCGAACTTCGGGAATTCATATCGAAGAGAAACTCCTTTAGAGCCGATCTTTCTGATGAACCCAAGCTGTTCAAGTCGAGTGGTAGCCGCACTGATCGTAGAAAGCTTGAGTTCTGTGACGACGTGCAGATACTCGCGACCCGGATTGCAAAGTCCGGTACGGGAATTCATGCAATGGGCAAGCTCTATAAGGACCTGCTTAGCGCGCGCATCCCCAACGGTCTGAGCTCTTGCCCACCTTTCTGCGGCGTAACTCATCGCGCATCTCCTGCCGTCGCGATTCCGTTCGGATTCCGTTGCGGTTCCTTAACTTGACCCAGTACTCTTGCTACTGCCAGCGTTTCAGTAAGGTAGGCATCCAGAGCAACAAGCACGATGTCCTGCCGCGTCAGACCAAGCGCAAGAGAGATCAGGTCGACTTTATCGACAAGATCCTTGGGAGCCTTCACGCGAACATCGATATCGCCCTTGCGAAGTTCTGGACGAATGAACATCAGTTGGCCTCAGCAGAGGTAAGCGGCGGGTAACGCTTCCAGACCCGAAGTTCTGGAAAGCGGAATCGAAGATCGTTTTCACGAGTCGCTGTGAGCCCGTTTTTTGTCCATGCAAATACTGACGGCTGCTTCACACCCACAAGTTCGACGGTCTTCCTTTGACTACCGACCTCGCGAACGAGATCGCGAGCGATCGCAGTAGCACGCACATTGCTCTGTTTTGACATAGGCGTCTCTTTACTTTGTCGATAACAATAGATGCAACTATAGCACAAGTAATAGACATTCCATTCACGCTAACAGATAGGCTTGTCTATCATGACAACGCTTTCAGAAAGAATCTCTTGGGTGCTTCAGCACTTCAATCTCTCGCAGTCTGAATTGGCTGCGTTAGCAGGCATCAAACAACCCTCTGTGGCTAGCTGGGTGTCGGGCAAGACGAAGAACATGAAATCCGCACCGGCGCTCGCCATTTGTTCGAAATTGCCGCTCAATCAAAACTGGATCGTCAACGGCATAGGAGACCCACTCGTATCGAACGACCAGCCGCCCGCTAACCGAGGCAATGTCGAACCTATTCTTGGACGAATGAAAAGGATTCCAATCCTTTCATATGTACAGGCCGGGAATCCCACCTCAACAGGCCAAATCGCAGCTAGGCAGGAAGCTATTGAATGCGGGGATTTCATATGGGTGGACATGGAACTACCCGACGAGTGCTACGCCCTCAAGGTTGTTGGCAGTTCGATGGAGCCTGATTTCCTAGAAGGGGACATCATTGTCATTGATCCGACCATTCATCCGATGCCTGGTGATTTTGTGATCGCGACAAGGGTCAGCAAGTTCTCAGACGACATGGAAACAACCTTCAAAAAATATCGTCCCCGCGGGTATGACGAATATGGAAATGAAATCTTCGAGTTGATTCCCCTGAACGAAGATTATCCTGTATACAGCTCTCGCACAGAAGGCCTTTCAATCATTGGGGTGATGGTTGAACACCGGCGGTCATATCGTCGAAGACGATAGAATGCCCCCGAACCTTTCTTAGCCCGTTACCTATACGGGCTTTTTTTATGCATGTTTGTATAGCTATACCTATTGACATTGATGATAGATATGTTTATAGTCACATCTATCGGCACACATATAGGCCGATATATCCCTCCCCCGGCCGGAAGCCGGGAGGGGCACCGGATGATGATTAGTCAGACGGGCGAAGGGAAAGCCGATAAAGGCGCGGAGCTAGTACCTCCCGCCGAGCGAGTAAGAGCGCACACGGGCAGACCCGAGCAGTGAATCTCCCCGCCGGGAGTTGGTTCAGACCATCGGCGAGGGAGAAGGCCAATTGAAGCGCTTTCTTCTGAGAGCGCTTCTGTGGGTCTTTCGTATAATGGATCATAGAGACACACGGGGATACGACGTGACACTTACTGACAATCAAAAACGGGCTATGATCAAACGCGTAGCCGACGCCTTGGAGAAATTAGGCGTAGCTGGTCTGGCTGTCGGGATTTTCCAGGGGAACGTCGTTGGGGCGGTCTGCGGAATCGCCTTCATCGGGTTGTCTCTCGCCCTTACTTACTATCTGGAGCGCTAACTATGTCTGCCGCATGGATTGTTTATATCGTAGGCGGTTGCGTCTTAGCCGCCTTTGGCTTCTACCTACTTCGCGGTCTTCCCCCGAAGCATCGTCACTAACCGCCGACACGAACAATCAGGCCCTCGTATCGAAAGATGCGGGGGCTTTGCTTTATCTAGCGCAGTGAATCTCCCCCGCCGGGAGTTGGTTCAGACCATCGGCCTGGGGCAGTAAATCCATCAAAGCGCTTTCGCAAGAGAGTTACCAACAAGGGATTCAAGCCATGAAGATCACCCTCGCCGACTGGACGAAGTACCTCAACTTCGTCACTAACGGCCTCGACTGCCCGATCTGCAGAAGGCAGAAATGGGAAACCTCGACGACAGACGACTTGCTCGACGGGGTTCCCGTGGCTCCCGACCGCCGCATGATCTTCATGCGGTGCGGCTACTGCGGGCACGTGCACTTCTTCGACCGGGAGCTAGTCGAAGACCGAATCCGATGGATCAAAGAGAACCGCCTCAGTTAACCGACATTACTGGAGGAAACTATGGAAACCGAACGGATGCGCTATCTGCGCCTGTCCATTGCGGAGTACGAAGAAGTGCTCCCCAGATCAGTGACGAGCATACTCACGGCCGCGAAGGCCGTTGGCTCTCCTACGGCAGACATCCTCTTTAAAGAGGTCTTAGATATCGAACGCCAAAAGGCTAGATTCCTCGCGGCGCTCGATACCTGCCTAGCGGAAATCAAAGAACTCCGTTGTCTTCGCGACGAGAAGCAAAGCGGCGGCATTTCTCATAGAGATCAGCCAGCAACTCGAGATCGTGATTCAGCGGGTTCATGACTTCATAGTCGCCCTCATCAAAGTAGTCGAGCTCCTCACCTGCTTTGGTTGTTGGGATGCGATCCAACTTGATCGCACCGGACATGAGCAGGCCAAAGAACAAAACTTCAGCCTTTGAGAGTTTTGGAAGGTTCTCCCCCGGATAAAAACCTTGAGGGTTCAGATCATCGAACATGGATTTCTCCTTCGGTGAGTTGATACGGAATGTCGAATGGGAGTCCGACGTTCATATCTTCGCACCGAAGGAGACCTCAGATTCAAGCCTCTTCTCGGAGCGAGAGAGTGATTTAAGGCTTCTCCGGGAGGAGACTTGAATCTGAATGGAGAACACCATGATTCAACACGACAGCGATTGTGCAGTTCACAACGGCCCCGCGCTTCCGCCGGGGCCGTGTAACTGCGGCGCTCAGGCTAAATATGAACGCCGATGGATTGCATACCTTCGTCAGCGGGGTTGTAGAGCGGTCGCTCACCGGAGAATTGCTTTTGGCATGTGGTTAGGCCAACGATTTTGTCGAGCAAAAACACGCGCCACTCGGGCACTTTGCCTGACCTGCTACCGCCTGCTGTTTGGTAAGCGCGCAGCGCGGGACGCCCTGCGGTGGTGGTGCCGAGCAAAAAGGGCTCAACTTCGCGCTGAAGCCCATCGTAGACAAAGCGCACTACCTGCCGATTGATGATGGCATCTTCCAATTCTGTCTGAACAGACATCTTTCCTCCTTCGGAGTTTGGTTTAAAGAACGTCCTTGTCACCGGACTTCTCTACCTTACTCCGAAGGAGCCCCAACCTCATAGAGCCTCGACGCCGTAACAAGCGCCGGGGCTTTTCTTTTGCGAGAACGAAATGAGCACCTATCAAGCGCCCGTCGATTTCCGGACGTTCGACAGCTCCGACATGTGGCTTGCCTGCAAGGGCTTCCGCAGCGTCATTCACCGCGCGAACTACACGGCCGACGTGGAACTAACGGCACTTCTTCGCGGGCACCTTCAGCAGCTCCTCGACATTGACGAGGACATTGAAGACCGCGAGGGCTTTGCCTTCGCCGCGGGTGTCTCGCTTGCTCACCAGATGAGAGGACGGAAATGAGCAAGTTCACCGAATTTCTGCTCGACACGCTGACGGGACGCCCGGCCAAGGGCTTCAGCCGCAGCGAACTGAACGCCGAGCGCCTCGCACAACTTCAAGCGGTCATCTGGGGCCTCATCTCCGTCGTCGCGGGGTGGGCGCTGATGACAGGAATCTTTCACGCGATGGCGTTTTACGCCACGCACTAACAAGGAGCCAAACAATGGATTACAGCGGCTATCGCACGCCGGACTGCCTGCGGCGTGAACCGAAGGAAGTGCAGGACTTCTACGTTCTGATGGTCGAAAAGAATTGCGTCTGGAAACGCGTCAAGGATGGCCTTATCCGCCTCAGCGCGATGACCGCAGACGTTATCACCGACTGCGCCGCGCGCGACCCGGAGGGCTTTCTGCGCACTCTCGAGCGCGCACGCCCGATCGACTGCTCGGACGAGGCCATCCGCGCCGAGGGCCGGATCATCTCGATGCTCCACATGGCCGACAAAGTGGCCGAGGACTTCGAAAAGCAGGACGACGAGGACAAGGATGAGGAGAACGCAGCATGACCAGAGACGAAATCCAAGCAGAAATCGACGATCTCGAATCAGAGATCGAGAGCAATGAAGGCCGCATTGAAGACGCTCAAAGTGAGATTGACTCTCTCAAAGACGATATCGCCGGCTTCGAGAGCGAGAACGAAGAGCTGCGAGCCAGGATCGACGAACTTCTTTCAGAAGTCCCGGAGGACGAAGAATGAAAAGCTATCCCGGAAACTATGAGGGTGCTCCAGACTACGACGAGGATCCCGACTGGATGCTTGACCTCAGCACCGAACTCGCTGAAGAGATCCCTGCGCCGCATTGGTGCACCGACCTCGACGCTGATCGCAAGCTCCGGGCCTACTTCAAAGGCGATTGGGAGCGCTATGACGACGAGACCATCTCGCGCCTCTGCGACCTGACGAATTGGGTGCTCGACAACGACTACAACCGTGACGAGGAGCGCGCGGCATGATCCCATATCACCCGCACCGCCGGCACCCTTCACAGCGCAGCCGAAAGCAGAAGCGCCTTGAGGCCGCCAGACGAAAGCGCGCGGCCGATCAGCTTCGCACCAACTCACAGCCCGCCCCTAAACAGGCGGGCTTTTTTGACCTTATTCGCTACATCTTAGAAAGGTGGTTCAAATGACGGATACCGTCACTACCGTTTCAATCTTCGCCGCGCTGTCAGCAGCACAAGGCAAATTCAAACCTATTTCCAAAAATAAGACCAATCCTGCATTCAAGGGGTACAAGTACGCCGACCTTCAGGCCATCCTTGATGCATGCAAACCCGCGCTCACTGAGCAAGGTCTATTTCTTACGCAGCGAGTCGAGTCCTGCGGCAAATCCGTAAAAGTCGAGACGGTTGTCTACAACGCGAGCGGAGAATCCCTCTCGTCCGGCATCCTCGAAATTGGTTTTGTCTCAGGGAAGAACCCGGCTCAGGACATGGGCAGTGCTATCACGTACGCCCGTCGATACAGCCTTTCAACATTCCTCGGCGTAGCGGCTGATGACGATGATGATGGGAATGGAGCCGGAGCAGGCAATACCCCTCAAGAATTCGTACTGACTCAGGCGATGGCTGATGCTGCTTTAGCAGCAGCAGAAGGGGGAGTTGAGGCTTACAAAAAGTACTACCAGAGCAGGCCAGAAGAAGAGCGAGTTCAGCTTTCTAAATTGGGCTACCACAAGGAGTGCTACGCCAAGGCTAAAGCAGCAGACGCCGCTAAGGAAACCCCGAATAAGGAGGCAGCATGACTGAAGGCAACCCGCTTCAGCGTACGCCCGAATGGCTTCATCAACGCGCAGGTTGCCTTACCGCTTCCCGCGCAGAAGCCGTCCTCAAGCGCTCCGTGCGCACTGGTCAACCGCTTCAGGCTTACTACGATCTCCAAGACACGCTCATCGCTGAGCGCATCATCGGCGACACAATCGGAATCGGAACTACCCCCGCCATGCAGTGGGGGATCGATCATGAGGACGATGCCCGCGCGGCATATGAAGCCAAAACGGGCGAATTCGTCGATCTCACGGGATTCATCCCGCATCCAAGTATTCCTTGGTTCGGCGCGTCTCCGGACGGACTGATCGGCGATGACGGACTTCTCGAAATCAAGTGCCCGAATACAACGACGCACTTGCGCAGAATCGCCGCCGGCGTAGTACCAGACGAATACAAACCACAAATGCTCGTGCAGCTCCTTTGCACCGGCAGAAAATGGGTGGACTTCGTGGACTATGACCCGCGTCTACCGGAAAACTTCGCTCACTTCCGCTTCTGGACGATCCGGTACACCCCAACCGAAGACGAACTGGATGCGGCCGAAGCCTTCTGCATCAAGTTCCTAGCAGAGGTGCAGAACGGCTACGACAAGCTCATGGACGACCTTGCGATGAGGGCGTAAAGCCAATGCCCCCCATTTTCGATATGCGTTTCGCGGGCTCTCGGGACTCTGCGCTCTGTACGCAGATCATCCCCTTCCTTGCCCGCGTCATCGGGAAGAGTCGTCAGGAAACGATCGTCGTCAACATCTGCCCGCGCGAGGGCTTCGGGCTTGCGCTCAAGACCGTCGAGAAACACGTGCGCCGGATCAACGATTCGGCGCATGAGGGCCTGTCCCGGATCTACCGCTTCTCAGTCACAGACTTGAGCGTGCCGAGCGCCAAGCCATACAGACCCGGCTATCTGCGGATCGAGGCCACCAGACGAGATTTCGTCGAGCCCTCACCGCAAGAGAGCCTTTTCGAGGAGTAAAACGAATTCAATAGTCATGTTAGCCTCAGCCTGGGGGCTAAACGAACAGAGACTTACCTAATATGATTCCGTGTGTTTGGCATCCATTCCACAACATTTACACGTCGCCTTCACTACACGCGGTTCTGTAGAGTCGCCCCCATCCCATTGGACATTGAATTTTTCAAGTGTGGAGCCATGTTGCCACCAAGATCCTCCGTAATTAGAACCTTTGTCATAAACCATACAAACTTCCCGGTTCCCACACTTTGGACATTCGAAAACGTGTTTTGTTTGGTCAATAATTCCCATGGTATTGCCTTATGTTTAGTTACATTTCTATGTCTTGACGTACGTCAATAGTTTCTCAACGTCTCGATTTCAGAGCTCGTTCTTGTTCTATCTCTGTGTATTTATCGAAGGACTCGCTCGAACGTTCCCAGAACCGTGATGCTTCATACAGTGAAGCTTTTGCATGAGCCTTAGCGTTTGACCTTTCTTCAAGCCCATCCATATATCGGCGGTAGCAATCGATTGCCGCCAATGAGCCGGTTTCATGGATCTCGTTCAAAATGGTTCCCTCAAGAATCATGCGAGCGAAGCCTTCTGGCGGAAAAAGGTGCGGATTGTGTTCTGAATCCTGAATCCATTTCCGCAACGCGTCTTCTCTTTGAAGAACACTTTTGCGCGCTCTTTTAGCAAGATATTTCGGTACTCGCCATTGTTCGATGAGCCTTTCAAGCTCTTGGTTAACCCGTAATCTATAAGAGCCAAAAAATACGGGCCACCAGTAAGCGACGATGCCAAGGACGCCAAAGCCAACAAGCAATACGACTGCAACGCAATAAATATAAACCAACATGTTTTCAGCTCATCGTTTATAGGGCATTGGCAGAAAGTTTGACACAACGCGCCTGATTCGGGTAGCCTTGACCCTGTTCCGTGAAAGCGACGGAACGCGGGATTGGCGTCCCGAATCGAATGGCGCTCAAAGAAGCCGCCGACCGTTGGAAGCGGCTTTTTTTATTGTCTGAGCGCAAGGGTGTACCCAAAATGGGGACACCCTTTGCAAGCCTCCAGTTTTATGGCGGGGCTTGCGGGCTCCTTCGGGAGGCCGGAACCATTCGACCGGTACGCCAACCCGCAAGTCCTGCCGCCACGATTGGCGTCGTAGCGCAGGTTCAAAACCTATCGAATGGAGGCTTCCATGCAAGCCATTACTTTCTCATTTGAGAATTCCAACGTCCGCACTGCCGGTACGCCTGAATGCCCACTTTTCGTTGCCACCGATGTGGCGAGCGTGCTTGGGTATTCCAACATCCGCAAAGCTATCTACGCGCACGTTGATGAAGAAGACCGCATTAAGGCCGAAATTGATACCGATGGCGGCCGTCAGACCGTCAACTGCGTCAACGAGTCCGGGCTCTATGCCCTGATCTTCGGCTCCAAGTTAGAGAGTGCCAAACGCTTCAAGCGCTGGGTTACCTCTGAGGTGCTTCCCGCTATCCGCAAGCAGGGCTACTACGCTGGCCCCGACTACATCGACGAAGCTCAACAGCGCGAGATTCAGAAGGCAGTAGGCCGCCGCGCATCAGGAGCCCCTAAGAACTTCCGCCTGATCTACTCCGCCCTCAAGGACCATTTCCGCATCCCGCGGTACACCTGCCTGCAGAAGAAGGACTTCGAAGCCGCACTCGCTTTCATCCAGACAGTGCCCGTCAAAACCCGCGCTGAGTGGCTCAAGCACGAAGAGGAAGAGATCAAGCGCATCGAGAGCGCCACTTACAAAGACGAAGCGATCCCGCCAAAGTACTACACCGTCAAGGCGCACTTCATGGAGGAGCTACGGTCTCTCGTCTACACGTGGCGCTACCTGCACCGCGCAAACCTCGAGCGCTACGTCGACTTCCTCAGGAGCGTCGATTCTCCTTACGCCGCCTCCATGTGGGAAGCCGTTCACGACTTCAACTGGCTGAACCTTGAAGCCTCTCTCGACAAGATCGGATACAGCGTCAAGGAGCTTCCTTGCTACAAACACTGGCTGAGCCATCAGGCCGCGTAACTGACAACCATTTCTAACCTCAAGGCCTCGGAGCAATCCGGGGCTTTTTTTGTGGTCGCAGATTCAAGCCGTCTCCACCGGCCCTCATTCCAAAAGGGCCGGGCCCCCATGCAAGGCACGTCTCCGGGAGACGGCTTGAACCTGAATACCCAACGGCCTCGAGGCTTCGCGCCCCGGGGGCTTTTCTTTTGGAGAAAACATGTTCGAACTCACAACCAAACAGAAGGCTCAGATCGAGGTGCTCGCCTGGCACTTCGGCGATGAGCGCACCGTCCTTCACGCGGCAGAAGAGTACGCGGAAGCTGCCGCCGCGCTGACGCAGTACTTCCGAGCTCGTTACCAGGAAGACGGCCCAGTGCCAAAGCGCTTCGAGTCCGCGTGCGAGGAAATCGCCGATGCTTTCGTGATGCTTCACGAGCTGCTGGAAGTCTGCCCGGACATGGTCGACCACATCAAATCTATGGTCGACTACAAGATCAACCGCACCTTTGAGCGCTACAGCATCCAGGATCCGACCAATGGCGAAGACTAAGAAACGGCGCACAAAAAAGTACAAACCGCGCGCCCTGAAGGTTCCGCCTATGGTGCTCGATTATTGGGAAGAGCTTTCCGAAGGGGAGCGCCACAATCTCGACTTGGCCGGTTTCGTCGCGCTCGACACGATCCGGCGCGGCGAGGGCGAAATCAAGAACTGTCAGGACGTGTGCTTAGCCATTCAGTCCGGCTACATCGCGGCGCAGCGCTTCGGTGCAGAGTGGAAAGTAAAGGCGCTCATGCTCATTGCCTACTGCGGCGTTCAGCTCGCGGCCGACTACCTCAAGAAAGGCCGGAAGGTCGATGCCTGGATGCTCGAACCCGCTCAGGCGGCGCTCGAAGTCGTGGCCGACATGGAGGCGCAGTGCACCAGACGTGAGCTAGGCGAAAACATTCAGGAGACTTTCCGGCACGTGGACAAAATCTGCCGCTTCGATCCTGAAGCACTCTGGACTGTCGCCCCCGACTTCGCCCGGAACGCCCATTGGGACAAGCCTGAGCCCGTCAAAGCCGTCGAAGGTAGGCGAGCGCTTACTTTCATGCACGGCAGTCCCGTCATCGGCTACGTCGTCGACGACGAGGAGTGCGGCCGCGTCATCTGGCGAGAGCCGGCCACCGAAACGAATTTGCCAATCACCTCCCCGGTTCTATGCCTGCTCGCGAGCAAGGACGAAGAGCCGTGGGAATGGCGTAAGACGAACAAATAAGTTTTCTTTAGGAGTTGACTCATGCTTCGCAAGAGCCCTACTACTACCAAGCCGAAGGCCGCGCCCAAGAATGAAAAGTACGTGACCCCAAAGGAAGCCGCAGAAATCCTTAGCGTCAGCGTGCGCACCATTTGGAATTGGGCGTCCGACCCGCTCAAAAAGCAGGCCGGGTTTCCGACGGCCATCAAGCTGTCCAGAACAGCCACACGCTTTCCGCGCTCGGAGATCGAAGCCTTTGCCGAGGCGATGCGTGCCGCCTAACTTTCGGGCAGGCAGAAGTCTGCCCATTCCTGCAAGAGCTTCCTCTTCAGCTCAAGAGAGCTGTCCCGGTCATATGCCGACTTCAAGCGCGCATCCACAGTGTGATGCAGGCAAAGCGCTATCGTCCTCGCGTCCTTCCTCAGCGACTGTGCCCACGTCTCAAAGCTCGCCCGAGCTATGGCGTGCGGCACGGCGATGATCGGCCTCCCCTCTTCTTCCGACCGCTTCCGGTCGATCCATCCCTCCCGTCCGGCTTTCAGCTCTTTCTCATGAAGGTGCTTCACCACATTTCCCGCCGTCGCGTCTGAAAGCCATCCTCTCCCAGTGCGTCCGGGAAAGACGTACTGCCCGCCTAGATACTGCGCCTCATAGCGCTGTCTCTCAAGAATCTTCATCGCCTGCCGCGACAGCGGTATGACATGCTGTCCATTGGCGGTGATCTTCATCTCTTCGGCGTCGATCGTCCAGACGCCCTTCTCCATGTCAATTTGATCCCACCTCGCGAAACGCACATTGGCCGACCGCGAGCACGTCAGGATTGCAAACTCGCAGAGCCTGGCTCCAACCGTCTCTTCGCCCTTTGCATGAAGCTCGGCCATGAAGGCGGGCACTTGATCCGGCTCGAGAAACGGGAAGTGCACGAGCTTCTTGCGCTTCTTCTGCGCGGGCAGGAGCGGCGTGAGCAATCTGCCGTCCGCAGGGTTGAGTGCTTCTGCCGGACGAATCTTCTCGACCGTTGCAGCCCAAGTGAAGAAGCCCCTGAGCACGGGCATGATTTTGTTGCAGGTCGAGTGCAACTCGATCCAGATCGGCTTCATGAGCCTCGCAATGTCGTCCGGCGTCGCCGTCTCTACCAGAATCTCTCCGGCTTTCGGAATGATGTGCTTTCGGATTCTGAGCTCGACCCGGCGACGGGTTTCGGCTGCGTTCTTCCACTCTCCCCGCTCTTCTTTCCATGCAAGATACTGGGGAAGCGCAGAGGCAATCGTGGGCTTCGGCTTCTGTCGCTTCCGAGCCTTGTGTTCGGCCACTGCCGTCCGCTTCTCCTCAACCAAATCAGCCCCGGCGCGCGCTTTTTGAAGCGCATCAGCCGCAAGCTCGCGGGCTTCCCTCAGCGAAATGTCCGGGTATGAGCCAAGTCCAAGCTTGAAGCTGTTGGCCCCCTGTCTGCGAAGCATCCAAGAAGTCCAGAGCGCCCCGGTCGGCGACTTGCGCACGACAAGGTAAAGCCCGGCCACACCGCCCACGGAATACTCTCCGGGCGTCGTCGCCTTCTCTTTGAGCTCCAGAGCGCTCATGAGTCTCGCTTTCCTCGGCATAGCCTCTCCTGCAGGATGTTGGTCGAGCGGTAGGGCTTATAAATTGAAAAGCCCCACCGGATTTTAGCGGTAGGGCTTATACGCGGGCTTATAGATGGTGCGCGTGGTTGCACGCAGTTGCACTACGTTGCACAGCCAAAAAAGAAAAAGGCCGTGAATTTCAGCGCTTTTTGCACTGCCATTCACGGCCTTTCTCAGGAATTTGGTGCCGGAGAAGAGATTCGAACTCCCGACCTTCGCATTACGAATGCGCTGCTCTACCAGCTGAGCTACACCGGCAACTCTCAATCATCGGCCGCTTCGAACCGGCCTTGTGATCGGAGGAGACGAATTATGCAGAAGTGAATAGCTTGCGGCAAGAATGTTTTACATATTTTTACATTTAGCGCTTTTGCCGTGTATATCTGCATTCGGGATAGCGCAGGCGCTCCCTATGTGTTCGAAATGTATCCGCCAGCCTCGGACGGCATACGGTGCCGACTAAAATCTCAGAACTTTCCCCGCCTCTCATTACCTTTCTCTCTTCGGAGACACCGTTGACCGATCGATTCTCTGCGTCTCTTCCCGCGCCGGCAGACACCGACCATCTCGGCGCACTGCTCGCCGATGCCCTTCGCCGCGCGAATACCGGCATCCTTGCCAGTGGCCTCGCCCTGCGCCTCGAAGGCAATCTGGGGGCCGGAAAGACAAGCCTCATCCGTGCGGCGCTCCGCCGCCTCGGCTGGGAAGGCGCCGTGAAGAGTCCTACCTTCACGCTGCTCGAGACGTATCCCTGCGGCGAATTCACGATCAATCACTTCGATTTCTACCGCTTTGAGGAACCTGAGGAATTCGAGGACGCCGGGTTCCAGGATGAGTTCCGTCCCGGCGCTGTATGCGCTACGGAATGGAGCGAAAAAGCCTTCCCGTATCTTCCGCCCGCCGACATCACCGTTGCGCTCTCGATTGAGGGCCCGGGCAGACGGGCCGAGATCACGGCGCAGTCGCCCCTCGGCCGGGAAATTCTTGCTTCGATTTCGGAATCATGGAATTCGACCGCCGCCGCCTGATATCCGCCGCCGGCGGAACGCTTCTCCTCTCGCTTGCTCCCTGGCAGATCGCGAGCGGCGCCAAGCTTGTCAACGTCCGCATGTGGCCGGCGGAGGAGTACACGCGCGTCACGATCGAAACGGACGAACCCCTGAAGTTCAAGCACTTTTTCGTGCGCTCGGCTTCACCCCTGAGGCTCGTGATCGACATTGAAGGGCTTGCGCTCACCGAGCGCATCAAGCGCCTCATCGCCGACGTAAAGTCTGACGACCCCTACATCAGCGCCATGCGAATCGGGCAATTCAAGCCCGGCGTCGTGCGGCTCGTGATGGACCTCAAGACGGCCGTGAAGCCCGAAGTCTTCCTTCTGAAGCCCTTCGCCAACTATCAGTACCGTCTCGTCTTCGACATCTACCCGGTGCACCCGAAGGACGAGATCGGCGCGATCCTTGCGGGCTCCCAGGATGGGAATCTCCTCACGGACTCCCTTTCGTCCTCAGCTTCCGAAGACCCGCTCGCCGACGTGCTCGCGGGACTCGCCAATCCGGACGCCCCGAAAACCCGGCCTGCGCTCTCGGCCTCCAAAGGGAAGGATGAGAAGGAGACAAAGAAGCCCGCCGCAGCAAAGGAGCCCCAGACGCCTTCAAAGACGGTCCCTGCCAAAACGAGTCAGAATGATGATCAGATCATCATCGTCGTCGACCCGGGACACGGGGGTGAAGACCCCGGCGCCATAGGACGGAGAAAGACGCAGGAAAAGGTCGTCGTGCTTCAGATCGCAAGGCGCCTCGCCAAGCTTATTTCTGCCGAACCCGGCATGAAGGCCGTGCTCACGCGCAATTCAGACCACTTTGTGAGTCTCGGCGGGCGCGTGGCGATTGCCCGCCGCGTGAAGGCGCATCTTTTGGTGAGCATCCATGCCGATGCCTGGGTGAAGAGCAACGTAAGGGGGTCATCCGTCTTTGCGCTCTCCCAAAAGGGCGCCACCTCGGCGGCCGCGCGCTGGCTGGCAAAGAATCAGAACGAATCCGACCTGATCGGCGGCGTCAACATCTCCACCGTCAACAAGCAGGTGGCGAGCGTGCTCGTCGACATGACCTCGGCCTGGACGATCGGCTACAGCCTCGGACTCGGCACGGCCGTGCTTCAGGAACTGCGCGCCATCAACAGGCTCCACAAAACTGCCGTGGAGCAGGCGGGCTTTGCGGTGCTGAAGGGCCAGGGCATCCCGTCGATCCTCGTCGAGACGGCTTTCATTTCGAACCCTTCGGAAGAGCAGCTTCTCAAGAACGCGGATCACCAGCAGAAGCTCGCCCGCGCGATTCTTACGGGCATCAAGAAGCAGCTTGCCGCCGACACGACGCTCACGCGCCAGGGCTGATGCATTCCGGGGCCTGCAGAGCCTCCTCCGTGCCCCGGAGGACCTCGACCGAAATCCTCCGCACCATTACAATACGGGGGAAGCACAATCCGACGCGGCGCCCCCGTGCCGAAACGCCGTAGAGGCCCCTTCCGCAGGGAAGGTCAGGCCTCCGGTTTTGCGGGCGCGCCCCTCATCCACCTTGGAGTGAAAACGCAATGGCTCTTGTTTCCATGCGACAGCTGCTTGATCATGCGGCTGAAAACGGCTACGGCATTCCTGCCTTCAACGTCAACAACCTCGAACAGGTTCAGGCCATCATGGAGGCGGCGAGCGAAGTCGGCGCTCCCGTGATCATGCAGGCCTCGGCGGGCGCTCGCAAGTATGCGGGCGAATCGTTCCTGCGCCATCTCATTGAAGCCGCGGTCGAAGCCTATCCAGACGTCCCCGTCTGCATGCACCAGGACCACGGCCAGAGCCCGGCAGTCTGCCAGGGCGCCATCCGCTCGGGATTCACCTCCGTCATGATGGACGGCTCCCTCATGAGCGACGGCAAGACCATCTCCACCTACGAATACAACGTCGACGTCACCCGCCGCGTGGTTGAAATGGCCCACTGCATCGGCGTTTCCGTCGAAGGCGAAATCGGCTGCCTCGGCTCGCTCGAAACGATGCGCGGCGACAAGGAAGACGGACACGGCACTGATGCCAAGATGACGCGCGACCAGCTCCTCACGGATCCGGATCAGGCTGCGGAATTCGCCCGCATCACCCAGATCGACGCGCTCGCCATTGCGATCGGCACCTCTCACGGCGCCTACAAGTTCACGCGCCGCCCCACCGGTGAAATCCTCTCGATCGACCGCGTGAAGGAAATCCATGCGCGTCTGCCCAACACGCATCTCGTGATGCACGGCTCCTCCTCGGTTCCACAGGAATACCTCGCGGAGATCCGCGAATTCGGCGGCGAAATGCGCGAAACCTACGGCGTTCCGGTCGAGGAAATCCAGAAGGCGATCCAGCACGGCGTCCGCAAGGTCAACATCGACACCGATATTCGTCTCGCGATGACGGCCGCCATCCGCCGCTACCTCGTCGAGAATCCCTCGGGCTTCGACCCGCGCGGCTACCTGAAGGCCGCCCGCGCCGCCGCGAAGGCCCTCTGCCGCTCGCGCTACCTCGCGTTCGGCTGCGAAGGCCAGGGCGCGAAGATCAAGCCCGTTGCGCTCGACAAGATCGCTGCCAAGTACGCTGACGGCACGCTTCGTCAGAATGTGCTCTAACGCCTGAGCGAAGCCTCTGATCATGACGGCGCACAGTTCTCCTCTCTGAGACTGTGCGCCTTTTTTCAATCCGAATTCATCCCATGACTGAACCCAAAGCAGAGTCCGCCGAAAGCCTCAAGGGGAAGCGCGGCTTCAGAAGGCTCATCAACGCCACGCGCTACTCCTGGCTGGGAATCCGTGCAGGATTCAAGAATGAAGCCGCCTTTCGCGAGGAGTGCCTTCTCGCCGTCATCCTGATTCCGGTCGCGATTCTTCTCCCGGTGACACTCCTCGAGAAGGTGATCCTCATTAATTCCGTGCTCCTTCTTCTTCTCACGGAAATCCTCAATTCGGCAATTGAAGCGGTTGTCGACCGTATCGGCATGGAAGTGCATCCGCTCGCCGGCCGGGCAAAGGACATGGGGAGCGCGGCAGTGCTTTTCGCGCTCGTCATGGGACTCGTCGCCTGGAGCTTCATCGCGCTCCCGGCGGTCCTCAGGCTCTTTTGAGTTTTCTGAGTCCGCGCAAATTCTTCTAAGCAGTTTTCACGGTGGTTTCGGACCTGAAGGCGCCCTTGCGCCATTAGAATTCCCGCCATCAGGATTTTTCTTTTCTTCCATAGGGGAGGCAACTCTAATGCCCGGTCTTTCCAAGACGAACATCCCGTCCCTCAAGCAGATATACAGCGGCAAGGTCCGCGACTGCTACGCCGTGGGCGACGACAAGCTTCTGCTTGTCGCCACGGACCGCATTTCCGCCTTTGACGTGATCCTCGGCGATCCGATTCCCGGCAAGGGCAAGGTTCTTACGGCGCTCACAAACTTTTGGTTCGAGAAGCTGAAAGATGTGATCCCCAACCACCTCACGGGCATTGCCCCTGAAACGGTCGTGAAGCCCGAGGAAATTCCGCAGGTTGCCGGCCGCGCCGTGGTTTCGAAGCGCCTGAAGCCGATTCTCATCGAGTGTGTTGCGCGCGGCTACATCATCGGCGGCGGCTGGAAGGACTACCAGGCGACGGGCGAAGTCTGCGGCATCAAGCTCCCCGCCGGACTGCGCCAAGCCGAAAAGCTCCCGGAACCCATCTTCACGCCGGCTGCGAAGGCTGAGCTCGGCACGCACGACGAAAACATCTCCTACGAACGCGTCGTTGAGATGTACGGCGAAAAGATCGCCTCGACCATCCGCAACGCTACGCTCGAGCTCTACAAGCGCGCGAGCGAATATGCGCTCACCCGCGGCATCATCATCGCCGACACGAAGTTTGAATTCGGTCTCGACGAGAACGGCAACGTTCTCCTCATGGACGAAGTCCTCACGCCGGACTCGAGCCGCTTCTGGCCTGCCGACGACTATCAGATCGGCACCTCGCCCAAGAGCTTCGACAAGCAGTTCATCCGCGACTGGCTTGAATCCCAGCCCTGGGACAAGCGTCCGCCCGCTCCGAAGGTTCCCGAAGACATCATCGAGAAGACGGCCGACAAGTACCGTGAGGCGCTGCGCCGCCTTACCGGCACGGATATTGAGCCGTAAATCTCCCGGGCGGAACATTTTCCGCCTGCGTTCATGGGGAGCGCTTTCCGCTCCTCAGCAGCCGGCAGAAGCGTCGGCCCGCATCAAGTTTTCGCCGGGAAAAGGCAGGGAACTTCAGCGGGCAGGCCTTCGGTCGGCTTTTCGATTTTTTATTCTTCTCTAGAGATTCTGAATAATCATGGCAGAGTGCACCAAGACACCGCTCGTCGGCATCCTGATGGGCAGCAATTCCGACTGGGACGTGATGAAGAACGCCGCCCAGATGCTCAAGGACTTCGGCGTCCCCTTTGAAGCCCGCGTCGTGAGCGCACACCGCATGCCTGACGAAATGTTCGAGTACGCGGAAAAAGCCGCCGAACGCGGCATCCGCGTGATTATCGCGGGTGCGGGCGGCGCAGCGCACCTCCCCGGCATGCTTGCCGCCAAATGCACGCTCCCCGTCTGCGGCGTACCGGTGCCGTCGAAGTACCTCCGCGGCGTCGACAGCCTCCATTCAATTGTGCAGATGCCTAAGGGCGTGCCCGTCGCCACCTTCGCCATCGGCGAGGCCGGCGCCGCCAATGCCGCGCTCTATGCCTGCCAGATCCTTGCGCTCAGCGATCCGGAGCTCTCGCGCCGCCTCGCGGACTTCCGCATCGCGCAGAACGCCAAGGCCCGTGCGATGACGCTTCCCCTTGAAACGCTCGACTGAGGACCCTGTCGATGACTGAGATCCGCACACTTCTTCCGGGCGCTCAGCTCGGCCTCCTCGGCGGCGGCCAGCTCGGCCGGATGTTCTCGGAAGCGGCTGCCCGCATGGGCTACCACGTCGTGGTGCTCGAACCCCATGCGCCTTCGCCTGCGGGCGAAGTCTCCTCGGCTCAGATTGCCGAGGGCTACAGCTCCGAAAAAGGCCTGGACGAGCTCGCGAGCCGCGTTCTCGCCGTCACGACGGAATTTGAGAATGTTCCGGCAGAAAGCCTGAAACGCCTCGCAGATGCGGGCATCATCACGGCGCCGCACGCCGACGCCGTTGCCGCCACGCAGGACAGAAACGTCGAAAAGGCCTTCATCGAAAGCGCGGGCGTTCCTACCGCTCCCCACAAGGCCGTCCGCACCCCGGACGACGTAAATACTCTTGAGAATTCCCTTTTCCCCGGCATTCTGAAGACCGCGCGCCTAGGCTACGACGGCAAGGGCCAGGCCCGCGTCGACTCCCGCGAGGAAGCGCTCGCCGCCTGGGAAAAATTCGGCCGCACCGAATGCGTCCTCGAAAAGCGCCTTAATCTCAAGACGGAAGTTTCGGTCATCATCTGCCGCAACCCGCAGGGCGAAACCGTCGTCTTCCCCGTCTGCGAAAACCATCACAGAAACGGCATCCTCGCCTACACCGTGATGCCTGCCAGGATCGACGAGGCGCTCGCCCGGAAGGCGCAGCAGTTTGCGCGCCAGATTGCCGACGAACTGAAGTACGTGGGTGTACTCTGCGTCGAGCTTTTCGTGCTCGAGGACGGCACCGTCCTTGCCAACGAACTTGCCCCGCGCCCGCACAATTCCGGCCACGCGACGATTGAAGCCTGCGCCACCTCGCAGTATGAGGAACAGGTGCGCGCCATGGCGGGATTGCCCTTAGGCGACACCACGCAGATTGCCCCCGCGGTGATGCTGAATCTTCTCGGCGACCTCTGGTTCGACGGAAAGGACAACAAGACGACGCCGCCCTGGGAAAAGCTTCTGACGCTTCCCGGCGTCAAACTGCATCTCTACGGCAAGGAAGAAGCCCGTCACGCCCGCAAGATGGGCCACGTCACGGTGCTCGGCCGCACGCTCGACGAAGCGCTCGCCCGCGCGCATGAGGCGGCATGCATCCTCGGGCTTCCCTTCTCTCAAGAGCTCGCGCAATGACCGTTCCCGCAATTGATCAGAAGGCAATTGCAGAAGCCGTCCGCATTCTTGACGCGGGCGGCCTCGTTGCGATGCCGACAGAAACCGTCTACGGGCTCGCGGCCGACGCGGACAACGAAGAGGCGGTTCTCAATACCTACCGCGCAAAGGGCCGTCCCACCGACCACCCGCTCATCGTCCACGTCGCCTCGGCCGAGGATATCCCGTGGTGGGCCGAATCCACACCGGAAGCGGAGGAGCTTGCGCGCCGCTACTGGCCCGGGCCCCTCACGCTCGTTCTCAAGAAGAAGCCCCGCTGCGGACTCTGGGTAACGGGAGGCCAGGACACGGTGGCGCTCCGCTGCCCCTCGCACCCCTGGGCGCATGCGCTCCTCAAGGCCTTCGGCGGCCCGAAGCACCGTGGGCTCACCGCTCCCTCGGCCAATTCCTTCGGCCGCATCAGTCCTTCCTGCGCGCGCCACGTCGCCGACGACCTCGGCGTCAAGCCCGCGGGCAAGCTTGACATGATTCTTGACGGCGGCACCTGCGAATACGGGATTGAGTCGACAATGCTTAATCTTTCCTCCGGACGCCCCGAGATCCTGCGCCACGGCGTCATCACGCGCGAAATGCTCGAGGAAGCGCTCGGCTGCGAAGTGCCCGACGCCGGAAAAGATGCGCCCAGGGCTTCAGGGCGCCTCAAGAGCCACTATGCGCCGAAAACCAAGGCAGAGCTTCTCTCCGAGGAAGCGCTCATTCTTAGGGCAAAAGCGCTTTCTGCCGAGGGGCTCCGTCTCGCCGTCCTCGCTCCCGAACGCCTGAAGGCAAAGCTTCCCGAAGTCGCCACCTTCATCTCTGCGCCCGGGAGCGCCCTTGCCTACGGCGCCTTCCTTTACGAAGCGCTCCACGAGCTCGATGCCTCGCACGCAGACCGGATCCTCATTGCAGCGCCTCCGTCGACGCCCGAATGGGCGGCCGTCGACGACCGGCTCGGTCGGGCCACGGCTTGAGTCGATTGAGTAAACTGAAATAAATTCATTTTTCGAGACATCCATGATTCAGATCTATGGCATTCCAACCTGCGGGTCAGTAAAAAAGGCGATTGCCTGGGCACGCGAAGCGGGAGTGGAATTCACCTTCCACAACTTCCGTACGGAAGCGCCGACGGACGAACTCCTCTCGGGGTGGCTGAAGGACATTCCGGCAGCAAAGCTAGCCAATACCGCCGGCCCGACGTGGCGCAAGATTGATCCCGAAATCCGCGAGGCGGCCAAGGCCAATCCTGACATGCTCAAAACCCTCATGCTTTCGACGCCGCTTCTCATCAAGCGGCCCGTGATCGTCTGGGCGGACGGCTCGGCCACCTCGGGCGTTGATGAAGCGCTCTGGAAGACGAAGGCGGTCTGACCGGGCCTGAGGCATTCAAAGGGAAGCGTCCTCCGTGCTGAAGGAACTCAGGTCATCGCTTGCGAATCCGGGGCCAGTGCTCCCGCTTCTCGCCCTTGTAGCCGCAACCGGCTTCTGGGGGAGCTCGTTTCTCACGGTCGCCGAAGCGCTTTCCGAAACGGATCCCTTCACGCTCGTCTTCATGCGCTTCTTTCTGGGTACGATCGTCCTTGCGGCAATCCTTCGGAAAACGCTTCGCCTGATCCCTCTGCGCACCTGGAAAATGGGAGCCGTAAGCGGCCTCGTCATCTACGGCTCCTACCTTTTCAACTGCGCCGGACTCATGACGACGATGAGCTCGATGGCGGGATTTCTTACGGCGCTTTACGTGCCGATCACGCCGTTTCTTTTCTGGCTGATTGTCGGGAAGCGCCCGGACCTCTGCGCCTTTCTGGGTTCAGGCACGGCCTTCCTCGGCCTCGTCCTCCTTGCCGACCCTTTTTCGCTTTCGCCCGAAACCGGTCTCGGCGAATGGATGATCATTCTGTCGGCATTCCTTTCAGCGCTTGAAATCATCCTGATGGGGCGCTTCGCGCCCTTCTGCAAAGCCGCGGAAATCTGCTTCACGCAGCTTTTCTTTGTTGCCCTCTATTCCGGCGTCGGGTCGCTTGCAGCGCACTGGGCCATGCCGTCCCTCACGCCGACGGTGTTTTCTACCGGACTCATTCTTGCCGTCCTCTGGCTCGCGACGATTCTTTCCTGCTCGCAGTTTCTCCTTGCCTGGGGTCAGAAATTCGTTCCTCCCGCTCAGGCCGCCGTCATTTTTTCGCTCGAAAGCGTCTTTGCCGCCATCATCGGATGGCTTGCGGGCGAGCGCCTCGGGATCTGGGGCTTCGCGGGGGGCGGCCTGATCGTTGCGGGCATCCTGCTCACGGAGTGGAAGCGCCTTCTTTCATCGAAATAACAAATGACGAGCGAACTTCCCATCGGCATCCTCGACTCGGGATTCGGCGGCCTGTCCGTCGCGCGTGCGGTCAGAGCCCGTTTCCCGGGAGAGCGCATCCTTTTTGCCGCCGACTGCGCCTATGCGCCTTACGGCGACCGGGATGAGAGCTACATCATGGAGCGCCTCGAACGGATCATCGGCTACCTGACGGACAGAAACGTCAAGGCAATCGTGTTTGCCTGCAATACAGCAACAGCCGTTGGCGTGAAGACCTTTCGCGAGCGGCTCTCCATTCCCATCATCGGGATCGAACCCGCCGTTTTTCCTGCCGTCCGCCATACGCAGCGCGGCGTCGTCGGCGTTCTCGCCACCACGACGACCATCCGGAGCCGCAAATACGCCGAAGTGCGCGAACGCGCGCTGGAATGGGCGGCCGTCAGCCGCCCGATGAAGGTGGAGGTGCTCGACATGCCCTGCCCGGGGCTCATGGAGTGCGTCGAGCGCGGGGACTTCTCTTCAGATAAGCTCGAGTCGCTTCTCGAGAAGTATGTTGATCCGCTCGCGCGTGCAGGCGCCGATGAAATCGTCCTCGGCTGCACGCACTATCCCTTCCTCGCGAACGCGATCAGCAGGCACGCCAAGGACGCGCACCTCATTGATCCCGCTCCGGCCGTTGCCGAACAGCTCGGAAGACGCCTCGCAGACCTCGATCTTCTTGCGCCGGCCTCATCCGATCGACCGGCGGATGCGGGCGCCGCCCTCGATGAATTCCGGGCAACCGGAGCCGATCCCGGGCGCGAATCCGTTCTGAGGAGCCTCTGGGGAAAGGACGCGAGGCTCCTTAATCTCTCCGTCTGAATCAGGAGCGGAAGGTGAGGCGCTCGTCCCCGTCCTCGCACACGTAAGGCATCATGCGCTCGCGGATCTCGTCGGGGATGGGAGAGGAAACGAAGTTCCCTTTCGTATCGAGACGGACGCAGACCATCGTTTCCACGCAGCGCAGCCGCAGCTCCTCGCCCTTCGTAATCGTGAAGGCGAATTTGACCGAGCTCGTCCCGAGCTTCTCGATCCAGAGACGCGCCGTCACGTCCTCTCCGGGACGCGAAGGCGACACGAAGTCCGTGTGCACGCCCACAACCGGGAAGCCCACGCCGAATCGGCGGATTTCAATGAAGCCCACCTTCAGGACTTCATGAAGGTAGTCCTCGTGAAACTTGTTGAGGAGCACGTAGTAGGTCGGGTGGTAGACGATCCCGGCAGGATCGCAGTCGCCGAAATGGATGCGGATGGTCTTTTCAAAAACCTGATGAGCCATGATTGAGTCGGAGCGTTTGTAAAAAAAATAAGAAGTAAATCAGATGCGGGAGGAGAGCGAACGGAGAATCGCACGGACGGGACTCGCCTCAACGCCCCTGAGGGGAAGCGGGAGCGCAATCAGCTCGTATTCGCCCCCCGGGACATCGGAAAGGTCAAGGTTCTCGAGAATCGTCATTCGGTTCGCGAGCGCAATTCTGTGCGAAACGAGGAGTTCGCTTTCCGCGGGGTCGACGCTCGGCGCGTCGGTGCCGACCAACGCCACGCCTTCCTCAGCGAGGCGCCGGATGAGCGCAGGGGAAAGCGCTCTGAAGTCGGGCGTCCAGGCGGCCGGCCGCTTGGCGCGCGTCTTGAAAAGAATGCGTGCCGGGAAAGTGGTCGCCGTGAGCGCTGCCGGGCCGATCGCCTCGTTAGAAGCCTCATGCGAGAGATCAATGATGAGCGCGCGGCCGATGAATGTCTCAAGCCTCAGGGAGGCGACGTCGTCCGCGCTGCCGTCGAGGTGGAGCGGTGCATCCGCATGAGCGCCGTCGTGGGGCGTCAGGGTGATTTCCGAGACATTCGCGCCCGCGCCTTCCTCAAGCCTTGAGATCCAGCGCACGGCAAAGGGCGTATCGCCCGGGAATACCGGCGTACCGGCGTCAAGCGGCGGTGTGATGTCCCAGATTCTTCGCTTCTGCATGGTGCTTGGCGACCTCTCATAAAAGAAACGGAAAACAAAAAACGCTTACAAGAAGCGTGCCGACGATTTTAGGTCAGAGGGCTGAAAGGCTTCCTATACTGCCATGCACGTTTTTTGGGGTAGCCCCGGGCGCATGCATTGCGCCCGGAACCATTCCTCCGACTTTAGAGGACTTGACTCATGAAGAACTCTGTTTTTCTAAATATCCTGCAGTCCCGGCGCTCTCAGGGCCCGAAGATGCAGAAGGCTCCGGCACCTTCCGAGGAGGTTCTTGAGGCCGCAGCGCTTGCCGCGCGCGCCGCGCCGTCCCACAATCCTGCATTTCCTGTGCGCTTTGTCGTCGCCGATTCCCGCGAAAAGCTCGCCGACATTTTCGAAGCCGCCCTCGGACCTGATGCCGATCAGGCCATGCGGGAGCGTGCGAGGAGCAAGGCGCTCAAGGGCGAATGCGCGATTCTCGTGATCGGCCCGAAGCCCTCGCACGACACGCCCGCATGGATGGACCGCGAAAATCTGATGACAGCGGGCGGCGCGCTCACGAATTTCCTCAACGTTCTCTGGGCGGAAGGGTTTGCCGCCAAGACCGTGACCTCGCGCGAAATCACGGATCCGCAGGGGCTCTTCGACCCTGAAACCGAAAGGCTTCTCTGCTTCATCCTCTGCGGCACGCAGGCAGCTCCCGCGGAGCCGCGCCCCGCTGCCCCCTCTATCCTTTCGCGCTGGTAGAGATCAGCCGATCCTCCTCGAGGATGTGGTCCGCAATCTCGGCGATTTTTCTCACCGTTACGGGCGCACAGCCTTCGGCCTTGTTGTTGACGGCAAGGTAGCTCTCTTTTCCGCTCCTTGCCGCCCGCACGATGAGGGATGCAATCAGCGCCCGGGTCGCCGGGTCGGCCGCATGAATGGCGTCAAAGGGCGTCCACGCGGCCTTTGCCGTATCGTAAAAGCGATGCGCCGCAAGCGACCAGCGGACGATGAGCGGCCCCTTCATCCTCCAGTCGCCCGGATCCTCGCCCTCGGCATCCATGAAGCGAAGGGCCTCGGTCTGGCGCCGGATGCCCGGCATCGCCGGATGAAGCCCGATGACAGGGCGCACGCCCGCCTCTCTCAGACGCTTCATCATGCGGGGGGTCAAAAGTTCATAGTTGCGGAATTCCGCCGCGAGAAGAAGTCCTGCGCCCGGCGCCTGAAGCGCATTGAGAAATGCGCCGATTTTTTCAATGAGATCGACCCTTGACTCGGTGGTCCTCAATTCCGAATGGGGAAGTGGCGAAAACTGAAAGACAAGCGGCCCGCATTTCCTGCCGAGTCCCATGCGCACGGGGCCGAGGAAGCGCTCCGCCGCAGCATGCACATCGAGAAAGAGCGGATTGGGGCCCGTGGGCACCCCGCGGGCGTTGCGCAGGTAAGGATCCGTCACATCCCTCGGCGCCTTCACGAGAAAGCGAAAATCCTCGGGCACCTGCCTCGCGAAGGCGGCAAAAGCTGCGGCCGAGAGCGGCCGGTAGATATTTCGGTCGAGCCCCACCGTTCTGAATAAAGGCGAAGCGCTGTAGGCCGCGAGCCCATCCGCGGCAAGATGATTGAGACCGCTGCCGCGGCTCCAGACGATGCCCCGCCAGCCGGGAAAATTCCAGCTCGAGGTGCCGAGATAAATGGAGGATGGGAGCCTTTGCATCATCTCCTTCAACGCAGCGTCTGCCGGCTGCGGGAATACCGGGGCGCTCTCTGGCGGCGCATCATCAAAAAGCCCGGACGAATTCTCGGTCATCATGCTCGAAGCCCTCCGAAAAAAGTTGGGCGGCAGCGCCTCAGCCCGGGAAAAACCGGGTTTTCGATCAGAAAAGCGCTCATTCAACTATATCCGCATGGCGCCTGAAATGGCCTAAAATCAACAGATTATTCCTTCACTTTGTTTTTCTTTGGTTTTGAATGACTTCTAGTGCTGAATTGCTTCTTTCACTCGACCCCGCAATGAGCGGCGCCGCCGACGAGCGCCTCGTCTGGGTGGTGGACGATGACGACGTGAGAGAGTCGCTCTCATTTGCGCTTCAGCTGCGCTATAAGACTGCCGACTTTCCATCGGCGCTTGCCTTTCTTTCGCGCGCGGACCTTGACCGCCCGGGATGCCTCGTCATTGCCGACGACATGGCCCAGACGGCCTCCGGAAGCATTCAGGACGAACTCGCGAGACTGAGAAGCCCAGTCTCCGTCATTTTTCTCACAAAGGAAACAGACCTGCGCACCGCGGTGAAGTACCTTCAGATGGGCGCCGTCAGCGTGCTCGAAAAGCCCGTCGACCCCGAGGAGTTCGATCATGCGGTCGACCTCGGCCTTGAGCGCTCCATTCTTCGCGACCGGCGCTACCGCCTCGAGCGGCTCTTTGAGACCCTTTCGCGGCGCGAGCGCCAGATCTTCGTTCTCGTCTGCCAGGGCCTCCGAAACGGCGACATTGCCGAACTTCTCAACCTCTCGCAGCGCACGGTCGAAGTTCACCGCGCGCACATCAGCAGGAAGCTCGGCAACGCCTCGCCCATCCGGCTTCTCTACGAACTCACCCAGACGCTGGGCGGGAACATCATCAGCGCCGAATTCGACGGCCTTGATCCCCAGAAGCTCGCGAACGCCATTTCGGCGGGCGAAGCGAGCTGAGTTCAAGCCAGGCGCACCTAAAAGAAGGCCGCCCGGAAGACAAGATCCAGAGCGGCCTATCCCACTATATCGGACGCCCGTCCTTTGACCCGGGCGCCCGTTGGAGTCAACTCAAATCGGTTAGTAGCCCATCATGCCGCGATGCTGCATGCGCGGACCGTTCATGGGGCAGTCGGGATTCCCCGGAATGCCGTCCATGCCGGGGCATCCGGGACCAAAGCCCTGAAAGCCCTGCGGACCGCGGAAGCCGCGATGCATGCCGTGGCCGGCGTGCTGCTGCTCAAAGCTCTCAAGCACGTACTTCTGTTCGGGAGAGAGCACCTTGAAGAGTTCCGTACGGGCGGCCACGGCCCTCTCAAGCAGATCCGCGCGGACCTTGGCAACCTGGGCGCGGCGCTCGAGGCGGCTCTGTTCGTCGACGGCGGGCTTGTCGAACTGCACGCCCGGCATCATGTCAAGCGCTGTGCGGGCATCGACATAGGCCTTCCAGGCGCCCTGCTGTTCGGGCGTAATCGTTACGAGGCGAGCCACTGCTTCCCAGCCGGCCGCCTGATAGTCCTGCGAAGCATAGCCCGCGCAGGGCATGCCGCCGCGGACCTCGCCGTCATGGTGCCCGGGGCCTGCAATGGCGGCGGTGCCGACGCAAAGTGCTCCGACAGCGGCAAGCGACGCGATGATCTTGTGACTCTTTTTCATGTTTTCTACTCCTCATTGTGCCTGACCCGGACAATTCCGGATAAGCGCGTTCTCAAGCGCGCCGTATCAGGGAAGCGCCTCTTGATGAGATGATTGTGCCCGAGCTCCTAGGAGAATCCTCTTACCAACCTTGACGGTATGTAAGGAGCTTTTTCCTGCTCAAATATCCCGGAGCCGCAGGTTCCTCTGATTTGCGGGATCCGGATTCGTCGCGAATCCCGCATCGGACAGAGCTTCAGGAAGGGAATCCCGCCGCTCCGCGCTTCGGGATTCCGGCTTCTCTCAACCCACAATAGTTTTTACTCTTTGAAGGCTTTGACGAGATCAATGGCAAGCGCGCGGTAGCCCATCGACCCGCGGATCTGCATTTCAAACACAGGATCCTTTCCGCCGCGGCGGAATTCCGTGAGAACAGGGTTCACGCCCTTCTTGTCCTGAACGCCGATCGATGCCCAGTAGACGAGAAGCGAATCCTTGTCGGCCTCATACTCGACCGAGGACGTAATGGCGCTGTAAAGCGCGTGCCCGCGGTTCTTGCCGTACTCCCAGATCTGCTCGACCGTTCCTTTCTTTTCGTCGATGCGGTACATCACCGCGCGGCTGTACTTTTTCTTCGGGTTTTCCGGCTGCTTGAAGGCGCGGCCGTCGCCGTTGTCGAAGACCGTCACGATGGAAACGCCCGGTTCGGAGAGTTCATCCACCTTCCAGCCCGTGTGCTGCGTCCAGGTCCAGTCGAAGTCGCCCTCGCACTTGCCGATGCGGCAGGGGATGGGCTTGCCGTCCTTATCGACCGGCGTCAGCACCTTCTCGCGGAGCTTCCCGTTCCAGCCGTTGGGCGCGCCCAGGATCCACTTCACTTCCTTGTCGCGTCCGATCTTGATCACCGCGGACTGATGGCGCGAGGAGATGATGATGGAGTCGTCGGCCTTGTCGTAGTCGACGGAATTCACGTGCGCCCAGTTGCGCCCGGCCCCCGTGCCGGCAATGTCGCCGAAGGCGTGCTTGGCTTCAAGCCTCGCGAGCTGCTCGGCCGAAAGGGTCTTCCCCGACTGCTCGAGATCGACATTGAGGCAGACCGCGCCCTGGTCGATCGACTTGATGACGATGCTGCGGTTGGGGTCAAGAATTTCAAAGAGCCGCCAGTCGTCGACGACGCGGCCCGCGGCATCCACTTCCGCGATCACGTCGCGCACCGTGTGCACGTGCGTGCCGTCGGCGCGCTTCAGATCCGCCGACGAAACGCGAAGGAAGTAGTGCCCGTCAGGCGCCGGAGCCATGGCATGGCTGAAGTCCGCATAGCCGTCCGGAAGCACGCGGTTGAAGATTTCGCGCCCCATCAGGTCGTACTTCACGTAGCGCTGGCCGTACCCCCAGGTGAGCGCGCCGTCCTCATTCTGATGGAAGCCCATCATGATGCCGGCCTTGTTGAGGCTTCTCGGGTCGTAGATGGCCGAGGGCTGCAAGTACCAGCGCACCTCGCCCTTCGTGTCGACGATGGCGTTCTGCGGGTAGTTGTTCCACTGAAGCGCGCCGCCCGTCGGGTTGTTCCAGACCGCGCGGCTGCCCTTGGGCGATTCGGGGAGCAGATTGTTGATGAGGTAGAGGCGGTCGCCGAAGCCCTTGGCGGCCGGGGTCACGATCTTCGTATCAAAGGTCTTGACGGGGCGGCCGTGTGTCCAAGAGGGATCGAGATACACGGGCGGCGTCCAGATGCGGTAGGTCTCCGTTTTTTCAACCGGCCCTTCAGTCGTCTTCTTCGTCCACTTCACCTCGATTTCATTCAGATATTCGGGATAAAGGCCGAAGACGGGGATGCCGCCGTAGGTGCGAAGCGCGGTCGGGCCCACATCGTAGGCGATTTCCGCGCCGCCCTTTTTGGGAACGATGCGCACGTGAGCCTTGAGGAGCACTTCGCCGCCGTTGCGGATGACTGCCGTAAGGGGAGCGATGTCATAGGGATTCACGACGACTTCGCCGAGCTCGCCCTGCCGCTGAAAATTGACCTGGGTTCCGCTCGGACCGCCCACGGCGACTACGGCCGAAGGCGCTGCGATCAGGAATGCGGCGCTCACGGCGCAGGCAATGCGGCAAAGTTCATTTCGAGTCATGACTAGGCTCCTCTTTCTGAGAATGGATTCCGGCGCGCGGCGAATGCATGAATGCAGTGCGCATTCAACCGGATGTTTCCATTATCGGGGGAGAGCCTTCCCGGAATCTGAAGAACCCGGAGAAGCGGCGGCTTCTGCTCTCAAGGCTTACAACACCACCCGGGTTTACCCGCCTGAGGATGCACCCGGGAAGCACCTTGAAAAAACGTCTCCCCGGGAAACCTCTCAGAGGACCGAACGCACTAAAATTGCGGGATTTTCTCGAACCCTGACTTTTGCCGGAAGAGTTCCCTCAACCCCGGCTCACGTCATCGAACCCAAGATTTTTTCTTTCTTCATCGAGACTTATCCGCCATGGCGCTTAATCCTCTTACCGCTCTTTCCCCGCTCGACGGCCGTTATTCCCGCCAGTGCGACTCCCTGCGCGGCATCTTCTCCGAATATGCCTTCATGAACGCGCGCGTCCGCGTTGAAGTCGAATGGCTGATCGCGCTTTCCGAAGCCGGCTTTGCGGAACTCCCGCACCTTTCGGACCACGGGAAGGCGTTCCTGCGCGGCCTCGCCGACAACTTCTCTCTCGAAGACTGCGAAGCCGTCAAGACGATTGAAAAGACTACCAATCACGACGTGAAGGCGGTCGAATACTGGATCAAGGGCCAGGTCGAGCATGACGACGAGCTCAGAAGCGCCGCTGAGTTCGTGCACTTTGCCTGCACCTCGGAAGACATCAACAACACGAGCCATGCGCTGATGCTCATCAAGGGCCGCGCCGAACTTGTGGCCTTCCTCAAGCGCATCCACGGCATCATCGCGAACTACGCGCATGCCTGGGCCGACATTTCGATGCTCTCGCGCACCCACGGACAGACTGCTTCCCCGACGACCGTCGGCAAGGAATTCGCGAACGTTGCCGTGCGTCTTGCCCGCGTGATCGAAGCGATCGAAAACGTGAAGATCTACGCCAAGATGAACGGCGCCGTCGGCAACTACAACGCGCACCTCATCGCCTACCCGGACTTCGACTGGGAATCCTTCTCGAGGAAGGTTGTCGAGGAACGCCTCGGCGCCACCTTCAATACGCACACGATCCAGATCGAGCCCCATGACTACATGGCCGAGCTCTTCATGCAGATCGAGCGCGCCAACACGATCCTCATCGACTTTGACCGCGACGTCTGGGGCTACATCTCCATGCACTTCTTCCGCCAGAAGCTGAAGGAAGGCGAAGTCGGCTCCTCGACCATGCCCCACAAGGTGAACCCGATCGACTTCGAGAATTCCGAAGGGAACCTCGGTCTTGCCAACGCCGTCCTCGGACACCTCGCCGGCAAGCTTCCGATCTCCCGCTGGCAACGCGACCTGACGGACTCGACGGTTCTTCGCAACCTCGGCGTTGCCTTCGGCTATTCGTTCGTGGGCTACAGCGCCCTCGAGCGCGGCCTCGGGAAGCTCCAGGTGAATGAAGCCATGATCGCGCGCGATCTCGACGCCGCCTGGGAAGTCCTCGCCGAAGCCGTTCAGACCGTGATGCGCCGCTACGGCGTTCCGCACCCCTACGAACAGCTCAAGGCCCTCACGCGCGGCAAGGACGGCATCAACGAAGCCACCATCCGCACCTTCATCGAAGGCCTCGACATCCCGGCCGACGCCAAGGCGCGCCTCATGGCGCTCACGCCCGCCACCTATATCGGCAAGGCCCGCGAGCTCGCCCGCCGCTGCTGATCTCTGAGCCGGGTTCCTTTCCGGAGCGCCCTGACAAGGCGCTCCGAAGAGAAACGCCTGAGCAAAAAGGCAGGTCATCCTTCCCGGATGCCTGCCTTTTCTCTTTCCTTTTATCTCAAACTCAGGCGATGACGGCCGTAGCCTTCACAAGCGCCCAGACCGAGAGCCCCGGCCGCAGCCCGAGAGCTGCCGCCGATTCCCTCAGAATCCGAGCGAGAAGCACGTCCCTGCCGCCGCGGCTTCTGAGCTTCACGATCTGATAGGCATTCTCGGGTCCGCAGGGCTCGCCGATTTCCTCCACCGTTGCGGGAAGCGCATTGCGGATGGAAAGGTTTTCGGGCTTTTCGAGCGCAATGCTCACATCCCTTGCGAGCACCCGAAGGCGAAGCTTTGAGTCTTTGGGGACATTCCCCGCGACCGCATCCAGAACCCAGCCGTCGGTACGGATCATGGCGGAGCGCCATTCGGGCGAAATGCTTTCGACCGTGCCTTCGAGCACCACTGCCGCGCCTTCCTCCATATCCACGGGAAACCTGACGTTCCCGAGCACGTCGGCAAGCGGCCCGAACGCCCGCACATGGCCCTCGGCCATCAGAACGAGATTGTCGGCAAGCCTTGCCATCTCGTCGGCCGAGTGCGTCACGTAGAGAATCGGGACCTGGAGTTCATTCCTCAGCTTTTCGAGCCAGGGGAGAATTTCGCGCTTTCTCGCAAAGTCGAGCGCCGCGAGGGGCTCGTCCATGAGAAGAATGTCGGGCCTCAGGCAGAGCGCCCTTGCAATGGCGCAGCGCTGACGCTCTCCCCCGGAGAGTTCCGAAACTCGGCGCTTCAGAAGGTGCCCGATGCCGAGAAGATCAACCGCTTCATCAAGGCGCTTTCTGCCGTCAGGCACCTTCGTGCGCTCGAGCCCGAAGGTGAGGTTCTTTTCAACATTCAGGTGCGCGAAGAGGCTCGCCTCCTGAAACACATAGCCGAGACTGCGCTCATAGGTCGGGCGGAAGATGCGCTTCTCGTCGTCCTGCCAGACTTCATTGCCGATCCGCACGAGTCCCTCGGCGCGCTCAAGCCCCGCGACGCACCGCAGAACGGTTGTCTTCCCGCAGCCCGAGGGCCCGAAAAGCACCGTAATCCCCTCGCCCGGAACCTTGATGTCCGCTTCCAGCGTGAAGCCCGTGCTGCGGGCAAGATGAAGGCGCACTTCGCCGAAATGTTCCTGAGTCATGCTGCGCATCCCTCCCGTCAGGCCTCTGCCGTTCTCTTGTTGAGAAGATTAAGCGTCATGAGGACGATGAAGCTGAAGATGAGCATGCCGCCTGCAAGCACATGCGCCTTCGAGTATTCCATCGCCTCAACATAGGTGTAGATCTCGGTTGAGACCACCTGAGTCTTTCCGGGAATATTGCCGCCGATCATCAGCACAACGCCGAATTCGCCGATGGTGTGGGCAAAAGTCATGAGGACGCCTGTGATGACTCCGGGGCGCGCGAGCGGCATTACCACATGGAGGAAAGCGTCGAGCGGCCGGCAGCGGAGCGTCGCCGCCACTTCCATGGGGCGGTCGCCGATGCCTTCAAAGGCAGTGACGAGAGGCTGAACCATGAAGGGAAGCGAATAAACGACCGAACCGATGACGAGGCCGGGGAAGCTGAAGTTGAGGACGCCGAGACCGAGGGATTCCGTGAGGGCTCCGAGAGGTCCGTGGGGTCCGAGCGCCACGAGAATGTAGAAGCCCAGAACGGAAGGTGGCAGCACGAGCGGGAGCGTCACGACGGCATTCACCGCCGAACACCAGCGGCTCCTTGCGCGCGCAAGCCACCAGGCGAGCGGGAGGCCCAGCACAAGAAGTATGCAGGTTGTAACAAAGGCGAGCTCGAGCGAGAGCGCGACCGGCTCGAGGGAAATGCCGTCAACGAGGTCCAGAAACCATTCCACGATTTGAGCCCCTCAGTGATCCGGGCAGACAATGAGCCGAAAGCGGCTTCCCGGAATAATGAAAAGCCGGAGAGAGCCTGGGAAAGCCCCCTCCGGGTAAAGTAGGCGTCCGTCTCAAGAACGCTGAAAACTGTACCTCCGACAAATCAGCTTGCCGGAGAAATCAAAAGGTTACTTCTCCGTGCCGTAGCCGTAGGCGGTACGAACATCGGTCGCTTCCTTGCTTTCCTTAAGGAACTTGAGGAAGCGCCTGGCGCCTTCGTTCTTTTCACCGGCCTTGAGAAGCACCGCATCCTGCTTGATTTCGCCGTAGAGCTCCTGCGGGATCACGTAGCCGGAACCGGAGGTGAACTTGCCGCCCTTGAAGCACTGCGAGAGGGCGATGAAGCCCGCTTCGGCGTTGCCCGTCTTCACGAACTGGAAGGTCTTGCCGATGTTGTCGCCGAGAACCGTCTTCGGCTCAGCAGCCTTTTCGAGGCCGAGAGACTTGAGCGTCTGGTAGGCGGCTTCGCCGTAAGGAGCGAGCTTCGGATTGGCGATGGCCACATGCTTCACGGCAGCGGAATTGATCACGGAAGCAACGTCGTTCTTCACGAGGTTCGCGTCGGACGACCAGAGAACGAGCTTGCCCACCGCATAGGTGTAGGAAGTGCCGGCCACGCCGTAGCCTTCCTTGATGGCCTTGGCCGGCGTCTTCGCGTCGGCGGCAAGGAGAACATCAAAGGGAGCGCCGTTCTTGATCTGTGCGTAGAAAGCACCCGTAGCGCCGAAGGAAAGAACGAGCTTGTCGCCCGTCGCCTTTTCATAGATCGGCTGAAGATCCTTCGCCGGGGCGGTGAAGTTGGCGGCAACCGCCACATGAACTTCCTCAGCGCTCACGGCAAAAGCAGCGGAGGCAACGATGGCGGCAGCGGCCGCAAGAACAAACTTCTTCATTGGATTCTCTTCTTAAGAAATCGGGGTTCTCCCGGACAAAGCCGGATAAGACCGCGAATGCATGAAAGCACCGGGCGCCGGGAAACTGAAAGCGACGAAACGTTATTCAATTATGAAACAGCGTTCGTTATTCATTTGCAGAATAGCGATGTTGTGACAGATAATCAAGTTCCTCTGCAACCCGTTTTCTGGATTCCGATATGTCTGAAGAGCCCGCTGACCCGTCCGTTCTCGCCGGCATTCTTTCCGAGCAGACCGACAGACGCATCGACATCCTTCGCCGCATTGCGGACGTGGGATCCATTTCGGAGGCCGCGAGAAGTGCAGGCGTGAGCTACAAAGCCGCCTGGCAGGCGATCGATACGCTTACGAACCTCGCGGGAACGCCCCTCGTGGAGAAGGCCGTGGGAGGCGCTCACGGCGGCGGCACGAAGCTCACGCAAACCGGCCGCATGGTGCTCGATCTCGCCGACGAGCTCTCCAGGGCGCGCCGCAGCGTGCTCAACCGCTTTGCGCATATCCAGGATTCGCCCGAGAAGAAGACTTACGGGAACCGCCTCGCACGGGTCACCGCCGCAAGCCTGCAGACCTCCATGCGCAATCAGTTCCCCGCAACGATTGAAACGCTCAAGATCGGCTCCGCGCTCGTGAAGCTCATTCTGCGCATCGACGACACGCACCTTATCCGCGCTTCCGTCACGAAGGAATCCGCTCAGCTCCTCGGCCTTCGCCCCGGCATGGAAGTGCTGGCACTCGCCAAGGCCACATCGATCGAAATTTCAGCTGATTTTCCGCAAGATAATAATGATGCCCGCTCGCATGCAAACCTCATTGTCGGTGAAGTCATCCGCAGCGAGCGCGCCAATAAGGGCGGCGAATGTTCGATCCGCCTTCCTTCGGGGCTCGTGATCGTCGGGTTTGCGCGCTCCGGGCACGGTCTCAAGCTTCATCAGAAGGCGGTGGCGTCGCTCCCGCCCTCCGTCATCGTGATCGGCCTCGCCTCCTGAACGAGGTAAACGCGACAAGTAGCCAAAAGAGTTCAGAAAAATCGAACAAATCGACCGGATTATTTGGCCGATTGATGATTATCAAATTCTTAAGCCCCTCTTTTACACTTGGTTGCATATCATTGCAGGCCAGTAAAAATGAAGGCTTTATTGCTTCATTGTTTCTGCAGCTTCCTTCAAAGGCGCACGCCAGACCCGAATCGTTTCAGGAAGCTGACCGATCCCCTAATAAAGACAGGTTTACAAAATGAAAAAAGATAGCCCCTGGTACCTTGCTCTCTGGTGCGTTGTCGGCGTTGCTATCGGCATCGTGTTCGTCGGCGTGCTCACGTCTGTTGTTCACTGGGCCGGCACTGAGAAGTTCTGCGGCGAATTCTGCCACTCGATGGACGCCACCTATGCCGCCTATCAGAAGGGCGACCACTTCCGTACGTCTTCCGGCGTCACCGCCGGCTGCTCGGACTGCCACCTCAAGAATGAATCGAACCACTTCGCAGGTCCGATCGACTACACGGCTTTGCTGATCGACAAGGCCATCGCCGGCTCGAAGTCGCTCTTCGGCGAAATCGCCGGCCACCTCAGCACCCCGGAAAAGCAGATTGAAATGCGTCAGGAAATGGCTGAAGCCGTCCACGCTCAGATGATGGACCGCAACTGGGCCGCCTGCCGCGGCTGCCATGACGTGAACCGCATGTATGACCCGAAGCGTCCGATGCTCGGCGAAATCCATCGCCACATGGGCCCCGAGGCTAAGAATGTTGACTGCCTCGCCTGCCATCCGACCGCCGGCCACAACTACGGTTACATCCTCAAGTTCGACACCGCCAAGAAGTAATCGCTTCAAGGCTCGTGCCTGAAACTGAAAAGCCCGGATCCTCACTGAGAGGCGCCGGGCTTTTTGTTTGCCCGGCAATCTTGGCCCGCGCGCCCCGGCGCGCCTTAAAATCTGCTCCATCATTCCTTCGCGGGGATTGTTCCCCGCTTTTTTTGCATAATGCACATGGCCAAGACCTTTTATCGCGGCGACTACCGCGCGCCGACGCATCTCATCGACACCATCCGGCTCGAATTCGACCTCAACGCCGAGGAAACGCTTGTCAAAAGCACGCTGGAGGTTCGACCCAATCCCGAATGCACGGAAAAGGATCCGCCGCTCTTTCTGAACGGCGAAGACATCTCGCTCAGATCCGTTTCGCTCGACGGACGCGAACTGAAGGAAGGCGAATACAAGGTAGAAAGCAGCGGCCTCACCATCCCCGGCATCAAGAGCGCTCAGAAGCTTGAAATCGTGAATACCTTCAGCCCGAGGGCCAATACCGCGCTTTCGGGCATCTACGCTTCGGGCGTCAACCTGATGAGCCAGTGCGAAGCCCAGGGCTTCCGCCGCATCACCTTCTTCGAGGACCGTCCGGACGTTCTCGCCCGCTATACAACCGTCATCCGGGGCTCCACCGAGGACTACCCCGTCATGCTCTCGAACGGCAATCTGACCGAAGACCGCATGCTTGAGGGCGGCCGCCGCGAGGTCACCTACGTCGACCCGTTCCCGAAGCCCTGCTACCTCTTTGCGCTCGTTGCTGGCAAGCTCGTCTCGCGCGCCTCGAAGTTCAGCCTCAAGGACGGCCGCACGGTGGATCTCTCCGTCTGGGTTGATCCACAGGACCTCGACAAGACCGAACACACTCTTGAAAGCCTGAAGCGCGCCATCCGCTGGGACGAAGAGCGCTGGGGGCTTGAACTCGACCTCAACGACTTCAAGATCGTCGCGACGAACGACTTCAACTTCGGCGCGATGGAAAACAAGGGCCTCAACATCTTCAATTCGCGCTGCGCTCTCGCGAACCCCAAGGTCGCGACCGACAGCGACTACCTGCGCATTGAGGGCGTCGTCGGCCACGAATATTTCCACAACTGGACGGGCGACCGCGTAACGCTTCGCGACTGGTTCCAGCTCACGCTCAAAGAGGGCCTCACGGTCTTCCGCGATCAGGAATTCTCGGCCGACATGCTGGGCGAACCCTCTGCCCGCGCCGTGCAGCGCATCCGCGACGTCTCCGTTCTGCGCGCCGCGCAGTTCATGGAGGACGCGGGCCCGATGGCGCACCCGATCCGTCCCGAGAGCTACCAGAACATCAACAATTTCTACACGAGCACCGTCTACGAAAAGGGCGCGGAAGTGATCCGCATGCTCCAGACGCTCCTCGGCCGCGAAACCTTCAGAAAGGGGTTCGATCTCTACATTGCAAGAAACGACGGTCATGCGGTCACGTGCGAAGCCTTCATCAACGCAATGGCCGAGGCATCCGGACGCGACCTTTCGGCATTCACCAACTGGTATTCGCAGGCGGGCACGCCGCGCGTTACCGTCCGCAGGCACTGGGATGAGGTGAACCACAGGCTCACGCTGAACGTTCGCCAGTCGACGCCCCCGACGCCCGGTCAGTCCGTGAAGAAGCCCTTCCTCATTCCCTTCCCCGTGGCCTTCCTCAACAGCCGCGGCGAGGAAATGCCCGTGCAGCTCGCGGATGAGGACGAAGCCCCCGCAGCCGGCACCCGCATGTTCGAGCTCACGGACGAAACGACCGAATTCGTCTTCGGCGGCCTTGAGGAGCAGCCCGTCGTTTCGCTCAACCGAGGCTTCGCCGCTCCGATCATTCTCGATGCCGGCCTCTCGCAGGAGGAGCTTGCCTTCCTCGCCGCCAATGATCCGGATCCCTTCAACCGCTGGGATGCGATGAACCGGCTTCTCATCGACGCCGTTCATGCCCAGACCCGCGCGCGCCTTCTGAAGACGCCGGAGGACGTTTCGCCTCTCGTCATCAGCGCCGCCTCGAAGATCCTGCGCGACGAGAATCTCTCGCCCGCCTTCAAGGCCGTGGCGCTCACGATGCCGGGCGAAAAGCTCGTTGCCGAAGAGGATCCTCTCATTGACCCGCATGCCGTTCATGCCGGCTGGATTGCTGTTCGTCAGGCGATCGGCGAAAAGAACATTTCCGCCTTCCTTGAAACAGCGCAGGCGAACATCGTTGAAGGCCCCTACGAGCCGACCCCCGAAAAGGCCGGCAAGAGGGCGCTGCGCAATCTCGCCCTCGGCTATGCGCATGCAGCCGGCTCTCCGCGCGCCGCCATCATGATCAAGGATCAGTTCATGACGGCCAACAACCTCACGGACAAGCTCGCGGCGCTTCACATGATGGCGAACTCCCAGACGCCCGCAAAGCAGGATATGGAGGTCGACGCCCTCAAGGCCTGGTACCACGAACCGCTTCTCATAAACAAGTGGCTCACGATTCAGGCAACCGCGCCCTCGTTCCCGGGCGAAGCCCGCGTGCTCGAGCGCGTGCGCGAACTGACGCGCTGCCCGTTCTTCTCGCTCAAGAACCCGAACAACGTCTATGCGCTCCTTCTCGGGTACTTCCAGCAGAATCCGTCCGAATTCCACCTCGCCGACGGATCGGGCTACGCTTTCTGGGCAGAAATGGTGCTCGAACTCAACCGCATCAATCCGCAGGTTGCCGCCCGCGTGGCGCGCTCGCTCGACAACTGGCGCCGCTACACCCCCGCACTTGCCGAAAAGATGCATGCCGCCCTCGAGTCGGTTGAAGCCAAGCGCAGCGAACTCTCGCCCAATGTGGCCGAAATCATCGAAAAGGCGCTCGGCAATCCGCTCTGATCTTCCCTTCTTTTCATTCTTCCTAAAGGAAACATTGTTGTGACTCCCCTTTCACTTCAGGAATTCCTCTCGCGCGAGGAAGCGCTCGCCGGTTCCGACCCGGTTCTTACCCGTCTTCTCATCGGCATCTCCGAGGCCTGCAAGGAAATTTCCGCCAAGGTCCGCGAAGGCGCTCTCGCGGGCGTGCTCGGTCTTGCCGGCAGCGAAAACGTTCAGGGTGAAGAGCAGAAGAAGCTCGACATCATTTCGAACGACATCTTCGTTGAAGCCGTCGCCCGCACCGGCGCCGTCTGCGGCATGGTGAGCGAGGAGGTTCCCGAGCCCATCGCCGTCCCGGAGAATCTTCCCCTCGGGCCCTATCTCGCCTGCTTCGACCCGCTTGACGGCTCGAGCAACATCGACATCAACGTCTCGATCGGCTCGATCTTCGCGATCCTCCCGGCCGAACGCCCGAAGCGCGTCCCGGCGCCCCAGGACTTCCTGCAGCCCGGCAGGAACCTCACGGCGGCCGGCTACTGCATGTACGGTCCGCAGACGATTCTTGCCCTTACGCTCGGCCGCGGCGTCTTCCTCTTCACGCTCGACGACGTGACGGGCACCTTCCGCCTCACGAAGGAAAACGTGCGCGTTCCGCGCGAAGCCAAGGAATTCGCGATCAACATGTCGAACCAGCGCTTCTGGGAAGCGCCTGTCGTGCGCTACATCTCCGAACTTCTTCAGGGCAAGGACGGTCCGCGCGGCAAGAACTACAACATGCGCTGGGTCGCAGCCATGGTCGCCGAAGTGCACCGCATCCTGATGCGCGGCGGCATCTTCATGTATCCGCGCGACTCGAGGAACCCCGAGCGCGCCGGCAAGCTCCGCCTCCTCTATGAAGCCAATCCCATGTCGATGCTCATGGAGAATGCGGGCGGAGCCTCCACGAACGGCCATGAACGTATCCGCGACATCGTCCCGACGAGCATCCACGAACGCGTGGCGGTATTCCTCGGCGCTGCCGAGGAAGTAGAAACCGTGACGGGCTACCACAAGGCTTAATCCGGCCCGGCGCCTGCGTCAACTTGGGAATGCCCCGCTGAGCTTCACTCAGACGGGGCATTTTTTGCTTCAGCCTTCACGCATGGGTTTTGCAGCAGACAGTCAGAAGAGTTCGCCGAAAAGCTCCTTCTTCTTCTTTTCATCCTTCACTTCGCCTTCGGTGGCGGGAAGCACGTTCGAAACCTTCTTGTCGATATCGAGAAGCCTTTCAGAAACGGCATTACGCTGCGCGGCCTGCTCTTCCTTCAGCTGATCGCGCAGGAGCGCAAGCTCGCGGTCCTGCTGGTCGCCGCGCTCCTTCATGAATTTATTGAGCTCCTCGGTCTTGGCAACCATCAGAGCTTCGAGCTGATCCATGCGCGCACGCATGTCCTTGCCGAGCTCCGTAATGCGGCTCTTGTCGGCATCCTCCGCCGCCTGGCGGGCGATGCGGGCTTCCTTATGCGCCTGGCGAATTTCCATCACGACGCTCGCCTGCTGCCAGATCGTATAGATCATGAGGAGCGCAATGATGGCGGCGAAGGCCACCACGACAATGATGCCGAGCGGCGCGGTGATTTCGGTATAGACGAGATTGACCGTCGTTTCCTGCGAAAGCGCCGACCAGTTGATGATCAGAAACACGGCAAGAAGCACGAGGATGAGCATCATGCCGAGAGTGCGAAGCTTCACGTTGAACTCCATTGAATTTGGGCAAAAAACGGGCATCATACGGCAGAGCCCGGCGCCTTCCTATAATAACTCGCAAGGCATTCTGCCCGATTCCCGCCAATTCTGAAATTTGTGTGAGCCCTAAGCCATGAAGACCGATCCTCGTTTCCCGCGCCTGCATATCGTCGACCATCCGCTCGTCCAGCATAAGCTCTCTCTCATGCGCGACAAGCGCACGAGCACGCGCGACTTCCGCGAGCTCCTCTCCGAGCTCGCGCTCCTCATGGGTTATGAGCTCACGCGCGATTTCCCTGTTGCGCTCGAAGAGGTTGAAACGCCTGTTGCCCACTGCTGGACCCCGATGCTTACCGGCAAGAAGTGCGTGATTGTTCCGGTTCTGCGTGCCGGCCTCGGCATGTCGGATGCGCTTCTCACGCTGATGCCCTCCGCGCGCGTGGGACACATCGGCCTCTACCGCGATGAGAATCATCGCCCGGTTGAATACCTCGTGAAGCTCCCCGCGCAGCTCGAGAGTCGCACCTTCATTGTTGTCGACCCGATGGTCGCTACCGGCTACTCCGCCGCCCATGCCGTGGACGTCCTTAAAAAGCGCGGCGTGCCGGGCGAAAGCATCCGCTTCATGGCGCTTGTCGCGGCACCTGAAGGCGTCGAGGTTTTCTCGAAGCTCCATCCGGATGTGGATCTCTATGTGGCGGCCCTTGACGAACGCCTCAATGAGAACGCCTACATCGTTCCGGGACTCGGCGACGCCGGCGACCGCATTTTCGGCACGAAGTAATTCAGGAGCCTGAAATTTGCCAGAACGCCTTCCCTCACGGGAAGGCGTTTTTTTATGGCTCTCCTTGCCTGAAGCACTTTATTTTTTAAACATCAAAATTAAGTAGTAACCCTAATTATTGCGTTGCCATAAGGTTTAAATAAGACATTTTATACGTAAATACACTTATTTTATGGACGAGAAGAAAGATACATGCCGTTTCGTTCTGCAATATCTATTGACGAAAATCAAATAGCGCGGGGCGCCGACAGCTCATCATTCGGTCAAAGAGATCCGAATCCCATGTCCGGACAATGCTTCAGGACATTTCCCCTTTTCCCAACTTCTAGGACCATTCGAAAATGGCGACTGATAAAGAAAAATATTCCCATACGCCGACCGCTACGGACAATGTCTGGGGCGTGGGCCTCAAGGATGCCAAGCGCCAGAGCAAGTGCACTGCCCGCCTCGACGTGGCGCAGTCCGTCACCGGCCTCATCCTCGGCATCTTCCTCTTCTGCCACATGGCCTTCACGGGTTCCGTGAACTTCGGCAAGGACCTCTTCGCCAACCTGATCGCCACCTCCGGCGGCGTCTGGCTCGACGGCGCCGACCATGCCTGGATGCACGTCGTCTTCGTCGGCTTCATCTTCCTCTGCGTGATCGTTCACATGTTCTGCGCGCTGCGTCGCTTCCCGACCTCCTACAAGCAGCTCCATGACATCCGCTCGCACGTCAAGCTCGTTCATCACGAAGACACGACCCTCTGGTGGGTTCAGCTCATCACGGCCTTCTGCCTCTTCTTCCTCGTGTTCCCGCACCTGATGAGCATGCTCGTCAATCCGCACGGCTTTGACCCCAACCTCATCGGCGTCCACACCTATCACAACGGCCTCCTCTACACGTTCATCTTCCTCGTCTGCACGGAACTGCACGGCATGATCGGCCTCTATCGTCTTGCTGTTAAGTGGGACATCTTCGCGAAGAACCCCGAAACGAAGATCATGGACCAGCGCGCCGGCAGCGACCGCACCGGTCTTCGCAAGGGCATGCTGATCGTTGCTCTCCTCATGATCGTCGGCGGCTCCATCACGATGTGGACCAACTACTCGATCGGTGCTGAGCAGATCGCCAACAACGCTGAAACGCAGCGTTATGAGTTCTCCGAAGGCGCCAGCTGGTACAACCACGCCAAGTAATCCTTCGCAGAGAACAGCTCGTCGTTCTCCTTTCGTCTCCTCTCAGAAGGAGGAGACGAGACGATGCAGAAACAAAAGCTCCCGTAAGTCGTTCAGGCTTGACGGGAGCTTTTTTATGGGCTTTCAGGGCCTCAGGCCGCTTTAACAGGCTTCACCGCCCGCTCAAGCCACCGGCGGCAGCGGTCGGAAACGCGGGGCATCAGGAACGCGAGCCGAGCCTCATTGAAGCGGTTGAGATCGTCGGCAAGCTCTCCAAAAGGCTCAGGGAGCGTTCTCGTATCAATCGGCATCATCGTGAGCGCATCGAACCTGAGGAATCTGCCGAATTCCGTTTCAATGTCCTTTTGGCAGACCATCAGATTCTCGACGCGGATCCCCCAGCGTCCGGCCCGGTAGAGTCCCGGTTCGTCCGAAAGCACATTTCCGGGAGCGAGCGGAATCGCCCGGGCGCGCGGCGAGATAGTGACCGGTCCTTCGTGGACATTGAGCACATAGCCGACGCCGTGCCCCGTACCGTGACCGAAGTCGAGGCCCTCCGACCAGAGGTCGATTCTCGCCGCCAGGTCAATGCCGGCGCCCGTCGCCCCTTCAGGGAAGCGGAGCCTCAGAAGCCTCAGCATCGCACGGGTCACAAGACCGCAGTCGCGCTTCATTTCCACTGTCGGCGTGCCGACGGGCGTCATGCGCGTAATGTCGGTCGTGCCGCATTCATATTGGCCGCCCGAATCAATAAGGAGAAGCCCGCTGCCTTCAAGGAGCGCCCCGCCCTCTGCCGGCGTCGCATAGTGCGGAAAGGCAGCATTCGGTCCAAAGGCGGCGATGGTGGGGAAGCTTTCCTCAAAGAATTCCCCGTCCTTTGCGCGCCAGGCATGGAGCATCCGGGCACAATCCGCTTCCGTTACCCGTTCGCCCTTCGTCAGGCACTCATCGAGCTCGGCGTAGAACTCTGCGAGCGCCACGGCATCGCGTTCATGCGCTTCGCGAATGGCTGCAATTTCTTCCGGACTCTTCATGCATTTGAGCATCATCACGGGTGAAGCTCCGCAGACGCGGCGGTCCTCGGGAATCAATCCGAAAAGCGCTGCATTCGTCCGTTCCGGATCCACGAGGAGCCGCAGTTCCTTCGCCCAGCGCCCTAGCACTTCGGGGAGTTTCTCCGGCGAAGCAAGCGAGATGCCGTCTGCGAGGAGCCGCGCCTCAGCGCCGGGAAGGAGCCTCCCGGGATCGAGGAAAAGCACGGCGTCTTCTTCGCTGACAAGCAGGTTCGCGAGGAAGACCGGGTTGCAGGGCACGTCGTCGCCCCTCAGATTCGTGGTCCAGGCGACGTCATCAAGGAGCGTGAAAAGCGCCGCAGAAGCGCCTGCTTCACGGATGCGCACTCTCACGGCAGAGAGCTTCTCCTCCCTCGACCTTCCCGGGCGCTTCATTTCCCTCACGGGAGAGAGACGCGGGAGCGGCCGCTCAGGCCAGAGCACCTTCCAGTCGGGGAAGCTGCTTCTCAGCTCCATCCCTTCATGGGCGAGCTTGCCGGAGAGCTTCTCAGCAAAGTCTGCCGAGAGGAGCTCCATGTCTGCGCCGACGGCATTCCCGGGAACAACGTGTTCTGCGAACCACCCGGCAATCATCTCAACCGGCTCGCGGGTGAGCTTGAGAAGCGATATTTCTCCGGGGAGCTGAACCCCGGCCTGCTCCCAATAGCGGCTGTCGGCAAGAAGCGCCGCCGCACCTTCGGCAACGAGAAGCGTGCCGGCGCTTCCCGTGAAGCCTGAGAGGGCCTGCCGGAGCTTCCAGTCATCCGGAACATACTCGGAAAGATGAGGATCCGCCGTCGGAACAATCACGCCTGCGAGACCAAGACGGCTCATCTCTTCTCGGCAGCGTTGCAGGCGCTCGAGCGCCTCCTTCGTTGAATTCATAGGCACTCCAAAAATAAAAAGCTTTCAGGCGATCAGAAAAGCTTGCGGATCATAACGGTGACGGGGAACCCCACATGCTGCTCGCTCTCGCTGTCTTCGCCGATATCGAGCGATACGACGCGCCAGCCGGCATCGCGCAATTCGTCAAGCGTGGCGGAGACGCCGAGATCCGCACAGGCGAGAGGCGTTTCCTTCATGCGGGAAAGCACCGTCACCGGGCGTTCCGTTACGCAGGTCGCCTCTGAATGATAGGGCGCGTCCAGAAGGGGATCGCGCGAGACGGCAGTGCTGTGCCCGCCGCGCGAAGTCGTTCCTCCGCCCGTTCCCACGGGCGCGGCGCAGCCTGAAAGAAGGGCTGCGCCTGCAAGGGCGAGAAGAAGCGCATTCACTTTAAATTTCGTCATGGCGTCATGCGGGAAAAGCAGAAGTTTTCCGATTCTAAGCGAACAGCTATTCGTTGCGCGGCTTGCGCGGCGGACGGGCCCCGAACTTTTTCTTAAAGTTTCCGGATTTACGGAATTTGCCAAACTTTTTTTTCCCGCCGTCATGCTTCATGCCGTCGAGGGGTGGCGTGCTCCCGTAAACCGTCCGCATGCCGGTGCGGTCGAAGTCTTCAGAGGGCGTCGTCTGCGCGAAGGAAAGCGTCGTCGGCTGGTCATTCCCCCAGCCGCCCGAGCTCTGCCAGGGAAGCCCGGAGGGCTTCTTCGGCTGACGCGGACGATAGTGAATGGAGTTGCCGAAGTTGTCGTCGTCCTCGAACCCATCGTCCGCCGGGAATCCCTGAGCGGACTTCGGCTTTGCGAAGCGCGGCGTCTTCTTCTTTTTGAAGAAGTCCCTGCGGCGTCGACTGCCGCCGTCTTCCTTTTTCTCCACGACGGCAGGAAGCGGAGATTCTCCGTCTGGAGCAGCATCGGTGAAGGATTCCTGGGGACGAGCTTCGGAAGGAAGCGCCTCCATGGGAAGATCTTCCTTTTCCGAGGGGCCGCGGCGCTTCTTGAAGGGCGTGCGGAGATTCGGGCCGCCGGGCTTTCTGAACTTCTCACGGCGCTTCCTCGGCGCTCTTTCGCCATCTTCCTGAGGGGGCGGAAAATCGTCAGCCGCCAGAGGCACCGTCAGCGCCTCATCCCGGAACTCATCACGCTCGGGCTGAGCCGGCACGTCCTTCACGAGGCGAGTCCTGCGCTTTTGGTTCGGGTTCTGGGGCTTTCTCAGCCGGGTTGCGTTCTGATTCCTGCGGTTGTCCTTAAAGTCCTTCGTGCCGCGGCCGAACTTCTTCTGCCCCGGACGCTTTGAGCCGGGCTGAACGGGAAGAATGCCTTCCATCTCAGGCATGGGCTCTTCCCGGCGGCGCTTCGACTGACGAATGGTGCCGCGCTTGCCGACCATCTGGTGGGTAAGCTTTTCGCCACCCTTCATAGCCCGGCGCATGCGGTCCTGCGCGGCGCGCAGCTCCACCGTATTGGAAGAAAGCGGCTCGGTAATGGTCACCGTAGGCTCATGCGCTTCGCTCGGCCGATAGTCGGAACGAATCGTAAGCGTGCGCCGATGAGGCTGCAGCACTTCCTCAGAGACGTGCTCGACCTCATCGTCATCTCCGTCATCCTCGTCGTACCCGTCGTCTGCGTCGTCTGCAGAACCATCATCTTCATCATCGAAGTCGTCTTCATCCCCGAAGTCTGAATCGAGCGACTCATCAGCCTCTTCTTCGTAGAAGTCGTCCTCAGATTCTTCAGACTCTTCGTCCTCTTCGACGTCTGAATGTTCGCCAAATTCGTCTTCCTCCCCAGGGAAAGCATCCTCTTCCCAGTCGGCTGAATCCTCATCCTCGGCCTCCTCCCATTCGAAGTCGTCATCCTCTTCGGTCTCTTCGATGGCTTCAGGTACTTGAGGTTCTTCGGCTTCCTCTGTTTCTTCAGGGATTCCGACAGCTTCGGATTCTTCGGGTTCCCCGGAAGCCTCATTATCAAGAGGTTCTGCCGCGGGAAACGCTTCCTGCGGCGCCGTCTCCTCTGAAGCTGCGGACGGTTCTTCCCTCTCCTCAGCCGCCACCGGCTCCACAGAAAGAACGGTCTCTTCCTGCAGTACTACAGACTCATCTGCGGAAGCTTCCGCCGGCGCCTGGACTTCTGCACGCGGCTTATTGCCGGCGCCTATGTCCGAGAGCGCAAGAATTTGCCTGACCGTTACCCCGGGCTTGACTTCATACGAGCCCGGCGATACCGCAAGCCCGGGCGCTTCGGGAGATGCTGAGGCAGGAGCCGCTACGGCTTCCTTCTTCTTGGGCGTCTTTCCGGCTTTTGCAAGCGCCTCTCCGAAGGCCGAGAGGAAGGCTACCCCGGGATGCGACTCCCTCGGCCGGCACACTTCATAAGCAGCGTCGGGAATTTCAGGGAGCACGATATCGGCTTCAGGCGCCACGGCCGGCTCTTCCACGGGAGACGCGTTGAGGCGCTCCCAGACGATGTCGAGGCGCTCCTCGCTCGAAAGGCTCAGGAGAGCTTCTCTGCGCTTAGCGCAGTCTTCCTCCGTCTCCATCAGACCATCCGGGAAGCCGGAGCTTTTCTTCTGTCGAAGAACAAAGCGCAGGTCTGCAGCAAGCTGAGCGCGAAGCGAGACAAAGAGGTCGACATCCTCGCGGTGGATGTAGGTGCGGACTTCGCCGGGATGATCCCGCAGCACGGCAAACGCCGCAATACGTTCATAAACTGCGGGGGACCCCTGCAGATTCATGACGAAGACGTATTCGAAGGTTCCCGGAGGGATGTATCTGAGATCCTCGGGCGTTGCAACCAGGACGCGGCTCTTGGTTCCCCGGGCTAAAGACCTTGAGACGCCGGGCCAGCCTTCCGAGAGAAGCTTGTTGTTGATGACGCGCAGATCCAGCTGACCGAGCGCCTGTTCAAATTCAGTCGCTCTGGCGCGAAGCGGAACGACGACCAGAATCCGGGAGCCCTCTGGGAGCTTCGACATGTCGGTCCAGAAAATGCAGTATTTGGTTGCCCTCGGAACCAGGTCGAAGCGCTCGAAAATTTCGGGCGGCTGGTATCGGGCGCCGAGGTGAAAAACTCTGCAGCCGGGGACAATGTCCGCTGCGGCCTTGACAATGCCGGCGCTCCAGAAGTTGGAGAGAATGCCGAGCGATTTGAGCGATTCGGGGGGAAGTTTTCCGAGGAGCGCCTTCAGCCGCGCCAATTCATCCGCGTTGACGGCAAAGTGCTCGAAATACGCCACGATGACGCGCTCAACGCTGTCGAGCCGAAGACCGAAATCATCTCCGACGCGCTCAAGGAATCTCGGGGGACCGGCGACGAAATCAACGCCCACTAATGCACGACGCCTGCGGTTGAAGTCTTCCCCCGGACGTGCGGGGAAGGTATTGACGCGCGACGGATAGACCATCGCATCCATGCGCCAGCAAAGGCGCGCGGCAACGTCGAGTCCCGGCGTAATGATGAGGGTGCGCGGAGCGCGTCCGCGCTCGAGGCCGGAATCATTCTCGGGATTCAGATACTCGGCAAGCGCGAGAAGAGCGGCCGTCGTTTTGCCGCTTCCGCCATGAGCGCAGATCAGATGCGGGTGACCCGCGCGGAATTCGCGCAGAAGCAGAGCCTGAGCCGGCAAAAGCGCAGACCAGTTCCATTTCTTAAGCTTCTGCTGAAAAAAATCAGCCAGATGGAATTTCGAGAGGTTCACGATGTTTCCAACTTTGAGCCCTCGCCGGCTGAAAGCCCTTTCGCTCACTCAATGAAAGTGAGTCGGACGAGGGCCGTCCGGGAGGCATGCAGTCCGAATGCACACGGAATTACCGCTGCGCCGGATACGGCATGAAGTCAATGAATTCTTTAAAAGCCCTCCGTCAGAGCGGCTTATCGCTCCTGCGGGTATTCCGCCCTTCAGGCGTGCGGAAAAGGAAACGCTTCTGGCTTTCCGGGCAATGTATTTTTGGCGCGCAGTGGAGATGCTTCGCGCGCACTTTGGGATGAATGAGGCAATCGGAGAGGATTTCTCGATGCTCTCGGGGACCTTGTTTCTGTCCCTGCCCGTTGCAAAACGCCTGACAAAATCAGGACGTCCGAACACGGGGCTGCCGCATCAATCCTCTGGTGAAGATGCCGTCCGGGATTTTAGCAAATCTGCATTCTTTTCCCGAGCTCTCTTCAGGTCATCCTGCGAACAGGCAAAATGAAGGCTGGAGCGGCGAACTTCTCTCCGCTCGTTTTATTTCTCAGCGAAGGAGCCTCAGAAATGCCTCTCAAGGATCTCATCATCGAAGACATCGTCGCAGGCACCGGTCCCGCAGTCAAATCGGGCGACCCCGTGAGCGTGCACTACACGGGCCGCCTCGAGGACGGCACGGTCTTCGACTCAAGCGAAGGCAGAGGCCCGCTTGACTTCACCTGCGGCATCGGCCTCGTGATCCCGGGCTGGGATCAGGGCCTCATCGGCCTCAAAAAAGGCGGCAAGCGCCGCCTTTCCATCCCGGCCCGTCTTGCCTACGGCGAAATGGGCTATCCGGGCGTCATTCCGCCCAACGCCGACCTTTATTTCGACGTCGAGCTGATCGGCATCGGCTGATTGAGCGCCGGCGCCGGAACGCCGTAGCCTGCGAGGAGTTCCGCCGCCTCGCAGACGGGAAGCCCCATGATGCCGGTGTAGCTCCCCGCGACTGAGCGCACGAAAAGGCCGGCAAGTCCCTGAATGCCGTAGCCGCCCGCCTTGTCGTAGGGTTCATCGGTCATCACGTAGCGCCCGATTTCCTCTTCCGATATCGGGCGCATCGCAACGCTTGAAAGCACGACCAGAGCCCGGTAGTCCTCGCGCGAACGGCCGACGGCAACGGCCGTTCGCACTTCATGAGTCCGTCCGGAAAGCGCCCGCATGAAGCGGGCAGCCTCCTCGCGGTCCCGGGGCTTGCCGAGGATTCTTCCGTCAAGGCTCACCACCGTATCGGCTGCGAGAACCGGGGCATCCATGCGGGGATCACCAAGCTCATTTCTCGCCGCAATCCCGTCCATCAGCTTCGTTACCGCGGTTCGAAGCACGTAGTCTGCAGGCGTTTCCCCGGGGAGCTCTTCCTCATCGCCTGCGAACCAGCCTCTCGGCTCGGACGGATCCGAAAGCACCTGAGGCTCCCAGCCGTAGGCCCGGAGAAGCTCCCGCCTGCGCGGGCTCTTGCTTGCAAGGTAGATGAAGTTCTGCATGGCTCCGCCTCTTCCGGAAAAAATCAGGCGCGGTGGTAGGGATGGCCCGCGCCGATCGACCAAACGCGGTAAAGCTGTTCGGCAAGAAATACCCGGGCGAGCGCATGAGGCATTGTCATTGCGGAGAGCCGCATGAGGCGCTTCGCCTTTTCCTTCACTTCGGGCGCAAGTCCGTCAGGGCCGCCGATGACGAAGACAACGCGCGAGGATTCGCTCATCCATTCATTGAGCGCCCGCGCGAACTCCGTCGTGGTGAAGTCCTTCCCGTGTTCATCGAGTACGACGACATAGTCGTCCTCTTCGAGCGCCTCAAGAATGCGCCCCCCTTCAAGCTGCATGAGCTTTGCGGGCGTCTGACCCGCGCGGGGCTCCGTGCGGATTTCCTTCAATTCAACCCGCCACGAACGCGGAAAGCGACCGAGATAGCCGCGCACAGCATCCTGCGCCCAGTCGGAAATATGCTGTCCGACTGCAAGAATCAGAACGCGCATGCCGTATTAAGCCTGCTTTTCAGCACGGTGCGGCATCAGATGCGGAGCGCATTCGGACCTCTGCGCCTCAATGAAGACTTCCTTGCCGCCCCAGATTTCCTCGAGGTTGTAGTAGTCGCGCACATTAGGCTGAAGCACGTGAACAACCACCGTCCCAAGGTCGACGAGGACCCATTCTCCGGTATCCCCGCCCTCAATGCCGAGGACTTCGCCGCCCGCTTCCTTCACGGCGCTTGAGACCGCGTAGGCAAGCGCGCGGGTCTGGCGGTTCGAGGAGCCTGACGCAATGATGACGCGCTCGAACTGGTCGGTAAGCTTTTCGGTATTAAAAATCTTGATGTCGCGCGCTTTGACGTCTTCGAGCGCCTCGATGGCGGTGGCGACAAGCTGGTTGAGTTCCATAGGTTCTCTTTAAAAATAAGAAAAAACGGCATGCCGGAAGCCGACGCACCGGTAAAAAAAACTTCAGCGCGCGCCGTAAAGCGACGCCGAGCGAATGTGGGCGGCAACCTCAAGCGGAAGCCACCCGTCAACCTTCTTCATTGCTTCGGCAAAGGGATAAGCACGGATGACGCGGCGGATTTCCGTCGCGCTCGCCTCATGCGGCGCCATATCGAAAAAAGCGATTCTGCCTGCAGGCGCTTCGGTGAGTTCTTCCGCACGGGTCATCCGGTCTTTCGCCCATGCGGCGACCTCAGCAGAAGCCTCAAGCGCCTCGCCTCCCCGCCGGCAGACGGCGAGATCGGCATATTGGGCCAGTTCCTGCCAGTTCTTCCAGGTGTGAAGGTTCTTCCACTGGTCGCCGCCGAGAATGAGCACGAGCGGAATCGAGGGGCCGAGCCGCTTTCTCAGCGTCCTCAGCGTCACCCGGGTATAGGTGGGGCCGAGCCGCATGAGTTCGAGCGTTTCGATTCGAAAGCCCGCCATTTTATCCAACGCGAGCTCCAGCATGGCGAGACGCACCTCGGCCGGAGAAACGAGATCCTTCTGCCAGGGATTCCCGGCAGGCAGGAAATCCACTCGCACCAGCTGAAGCGCATCCTTCGCCGCTCTTGCCAGAGCGAGATGTCCCTCATGAACGGGGTCGAAAGTGCCGCCGAGAAGACCGATTCCGCGGGGTATCACGATCCAATGCTCCCTTAGGGGTTGCGCGTGAACGAGGCGAACCCGCGATCAACGCGGCCGTCCTTGAATTTGAGCCCGACCCAGTTGAGTTCGAGCTCCTCGAGGCCCCGGGCATTCTTGAGGAAGCGCTGGCTGAACCAGAATTTCCACCCGAACCCGTCTTCGTGGGAAGGCTTTCCGATATGTTCGGCAACTTCCTTTTCCGTCATGCCGAGCCCGGCGAGGCCCAAGCGAACCGGAAGATTGCGTGCTTCAAGCCTGCCGCAGGTGCGCGGCACTTCACGCTCATCCTTTACCCATTCAATCTGAGCCTCGGTAATTTCGCTCGACGCCGTCGCGATCAGCCAGACGATCATCGGCCGGCCGCCTTCGGTGCCGGCAAAGCAGGCGAAGTCGCGCTCAAAATAGCCCGCGCCTTCGCGCAGTCTTGCCGCATGAAAGCGCTCCGCCGCATCCCTGAGGCCGGCGCTTCCCAGAAAGAAAGGCTCCCGGCCGAACCGAACGAACTCGCCGACCGGTTCAGTAAACGTCGCCGGTGCATCGAGCGTGGTCGACGGATAGCCGAAGGGCGACGCCGTTTCGGCTCCGGCGGGGGCCGCAGCAAAAAACGCAGCAATAAGAGCGGACGTGAAGAATGGTTTGATCATTTCTCAGAAAGCAGGCATGAGAGACACCTACCATATCATTTCCCGCCCGCTCCGAGGCGTATGGAGTTGTTAACGGTTAGCGGCCGATTGCACGCCAGCCGATGTCTGAGCGCATCTGCATGCCGTCGAAGTGCACGCCGCGGGCGAGCTCATAGGCCGTCTCCTGCGCTTCGGCAAGGGGAGAACCGAGACCGACGGCGCACAAAACGCGGCCGCCGGAAACGATCGTGCGCCCTTCAGCATCCGTCTTCGTGCCGGCGTGGAAAACGCGGGCATCGGGACCATTTTCCGGAAGACGGTCAATGACCGCACCTTTTTCCGGATGCTGCGGATAGCCGCGCGCAGCAATCACGACGCCGAGCGCGCTTCTCGAATCCCACTCGATCGAGGCCTCATTGAGCTTTCCGGCAATGGCGGCTTCAACCACCTTCGCGAAGTCGCTCTTGATGCGCATCATGATGGGCTGCGTTTCCGGGTCGCCCATGCGGCAGTTGAATTCGAGCGTGCGCACGTCAGCAGAGCCGTCCGCGCGGCGCTTGATCATGAGGCCGGCATAAAGGAAGCCCGTATAGCGCACACCTTCCTTCGCCATGCCTTCCACCGTCGGGCGGATGATCTCGCGCATCACCTGATCATGAATGTCGGGCGTCACGACGGGAGCCGGAGAATAGGCGCCCATGCCGCCGGTGTTGGGACCCTGGTCGGCGTCGAGAAGACGCTTGTGGTCCTGGCTGGTCGCAAGGGGCAGAATGTGTTCGCCGTCCACCATGACGATGAAGGAAGCTTCCTCGCCGTCGAGGAAGTCCTCAATGACGACGCGCGCGCCGGCAGAGCCGAACGCATGGCCCTCAAGCATGGAATCGATCGCGGCGTAGGCTTCGTCGAGCGTCATGGCGACGACGACGCCCTTGCCGGCCGCAAGGCCGTCGGCCTTGATGACGATCGGAGCGCCCCTCTTTTCCACGTAGGCGCGGGCTGCCTTCGGGTCCGTGAAGGTCTCATAGTCCGCCGTCGGAATGCCGTGGCGCTTCATGAAGGCCTTGGCAAAATCCTTCGAGCTTTCGAGCTGCGCGGCTGCTTTTTCCGGCCCGAAAATGCCGAGACCGGCAGCACGGAAAGCATCGACGACGCCGGCGGCGAGAGGCGCCTCGGGGCCGACCACCGTAAAGGCAACGCCTTCCTTCTTCACGAATTCAATGAGTTCCTCGTTGCCGGAAAGGGCAACGTTTTCGAGCTTGTCGGTAAGTGCAGTGCCTGCGTTGCCGGGCGCCACAAAAACCTTTTCCACGCCGGCGCCCTGAGAAAGACGCCAGGCCAGAGCATGTTCGCGGCCGCCACTGCCGATGACGAGAAGCTTCATTGCAAAATTCTCCAGAATTTCAATTGGGAAGAACCGGCAAAGGGAAACGCCGGCCTCAGAGGATATTTTCCCCGCTATCCGGGTTTAATGCACCGGGACGGGACTATCTTTTTATTGGAAAAAGGCCGGAATGCTTAACTTCATTCCGGCCTTTTTTTGAAGGCGTTCAGAAAGCCTTCCGGGAATTAACGATCCCGGGGGTTCTCCGTCCACCCAAGCGGGCATTACGCTTCCTCAGGGAGCTCGAAATCAGCCGAGGTGTAGACCTGCTGAACGTCGTCGAGCTCTTCGAGGGCGTCGATCAGGCGCTGCATGCGGGCAGCTTCCTCGCCTTCGAGGTGCGTTTCGTTGAGGGGCTTCCAGGTGATTTCAGCGACTTCAGGCTGCATGCCGGCCGCTTCAAAGGCCTTCTGCACGGCATCAAACTGTTCCGGAGCGCAGGTGACTTCGATCGAGCCGTCATCCGGATCCGTGAGGACGTCGTCGGCGCCGGCTTCAAGGGCGACTTCCATCGCCTGATCTTCGGTCACGGAACCCGGGGCGAAGAAGAAGTCGCCCACGTGCTTGAACTGGAAGGAAACCGAACCTTCGGTGCCGAGATTACCGCCGTTCTTCGAAAGAATGTGACGGACATCGGCAACGGTACGAACGCGGTTGTCGGTCGTGCAGTCGATGATGAGCGCAGCCCCGCCGACGCCATAGCCTTCATAGCGGACGTCTTCGTAGGAGACGCCTTCGAGCTGGCCCGTGCCCTTCAGAATGGCGTTCTGGATCGTGTCCTTAGGCACATTGCCCGCGCGCGCCTTGATGAGCGCAAGACGCAGACGGGAGTTCGACTCCGGTTCGCCGCCGCCCATGCGGGCAGCAACGATGATTTCGCGGACGAGCTTCGTCCAAAGATTGGAGCGCTTGGCGTCCTGACGGCCTTTGCGGTGCTGAATATTGGCCCACTTGGAATGACCCGACATTATGTATCAACCTCTTTACAGGGAATGGGTAGAGCGCTGGGCCTCGGCTGCGGTCGCGCGAGGAGAGGCCTTGCCGCCCGCTGGCATTGCTTTCGGGAAAAGCCCGGACGGCGCAAAACTTGGACTTCCGGATGAGCAGACAAAACGAGCGTCAAATCCGGAGAGAGGCGTATTTTAGAGCATCCGGATGCTTCATACCCGAGTTTTCACCGAGAGATATGCGTCAGGACCTGGAGTGAGCCTGTTGGAATCTCCCGTAGTCCGCCGAGCTCATGATCGGCTGTGCAATTCTGGGCCCGCGGCTTTAGTGCGCGCAAGCATTGCCGTTGATTCCTCATTTCTTGGTAGAACGCTTCTAAACGCTCTACCTCCAGCAACTTTGCCTCTTTCCGGGAATGGCACTCCAAAACTCCTGAGAAACAAAGTGTTCAGGCATCCAAAGCCTCAATGCATCCTTTACCGCGGATCAATTTTTCAGAGCGGCTTTGCACGGAATACCTTCTATTGAGGTATTTAATTAGTAGTATTTTTGGCAGAACTAAACTGGGCATTGAAGCACCGGTTTAAATCCATTAATTTCTCCAAGAATATCATCATGACGCAGTTCTCTCAATTTAGCGACGCTGATTTCTGCGCTGCGATCTTTGATCATGTCCGCAGCATGAGCAAGGATCATGAAGGCGTGACCCGCCAGGGTTACGGACCTCTTGAAACCCAGGTGCTGGATTATCTCGAAGGCATCGGCCGCGAACTTAATCTTGAAATTTCCAAGGACGCTGCGGGCAACGTCTGGATGACGCTCCCCGGCCGAGACCGCACGCTCCCGGCTGTGGTCTCGGGCAGCCATGCCGACTCCGTTCCTCAGGGCGGGAACTATGACGGGCTCGCCGGCATCGTGGCGGCTCTCTCCGTTGCGCTCCGCATGCGGCGCGAAGGCGTCACGCCGCTTCGCGACTACTGCGTTCTCATGATGCGCTGCGAGGAAAGCTCCTTCTTCGGGAAGGCCTATGTCGGCTCTCTCGGTATGATGGGACGCCTCAAGGAATCCGACCTTGCGCTCAAGCACCGCACGTCGGGAGAAACGCTCGGCGAATGCATCGCCTCCTGCGGGCTCGACCCGAAGGCGCTCACAACGGGAAAGCCCGTCATCGACACGAACAGGATCGCCGCCTTCTTCGAACTTCATATCGAGCAGGGACCGACCCTCACGAGTCAGCAGGATGCCCGCACGGGCATCGTTACCGGCATCCGCGGCAACATCCGCCATAAGGAAATAAAGGTTGTCGGCGAAACGGCGCATTCGGGCGCTGTCGACAAGCAGTACCGTCACGACGCGGTCATGGCTGCGGCGCGCCTCATTTCCCGCATGGACGACAAGTGGGACGAATATCTGAAGCGCGGCGAGGATCTCGTCTTCACCGTAGGCGTCATCAAGACGGCGCCGACCGCCGCAATTTCCGTCATTCCGGGTCTGGTCACCTTCACAGTCGACATGAGAAGCCTCTCGGAAGCTACGTGCCGCGCCTTCCACGACGATCTCGTTGCTGAAGCCCGGAAGCTCGCAGCCGAACGCGGCGTCCGGTTCGAATTTGATGCGCCGCTTTTTACAGCGCCCGCACACGTGAACGAAGCGCTGGCCAACCGCCTCTGGGAAAGCGCCCAACGCGCTCACCTTCCCGTCATGCGGCTTCCCTCGGGCGCCGGCCACGATTCGGCCATGCTCGGCAACTGCGGCATTCCTGTCGCCATGATCTTCGTTGCCAATCAGAACGGCTCGCACAATCCCCATGAAGCTATGGAGCTTTCCGACTTCATGAAGGGCGCGGATCTTCTCTGGCACACCGTAATGGACTTTGACGCCGCCTGATTCATTTGGACGCCCGGATGCAGCTTTCTCCCAAGCGCTGCGTCCGGACAAGGACTCTAACCATGGAACATCGGAAACCCAGCGTAGTTGTCGTGGACGACTATCCGCTCTTCCGCAAGGGCATTGCTGATGCGCTCACCACCAATGCCAACTTCCAGATTCTCGGTCTCACCGGGGACGAGAAGACGGCGCTCTCGCTCATCGGCCTCAAGCCCGACATCGTCATCATCGACCTTGACGCCAAGGGCTTTCAGCCCCTCAATCTGCTGCGCCTCATCAAGTACCGGCAGCCATCCTGCCGCGCAGTCATGCTGATGAGCTCGCCCAACAGCTCCTCCAACCTCATGCAGGCCATTCGCCTTGATGCCAACGGCTACCTTCTGCGCAACATCCCGATCGACGAGTTTGTCGATCAGATGAAAATTGTTGCCCAGGGCGGCATGGCGGCTTCTGAAAAAATTACCTCAGCCCTTGCTGAGCACCTTCGTTCCGGCACGATTGAGGAGTCGGAAACGAACGTCACGCAGCTTCTTACCAAGCGCGAATTCGAAGTGCTCTGCTGCGTCGCCTCGGGGCTCTCCAACCGCGAGATCGCTCAGTACCTCGAAATCACGGACGGTACGGTAAAAGTACACGTGAAGCATCTCCTCAAGAAGCTTCACTTCCGCTCCCGTGTTGAAGCCGCCGTCTGGGCGTCGGAACGCGACTACCGCATTCCGGAAGAAAAGCTCGCAAAGATCGGGCTCAGCGGTTCTCCTAAAAACTTCCGGCGCATGTAACGTCACCCAAGGGTGCCAAATTGAATGCCCGGGCGTCATTCGTCAGACGCCCGGGCATTTTTCTGCGCCGTCTTTGGGAAACGGCATTCTCCAAACAGCGAACGGGGACCCTTCCCTAAAGAAGGATCCCCGTTTTATTGCTTCAGTGCCGATCCGGGAAAAGCTCCCGGATCAGTCGGCTTGCATCAAAGCGTCCTCACAGTAGTTATGTGTCTTTAGATGTAGCCGTAGAGCTTGCCGAGCACCCAGCCCATAGCCGTAGCGGTGAGAACACCGATCAGGCCCGGGAGGATGAAGGAGTGGTTGATCACGAAGCGGCCGATGTGGGTGGTACCCGAGCGGTCAAACTGGAGAGCAGCCAGGTCGGACGGATAGGTCGGCAGGATGTAGTAGCCGTAGCAGGCGGACGAGAAGGCAACCACGAGTCCCGGAGGCGTACCAACCTGAAGGGCGACCGGCACGATCGTCGCAATAGCAGCAGCCTGAGAGTTCACGAGCTTCGACACAAGGAGAAGCACGAGAGCGTAGGTCCACGGAGCTTCCTTAACCCAGTCAACCAGGATCACCTTAAGGTCAGCAAGGTGAGCCATGAACATCGTATCGGCCATCCAGGCAACGCCGTACACAGCAACGATCGCGACACAGCCGGCATGGAACACCGAACCCTTCGAGATCATGGAGGCGCGGACGCCGCAGAACATGACCATCAGAGCGCCGGCGGACAGCATGCACATCTGAATCAGCTGAGTCATGCCGAGGGTCTTCTTGCCGACCATCGGACGGAGGCTGGGCTCAGAACCGAGGAGAGCAACGAAAGCGATCGTGAGGAGGAAGATCCAGAGGGAAGCCCAGGCGGTCTTCGGGAAAACCTTGCCGACGAGGGTCGTGTTTTCGCCGTAGACGTACTTTCTCTGTTCCGGATCGGAAATGAGCTTCTGGAAAGCTTCATCCTTGTCGAGGTCCTTGCCGCGGAAGGACGAATAGGTCGCTTCAACGAAGAGGCCGACGATAGCAGCCGGGATCACAATCGAGAAGAGCTGAACGAAGCCGAAGGGCTTGCCGCCGACTTCATAGCCGTCGAGCAGAGCGATCATCGAGACCGCAGCCACAGCGGCCGGCGAGCAGATCACGCCCATCTGAGCAGCAATCGTCGAAGCAGCCATCGGGCGTTCCGGACGAATGTTGTTCTTAATGGCAACGTCGTAAATAATCGGGAGCATCGTGTAAACGACGTGACCGGTACCGCAGAGGATCGTCAGGAACCAGCAGAGGTACGGAGCGACGTACACGACAGCGCGGGGGTGACGGCGCAGAACGCGTTCAGCGATCTGAAGGAGGCAGTCAAGGCCGCCGGCAGCCTGAAGGCTGGCGGAGCCGCAGACCACGGCCAGAATCGTAAGAATCACGTCGACCGGCGGCTTGCCCATAGGAATGTGGAAGCCGAAAATCAGCACCATCAGGCCGATACCGCCGATGAGGCCGAGGGCCATACCTCCCTTTCGGGCGCCGTAGAACAAGCAGATCAAAACTATGATCAGCTGTAGCCAAAAGTCATATCCGAGCATGTCTTTTCTCTCTTTAGAGTGAGGACGATGGCATTATCGACCCCGAATCTCAAAAAAGAGGTAGAAAACTACTCTACTTTTGACTAAGTACAAAAATTTACAAATAGGCGGATCAGGGTTTACATTTCACTCTGCTCCATCCCGCGCTGATCAACATCAATCTCATACGCCCGCTCCCAGCAAAGCTTCGGAGCGTTGCAGCCTCTTCCGGAATTGTTTCAGAGACCTCTTTTTCCGCCTCATTTCTCTTTACAAAACTCCATCCGGAGAGCCCCGCTTCCCTGCTCTCAGTAGTACCTCCAAAAAAATACGAGTTTTCACGGAACCCGCTGTTTCAGAGGAGTTGCGAAGATCCATGCAAGCGCTAAGTCTCTGCGCTTAGCATTCAAAAATTCGGCATGCGCGCATTCTTTTCTCATGACCAGCGCGCTCCCTCCGGCACCCTATTTGTCCCTCTGCCATGCAACGAACTCTCTCCTGCTGCGCCCTCCTACTTGCTGCCGTCCTGACACTCTCCGGCTGCGGAGAGGCGAAGAAAGCCGCGGCTCCCAGGCAGCCGCTTCCCGTAACCACCGTTACGGTTCAATCGAAAGATGAGGTGCACTGGCTTGAAACCATCGGCCAGGCAGAGGCCGGCGCAGCAATCAATGTGACGCCTCAGGCGGGCGGCCGGATTCTCCGGGTGAACTATAAGGAAGGCGACTTCGTCAAAGCCGGACAGGTTCTTTTCGAGATCGATCCGTCAAGCCTCAGCGCGCAACTCGCTTCCTCGGAAGCGTCCCGGCGGCAGCTCGAGGACGAACTGAAGCAGGCCGACCGCGAATACCGCCGCAATGGGGAGCTCCTCAAAAGCGGTGCGGGAAGCCAGAAGGCTTTTGACGACGCCAAAAGCCTGAGGAGCCAGAAGCAGGCCGCGCTCGCGCAGGCGAAGGCCAATGAGGAAGAAGCCCGCATCAGCCTCTCCTGGACCCAGGTGCGCGCTCCCGTTCAGGGCTATGTCTCGAAGGCGCTCTTCAATCCCGGCGCCGTCGTCATCAAGGATAGTTCCGTACTCGCCTCCATCACACAGAAGGACGACATCCGCGTTCTCTTTGCTCCGTCGGACCGCGATCTCGCGGGCGCCGACATCACGAATGAAACGCGCGTTAGGGTCTTCCGCACGGACGGGAAGGAAATTCCCGCGACGCTCGACTACATCGCGCAGACCTACGGCGCCGATACCGGCACCCGCACGCTGCGCGTCAGGGTGCCTTCTGACGCCGGGATCCTGCCCGGCGAATTCGTCCGCATCCGCTATCAGACAACGATCGACCGCAATGCCTGGCGCGTTCCGCAGCGTGCCGTCAAGCAGCTTCCTGACGGCAACTATGCGCTCTTCGTTCTGAAGGACGGCAAGGCCATCCAGACGGCGGTTGATGTAGGGCTCTGGGAAGGCAAGGACTGGATCATCCGTAAGGGACTCGCGGACGGAGAAAAGGTGATCACCGACCAGCTCATCAAGCTCCAGAACGGCACTCCCGTGACCGAGAGAGCTCCGGCCGCTCAGCCCGAAAATGCTAAGAATTAAGGCGCTCACATGCTCAGTCAGTTCTGCATCCGGCGCCCGATCTTCGCCACCGTCCTCTCGCTCTTCATCGTCCTCGCGGGCCTTGTTGCATTAAGAGTTCTTCCGCTCTCGCAGTACCCCAACATCACGCCGCCCTCGGTTCGCATTTCGGCCACCTACGACGGCGCCGACGCCGAAACGATTGCGCGCACCGTCGCCGCCCCGATTGAGGACCAGCTATCCGGCATTGAAGGGCTTCTCTACTACACGACAAGCATCCGCTCGAACGGCGATATGTCGATCATGTGCGTCTTTGAGGTCGGTACCGACCCCAACGACGCGATGCTTGAAATCAACAACCGCGTCCGAACGGCTGAAAGGCGTCTGCCCTCGAGCGTGCGCGACCAGGGCGTTTCCGTGCGAAAGCGCTCCGACGACGAGCTCCTCATGATGGCGCTCTATTCGCCCGACAAGTCCATGTCGGCGTCGGAAATGGCGGACTACGCAACCCTCAACATCGTTGATGAACTCAAGCGCCTGCCTGGCATCGGCGACGTGAACGTCTTCGGCAACGTTCAGTCCGCCATGCGCATCTGGCTTGATCCGGAACGCATGACCGAGCTCGGCGTCACGACGAAGGATGTCGACGATGCGGTTTCCGCGCAGAACGCCCAGCGCGCAGTCGGCCGCATCGGCACATCGCCGACGCTCCCCGATCAGCAGCTCTATTACAAGATTTCAACGCCGGGGCAGCTTCTCACGCCTGAGGAATTCGGCGAAATCGCCATTAAGAGCGACTCCGCTCACGGGCTCGTGCGCCTGAGAGACATCGCCACCACCGAGACCGGCAAGCGAAGCTATGAATTCCGCGTCGACATGAACGGCCAGCCCGGCGTCAATGTCGGCGTTTATCTGCAGACGGGCGCCAACGCCATGTCGGCAGCCGCTGAAGTCAAGGCGCGGATTACCGAACTCGCTCAGGAATTCCCGCAGGGCAAGCTCGCCTACGTGATCACAAACGACACCACCGTCTTCGTCGGCGCATCCCTCAATGAGGTCTACCACACGCTTGCCGAGGCCGGCCTTCTCGTTCTCGTCGTGGTCTTCCTCTTCCTTCAGAGCTGGCGCGCCACGCTGATCCCCATGCTCGCCATTCCGGTGTCGCTCATCGGCACCATGGCCGGCCTCTGGCTTTTCGGCTTTTCGCTCAATACGCTCACGCTCTTTGCGATGACGCTCTCCATCGGCATCGTGGTCGACGACGCCATCGTGGTGCTCGAGAACGTCGAACGCCTGATGCGTACAGAAAAGCTCTCGCCCTTCGACGCCTCCATCAAGGCGATGCAGGAGGTTTCCGGCGCGCTCGTCGCCATCGTGCTCGTTCTCTCCGCGGTCTTCATCCCGGTGGCATTCCTGGGCGGCATTGCCGGCGAACTCTATCGACAATTTGCGGTGACGGTTTCCGTCTCCGTCGTGATTTCGGGCTTCGTCGCGCTGACCCTCACGCCCGCGCTCTGCGCGATTCTTCTTAAGGACACGAACGAGAAGCCGCTTGCCTTCTTCGTCTGGTTCAATAAAGGGCTCGCCCGCTTCACCGTGCGCTTTCTGCAGCTTGTCCGCCTCGCCCTCAAACACCGCATTCTTTCCGCGATCCTTCTCGTCCTCACCTGCGCGGGCGCCTGGCAGCTTCTCGAGCGCACGCCGACATCGTTCGTGCCGCGCGAGGACCAGGGCATCGTGCGCATGGCGATTCAGCTGCCTGAGGGTTCTGCCTTCCCGCGGACTGAAGAGGTTGCGGAAGGATTCCTTGCGAAGATTCAGAAGCTTCCCGGCGTAAGCAACGTCGTCACGATGATGGGCTTTGACACCCTCGGGAGCGATATCCGCGCGAATGCCGCGACCTTCATTCTCCAGCTCAAGAACTGGAGCGAACGGACGATGACGGCGGACGACTATCAGCAGGAGCTCTCCAAATGGCTCCGCGAAAGTCCCGATGCCCGCGGCGTCGCGGTGCTGCCGGCGGCGATTCCCGGACTGGGGTCCTCGAACGGCTTCTCGGGCTATGTGACGGCCCACGGTTCAGACAATCCGCTCCTTCTTCAGGAAGTTACGGACGGCTTCATCGAAGAGCTCTCCAAGCGCCCGGAACTGACCGGCCTCAGAAGCTCCCTCGTTGCCGACAGTCCGCAGCTCATGCTTCATGTCGACCGCGACCGCGCCTATGCGCTCGGCGTGGACGTCGACGACGTCTACAACACGATCTCGGCGCTTCTTGCCTCGGACTACATCAACGACTTCACGCGAAACGGCAAGACGTACCGCGTGGTCATGCAGGCAGATGCCCAATTCCGGTCGCTGCCTTCCGACATCGGCCGCGCAAGCGTTCGCTCCTCTTCCGGGAAAATGGTGCCGATCTCGACCATGATCTCGCTCGAGCGCGTTTCTGCGGCGGAATCGCTCGCCCGCATGAACGGCTACCTCGGCGCTCCGATTATGGGTGCTGCCGTGCAGGGCCTTAGTTCGGGCGACGCCATCCGGATCGTTGAGGAAACTGCCCGCGAATACCTCCCCCCGGGGTACCAGGTCGAATGGACCGGCCAGGCCTTCCACGAAAAGCGCATCGGCGCCTCCTCCGCGACGGCCTTCGGCTTCGGTCTTCTTGTGATGTTCCTCATTCTTGCGGCGCTCTACGAAAGGTGGTCGCTCCCGATTGCCGTCGTGCTCGCGGTTCCCTATGCGTTCCTCGGCGCCATGACGGCCATCTGGCTGAGAGGCACGGCGAACGACATCTATTTCCAGATCGGCCTCCTCGTTCTCATCGGCCTTACGGCAAAGAACGCCATTCTGATCGTCGAATTTGCCGCCCAGAAGATGGAAGAGGAAGGCAAGGGCCCCTTTGAAGCAGCAATTGAAGCCGCTGGCCTCCGTCTGCGCCCGATCCTGATGACCTCGCTTGCCTTCATCCTGGGCGTCCTCCCCATGGTCACCGCCACGGGTGCGGGCGCGGCCGCGCGTCACTCGATGGGCACCGGCGTCTGCGGCGGCATGCTTGCCGCAACCTTCATTTCAACCATCTTCGTGCCGGTCTTCTTTACCTGGTTTGCCAGGAAGAGAAAGAAAGCCGTCAGTGCTCAAAACTGATTGACCGCAGGCCGAATCGGGTAGAGAGCGGGTTTGCACCTCGCTCCCTCCCACACCACCGGACGTGC
>ERZ1673741.157-NODE-157-length-90492-cov-12.104371_pt1 | contig 90492 bp, 111 predicted proteins | sample MGYA00580209_ERZ1673741 | MGnify/ENA primary metagenome ERZ1673741 (study PRJEB41218, sample SAMN15661754) | gut metagenome | host: Homo sapiens | place: Canada: London | collected 2015-08-20/2019-03-30 | study: EMG produced TPA metagenomics assembly of... | reverse complement strand
AAATATAGCCAAAATTTTGCAAAAACCAATAAAAAATATCATAAAAAAGAGGAAAAACACAAAAAAATTAAAAAATTGTTGACAAAACCCACTGCCTGTGATATACTGATTAAGCTGTCAATCAGACAGCGGTTAATAACAGACAGTCGGTGCTTATTGCGTTCAGGTTCCACCTGTTCCCATGCCGAACACAGAAGTTAAGCTGAATTTCGCCGAAAATACTTGGGTGGCGACGCCCCGGAAAGATAGGTAGGTGCCGACACTGTCAGTTATTGACAAAATGTGGGAGCTTAGCTCAGCTGGGAGAGCATCTGCCTTACAAGCAGAGGGTCACAGGTTCGAGCCCTGTAGTTCCCACCACATTTGGCCCGGTAGTTCAGTTGGTTAGAACGCTAGCCTGTCACGCTAGAGGTCGTGGGTTCGAGTCCCATCCGGGTCGCCATTTTACAGGTTTTTGTTGTAGCCTGTGAAATTCGCCTACAAGAAAGACGGCCGGCGGTCGGTTTTTGTCTTGCGGCATGCCTCTGTAGCTCAGTTGGTAGAGCAGGGGACTGAAAATCCCCGTGTCGTTGGTTCGATTCCGATCGGAGGCACCATATCTGCGGATTTAGCTCATTTGGTAGAGCGCGACCTTGCCAAGGTCGAGGTGGCGGGTTCGAGCCCCGTAATCCGCTCCAAATTTTGTTGGAGCGTGGCTCCGAAACGCGAAAAGCAAGAAAGTCCATCAAGGTTTTTGAGGACGGTTTTGCTTTTCGTTTTTTTTATGCCATAGGGCTATCCGACTGGTCGGACGAGAAGAAAGCTTTTCTCGGTTTTGCCTGAGGGTGTGATCGGAGAACGGGTCAAAGCTTTGGAGACTGCTTTGGCAATTTTGGCAAACGAAAATTTATGGCTGCCCTATATGGCAATCGTCTTGATGAAGCATAATTGTATTGTCGGCGGTGAATGTATGATAATTGCTGCTCACAAAATTTGACAGCTATTTTTAAATTTTGTATTGACAAGAATTCTAAATTCTGCTATACTACAAATAGCGGCTCCGAAAATTTAAGAGAAATTGCAGCGGATATTCAGTTTCCGTCTCATGCTTCAAAAATAATTTCGCAGCCTTTATTTTTCAATATTTCGGCACCATAGCCAAGCGGTAAGGCAGAGGTCTGCAAAACCTTTATTCCCCAGTTCGATTCTGGGTGGTGCCTCCAAGTCTTCTGGTCTTAAAAAATGCCAGAAAAAAAGTCCGGGAACCACAAAGGTTTTCGGACTTTTTTCTATCAATTTTTGTTTGAAAAATGAAAGATGTCAAATGCCGATTTCGACCTACTGCACGGAATCTGACTGGTGGAATTGACTTTTTATTGAAACTTTGCTACGATGCTTTTGTTTGGAAATAAAGAAAGGGGTTGAGGCAAAAGCCTGAAACATTGTTTTTGTGCTTTTTCGTGCCTATTGCTCCTTACTGTTCACAAAATCCGTTTACGAGCTTTGGGAAAATCAGCGATTGCGAATCGTGGAGAAATAAAAAAAAGAAGCCGAAGCGAAAAGCTTCGGCTTCTTTAATAAGACTCTCATTTTCCCAGCTCTCGGAACGTGTAATACTCATGATTTGCGAATGTCTCAGCGTAAGTTCCCTTGCGCGCGATGATGGTCAGGTACCGCAGCTGATACGAGGAGGTGGAATTTCCCGAGGAATCCGTTGAGGAGACAAGCTTGGCGAATGCCTCCTTGGAAATATATTCGACGCTGGATGGAATGGTCACGGTCGAAATCTCGGTCGTGACCGATGCAAACCGATAGTCCGGGATCCGTTTTACTGTTTCCGGTATGGTGATGTTCGCGGAATCGCCGGTATAGGCAGTGAGCACGCCGTCTCCGACGACGACAAATTCATCGTCTATATTTCTGAGCCAGCGTGTGCCGGAAAAGGTATCGGCGCCGACATAGACAACGCTTTTCGGAATGTCGATCTGAATCAGCCTGCTGCATCTGGAGAATGCGCCGTCGCCGATCGTTTTAAGTGCTGTGGGAAGGGAAAGCGTGATGAGCTTCGCGCAGGAAGCAAAGGCTCCGGAATCGATATGCTCTATGGAATCCGGAAGCGTCACGCTTTGCAGAGAAACGCAGCTTGCAAAGGCGGATGCGCCTATCATTTTGATGCTGTCCGGAATCACGACCTCCGTGATTGCATCGCAGCCATAATAGGTGCCGGCGCCGATTTCGGTATCTTCGGTGCCGATGATTACGCCCTCAAGCGCGCGGCAGCCGGCGAACGCCGTGGCCGCCACATGCTTCACGGACTGAGACTCTTTCAGTACGCTTGTCAGGAGCACGCAGTCGGAAAAGGCGCCGGTCGATATGACCTCTAAGGTGTCGGGCAGATCGACATATGTGAGCTTTTTGCATCCGTCGAAGAAGGAGACGGGGAGCACCCTCAGCGGCGCTTCAATCGTCACCCTTGCCACGGAGGAGGAATAAAACACGCCGATGCCGAGCTTTTCTACGGTTGCCGGAATGGTCATCTCCGTGAGCGCGCCGCATTTTGCGAATGCATAATCGCCGATGGCTGTTACGCTTTCGGGGATTTTGAAATCGGAGAGCATGTCACAGCTCAAAAATGCATAATTGCCGATTTTTGTGATGGAATCGGAAAAGGTCAGCTCCGTCAAAAGCGAGCAGCCGCTGAAAAGATAAGCGGGGATCTCGCCTGCCGAGCGGATATCCGCTTTGGAAAGCTTGGAGCAGGCTTGAAAAGCGAAAGCGCCGATTTCAGTCGCCATGGAGGCGTCGATTTCGGTAAGAGAAGCACAGTTTCGGAAAGCATAGGATTTGATGGTTTTCACACCCGCGGGAAGCTGTATGGATTTCAGCGAGGTGCAGTAGTTGAAAGCGAACTGTCCGATTTCGGTGATGCCGGAGGGAAGCGCAATATTTTCAAGCGCGGCACAGGAGTCGAACATACCGTCCGGGATTTCCGTCATGGAGGAGGGCAGCTTCACATTTTTCAGACTGATGCAGCCCCGGAAAATGAAGGTGCCGATGTCCGTCAGGCTTTCCGGCAGAAGAACCTCTTCCAGCTTTTCGCAGTTTAAAAACGCATAGCTTCCGAGGCTGACGAGGGAATCCGGCAGGGTTACGGTTTTCAGATTATATGCGCTGTAAAAAGCGCTGCCTCCGATTTCGGTGACGCCCTGCGGAACGACGATGCTTTCAAGAGGAGCACCGGCAAATGCGCCGCCGGAAATCGTTTTGACCGAGGAGGGAACTGTGAACGTGCTTCCGCTCCGTGCGGGCGGGTATAGTTCAAGAACCGTTCCGTCTTTGTTGTAGAGGATTCCGTCTATCGAGGAAAAGGCGGGATTTGACGCTGAAATATCGAATGCGCGGATATTGAGGCAGCCATAAAAAGCGCCGTATCCGATGTCGGTCAGATTTTGGGGAAGCGTGACTGTGACGTTTTCCGAGGCTCCGGTGCCGCAGAAGGAGAACGCATAATCGCCGATGACTTCCAGACCGGTCGCTTCGTCAAAGATGATGGCGGCTGCCGTGCAGTCGCGGAACGCCTCGTCTCCGATGGTTTTCAGCGAGGCCGGAAGCTGGAAGCCGGAGAGCTTGGTGCAGCCGGTGAAAGCGCCCTGCCCGATCGTCTCCAATGTGGAATTTGGACGCAGCGTGACGGTTGTGAGGCTGGTGCAGCCGTAAAAGGCCTCTTTGCCGATGGTCTTTACCGAAGCGTAAAGCTCGACGGAGACGAGATTTTCGTTGCCGGCGAACGCGCCCTCCGCGATTCCGACGATTGCATATTTTCCGTCAATCCGGTTGATGATGATATTGGACTCTGTGCCGGAATAGCTGAGAATCGTCGCCTTCTTGTTTTCATCGAGCGTATATCGGTAAAGTGAGTTGTTGCTGACGTATACGGTGCCGTCGCTGTCCGCACTTACCGTAAAGACAAGTGCTGCCGCCATGACGGCAACCGTCATAATCAAAGCGGTTATCCATTTTAATTTTCTCATGAATCTACCTTTTTCCTCCTGATTTTATCCTTAATTTCAGCCGATTTTGCGTCATGCCTGAAAAAGACGGAATACGAGACGGATTTTTGGAAAATTCCCGCACCGGTGTATACGGAAATCCTTTTCATGTTGTATTTCACAGTATACCATATCATGCAGAATTTTGCAATATCAAGCATGGAATAACTTTCCGTCGGAATTGTAACTATTTTTTGACCTTTGTAAAAAAGGTTTTGAGCCCGCTTGCCGCCAGCATGACGCCGAACGCCTTCTGAATGAGGGAGCTTCCGATTTTTTCGGCGAGCACGGAGCCGAGTACGGAGCCGGACGCGCCGAGCACGCCGATGAGCAGCATGAGCGGAAAATTCAGATGGCGCTTGCGGATATGAATGAGGAGGGAGGCGACGGCTCCGGCGATGAAAAACGCGATGTTGATGCCTTGGGCTTTCAGCTGTTCCATGTCCTTGACAAGGGTCAGATAGATCACGAGAAGTCCCCCGCCGCCGACGCCGGTTCCGGCGAGCGCCGAGGTGATAAGAGCGATGATAAAATCCAGCATAGATGTTCCTTTCGCCGCGGAGATTCGATTGAGAGCGGGCGCTTTATCGGAAAATGAGCGTGATTCCGGCGTAAACGACAAGCACCGCGAAGATCTTTTTCATCAGGGCGGCGTTGAGCCGGTCGAGCAGAATGGCGCCGATGATCCCGCCGACGGCGGCGGGCAGAAGGTATGGCAGCGTGTCGTTCCGGCTGATGGCTCCGCCTTTTACATACATGCCGAGAGAGGCCGCCGACATGATGAGAACGCTGCCGACCGTCATGGCAAAGACGTCTTTTGTATGATACTCGTCGGATTCGGCATATAATTTGGAAAGCAGATATACAATGATAATGCCGCCGCCGGTTCCGAAAAGACCGTTTACAACGCCGGAGACAAGACCGGTTATTACGACGGCAAAGAAGATTCCCGCGTATTTTTTATAGTTGTTTTTCATAAAATTTTACCGTGAAGCTTAAATATGGATGAAAATATTGTTTTTTCAAATTTTTTATGCTATAATTATCATATTATTATTTTGTACCGGCCGTCGGTTCTTATACCGTCCGCGGACAAAAGCGTTTTGCCGCGGGGCGGCTTGACGCACAGAAAATTTATGATAATTCGGCGGAATAGGAGGGCATTTTGACCTTACTGGAAGCTGTCGTCTGCGGAATCATACAGGGACTTACGGAGTTTCTTCCGGTTTCAAGCTCGGGACATTTGGCGATTGCGCATTCGCTTTTCGGCATGGAGACGTCCGAATCGTATCTGACGTTCGACATTCTCCTGCATCTTGCAACGCTCATCGTCGTTTTCGTTGTCTATTATAAGGAAATTTTTTCGCTGGTTCCCGCGTTTTTCACGATGCTCGGAAAGGTTTTCCGCGGAAAATTCTCCCTTGCGGCCTATACGAAGCCGGAACGGTGCGTCATTCTGCTCATCATCGCAACGTTTCCGCTTGCCGCCGCATTTTTCATCGAGGATAAGGTCGCGGCTGTGGCGGGATACACGCGCGCGGTCGGCATCATACTCGTTCTCAACGGAATCCTGCTCTGGCTTTCCGACCGTTTTGCAAAAAAGGGGCGCCGTGAGGAGCTTACTCCCGCGGGCGCTTTGGGCGTCGGACTTTTTCAGCTGGCCGCGATTTTTCCGGGACTGTCGCGCTCCGGCTCGACGATATCGGGCGGGATGCTTTTCGGGCTTGACAGAGAAGAAGCGGTGAAGTTTTCGTTTATTCTGTCGGTACCGGCCATACTGGGAGCGAATATCTTCAACATTCCGGAAGCGCTGTCGTCGGAGATCCCGAAGAACGAGCTGTGGTGTTATCTTGCCGGAATGGTATGTGCGATGATCTGCGGACTTATCGCCATGAAGCTGCTTTTATACATCTCGAAAAAATCAAAATTCGGATTTTTCGCATATTACTGCATGATCGTCGGGGTTCTCGCGGCGGTTCTCGGATAAGACCGTTTGGCGGGACGTGGGATCACTTTATAAAGAAAGGAAGAGAAAAGTGTCGGAAGCAAAGAAAAATCAGTCAAAAAAACAAAGTCGGAATACTGCAAAGGACGATTTTTACGATTATGACGACTCGGATACCGTAAAATCCGGTAAAAAAAGAAAAACGGAACAAACGGGAAAGGACGCGAAAACGGATAAGCCGAAAAAGGAGCCGAACCCTTCGTCCGTCGGCAATCAGCTTGCGATCGTGCTTCTCTCCGTGATTTCCGTTTTTATTGTGATTTGTTATGCGTTCGTCGATAAGGTGGGGATTGTCGGCGCCGCTCTGCGCAACGGACTGTTCGGCATCTTCGGCGTCGCGGCCTTTGCCGTGCCGTTCCTGCTGTTCCAGATGGCGATTTTCTGGCGTCGGGACGTGAGGACCGGCGCGGTGAAGTACAAATACATCGTGGCGATCTTCTTCCTTGTTTTTCTATCCGTCATCGTTCATGCGATTTACGGCTTGTCCGTCGGCGAGGAAATCACATCGGCGAGCCTGAATTGGAGCAACTTCAAAGACCTGTATCCCGAGGGGAAGGCCTATCAGGGCGGCGGATTTGTCGGCGGCATCATCGCTTTGGCCTTTATCTGTGCGCTCGGTTATCCCGGCACGCTGATTTTCTCCGTTTTGTTCCTTATCGGATTTGGAATGGCGCTTTTCGGACTTACGCCGAGCGAATGCTTCCAGCGCTTCATGTTCTATCGCCAGCGCAGCCGCGGCGTGCGCCGTGACCGCCGCGAGGCGGCGGAAAAGAAGAGGGCGGAGCGTGCCGAGCAGGCTCGTGCGCAGCAGGCTGCGCGTACCACCGAGGTCGCGGTGAAAAAGCGCGCGTCGGGAATCGACAGCAGCATTTTCGAGGATGACGCGGAAATCGGCGGCACGGGGGACGAAACGGTGTCCGAGGTTCTGTATCCGGTCGGGACGACGGAGGATGACAGCCGTGTGAAGCTCGACGACATCTTCGACAAGAAGGACGACGACGCGGTGCTTTCGCATTATGTCGGCGAATCGGATAGTTACGAGGATTTGACAGAGGATATCCCGAAAAAATCCGCGCAGATGGAGCTTGTGGTCGAGAAAAAGCCGATTTCCCCGAAGAAAACGGCGCCGAGAGCCACGGCTCCCGCGGCGGCGCCCGTATCCGCATCACCTGCCGCGGCAAAACCCGCGGCGCAGGAAAGACCGCGCGCACCGTATGTGTTCCCGCCGATCACGCTTCTGAAAATCGAGGCGGCAAAAAAGAATACGGACGTTTCCTCCGAGCTGCGTGAGAACGCGGATAAGATCATTCAGACGCTCGACAGCTTCAATGTCCATGTCAAGATATCCAATGTGTCGAGAGGGCCTACCATTACGCGCTATGAGGTGGAGCCTGCGGCAGGAACGAGAGTCCGTTCGATTATCAACCTTCTCGACGACATCGCACTTTCGCTTGCTTCCAGCGGCGTGCGCAGCGACGGCATTATCGCCGGAAAGAGCGCCATCGGCATCGAGGTCCCGAATAAAACCGTCAATACGGTCTACGTGCGCGAGCTTATCGAGGACGAGCAGTTCGCGGAGGCGAAAAGCAAGCTCACCACCTCGCTTGGCAAGGACGTTTCCGGCTCGCCTGTCTATCTCGATATCGCGAAAATGCCCCATTTGCTGATTGCCGGTGCCACCGGTATGGGTAAATCCGTATGTATCAACAGCCTGCTCGTCAGTCTGCTTTACAAGGCGCGTCCGGACGAGGTAAAGCTGATTCTCATTGACCCGAAAAAGGTCGAGCTCAATATTTACAACGGGATTCCGCACCTGCTGGTTCCGGTCGTCTTTGACCCGAAAAAGGCGGCGGGCTCTCTCCATTGGGCGGTGACGGAAATGGAGCGGCGCTTCGAGCTTATTGAGGCGCAGAATACGAGAAACATCGCGCAGTATAACGCGGCGGTCGCAAGCGATCCCACAAAGGAGCTTTTGCCGCAGATTGTCATCATCATCGACGAGCTTGCCGACCTCATGATGAGCGCGCCGGACGACGTCGAGGCATCGATCTGCCGTCTTGCTCAGAAAGCGCGTGCGGCGGGCATGCATCTCATCATCGGTACGCAGCGTCCGTCCGTCGACGTTATCACCGGTCTTATCAAGGCAAATATCCCGTCGAGAATCGCATTTACCGTTGCTTCTCAAATCGACTCGCGCACCATTATCGATATGCAGGGCGCGGAAAAGCTGATTGGACGCGGCGACATGCTGTATGCGCCGGTCGGCTCGTCGAAGCCGATCCGTGTGCAGGGCTCGTTCGTTTCCGAAAAGGAAATCGAGGAAATCGTAGATTTCATCAAGGCGCATTCTCAGGACTGCGCATATTCGAGCGAGGTAATCGAACAGATCGACCGCGCGGCGGAGGTCTGCGGGCAGAAGAAGGGCAAGGGCGGCGGTGGAGCATCCGCCGACGACGGCGACGACGGCGAGGACACCGATCCGATGCTGGACAGCGCCATCGAGCTTGCGGTGGAATCCGGCAAGATCTCGACGTCGCTGATTCAAAGACGCCTGTCGCTTGGCTACGGCAGAGCGGCGAAGCTCATCGACGTCATGGAGCGCCGCGGCATTGTGAGCGCGCCGGACGGGCAAAAGCCCCGCGCCGTTTTGATTACGCGCGAGCAGTATTTGGAAATGAAAATGAATCAGACGGACGCTCCCTCTCATTCCGATGACGACGATGACGGAGAGGCTCCGTTCTGATAACGGACCCCGGAGGTTTTATGGGAAAACTGATTGTAATTGAGGGGCTGGACGGCTCCGGCAAATCGACGCAGACGCCGATTCTCGAGGCGGAGCTGAAAAATCAGGGCAGGGAGGTGCTTACCGTTTCCTTCCCGAATTATGAAAGCGACTCCTCGGCGCTTGTCCGCATGTATCTTTCGGGAACATTCGGGACACGTCCGACGGATGTGAATGCCTATGCCGCGTCTTCGTTTTACGCGGTAGACCGTTATGCCTCTTATATGACCGGCTGGAAGGGTTTTTATGAGAAATCCGACAGCGTCGTTCTCGCCACCCGTTACACCTCGTCCAATGAAATCCACCAGCTGGCAAAGCTGGAACGGGACGATTGGGACGCTTTCATCCGATGGGCGGAGGATTATGAGTATGAAAAGCTCGGAATCCCGCGTCCGGACGCGGTTTTATACCTCGATATGAAATATGAGATTGCGGCGGCGCTCGTCGGGCGGCGGAGCGAGGCGACCGGACAGGAAAAGGACATTCACGAGCTTGATACCGCCTATATGGAGCGGTGTCACAAGGCGGCCGCCTATGCCGCGGACAGGCTCGGCTGGCACAGCATCATGTGCTATGAGGGCAGGGAGCCTCTTTCCAAAGAGGAAATCGCCGCAAAAATTCTTGAAAAGGTGACAAGACTGCTCGATATGTCGGAGGAGGAAGGATAACATGAAAAAAGCGGTATTGTTTTTTGCCGACGGAACGGAAGAGGTCGAGGCGCTCACGGCGGTCGATATCCTGCGCCGCGCGGGCGCGGAGGTCGTAATCGCCGGTGTCGGCGGTGTCCGTCTTACGGGTTCGCACGGAATCAAAATCACGGCGGATCTTCCGGCCGAGGAAATCCGTCCGGCGGATTATGATATGGTGATTCTTCCGGGCGGCATGCCGGGCACGAAGAATCTGGACGCTTCGGCGGCGGTTGACGGCTGTCTTCGCGAGACAGCGGAAAAAGGCGGGCTTCTCGCCGCAATCTGCGCCGCGCCGATGATTCTCGGGGAGCGCGGATATCTTGCGGGGAAAACGGCCACCTGCTATCCGGGCTTTGAAGCCCATTTGAAAGGCGCATTGCTTTCGCAGAACAAGGTCTGCCGTGACGGAAACGTGATTACGGCAGCCGGTGCGGGCGCCGCGATGGAATTTGCGCTGACGCTTGTCTGCGTTCTCTTTGGAGAGGAAAAATCGGAGGAAATCCGCCGTTCCGTGCTGGCGTAAAAGAAAAATTCCCCTCCCGAACGAATATCACAGCGCATGTCTGCGGAGTTATCCGATATATGCGGGTTAGGATTGGATATGTATGAAATCAGAAAACACAAAATAGAGCTTCGCAGAAAGTATTTGGCGCGCCGCGCGGCGCTTGCCCCTGAGGAGCGTGCCGCGATGGACGAACGGATTTGCCGCAATATCCTTGCGTCGGCTGCCTATCGCTATGCCGACATCCTTTTGCTGTTTTATCCGGTAAAGGACGAGGTGGACGTTCTGCCGATCGCCCGTGCGGCGAGAGCCGCCGGAAAACGGGTTGCGTTTCCGAGGTGCCGGGCGGAGGACCATTCGATGACGTTCCATTTCGCCGATTCCGAGGAGGATTTGGAGGACGGCATGTATCATCTCAAAGAACCGAAGGCGGAGCTTCCCGTATTCAACCCCTCGGACCCGGCTTCCGGAAATGTTCTTTGCATCGTGCCTGCCGTGGTATATGACAGGCGGGGATACCGGGTCGGATATGGCGGCGGCTATTATGACCGGTATTTCGGAAAATTCAAGCCGACGTCCGTCGGCGTCGCTTATGAGGAATTTATTTTGGACAGTGTGCCGCACGGCAGATTCGACATATCGGTCGATGTCGTCATCAGCGAAAGAGGCATTTATGCCGGCAAATAACAGACGGAAAAATCCGTTTCTTTTGGCGCCGGTGCTTGTTTTTGTCATGCTGATTTTTCTTATCCTCATCGGTTTTATCGATTTCGGCGTGAAAAACAGGCTTTTGGCATACCTTGTCACGGCGCTTTTGACGCTTGCCGTTTTCGGGATTCCGACGGGGATTTATCTTTTCTGCCGCGGTACCCGCGCCATGTCGGGGCTGGAATTTCGGCGCTTGTCGGGACGGCAGCTCTCCGTATCGGCGGCCGGATGTGCCGTGATGATTTTTCAGAGCTGTATCCTGCGGCTCGGTATTTTCCCTTCGTCTGCCGGTGATTCTACATATGCTTTATACGGGTCGTCGCTTTCCGTCTCCTCCGTATGGGAGCTTTTGCCGGCGATGCTCTCGCTTGTGCTCCTGCCTGCCCTTTGTGAGGAGGTGTTTTTCCGCGGCATTGTCGCGTATGAATATCGGTTCGGCGGCGTCACCGGCGCGGCACTGATGTCCTCGCTTCTGTTTGCCGTCATTCATTTGGAGTTCGGACAGCTGCCGATTTGTTTTTTGAACGGTCTTTTGCTGTTTTTCGTCGGCTTTTTGACGGGAAATCTTGTCTGTCCGATTCTCGTGCATGCTTTGTATAACCTGTTCGCCTTGTTCGGTGCGCGCTATGTGTATTTGCTGTCGTCGGGGGCGGACAGCAAGGTGCTTTTTTGGCTTTTGCTGATTGCTTTCTATCTGACAAGTCTCGTTCTCTTGCTTTTGGCGGCCGCAGGACAGCTGCGCTCCCGCGCCGCGGCGGCGGATTCGCCGCCGGTTCGTGTTCCGCGGGGAAAGCGTCCCGTCGTGATATACGACATGCTTTCGGCACCGCTTTTTCTGCTTGACCTCGGTTGTTTTCTCATTTTTGCGGTTGTGAATCTGTTTATTTGAATGAAAATCCGGCTTTCGGAACAAAATAAGGCAAAAAGCGCGGTTTTTCGCGCCTCTTTGATTTTGTTTTGATTGCCGGTCTCTTGCGCTGTAAGCGGTGTTTTATGCTTCGGCGGGCGGCGGAGAGGGGACTTTATATGAAAAAAAGCGGCGCGTCGCATGCGTTTCGTATCGTGGGGATTTCGTTTCTTATATCGGTGCTTCTGTCGGCGGCGGTGATTTTTGTTGCGAACGACGTTTTTGCCTTTGTTGCGGAATCCGGCGGGAGGACTGTGGTGATTCCGGAAAACGCGACGACGGCGCAGGTGTCTTCAATCCTCGGGAAAAACGGACTCATTCGGTTTCCGCTCGTTTATCGTTTCTATGCTTATATGCGTTCGTGGAATGAGAATTATCTTGCGGGAGAATTCGAGCTGGACGCTGCCATGAGCTATGATGAGCTGCGGTATGCACTGACCCCGAAAAAGGGTGTGCGCTCTCAAATCAAGGTGACAATCCCCGAGGGCTATACGACGGACGAAATTATCGCGCTTTTCGTCTCGCTCGGAATCGGCTCCCCCGAGGGCTTTGCCGATGTGATAGAGAACGGCGGCAGCTTCGGATATGATTTCGTTTCCGATATTCCGGAGGATACGGGACGGACATATCGGCTGGACGGCTATCTGTTTCCGGACACTTATTTTGTCTATGCCGATTCCAGCGAAACCGAGATTATTACAAAGCTGCTCGCCAATTTCGGAAGAAAGTTCGACGAGCGCCTGCGGGCGGACGCCGCGGCGGGCGGCTATTCGGTCGATGAGATTGTGCGGCTCGCTTCCGTCATTGAAAGCGAGGCCTATTTCGGAAGCGATATGCCGGGGATCGCCTCGGTTTTCCGGAACAGACTGGCGAACAGCCGGTATTCCTTCCTTGAAAGCGATGCGACCGTGAAATATGCCAAGGAACTGGGTGGGGACGATGCCATGCTGACCTCGGACGATATCCGGTCGCTGGAAAGTCCCTATAACACCTACAAAAACAAGGGACTGCCGCCGGGGGCGATCTGCTCGCCCGGACTTGCCGCGATTACGGCGGCAATCTATCCCGCCGACACGGATTATTATTATTTTGTGTCCGCCAAGGACAAAACCACGATTTTTTCCCGAACCTATGAGGAGCATATGCGCGCGGTTTCGGGATTGCGGTGAGCTTTTCGGGCCTGCCGCATATGGAATGAAAGGAGCGCTTATGGTCGAGCTGTTATCCCCCGCGGGGAATTTTGAGAAAATGAAGATGGCGTTTTTATACGGCGCGGACGCTGTTTATCTCGCGGGCGAGCGCTTCGGTATGCGCGCCGCGGCGGATAATTTTACGAATGAGGAGCTTTGCCGTGCGGTGGAATTTGCCCATCGTCTCGGCAAAAGAATTTATCTTACGCTCAACACCATGCCGCGCGAGCCGGAATATCCGGCGCTGCGGGAGTTTTTGGCCGCGCTTGCCGCCATGCCGTCCGGCGCGCCGGACGCCGTCATCGCCGCCGATATCGGCGTTATGCATCTTGTGCGGGAATATCTGCCCGAGACGGCGCTCCACATCTCCACGCAGGCAGGCGTCGTCAGCTCCGCGGACGCTATCGCATGGCATTCGCTCGGCGCCTCCCGCGTCGTGCTGGCGCGCGAGCTTTCCCTTGCGGAAATCAGGGAAATACGCGATAGGCTTCCGGGGGATGTGGAGCTTGAGGCGTTTGTTCACGGCTCCATGTGCGTTTCTTTTTCCGGCAGATGTCTGCTTTCCAATGCGCTTGTCGGCAGGGATGCGAACCGCGGCGCCTGCGCTCAGCCCTGCCGCTGGAATTATACCATTCGGGAGGAGAAGCGGCCGGATATGCCTTTTCCGATCGAGGAAACGCCGGACGGAACCTTTATCATGAGTTCAAAGGATATGTGTATGATCGAGCATATGCCGGCGCTTATCGAGGCGGGCATTACGTCCTTTAAAATTGAAGGGCGCATGAAAAGCGCCTATTATACGGCGGTCGTGACGAATGCTTACCGCGCTGTCATCGATTCCTACATAAAGGATAAGGAGCATTATGTTTTTGATTCCTGCTGGCTGCGGGAGCTTGATTCGGTCAGCCACCGCGAATACTGCACGGGCTATTATTTCGATTTGCCGTCGGAGAATGCGCAGACCTGTACGATGCCGGGATATCTGCGGGAGAAATCCTATCTTGCGGTATGCTGTGGATATGACGGTGCAAGCGGACTTGCCAAATTCGTGCAGCGCAACAAGGTAAAGATCGGCGATCCGGTCGAGATCATCTCGCCGGGACTTCCGGGGCGGGGATTTACGGTGGAGAGAATGACGGATTCGCAGGGGAATCCGGTGGAATCGGCGCCGCATCCGTTTATGGAGTTTTTCATTCCCGTGCCGTTTGCCGTCGGGGAGGGCGATATCCTGCGCAGCGCGGAACGGGGATAAAGAATATTGCGGATGACGAAGCTTTCAAAAAGTTGTGAAAACGGTAAATCCCCAAACGGCGGCAAGAGATTTTCTCCTTGCCGCCGTTTTGGGATGAAAGGCATGCTGCCTATGAGATATCCGGAATGGATGCAAAAATGATACTTTGCGGATTCCGGCTTCGTTAGAATCATCTTTTAGGAATTTATAAAGGAGGTCACACGGTATCCGGATTGCAGGACCAGCCAGCCCTGTGTAAACGGACGCATCGCGTTCCAGACGCCCGCTCCGACAAAGCCGTATTCGGGGATCAGTGCGAGCTTGGCAGCCCAGCTTCGGGCGTCCTCAAACCAAACCTCATGCGGATTTCCGTTTTCGGAGTAGTTGAAATACGGCGTTGCCGACGCTTCGTCGTATCGGATTTCCGCACCGTATCTTCGGGCGATTTCGATTGCCTCCTCGTTTCCGATGAGCCGTGCGCGCGTTTCTCCCTGCTTGTATGGCAGCGTCCAATCATAGCCGTAGTTCGGGATGCCCATATAGATTTTATTTGCCGGTATCTCCGATACCGCGAAATCGAGCACGCGGCGAACGGATGCGAGCGGCGCCACCGCCATCGGATGGCCGTATGTGTATCCCCATTCATCGGACTATCCATGATAACAACTTGTAAAAAGCCTTATATTTTCAGTATAATTTCCAATGTGAAATCCGTGGTCCCATGTGTGTTTTGTACGGGAGATGGCTTATAAAGGATCTTCTTGACCGCAGCTTTCAGAAAATCGTTTTTTGTTTTTGCGTCTAAGGAATCATCTTTCAGTGCGGAAATCGCATTTTTAAGCCTCATGATGGTGTCTGCATAGTCTTTGATTTCGGGAATACTCTTCTTTGCTTCTGATAACTGCGCTTCGCACAATTCCATTTTTTCACGCAGAGCAGCGTTTCTTCTGTCGAACAGCTCTTGCGTATATTTTTTTGTCTCCAACAGCTCATATTGCGTTTCCTCTTGCTCTTTATATTCGGCAAGCTGGTTTTCGAGACGTTTTATAAGCTGCTTTTGAATCTCCAAAGAATCTTCCGGAGCGTTTTTTAATTTTGTTTCGAGTTCGGGAAGTTCTGCGGTTTCAAGAGCAAGGATAACGGCGTTCATGACATCTTGGAGACGGGCGGATTTTCCATGCGGGGTAGATGCTATTTGGGCGCAGACCAGTCTATCAGCCTTGGATTTCTGTATGTTCAAAACCATCGCATGGCCGCACGTCCCGCAAACCAACACACCGGCAAGCGGATTTCTTAGTGTGGTGCCATGTTTGCATTTGGGATTCTTTTTGCTTGCGATCATAGCTTGTGCTTTGTTCCATGTGTCCATATCGATGATGGCCGGATGTTTTCCTTCCACAACGATGATGTTTTCTTTGCTGTTCGGCGTTCTCTTTTGCATGCGTTGCCCATCCTCCATGACGACGATATTGCTTCTACGGTTATAAACGATTTTTCCGATGTAATGTTGATTATTCAACAAATAAGCGACGCTGGATCTACCCCATTCTCCTCCTCGGAAATTCGAGATTCCTCTTTCATTCAGTATGCGTGCAATTTTGCTGGGTGTTATGCCTTTATTGACATACAAATCAAAGACAAGCCGTACAATGTCCGCATTTTCATTAGGGGTGAGGGTGTAATCCTTACCGATCTTAACTCTATCATAACCGTAAGGCGGAACGGAGGAAACATAGCACCCGCGTTTTGCGGATGCCACTCTTCCTCGCCATAGAATTTCTTTCGTATATTCCAAATAATCTCTGCCGCGGAGCAGTTCATCCTGAAAGAATCGGCGTTCCATTTTATTGCTCATATCATAAGTCATCATCGGCGTGAGCACAAGGGTATTCGTCCATTTTAACGCATTGATGAGACGGCCGCAATCCTCGAGATCACCTCTTGACAGTCGCTGCGGATCGACAACGAGAACCCCTATGACGTCGGCATTTTCCATGCGGAGCAACACTTTTTTGATTTCAATTCGATCTTCTATGGATTCACCGGAGACGACCTCGCGATAGATGCAATCGGATGGGATCGTATGACCCAGTTCTCTCTGCGCATATTCTTGTAATATGAGTTCATGCTTTGCAAGCACTTCCTCCACGCTTTCATCGGGATTATCCTGACGCGATTTGCGCAGATAGATAAGATAAGTCGAGGCCATAAGCTCCTCCTTTCGGGGATGAATGTTAGTGAAAGTTAATCAAAACGACTAACAAAAATATTGACAAACAAGGAAACAGGGGATATAATATAAACAAAGAGGGAGTTACCGATGACGGTCGCTTTCCAAAATATTGGTTTTAAGAAATAACCGTTAAGTTGGTAGCTGGGCGGTTATTTCTTTTTTTGTGCTTGTATGTACTGCGCATAGAGAACGAGAAAAGCGAGAATCGCAATCAAGTCCGAAAGCGTAAGATACACCGGCATCACCCCCTCTCATCGAGGGAGCAAAAGAAACTGTCTCCCTCAGAGTGAGGGAGCAACCGCCACCGTTATGGTAACTCCATGAAAAGTATACCATTTGCGGGATTGCTTATCAATCCTGCTATTTTCTTTTTTAAATATCTGCGTCAAATCACGTATGAAATAGCTATTACATTTTTCTTATTCTTTATCTGTATATACATCTTCCCGCGCTCCTGGTCTTTCACAACAAGTTCGCATTCCATCAACATGCTCATATAAATCTGGTTTTACTCGCATCCACAGTGGATCCAGGATAAAATCAATTCCTTCCCTGCGAGCATGTTTTGCCGCTGGAACAAAATCACTATCACCAGATATTAATATAATTTGATTCACTTGCTTTTTATATGATAGAGATGATATATCCAACCCTATTTTCATGTCAACGCCTTTTTGAGTTATGTCTAACACCAAATCTTCATCAGTCAAATTATCAACTGTAATTTCTTTACGGCATATCTTTTTAAATGTATCATATTTCAGACTATAATTTGTCTGCCGGTCTGAAAGTTCTCCCAATCTCAAAGCTAATTTTCGTTTTGTTTTTAAACATTCATGAAATATTGTCGCCCATTTATATGTATCAGTATTTTTTAAATTTATCGTTCGATTCGTCAAAGGATTATATACTTCTTTCTGAGCTGGTGGACAATCATAATAAAATATCCTGTATAATTCCGAATATTCATTATGCCAATTTAAATGCTTCATACAATAATCAAACAATTCATCAGCCCGTTCCTTAGGATTTTTCTCTCCCCACAATTTTTTGCACGTTTTAAATAAAAACCACCATCCACTAATATAGCCGTTTTAATCACTACGCTTGTCCTCCTAATAAAAAACTAAAAACCCTTGCTTTCAGCAACTCCCGGATGTTGGGGTACCTACTCACAAGGGCGAATACACAACATTTAATGTTGTAATAATATTATACTACAAAATCGCCCAAAAGTATACAGTTAATTTTCACAAATATGTCTGTCAAAATGTTGTTAAAAATGCACAAAATGCAAGATTGCCGGATAAAGTTATCGGCATTTCTTTGCTTGCGAGATACAAAGTTATACGCTGATTGTTATCAGGGAATTATATTGCAATCATATGAAAGAATATGAAAAAACAGTAAAAGAACCGTTTCCTCCCTTGACGAAAGGGGGGATTTGTGTTATATTGTAATAAACAATCGTTCAGAACAAAAAGAGAACAGAAAGCGAAACCCAGCGAAAAAGTGTACGTTATCTTGCTATGATTCCTGTTTATGACAAAATGAAACAGCAGGAAGAAATTCCCTCCGGAGAAATTTTCAATTTTTTGCAGATTTCGACATTCAAATTACGTGTTAGTATATAGATTAAAATTTTCTCAAATTATATATACATTACATGTTTTGTGTATATAGTTTTCAATATCCATAAATTAGTAGAAAAAATTGCGTTACCTTTTTCGACTTTTTTTGGTTATATATGATGAAAAGGAAGTTTTTATCACAAATTTATTGAAAGAGTACCTACATATGAGAAAAGACCAAGAAGTCAAAATCGCTGAAATTTATGCGCAATCATCTGTTAAGCAATCGTCGGGTGTCTATAAACTCATTTTAATTTTGAGAGATACTCCAAATATTCCAATGCTTGCGGAAGCTTGTCTTCGGGAATTTGAACAAACCTTTCCACACATGCCAAAATCTGATCTATCTGATCCTCAGGAAGGTCAGATAATAAAGCCATAATATTTTCAAATGGCACCTTTTGCTCACCGGTAACTGCGGTGGGCTTTTCTTTTTGGTCGGTTTTATCTGTCAGGTAATCTGATGTAGTGTTGAGTTTATCAGCAATAAGCGAGAGCTCATGTGCATCCATACGATCTATTCCATTTTTAACGTTTGCAAAAAATACACGCCCGTTTTTGCCAAGGTATGAACATAAATATTTCATTGACAAACCTTGCTCTTTCGCAAGGCTTTTTATTTTACCGATATTGACGTAAGGGACATTAGGAAAATTACCCAAAAATATGTCCTCCTTTTTGTGCAAATAATAGATTTAACAAAAGTTAAGCATTCGGCATTGACATCTTAACAAAAGTAAATTATAATGTAATCACGATAACACAAGCAAGTGATCCTGCCAAGAAAAAAGGCAGACAATAAAGCCTGCCTTTTTATCAGGTAAAAACATTGGCAGGATGACGTTCCCTGCATCTCCAAATAAAGGCGACGGCTGCCCGTTCCGTCCTCAATGTTTCTAATAATGTAAGCAAGGCGTGTAAAGCATCAGTTGGCGATTTCGCGTTGCAAATATTCAGCTCCTTTGTTTTGAAAATCTTCTAAACGAGTAAACACCTTGTCTGCAGTATTGATGATTTGAGATTGATAAAACTTATTTAAAGAAAGCAAATCTTCACTAACTATCAAACTGCGGTAATTGATTTTTTGAGTGATGAAAGTCAAACAAGAAATTACAACTTTTGATGCTTTGGTATCATCTTTTACTGCGAATAAATATATTGGTTTTTTTATAGGAATGACATAGTCAACAGTTAAATCCGAGTTTGGTAACGGTTTGTGATCTTTTTCTATTTGATAGTTTTTTAGATGTTCATCAATGTAATTATCCAACAACTCATAGAAGTAGGATTTAACATTTTCTTTACTGATAATATCCATCGTGCATACTTTGGATATGGTTTGGACGAATTGATAAATGGCTCCCTCAAACTGTTTGGGCAGAATATCTAAATAGATCGTTCCATTTTTGAACTTGCATCTATTTTGAAGGATAATTCCTTCCAAAATTTCTTGCTTATGGTCTGTGTCAAATTCGAAATTATAAGAGAGTTTCATCATGGTTAGACCATAATCTGAAATTCTGATATAATCATTGATTTCTTCGATAAAAACATCATACATGTCTCCATCTTCATGGAAAAAGGGCAGTAAAACTTTAAAAATACCAGGACGTTTTTCTCTAAAATCAATAATATTAAATTGCCTCTTTAATTCATCAAGGTTAAGCATATATAATCCTCATTCAAAACAACGCACATTGTTCATTTGGTTCAGGTAATTCTATGTATTTTTCTAAATTGATTATACCACATTTTTTAATGAAATACAATAATGCCTGATCATAAGAATGAAATTTATCTGTTATTTCTCTATTTGAGGGTTTTTGATAACGTCTATTGGCTATATCTTCGATGGTTATGGTGTGAGTATGATAACTATGATGGGTATCCGAATCCAAAGGCTGTTTTCCATCATGTGGTCCTTGACAACGTAAAAGTATAATGGATTTTGAGATATTGATATGCTCATTGGCGTTTGTCCAAATAAGGCCTATTGAAAAGTCCTCGATAAATTCATCAGATTTACGCATGAACATTTTATATTGATATTTCCCATCTATGGAAGTGAGTGCAATATTATTTTTGTAATGGCGGTTTTCTAACAATAGTTTTTTTCTTTCAGCTTTTAGAGGCTTTTTAGGGCATGAGATAAGTTCTTGTATAAAATCGTCTGATAACATAGTATCCCTTTATCCTTTCACTTATTTACCTCAGGATTATTAGTACGACCGAGAAGAAAGTCCACGGAACAATCGAGATAGTCAGCGATGCGGGCAAGGCTATCAAAAGCCATCGTTTTTCCATGAAGAAGATGGGACATAGCATTGCTTCCGATGCCGCAATCTTCAAGCATTTGTTTAAGTGAAATGTTTTTTGATTTTGCTAATAACTTGATTTTGGTCGCCACATCTGGCGAATTGTACAAATTTTTATCTAAGTTTTGTGCATTCATACGAAATCTCCAAATTTGGCGATGAATTGTTGACAATCGCCCGAAATGGCGATATAATGTAATCACGATAACATACTGGCTGATTATCAAGTGGTTATGAGATTTTGAGCATTTGCAATTAAACTATATAGTTTGTCTCTATCCCATAATAAAACACCATTTGCTTGCGCAAGGATGGCGGCATTTTGGGTGAAATAATTGTTTGTCAAAACAATACCTACATGACAATTATATTGTTTCATACCCGCGGTCACTTCTTGAATAGGCTTGATGTTCAACTTATTGGTGTGACATTTACACTGTATTGCGTAGCGAAGATTATCCGTGTCCGTAGCAATGATATTGATATTGTTATTATCGGAATCAGGCATAACATCGGCGGAAATAAAGCCGTTTTTAAGAAGCAGTTCTGCGACTAAGCGTTCAAATGCCCATTTGTCGTTTGGAGCAGCATCAATTTGAGCAAGAATTTCTTTTATATAATCGTTTGGATTGGGCTGTTTATAACAGGGTACACCATCATAATAGTAATGATCGATTTCCAGTCGTCCGGCATCCAGCATAAGTTGAATAAAGCGCTCGGCGGTATCTTCGTTGCATCCGATTTTCTGAACAATCAAGTGATTGCTGATTTTAGAATCGGCATCGAAGTGTTGCCAAACAAGATCAATCAAAGCATTGTCATCAAGCGTAGCGAGTTCTGCTTCTTTTTCTCGGCGTGCGCGCTCCTTTTCTGCTTCTTGACGTTTGCTCTTGTTTTCTTCTTCAATAGCATCAAGGATAGTACGGGACAAAAGGAGCCTTTCTTCTTTTTTTTGTTCATCTTCGGCGGTAACGGGGTCTAAAAGTCGTCCTTTTTCTTTTGCTTGCTTGGAAATTTCTTGATATTGCGTTGTGCGCTTATTTTTCATGGTGATGTAACGAGTGAGGGATTTGGGGGCAAGTTCGGGAAGAAATTCTCTGATCCAGTCAAAATCATCTTTGTTTTTCTCGCGTGTTTGGATTTCTTCTTGCCGTTGGTTAAAAAGTACCTTTTCTTCCGGAGTTCTATCGTCTATATATGGGCGATTGCAATACCTTATAACAGCAGAAAGAGAAGCAAATGTTTTTTCAGGATTATAACTGAGTATATAGTGTTGATAGTCAAATTCATCGAAAAGCGCAATCGCTTGAAAACCTATATCACAATGTTTGTGAATGTACATTTTACGAAGCTCATCCGGAAATTTGGGAAACCGAGAATCCCATCCGTACACACTGTAAATCCGACCTCGGTATTTGCTGCATTCGGCACAGGTTTTACCTCTTGCGGTGCAAAAGGTGGATACCAAATCGGATTTATGTTCAGTCATCAAAAACTGAGAATATTGGGTATTCATATATTTGTCAATCGCATTTGGGTCATCGGCATATTGAGGAATGCTATATTCCCAAAAATAAGGTTTATAATTCGCTTCTATAAAAGCTTTTTCTGCTCGCGCTTCCTCGAATCTGCCAGCATCTTTTAAGCATTCGACAACTTTCAAATATACATATTCTTTTTGTTTATAATATCCGTTTGGGTAAATTTCATTTGCTTTACGAAAGCAAGCAATAGCTAAATCCATTCTGCCGGCTTTTTTATGCTCATAGGCTTTTAAATCCAAGTAATATTCGAGACTGCCCATGCGGATATATTCATAATGCTTGTATTTGGGGGAGTTATAATCGGGAACGGGAATGCTTTTAATTCCCTCTATCGAATTGAAGTCGTATTGCTTTTCGTAATAGGCTTGTCGTTTATCAATAATTTTTTGCTCGCGTTCACGTTCTTTTTCATAGTCATTTGCTGTTTGGGGAGGCTTTTCAGACATATCATCATCCATGCCTAAACGCTTATACAATGCAAATTTTTTCGCAAGCTCCCATAGCAATCTTGCCACCACCGAGGCAATTATGGCAACAATTAAATTGCTTATAGAAAATCCACGAAAAAGAAAAGTATCAAGGCAACATACCGCAACAATGATGCTTACCCCATACCGACAAGGCATAATATTATCTTTTTGTCGATTTTCTTCATGATTATACCTCAAAAAGCAATATTAAAATTTTATCACTAATAACACATGCGAATTTATCACTTGTTTATTTCAGGCTTGTCCGTTCTGCCTACGAGATAATCGATGCTGACATCGAGATAATCGGCAATTTTAATCAGCGTTTCGCCATTAGGGAGCGTGCCTTCCGTTTTCCACTTTGTAATAACACCGGAAGATACACCGATTTCTTTTGCGACGGGATTCGGTTTTGTGCCTTTTGCGATGCACATATTATAAAAGCGTTCCCAAAACAAAAATAATGCCTCCTTTTTGCGCAATCTGCTGAATCTCAAAAAAATGAGAAAAACTTGTTGACAATCTCATTACAATGAGATAAAATGTAACCATAATAACACGTGTTAAACATCCGGCAAAGAAAGGGGCTGGTGCCATATCGTATGTCGGGAGCGGTTGTTCACTCCCGATATACGCCGATTTTGTTTACCCGACATGCACCGTATCACTTTGGCGGTTCTGGTTCCGCACGTTTCAGCCACGCACGGGCGCTTGCGGTCGGGAGCAGGCAAAGTCAAAAGTTTGGTCAAAAGACCAGCTCCTTTCTTTGCCGGATGGCATATGACTGTTACAAAGGTAACAATCAAGCACATTATATCATGCTGAAAAGTAGAATGTCAACAAAATTCAACAAAAAAGGAGGAAAAATATGTCAATCAGAGAACGAGAACAGACAACAGTCCGCCTGCCGGTGGATTTGAAAGAGGAAATCCAAAGGCAGGCGGATGAGATGGGGATCAGTTTTAATGCAATGCTTATTATTCTTGCTCGTCGAGGTTTACAGGGATAGGACCATGTTCTTTTTCATAATTCTCGATATAAACATTGAGGGCGTGTTCAATCTGCATATTCATGGAACGCCGTTCTTTATAAGCAAGAAATCTTACCTTTTCAATCGTGATTTCCGGCAATCTCAACATTGTGGGTTTTTTATCGGTAGCCATCGCCAAATCCTCCTTGGTTGCATTGTGAAATCATTATATAATCTTTTTTCAAAAAAATCAAGATTACATATTGACATCATTTTGAAATTGTGATATAGTGATATCGGTGATATCACTATGAAGTTAAAGGAGGAAATTAATATGGCGAAAATAATGACGGTCAGACCACCGGAAAATCTGCATTTGTGGTTGAAAGATGCAGCTTGCGAGATGGGTATTCCATTAAATTCTCTTATTCTCAAAATCTTATGGGAATGGGCAGAGCAAGAAAAACAACAGAAGAATGAAACAACAAAATCTAAGGAGGGAAATATGTCAAAAGCGGAAGTCAAACAATTCAGCGGAAAGAAACTCGGAATAATCCGCAAGAAAAAAGGATACACCCAGCTACAGCTTGCAGATGTCACCGGCATTTCGCGTACACGGCTCGCCCAGTTTGAGATGGGCGATTGTCCGAATTTCAATCAAGCGTTGGTGCTTGCGGACGAGCTTGAATGCGATATCTATGATTTTTGTCAATGAGGTGCCAAGCTGCATAAAATGGAGCGAGAGGAGGGCGGATATGGACAATGAATGGAAAATCGTAGAAATGGACGGGCGCCAATACCGCGAGATGACGAGAACGGAGAAAGCCGAATCAGGCGGGGTCGTCACCCTCAAAATCTGCCGTCCGATTTTGACGGATGAAGAATTTGAACGACAGAAAGCCGCGCTTCTTGACGCGTTACAACAATTAGGCAAATCGGCAATCGATCAAGGTATTCACATAGCAAAGGAGGAAAGAGCATGATTACATACAAATGCGAACACGGGCACGTGTTCTTTGAAAATGAGATGGTACAGGTTCGCGTGATGGAGGGCGAGTACCTGCGCGAGCGGTACGTCTGCCCCGACTGCGGGACGGAGGATTTTGAGGAGGCGAGACCGTGCTCGGAGTGCGGAGATTATTTTACCGAGACGGAATTGGAGGATAATCTGTGTGAGAAGTGCCGCGATGCAGTGAACGACGAGGTACGTGCATTTTCTCGTACTTTCAAAGGCGACAGACGGGAGTATGCGCGCCACAACTGGGATGAAAGAGAGGGTGTATTTGCATGAGCGAAAAAAACTATTTTGAACAGCTGAATGCAGTCAATGTAAATGAGCACACCGAAAAGAAAAATGGTTTGACTTATTTAAGTTGGAGCTACGCATGGGGCGAACTGAAAAAGCGTTTCCCGATGTCTTTCTATACGATTTATGAAGACGCGAGAGGACTGAACTATTTTACAGATGGCAAAACTGCCTATGTGAAAACGGGCGTGACGGCGGTTATGGATGAAACGTCGATTGAGCATATTGAATATCTTCCGGTTATGGACTACAAGAACCAGTCGATTCCTTTTGAGAGAATTACATCTTTTGATGTCAATAAGGCGATTCAAAGAAGTCTTACCAAAGCGGTAGCAAGGCATGGCTTAGGATTGTATATCTATGCCGGTGAGGATTTGCCGGAGGAGGAAGCGGCGGAAAAGAAACCGTCAGCACCGATTCTTAAAAAATCATTTGTGACGGAAGTACAGCAGCCCAAGATGGACAAGCCGTCCATTCCTGTCATGCAAGCGGACAAGCTATCGGATGAGAAGCTATCGGAAGAGCAAATGCAAAAGATTATAGAAGCGTTTGAAGTGAAATACGGCAAATGCGAGAAAGGCAATCTTGCGACGGCGAAATTCAGAGGTTTTCTTTCCGAATACGGGGCCAAAAAGCTTGGAGATTTGTCCGCCTCTTTGTATGAGGATGTGCTGACAAGAATAAAAGGTGCATGAAAGGCCGTATCGTAAGCTTTGCCGTCCAGCCGAGAAGCCGTCGCGGACTGGTTACATTTGAGCTTGACGGCGATTTCGGGGAAATATATGACGAGCTCAAAGACGTCGATATTGACCTTATCGTGAAGAAGTGGAAGAAAAGGAAAAGCCGTGATGCCAACGCCTATTATTGGGTGCTGTGCGGCAAACTTTCTCACAAAATCGGTATTTCTCCGATTGAAGTGTATCGGGAGCATATCCGAAATATCGGCGGAAATTATCGTGTTTCTTGCCTGAAAGAGGAAGATGCCGAATGGATGTGTAATGCATGGGAGCACAAAGGGCTTGGATGGGTGACAGACACAATGCCATCCAAAATAGACGGATGCATCAACGTGTTGTTTTACTGCGGCTCGTCTATGTACAATTCTGAGCAGATGTCACATCTTATCGATCAAGTTGTGCAGGATTGTAAGGAGCAAAATATTGAAACCATGTCTCCTGCGGAGCTGGCATCCTTAAAGGAGGCGTGGAAATAAAAAAGGCGGAGAAATATAGTACAACAATAATTTTGAACGAATGTAAGGAGGAAGTATGGCAGCACTCAACAAGGTCATCCTGATCGGGTATATGACCGCCGATCCGGAGCCGAAACAAACACCGAACGGTGTTTCCGTCTGTTCGTTTTCCATCGGGGTGAATCGAAAATACACCAAGGAGGGCGAGACACCGCAGACGGATTTCATCAACATCGTCGCATGGAGAACGACAGCGGAGTTCGTCGCAAAACATTTTCACAAGGGAGATGCGATATGCATCTGCGGGTCGATTCAGACGCGTTCATGGACGGCACAGGACGGCGGAAAGCGATACGCGACCGAAGTGATTGCCGATGAGGTCGGCTTCGTAGAGCGCCGCAAAACGGACGAGAGAAGCATACCGGCATATGGCGCACCGGCACCGCAGTTTGAAGAATATTCCGGTGATGAAGATTTGCCGTTTTAGGAGGACATATGAAAGGAAAAGATTTTGCGGTGTGCCTGCTCATGTTCTTTCTGCTGCTGTTTGCGGCGGGAATGATCGTCTGCATTGTGGCGATGTTCATCGGGAATGAGACGGTCGGCGGCTACGGGTACATCGGCGCTGTGAGTTCATTGTTTCTTGCACTGTCCACGATGCTTGTGTCGGGTCTGTGTGAGGATATAAAGTAGTACATAACAAAAAGGAGCGGTTTCCCGCTCCCATATGGTTATATGAACTTTTTCATCACTTTCATATAATCTCGTTTCGTATGAAAAATGGATACGATATGCGCGATATTTTCCCCGGCATCGTACAAATAGAAGATTAGGTATTCCTTGTGAACCAAAAATCGATAACCGGCGCTCTTTAAAACTCTGTCTTTGGGCAGGGAACCGCTTTCGGGAAACTGTTCAAGAATTTTGCATTTTTCCCTGAGCTCGCTTACAAAGCGAATCGCAATATTTTTGTCCTTGGCATTCTCGGCGATGTAAAAAGCGATTTCCCGCAAATCGGATTTTGCCGTGTCGGTAAATTTTATATGACAGCTCATATATCGAGGTTCTCCAATTCGCCGAGAATATCAGCAAAAGCAGCATCCGCATCTTGGGTCCTTCCGAGTTTGATGTCATCCATTGCTTCGGCAAGATGTGCATACACGGCAAGCTTGGCTTCAAGCTCCGTAATATAGCGCTGCTGTGCTTGGAAGTCCTCGTGGCTGACGAGCACGGTGTCTTCTTTGCCGTTTACTGTGATTGCGACAGGGTTTTCTCTTGTCAGTGCGGAAATTCCGGCATAATTTGTGCGAATATCTTTTGACGGTCTGATCGAAATTGAGCGATCCATAAAAGCACCTCCTTTGCATAGTAGTCATATTATACTGTAATTGTGCTACCATGTCAAGCGGGTTATGCGACTTTTATAAAATTTATACGTCAATAAACTCTATAATATCTCCTGGCTGACAATGAAGCAATGTGCAAATTGTTTCTATTGCTTTCCATGATACCAATTCGCCGTTTCGGATTTGTGTCATATATGATTCTCCGAGAAGTTTTTCACGCCGGAGCCTCGTTGAGCTATATCCTGCTTTTTTTAACTCATTCATGACATCGATTTTGTATTTTATTGGCATTACTTCCTCCTTTAAGGGAACTATCCCAAGTTCACTTTGTATGAATATATTATACTGCAATTAGACACTAAAATCAAGTGTGAAAATTGCACAAAAACAACACTGAAAGTTTGTGTAATATGTATGTTGACAACACTGAAATCAAGTGGTATAATAGAATCACAAGGTTGAGGGAAGGCAGACGGGTAACGCCAAGAGTGCAACATAAGAGTGGGAACGGATAAGAGAGATTGAGATTGCCAAGAGCATAGATGTTTAATGCCACCCACCTCTCAAACCTAAAAAATACAAGGTAAGGGAAAGCAGACGAAAGTAGGCGAAAGCCGAAATCAAGAAGGCAACGTAAGAGCGGAAGCGGATGCGGAAGTAGCAGTATAGATTACAGACGCCGCAAAGCCCTCCGCCTCTTACCTAAAACAGAGAGGAGCATACCAATGAGTACGAGTGAGATCACAAGCAAAGTCAGAGAGTTGAAGGAACTCAAAGCCATGTTGGAGGAGATTGAAGCCGAGATTGCCACGATTGAGGACGAAATCAAGGCGGAAATGACAGCGAGAAACACCGAGGAAATGTCCGTTGACGTTTACAAGGTCAGATGGACAAAAGTCACAAGTTCACGCTTTGACACTTCCGCATTTAAGAAAACCCATGCCGAGTTGTATAGTCAATACACGAAGCAGACGGAAACACGCCGTTTCTCGGTTGCATGAGAAAAGCTCCGTATAGCGCCACGATCAAATAAACGCTATACAGAGCCACAAAACCGCCGGAGCGGGTATATTCAGTATATCATGCCCGCTCCGAAAAGTCAAGAAAGGAATTTTAACATGGATTTATGTAAGCTGTATTTCGATATTAGCAATGATTTCAAAATTGATAACCCGTTTGAAACCAGAAAGAACAATGAGTTATTTGACAAAATTTGTGACAAGCATTTTGGCAGAAGTGAGGAATATAACGACGATTTTGAGGAAGCATGGGAAGATTTATGCGCGCTGGTATCAGAGGAAAGAGAAAACGCCTTTATCGTCGGCTATAAAACCGCTTTGTCATTGATTCTTGCGGGCACGCTGTGAGGTACATATGGCAGAACGAAGGATGTTTGCTAAAACAATAGTCTTATCTGATGCTTTTCTTGATATGCCACTATCTGCAAGGTGCCTTTATTTTACCTTTGGAATGTTAGCAGATGATGATGGATTTGTCAATTCGCCGAAAAGCATTATGAGACAGTCCGGTGCATCAAACGATGACTTGAATCTTCTTATTGCAAAGAAATTCATATTAACTTTTGATAGTGGTGTAATCGTCATTAAGCATTGGCGGATCAACAATTATTTGCGTAACGACCGATATAAAGAGACTACATATCTTGAAGAGAAAAATGCGCTTGTAATAAAAGAGAACGGGGTTTATGATGCTGGTATACCAAATGGTATACCAGCGGTATACCCAAGTGGTATACCCAGTATAGGTAAGGATAGGTTAGATAAGGTTAGTATAGGTAAGGATAGTATATATATATCTGCGCAGAACTCCGAGGCGGCAGAACCGCCATCGGACACCGCGCCGAAAGAGGATAACACAAACGTCATTGCCTTTTTGCCTCTTGTCACCGGCGAGGAATACGGCATAACGGCAGAGGACTTTGACACATGGCAAAGTGCTTATCCTGCTGTCGATGTTTTAGGCGACCTGAAAAAGATGCGGGCATGGTTGGACGCGAATCCTACTCGACGAAAAACGGCAAGAGGAATCAAGCGCTTTATTGTGGGCTGGCTTGAACGCTCTCAAAACAGCGCGCCACGGCAGGGGACAAGCACGGGCGAACAGTCAAACAATGTGTTTATGCAAATTTATGAGGAGCGATACGGAGGAAAATCATGACGCAGGAAGAAGTCATCAAGTGCCTGAGCGTATTAAAAATCAATTATTCCACCTTTGCAAAAGGGTTGTCACAAAAGGATGCCGACAATTTAATTGAGCTTTGGATGGTGTCTTTTGCAGATTATCCGTATGAGGTAGTATCGCGAGCTGTTTATGACCTGATCGGGACAAAAAAAGATTTTGCTCCGGATATTGCTACCGTTAAAGAGAGAGTACGGGAATTATGCGCTGTTGCGACAGGAGAACCGACGAATACGGATTTGTGGCATCTGCTCTGTCGGGCAGCATCCAATTCTACATACAATTCAGAATCGGAATATCGCAAATTGCCGGATATTTTGAAGCGTTATGTGGGATCGCCGTCTGCGCTTCGAGAGATGGCGATGATTGAAGCAGATGTATTTAACACGGTGACAAAAGGAACGTTTTTTAGGACGATTGATTCGACGAGGGAACGGGTTGAATTTGAGGAACGGGTTTCGCCGGAGACATTGCGATTGTTTTCTTCATTTGCAAGACCGTTAAAATCGCAAGAAGATGAAACAAAGTCTTTGCAAGAATGGAACGAACGGCGCAATCAAATACTGGACGCATTGGATGGAGGCGCACATGAATCATGAAGAATTTAGAGAAAAGAAAATCAAAACGGAGCTATACCATGACAATTTTCAAAGCTATAAGCGGTATGGAATCCCCAAAGCGCAGCTTGTGATTGCGGATATACCATATAACCTCGCAGGAAATGCTTATGCGTCGAATCCGGAATGGTATGTAGGAGGAGACAACAAAAACGGGGAATCAGGGAAAGCAAAGAAATCTTTTTTCAACGGCGACGGCGAGTTCAATCTCAACGAATATTTCCACTTCTGTGGCAAGCTCTTGAAAAAAGAACTGAAGGAAAAGGGGCAAGCGCCATGTATGGTTGTGTTCTGCTCCTTCGAGCAAATGGCGCCGCTCATTCAAATTGCTAAGACACATTGTTATGACAATACTGATGATTTATGCGAATGTTGTCCTGCAAAACAATATTGCGATTTTTCGGAGGAAAGAAGTATATGAGATCTGTATTACTTAGTATACATCCGAAGTGGTGTGAGCTTATAGCAAGTGGCAAAAAGACCATTGAGATTAGAAAAACAAGACCGAAGCTGGAACCGCCGTTTAAATGTTACATATACTGCACAAATAAAAAACCTTATCTTGTATGGGGAGATGTGTTTAGGGGAAATTGGGAGACAGAATTTACACATCTCAGCGGATATAATCGCAACGATGCCGAAAGGATATGGGACGTATTCAACGGTAAAGTTATCGGTGAATTTGTGTGTGATGAAATTATTATAGATAAATGTGGAGAAAATTCTGATATTTTTGCCCAAAAAGGATGTTTGATTTTTGACGAATTGAAAACTTATAGTCCCAAGGGAATACTTTATGGCTGGCACATCTCCGATCTCATCATCTACGGCAAGCCGCGGGAGCTGCGGGAGTTTTATCGCATTTGCCCAGAGTGGGACAAAGAAGAATTTACGAAGAAATGTCATTCTTGCGAGCATTTTTATTCCTGCGATTATGAAACAGTGTATGGTTGCGATATTGACGGCGAGATGATGCTCACACGTCCCCCTCAGTCATGGTGTTATGTAGAATCTCTCTCGCAATTACCACACATCTTGTGAAAATGATAGGAGGGACAAAATCATGATTCAGGACAGCGGTTCCCGAACGGAATTTGAAACCGGCGCGGTGCGGGACATGAGCGAGGGCAAGGGGGACATGATCTCCCTGCCGTGGCGTGCGATTCTGCGGCTTTCCCGCCATTATGAGAACGGTGCAAAGAAGTACGGACGATTCAATTATCAGAAAGGCATACCGGTGTCGTCCTTTATCGATTCCGCGTGCCGGCATCTTGCGAAGTACCAATGCGGATGCGACGACGAGGACCACTTGGCAGCGGCGGCATTCAATGTGCTCGGCGCTATGCTGATGGAGGCGGAGCATCCCGAGCTTGTCGATCTTCCGGCGAGGGCGGGGAAAAACAAATTTGAATATTTTGCCGACAATGGCACGGAGGCGCTTTCATGAAGCACTATGAATCGGCCTCTGTCCTGTGTCCGTTCTACCACAGCGAAACCGCACAGGCAATTCACTGTGAAGGGACGGAATCCGGCAACGTCATTCATTTGATTTTTTGGGAGCCCCAAAGAAAAGCAGACTATAAACGGCGATTCTGCTGCGGGGAATATAAAAGCTGTCCGCTTCATGCGGCCTTGCTGAAAAAATACGAGGCGATGATATGACGGAAAGCTTTGTGATTCCCTATCCGAAAACAGACGCCGGAAAAAAGCTGTGGAGCAGGGAATACGGGCTCAATGCCTATTATGCCGGAAAGCATTGGGCAAAGAGGAGAGCGGACGCCGACATGTGGCACAGGCTTGTCGCCTATGAGATGGAGCGGCAGAAGGTGCGCCGGACGCCGATGAAAAACGCCGTGATTCTGACGTTTTACTGGAATGACCGGCTCGACCTCTCCAATCATGCGGCAATGGCGAAGATGATCGAGGACGCGATGAAGGGACGCATCATCAAGGACGACAGCCGCCGCTTTGTGCGCGGCATCGAGCATTATTTCCATGATGAGGACTACATACGGGTGGTCGCGCGGGAGGTGTGAAAAAATACGACCGAATACCATCGTATACGGTCGTGTTGTAAATGCTTGCCTGTGCTTTGGCAGCTCGCTAATATGATTTCCGGTTTTATGTGCGAATCGTCCTCTCTGAGGAAATTCCTTTCTCATAAAGATATTCAGGCGCGATATCAATATCGCCGTCATTCCAAACAGGAACACCGTAATCGATATAAACCGAATCGAAAACGGCTTTGTCTTTCAATGGGGAAAATGCGGGAGAATCGAGAAGACTGGTAAAATCAAAAACTTTTGATTCTCCATTGTTAAATCTGACCCACAGCTTATAATCGGCAAGAGGCCGCACACCGCTGATTTTAAGCGGCAGCTCCGGTTTGCCTGCATAGGCGATACCGTCTTTTATATACATTGATTTTCCCTCCTTATCTTAAAGGTTCGATTTTGCCGAAAGGAATGTTTCTTACTGCATTGTTCCAAGCGGCATAAAGTTCATCTTCGTGTATGACCGCCCAAGCCTGAACCAGCTTTAATTGTTTGACAGGCAAACTTCCGGCCAATAATTCCCCGTCTATTCCGACGGAGGCTTCATATTCCGCATAATAAACATGGAAATGCGGCTTATGGTGCTTTTCGTTGTCGTTATAAATCATTTTAATGATAATATTAAAGAATCGACAAAGCTCTGGCATCGAGTTCAACTCCTTTGCTGTAAAAATATTATAGCATATTTTTTGTAAAGTATCAAGTGCGATAGAAAGAACGAAAAATGACATCCTCTTGCATGATATCTACCGATCGGAAATGTGTAACTCTTTTTTTAATGCGTTTTGCAGGATTTGAGAGAAATTGATGTTTGCTTTTTCCGCTTCATAGCAGAGCCAGCTTGGCAGTGTGCAGTTTTTTTTGACGGTGTGCAGGTCGTGCTGTCTGCGATATTCGGCGAAGTTGACATCGACAAGGGTCAAGATATCCTCTGCGTTTTCTTTTTTTAACGCCGTGATCGTTGACGGTGCGGGGAGGGGCTTACCGTCGTCTTCCATGTCAATTCCCATAAGTCCGATTGCATCCCTTGCCATTTCGATGGCTTCCGTTAAGCTGTCGCCTTCGGTATTGATTTGAAAATCCGGTATAAACACCACATATCCGCCATCTGCCGGCGTCAGTATAATCGGGTATGAATTTTTCATTTTGTTTCCTCCTGTGAGAATATATTTTGGCAGAGACATATTATTGCAAATCCCGTCTTTTCATATGGTTGCCCTCCTGACATTTATATTATGCGCCCTTAATGCGTATTTGTCAAGTGAAATAAAATCTTGAAAGAATATTTGCAGGGGGTGGCTTTTCTATTTCGTATTGCGCAATGTATAATAAAGACAACGACAATGCTTGTATAAGGGATGGTGGTTGTGGCAGGGCGTCTTACAGATAGGCAAAGGAAAAAGATCATCGCAGACTATGCGGACGGGGCATCGATTCGACAGCTTGCGAAAAAATACGGTGTTTCCTCGACAACGATTCACCGGACGTTGAAAGGCGATCCGGAGACGGAACGTTTGGTAACACAGAAAAAAGAGGAAAACACGGCGGATATTTTGGCATATATGGAGACCAAAAGGGATGTGGTTAATAAAATTATTGACCGTTATCTTATCGCCCTTTTGGAGGAAGAGCGAATTGCAAAAGCGACGCCGGCGCAGCTGACGACCGCGCTCGGTACGCTGATTGACAAATTCACGGCGCAGGGAAAGGATACGGCGGACATCGAAAATCTCACGCCGCTTGCGGAGCTGCTCAAATGACGAAATCACAGACAATCGCATGGTCCCCGTTTTCGGACAAGCATAAAACATATATTAGGCGCGCGCTCGCCAACAAAATGAACGTCGCGGAAGGCGCGATTCGTTCGGGCAAGACAATCGACCACTGCATCATCGCCGCGGCATATCTCGAAATCTGCCCCGATAAAATCCATCTTGCGAGCGGTTCGTCGATGCCGAACGCCAAGCTCAACATCGGCGCGTGCAACGGCTTCGGGCTGGAAAACCTGTTCCGCGGGCGCTGCAAATGGGGCAAATACAAGGGCAATGAAGCGTTGTTTCTCCAAACCAAGACCGGAGAGAAAATCGTCATTTTCGCGGGCGGCGGCAAGGCGGACAGCTACAAGAAGATTCTCGGAAACTCCTATGGTCTGTGGATTGCAACGGAGATCAACGAGCACTACGACAGCGACGACAGCCGCGAGAGCTTCATCAAGGTCGCATTCGGACGTCAGGCCGCGGCGGTAAAGCCGCTCATCCTGTGGGACCTCAACCCGTGCAGCCCGAAGCACGCAATCTACGAACAGTACATCGACAAATACAAGGAAGGCTTTCTCGGCGGGTATCAGTATGAGCATTTCACGATGGACGACAACCTCTCCATCGGGGAGGCACGGAAAGCCGAGATTAAGTCGCAGTATGATATCGGCTCCGTATGGTACCGGCGCGATATCCTCGGTGAACGATGCGTGGCGGAGGGCCTTATCTATGAGCGATTCGCAAACGACGAGGACGCCTATTTCATCGACGATGTGCCGCGCGATACCCGCGGAAGGCACATCCTTAAAAAAATCAATATCGGTGTGGACTTCGGTGGAAACGGCTCGAATCATGCGTTTGTGGCGACCGGCTTTGACGAGGGCTGGGAGAACGTATACGTCCTTGCCTCCCGTTCGATACCGGCAAGAGGAATTGATGCCGACGCGCTGACGCGGAAATTTCTCGATTTTGCCGACGGCATCAAAAAGAAATACGGCTTTGTGAACAGCGTCTATGCGGACAGCGCGGAGCAGGTGCTCATCAACACGCTGCGCAGAACCGACTACAACGTAAACAACAGCATCAAAAATGAGATTGTCGACCGTATCCGGTGTGAAAACCTGCTGCTTGCTACGAACCGAATCAAGCTTATCCGCTCGGAAAATGCGGCGCTTGCGGAGGGACTGCGGTATGCGGTATGGAAGCCGGAGGAGCAGGACGATATCCGGCTCGACGACGGCACGAGCGATATCGACGTGCTCGACGCATTTGAATACAGCTTCGAGGGATATATTTCGAGAATCATACGAAAGTGAGGAAATATGTGGGAAAGAATCAAATCGCTCATTCTGCGCCTGTTCGGGCATAAGCCGCTGACAACGGACAGGGAAGCGGAGGCGGCGGCGCTCGATATGGAGGCATATCGGGACACCGCAAAAACCAATATCATCGCGATTGCCTGCAATAAATTTGCGACACTGTCGATGGCGGATGCGACGTTTTCCGTGACAGAGCCATCCGGCGGGGAAACAAGGCGCACCGAAGCGCTTTCCGAGTTTCTCATGCGGCTCACCGCCAAGGCGCGCGGCATCGTTTCGATGGGGCTTGGCTCGGGCATTGTCTATGTCATTCCGTATAACGTCGGAGATAAAATCTATTTCGATACCGCGGCCAAGGACCGCGCATTCATCACCGCGACGCAGGGGAACGACATCATCGGGCTTTCGGTGCTTGCGGATGAGCAGCTCATCGATCACACGCTCTATCAGCGGTGGACGGATTACGCCTTGTCGGGCGGACGGTACATCATCACGCAAAAGGTCACGCGTGACGGACAGCCGCTCTCGGGCGGGCTTTCCCGTATCGAGGAATGGCGGGATATCCCCGAGGTCGTGGCCATCGAGGGTGTGGAGCGGCTTCCCGTCGGCATTTTTCGCTGTCCGACATGCGGCAGACGGCCGGAGGCAATCGACGGCGTACCGCTGTGCTATGGGACGGAAGAAAATATCAATCGCATCGCGGAAACGCTCTATCAGATTCGGCGGGAGTTCGAGCTGAAACAAACCTTTGTCGGCGCGGAAAACAATATGTTCGACGACAAAGGCAAGCTCCCGAAGGATGGGCTTTTCAAAACGTTCAACGCAGAGCGCAAGCTTGGCTCCGACAGCTTTTGGGAGGTTTATGACCCCGCCTATCGCGACAGCTCGCTCTATAACCGGCTCGACCATGAATTTGCACTGTTTGAGAAAGCCATCGGCGCATCAAAGGGAATCCTCACCGAGCTTGACACTGCGAATGCCACGGCGACACAGGTGCGCCGCGCGACCATCGATACCGCGATGATCGTTTCCGGCATTTGGACGGCATTCGACGAAATGCTTGAAGGTGCGCTCTACGGCGCGAATATGCTTTGCAATTATACCGGCAGCACGCCGCAGAGCGAATACAAGCTCACAAGCGATTACAGCTACATTCTGACGGAAGACCCCGAGGGCGATTTTGCAAGGCTGAAAGACGGCAAGGCGATGGGCGTCATCGAGGATGTCGAGCTGCGCCAGTGGCTCCGTCCGAACGAGACGGCAGAGGAAGCCAAAGAGGCCATCGAGCGCATCAAGAGAGAGAACCCGAGCATGCGCGACCTTGTGGGAGAATAACCGGTGAATCAGGACAAAGCGGAGGCTGCGGTCGAACGGCTCGTGCGGCGCATCGAAGAGGTAAACGGCAAATTCTTGGAAATGATGGGAGCACGCATCAAAGATGTGGGCGAAATGTCCGTGACCGACGCGCACAGGCTCATTGGGATGCGGGAATACGGCGCGGACGTGGATGAGCTGACGCGGGAGCTTGCGAGAATCACGGATAAAAACACCGACGAGATTCACGAGCTTTACGAAGCAATGGCGAAGCAGGATTACGATTTTGCCGAGCGGTTCTATCAGGCGCGCGGAAAGACACATATCCCCTTTGAGGAGAATGAGACGCTCCGCCGGTTCGTCGATACCGTTGCGGAAACGACTGCGGCGACCTACCGGAATATGTCCCGTTCCACGGCGTTTCAGATACCGGACGGCAAGGGCGGTATGAAGCTTTCTTCTCTTGCCGAGGTATACAACGAGGTCATGGACAAAGCGGTGACGGCGGTCACGATGGGGCATAACGATTATTTCTCCGAGATGCGGGACGTCATGACGGCGCTTGCCGACAGCGGCATCCGCACGGTGTATACCGAGGGGCGTGGCGGTCTTGCGGCGGATTACGCCTCCGGCTATTCGCGCAGGCTCGACACGGCGGTGCGGCAGAACCTCCTTTGGGGCGTCAAGCAGTGTGCCGTCGGAACGCAGGAGCGCATCGCGGCGGATATCGGCGCGGACGGCTACGAGGTGGATTATCACCGCAATCCGCGTCCGAGCCACGCACCGATGGGCGGCATGATGTTCGCCATCGGAGAGGCGCGCGAGGTGAACGGCAAATGGTACGAGAGCTTCGAGGAAAAGGCGCTGCCGTTCTTGGAGGAGTACGGATGCCTGCACTTTGCGACGGCGGTCGTGCTCGGTGTTTCGGAACCTCGCTACGACGAGGAAGAGCTTGCGAAGTGGAAAGCGGAGGATGCCAAGACCTTTACCTTTGAGGGCAAGGAATACAACGGATATGAGGCGACGCAGGCGCAGCGCAAGCTCGAAGCGAGAATCCGCAACCGCAAGGACCGCGTGAAAATGGCGGAATCGGCGGGGGATGTGGAAAAAGCAAGGGTCGAGCAGATGAGACTGAATCAGACCGTGCAGAAATACGGCGAGTTCAGTAAAGCGGCGGGGCTGCGCACCAAATACGAGCGCATGTATGTTGCGGGATATCGTCCGATGAATGTCGGTCGATTGACAAAGGCAGAAACAAAAGATATAATAAATAAAAAAATATCCTCCGGCGAGTACAGCACAAAACTCAGTGTACAACAGTGCGATAAGCATATCGAAGGAACAGCACAGTTTGAGGCGTACAAGACATCGCGTTTGGAAAAGGGCGGAAATCCGCAGAGTATTCTCACGATCACACCGGAGAAGGCACAGGAAATTATCCTGCAAAAGCATGGAACCGGAAATCTGCATCTCGCAAAAAACGGGAAAATAAAGGATTCCGAAATGATAGTATGCGATGAGATTATTGGAAAGTATTATGGCGGCGGCTCCTATCATGACACCAAATATGCAGACATTCATTATGGGAAAAAAGCCTCGCATCTTGTGCCGATAAAAGGAGATAAAGACGATGATTAACGTGTGGAAATATCAGGATGTAAAACGTCTTGAAATTACGGATACGGACGGAAAAGTCTGGCGGGGAAAATTCCTTGAAATTGTGGACAGTGAAGAACAATCCGACCTTGCGGAAAAGGATGAGGACAGCATCGTGATACAATGTGATGGACAATGCATTTCTTTTTACGCAAGCGAAATTAAATCTATCCGCATATTGGAGTAAGCCTATGATTAAAAACGGGTGGTACTGCTGTCCGCACTGCGGGCGCAAGCTGTTTCCGGTGGATGCGGGAACGATGATCCGCAATCTGCGCTATATGTGCAAGCATTGCAAAGCAAAAATCAATATCAGTATTTGAGCCATGAGCCGCGAGCCACGAGCCGAACAGAGGGAAAAACTCTCTCTCTGTCCGGCTCGTTTTGTTTTCGGTAAAACGCGGGGCGGGAGACCGCACGCTTTTATAAAATATTGTCCGGAACGACGTAAAACTATCAATGCGAGTGGAACGAACCACGTAAAAAAACGGTATGCAGAAAGGGAGACACATGAAACGAAAGGATTTGGAGGCGCTTGGAATCACCGATGAAGCGCTCATCGGAAAGATCATGGATTTGAACGGCGCCGACATCAACGAAGCCAAGGGCAAAGCCGACGAGTACAAGGCGAAGCTCGATGCTGCGGGGAAAACCATCGCGGAGCTGGAAAAGCACAAGGGCGATGCGGAAGCCCTGCAAAAGAAGCTCGACGAATACAAGGCTGCCGAGGAAAAGCGGGCGGCGGAGGAGAAGAAAGCCGCCGAGGAAAAGGCCTTTTCCGAACGCTTTGATACGGTGAGCGGCGGACGCAAATTCCTCAACGAGTACACAAAAAAGGGGATTGCCGCGGAGTTCCGTGCGGCGCTGGATGCGACAGAAAACAAGGGCAAGAGCGACAAGGAAATCCTCGATGCGCTTGTGAGGGACCGCGAGGGGCTTTTTGAAAACCCGAACAAGCCGGCGGATGTTCCGGGACTTGGCACCGTCAGCGCAGACAAACAAAAAGAAAATGATGCACGCCGCATCATGGGATTACCGATTAAAGATTAAAAACAAAGGAGAATCACACAATGGCAAATTCAATCGCACTATTTCAAAAATATATTGCACTGCTCGACGAGGTGTATAAGCTGTCGTCTCTTTCGGGAGACCTCGACGGCGACAGCACGCTTGTCAGACAGGGCGCAAACACCAATGAAATCATCATTCCGAAGCTTTCGATGGACGGTCTTGCGGATTACAGCCGCAACGGCGGTTATGTCAGAGGCGACGTTTCGCTTGAATTTGAAACGGTAAAATTCAATTACGACCGCGGTCGGCAGTTCGTTGTCGATGCGATGGACGATGAGGAAACCGCGGGACTGGCTTTCGGCAGACTTGCCTCCGAGTTCCTGCGTACCCGCGTGGTGCCGGAGCTTGACGCATTCCGCTTCGCTACCTATGCGGGCGTGGACGGCATTTCGGGAGCGCAGGGAACGCTGACCGACGGGGAATCCGTTTTGGCCGCTCTTTTGGATGCGGTAAACAGGATGGATGAGGACGAGGTGCCGCAGGAGCAGAGACTTCTGTATATCACGCCGACGCTTCACAACCTGATTTATGCCATCGACAGCTACAAATCCAAGGAAGTCCTTGCGGGCTTCTCCAAGACCGTCAAGGTGCCGCAGACGCGCTTCTATACGGCAATCGACCTGAAAAACGGCACGAGCGCGGGCGAGACGGCGGGCGGCTTCATGAAATCTCCGCTCCGTTATGAGAAGTGTCAGGCATCCGATGAGGGCGCGCTCAAAGTGGTGGAGGACAGCGCCACACCGGCTGCGGGCGAAATCAAGCTGTCGGAGGTCACGCCGGTCGCAGATCCCACATATACACCGGCTGCGGGCGATTATGTGAAAGCGGCTGCCGGAAAGGAAATCAATTTCATGATTATCCACAAGCCGGCGATTTTGCAGTATCAGAAGCACGTCGTCAGCCGTCCGTTCACTCCGAGCGAGCAGTGGGTATCCGACGGCTGGATTTACAATTACCGTGCCTACGGTCTTGCGGACGTCTATGAGAACAAGCTCGCGGGCATCTACTGCCACAGCAAGGCATAAGGGGCAACCGCATGAAAACCGTAGGACGTACCTTTCCGGCAAAAAAGCCGGCACCGATGCGGGAGCCGCAGGGCAGCGCCGGCACAGAGGCGGCGAAGGCCTCCGGGGCGGAGCCGAAGCCGAAAACGCCCAAAAAGGGCACATAAAACACGCGAAAGAGGGCGGAATATGTACTTGACGCACGAAGAATACAAAGAGAAAGGTGGCTGTATGACATCTTCCGCTTTTCTCATATTGGAATCAAGGGCGAGAAAGAAGCTCGACCTTTATACACAGAACCGGCTGCAAAAGCTGACGGAGATACCGGAGGATATCAAAACCCTCATGTTTCTGCTTGTCGGTAAATTGAAGTCACACGAGGAGCGCGATACGGGCGGTATTTCGAGCGTTTCCAACGACGGATATGCGGTTTCCTATGAAAAGGGAACGGAGGCGGAGGACGCCTTGGAGAGCGTCATGCTCTCTCTCATCCGTGAGTATGCGGCGCCGTGGTGCTTCCGCGGCATCGATGGGAGGTGCGGCGGATGAAATCCCCGTTTTGGAATAAGACGCTGACCGTCTATACGAAGTATTTCGATGAGGAAACGAAAACGGCGACTTGGTATCGGTACGTTCTTACGGACTGCTTTTTTGCGCGGACGAACAAGGCGCGTTTTGCCTCTCCGGAGCTGTATCGGGAATCGGAGAATCTCGCACGCATTCCGGCACAGGAGAATTATGTGCCGTATGCCGAGTGGTGCGCGATGTCCGATGAAGAACGGACGGCGAGCTTTTCGGTGGCGCCGGAGAAAAGCATCGTTTTCCTCGGGGAAATCGGGGAGGATATCACCGACGGACGCGGGACGGCGCTGCGGAAGAAATATCCCGAGAGCTTTGCCGTCGGCGAGTTCCGCGACAATACCGCATTCGCGCTCAGTCACTACTATGCGGAGGGCACATAAATGGCAATCGAGGTCACTTGTAGGACGACGGCACATCTCGACGAAAGGCTTTCGGGACTTATCGACGACAGCGTGCGGCTCTATGCGCAGCAGGCATATCATCGGCTGATGAAACCTTACATTCCGAGGAGAACCGGCACGCTGATGGAGAACGTCATCATCACCAAGGACGGCGTGCGGTTCGTATCGCCCTACGCATGTTATCTGTATCACGGAAAGGTGATGGTCGACCCCGATACGAAAAAGGCGGGCTGGTTTGACCCGAAAAAGGGGCGCTGGCGCAGTCGTTGGCATGTGAAAAAGGTGCAGAGCGACAGGGATTTGCAGTTTAATCGGGAACTGAATCCCTATGCCTGTGCCTATTGGGACAAGGCGGCGATGGTGCGGCGTGGCGAATCGTTCGTGCGGGAAATCACGGGATATATCATCAGAAAGGCGAATCAAAATGGCAGATAAGCATACGGCGGTTTGGGAATGGATACGGAGCTATCCGCATTTCGGCAGACTGCATTACAATTTCGGGGAGGCGGGCGACGAGAACGAAACCCTCATCCCGATGCCGGGCGACCGGCTCGTGCGCGAGGACGTTCTCGGCAACAAATGGAAACATTATGATTTCGCGGTGATGTTTTTCTCCGATTACGACGTCGACCCGGAATCGGAGGGGAACCGCATCGATTTTGCCGAGATGCAGCGCTTCATTGATTGGGTAGAGGAGCAGAACGACGCGGAGCGCTTTCCCGAGCTGGGTGAGCGGTGTGTCGTGGAAAGCGTCCACTCTCTGCAAAACATCCCGCAGACGGCGGGGGCGGGCGAGGATACGGTGCAGTACATGGTGCAGTGCCGCATCGCCTATATGGAATATGCACACTGAAAGAAAGGAAGAAAGCGAAAATGACAGACGCACAGATCAAAACGTTTTTGGATGGATTTACGATTACGAAGGACGGCGACGCGAAGCGCAAAACGCTTGCGCATTACGTCAATATCGGCACGGAGGCGGCGCCGGAATGGGAACTGCTCGGCTACAAGGTGGAGGACAGCTCGATTGAATATAACTGGGAGATTGAGACGGTCACGGATATCCGCGGTGTCACCTCGTCCGACGTACAGAAGAGCGAGCCGTCGCAGAGCATGGACGGTTCGGTGATGAATAAGAACAGCGAATTTTTGCAGGAGCTGAACCGCATCGCCATCCGCGGGGCATATGAGGAGCTGACGCTCTTTGAGATGATGACCGTATACGGCTTTATGCGCAACGAAGCGGACGCATGCCTTGCGGTGCGTGAGAAAAACTGCACGATTACGCCCGACAGCATCGGCGGTTCGGGCACGGTCGGATTCCCGTATACCATCAATTACAGCAATGACAAGACCTATGGCACGGTGCCGGAGATTACGGCAAATCCGACCTTTACGGAAGGGACGGCGGGCGCATAAGCCCGCCGCTGTGAGGTGAAACGATGGCAGAAATCAAAAGCATTCGGTTTGACGACGGCCGCGTGCCGTATGCGATAAACGGCGACCGCGACCGGCTCATTTACATCCATCCCACGGATACGAACCTGCCGAAGCGGTATCATGACGCCTGTGAGCGCATCCGCGGATATGCGGCGGAGCTGAAAGAGAAATACGGCATTTCCGACCTTGACAGCATTGCGGCGGAGGGAACCGGCGACACGGAAAAGGACATCGAGCTGATTTATGGCGCAGATGCCTTTGTGAAATCGCAAATCAATCATATTTTCGGCTATGACGTATGCGCCGTGGCATTCGGTGAGGCCTCCTGCCTTTCCGTGTCGCGGGATACGGGACTGCCGCTTTATGTCGGCTTTCTCGATGCACTGACGGGCATCATCAAAGAGGAGTTCGGTGCGGCGGCGGAGAAATTCAAGGCCGCGATGAACAGTCCGCGCGTCAAGGGATACACGGACCAATACCAATGATAAGCAGGAATCCGAAAACGCTCAGGGTGGGCGGCGCGGACGTCCCGATTCGCTGGGACATGTGGGCGGCCCTCGACATCATCCGCGCGCTGGGCGACCCGAATCTCTCGCCGGAGGAAAAGAATCTTGTCATGCTCATGATTCTGTATCCCGAGTATGGGGCGCTTTCCGACATCGGAGAGGCGCTGACAAAAGCCACGTGGTTTCTCGACTGCGGGCGGGAGCATGAGGAAAGGCGCCGTCCTGCGCTCATGGACTGGGATAAGGATTTCGAGCTTATTGTGCCGGCGGTCAATGAGGTGGTCGGCTATGACGTATGCGAGCGCGAGGATGTGCATTGGTGGACGTTCGTGCGTGCGTATATGCAGATATTCAGCCGTGAGGGGAACCTATTCGCCGGTGTCATCGGCATCCGCGAGAAGCTGAAACGCGGCAAGAAGCTCGAAAAGAACGAAAGAGCGTTTTACAACGAGAACCGCGCGATAATCGATTTGCCGGTGCGCATCAGCGACGAGGACCAGGCGTTTTTCGATTCGATTATGAATGGGGGTGAATAAATGGCGGACGAGAAAAAAGAGCTCATATTATCGGTGGGATTTGACCTCGACCGTGCCGAGGAGCGTAAGCTCAAAGCGAATCTCGACAAGGCGACGGGGGAGCTGGAAAAGCAGCAGAGAGAGGCAAAGCAGCTTTCACAGACGCTGGATGAGCTGAATAAAAAACGAGAACAGCTTGACAAGAAACATATTGAGAGAAGTCAAGAAATTAAAGCGAATAATGCCAGCAGAGAGAACTATAAAGCTGAAATCGACCGGGCAAACGAACTGCGAAAAGAAGTTGTAAAATTGACTTCTGAGCTTAAATCCATGCCGGATTATGATTTATTTGAAGCAGATAAAGAAAAAGTAAAAGCCTTAAAAGATGAATTGAAATCCATGTCAAAGGATTCTCCTCAATATGATGTGTTTAAACAACAAGTGGAGGCGGTGACGGCAGATTTTGAAAAAAAGTATGAGCTTTATATCCAAAAAGATATGGAGCTGGAAAAAAAGAAACAAGCATATAACGAGGCTGACCGTACAATCGTTTCACATTTTAATAGCGAAAATATCAACACGGGAGATTTGAAACAACTCGAATCCGAGCTTGACGAGGTGAACACCAAAATCGGGGAAACCGAGAAAAAGCTGGGGGACGTCAACGCAAAAATAAACGTCACCACGGCGAATGTCGAGGTGGCGCGGGAAAAGCTGAAAAAGGCGCATACGCCCAAAATTCCCAAGACAATCAAAAGCTCCGCAAACGAGCTTGACCGGTTCGGCAAGCGAATCAAAGGGCTTGTCAAGCAGGCGTTTATCTTCGGCGTAATTGCAAAGGGGCTTCGCACGATGGTCGGCTATATGGGGGAACTGCTCAAAAGCACGCCGGAATATGCGGAGCAGCTCTCACAAATCAAGGGTAACCTCATGGTAACGGCATCGTCTTTGTGGACGGCGCTGGAACCGGCAATCTCGTGGCTGCTCTCGGCGCTGAATTATCTCACGCAAGTGCTCGCCGTCGGCGTTTCTACGATGCTCGGGCAGACGCGAGAAGAAGCCATTGAAGCGGCAAAGGCTTTCGATAGGCTGACAAAATCCTCGAAAAAGAGCACCGCATCGCTCGATACGCTCCATAAGCTCGGGGACAGCAGCATCATGGCGTCCTATGAGGCGCTTGAAAACATCGATGAGGACAAATGGGCGGAGCTTGCGGAGACGTTTAATACGATTATGCGTTACGTTATCATAATCGGCGGCGCTATGCTGGCTTGGAAAATAGGCAGCACGGTATTAGGATTTTTCTCAAATTTGCAGTCGCTTGGATTCAAAAACGGATTGACGGCTTTGACACTTACGCTGTCGGTTGATCTTCTTTTGAGTGGTATCAAAGATTTAATGGATGATGATCCTGACAACGATTCAACGGCAGCGCTTAAAAATACTGCCGGAGGGGCTTTGGGGGCCGCTACGATTGCGAAGATGGTCGGAGCTTCTGCCGGGACCGCATTGGGAATTGCACTTCCGGTTGGAACGCTGACGGCAGCTATGTTGGATTATGCTTTTTCTTCGGAACGCAAAGAGGCGGCAGAAAAGATTGATGATATTTTTGAACAGATTGATGAGAAGTACGAAGATAAAGAAGATAATTTTGTGAATAAGGTTGACAAGTTCAATGAGAAAGCCGGCACCGCTTTGATGGAATCATCGATTGGAGTTGTAGATTGGGCTTTGAATAAATTTGATGAAACCGTCACAAACCGAAATAAAGCATTTGAAAAACTTGCGATGGATGAAAATGGGAATATAGGAAAAGGAACATTAGCTGATAATACTTATCAAGAAGCTGCCAAAGGTCTCACGCAATCCAATGAAGATTTGACCGATGCGGTCGCTGCTGCCACTGCCGCCATGGAACGATTGAATCGTTTTGCTCCGCTTTCCGTACCCCACATCCCCAAGCTCGCCACCGGAACCATCATTCCGCCGAACAATCCCTATCTTGCGGTCGTGGGCGATCAGAGAAGCGGGACGAACGTCGAAGCGCCGCTCGAAACCATCGTCGAGGCGATGCGGATTGCGCTGCGTGAGCAGGGCAGCGGACGGGATATCACCGTGGTTATGGAATATGACGGGCGCGAGTTCGGTCGAGCGGTCTATCATGCGAACAACGAGGAAACACAGCGCGTCGGCGTAAGGCTGGCGAAGGCGTAAGGAGGAAATATGGGACTTATCATAAACGGGACGGAATACAACGTCAGAGTGAGCAATTTGAAGCGATACGCGCAGATTCAGGACGGCGGCAACGCAGGACGCACCATGACGGGCAAAATGGAGCGAGACCCGCGCGGCACGCTGTATTCCTATTCGATGGACATCGATGCGGCGGGCACCGCGCTTGCCGAATATGACGCGCTCTATGAGCTTCTGTCCGAACCGGTAGACAGCTACACCATCACCATGCCATATGGACAGACGACAAAGACATTTGACGCCTACATCACCGATGTGAACGATGAGCTTGCATGGCAGCGGTTCGGCAGGACCAAATGGAGCGGGCTGACGGTCAAATTCGTGGCAATCGACCTTTTGAAGGTGCCGGAATGAGCCGTCTGCGATTGATTTTCGGAACGGTCAGCTATTACAACGATGTCATCAAATCCTGCTCGCTCACGCAGGAGATATCCGGCATCTCGGAGGAGCTGTCCGTCGATTATTTCGACTGTACGCTGTATCTCGACAACGCGGCGATTGTGACGAAGCATGAAAAGGTTCAGGTGTGGTTCGGGCTTACCTATCTCGGAACATATTACCGCACCGATTTCAAGCAAATCGATGAGAATCTGTACTCGCTGAAATTTCAGTCCGTGCTCGGCGTAATCGATAAAAAGAAATTCGCGGGCGCGATGTATTCCGCGGCGCCGCTTGCCGATGTGGTCGCGGACATCACGGGAACGAATCCGCTCGACCCGTGGTATGTGCACATCGACGATTCCTATGCAAATATAACAGTGACAGGATACATTCCCGCATGCACATGGCGTGAGGCGTTGCAGCAGGTCGCATTTGCCGTCGGCGCGTGTGTATCCAGCTCGCAGACCAGCGGAATCGAGATGTTCCCGCCGAAAACGGAGGGGAAAGCAATCACGCGGGCGGAAATTTTCAACACGCTTGACATTACGGAATATCAGCCGGTGACGGCGGTGAAAATCGCCTCTCACAGTTACACGGAAACCGAGGAAACGAGCGGGGAGGGCGTATTCGAGTTTGACGGCAAGCATTATCTTCACACGGTGACGTATCAGACCGTGACCAATGACGATGCCGTGGATGCCGATGAAAACGTCATCACCGTCGAGGAGGCGACGCTTGTCAACGACGGCAACGCTTCCGCAGTCCTCGCGCGGCTGGCTTCCCATTATTTTGGGCGCGTGACGTGGAAAAATAAAATCGTCACGGGGACGTTTGCCGTGGGCGACCTTGTGACCGTTCCGGCGTTTTCGGGGACTTCCGTTTCCGGCCATATTGGGCGGATGCAGTACCGCGACATCGGCTACAAGCTTTTTTCCGAGATTGAGCTTGACGGGCATTATACGAATGTCTGCACGCTGACCGTGGTTTATACCGACGATACGGGAGCCGTGCTCGAAACCTATGCGAGAAATTACGCGGCAGGCAGCTCGTACAGCATCGGATTGACGGCGGTTGAGAGGGACGCGGACGGAAAGCGGTACATATATCTGCCGCCGTATGAGACGCTGTCCGGCACGATAAACGCCGACAAAACGGAAACGGTCGTATGCATCACGGCGGCCGTGCAGGACGGGGAAACGCTTTCCCTGTACGCGGTGGACGATGCTGCGGCGGATAACGATACTCTTGTGATGGAGTGAAAGGAGAAAGCATGGCAAATATCAAAATCAAAATCGGCGGTGTTGATAAAAGCTTTTCGGGCATCGCGGTCCTGCGTGTCCCGACGCTTGCGGGCGGCACGGCGGATTATTCCGAGGGCGGCGGAGGTGCCGCCACCGGCTTTCCGATCGAGGTCGCGACAGAAACGGAGATGGATTCCGTTCTTGTAAATGCGACGGCGGCGGATGTCGGGAAAATCTACAAATATACGGGGACGACCGGCACGTATACACAGGGCGAGCTGTATATTTTGCAGGAGGGATGAGGATATGGCACGAAATTTGCTTCGTCTTTATGACCGCGGCGCGGTGGAAATGCCGACAATTCTGTATACCCCGAATATGGACTACAAAAAATATTTGATTTTACATTCGAGAAGCAATTATGACGCCGATGCGCCGAAAGACCGATACTATATCCTGTGGTTTCGGGACGATGCCGACCCCGTGACGACTTATACGAACAGCAGCTATATGCAGGTGCAGTTTGTCAACAGCGATACGGCGAATCCGGTGTTTTACTGCTCGTCGTCCTATTACACCACCTCGGCGCTTGCGAAAGAAGCAATGCAGAAATCGACGACAGGTTATTCCGTGCCGAGCCTTGTGAGGATATTTAAACTTCAAACGGGAACATCGAGCACTTCAATATCCTTGCTCGGTTATTATGTGAACAGCAATTCGACGCTGCGGCTTGCCATATCCGGCACCAAAACAAGAGATACGATTACGGGGCTCAATTACAGCAACGTGACCCTTACGCACGCTTTTTCAAGCGAAACGGTAAGAGCGACAGGGACGCCGGCGAGCTCTTTCGTGTTCCATTGGCTCTCCACCGAGCAGGAGCAGCTGACAAAGCCGGTTTTGACGGACTTATCTACCGAAACCCAGTGCATATTCAGCTTTCCGAACGATCCGCGCGCATATGCGTATAAGATATTCGTCGATGGGGCAGAGCAGCCGTATCCGCTGAAATGGACGGCTACACTCACGGACGGAATATATACTGTGACGATTGCCGACAGCGTTTTCACGGGTGAGGGAGAGTATGAGATTACGGCGCAGGCTTACGTGATGAACGGAAGCTATGCGGATTCAGACATGTCGGACGTGCTCATCTTCACAAAGAGCAAGCCGAAGCTTGCGGCGCCGGTGATTGTGCTGACAATCCCAGCACACGGCTCCGGAGAAAACGCCGGCGGTGGGACAATAAAATGAGGAGGTGAGAATATGGCAATAGGTGGAGGCTATGTAACGATTCAATCAAATGACGGTTCAACAACACTATATGAGAATGTCGATGATTTTTCAAGTATGTCCGTTACCGTCACGTCAACGGGTGCGACGATATCTTCCGAGTATGTTAACGACACATATACATACACCGGCGATAAAAACTTTTTGGGTTTGGCAGTGACAGCCAATGCGACAAGCCCCGATTATGCAATCGGAGACACTGCAGGCGATGGTACGTATTATATTGTCGAATCCGCATCCGTTCGGGCAAATATCATTACCGGTGACGCCGTACCGAACGCGACGGACTATGCGCTGTATGAGAAAAGCGGCACGGCGTATACGCTGAAAGCAACTGCAAATGAAATCAGTTTTGACCTTACAACGCTCGGATTGTCCGCCGGTTCTCACATCTTTGCGGTAAAAGCAACGGCGGACGGTTATACCGACAGCGACTATTCAAACGAGGTGACGTATGTGCAGGAGCAGCTGACAAAGCCGGTTTTGGTAGACCTTTCAACTTCGACAGAGTGTGCATTCAGCTTTCGGAATGACACGCGTGCCTATGCATATAAAATCTTTGTGAACGGCGTGGAAATGGGATATCCGTTGTATTGGTCGGCGACGCTTGACGAGGAGTTTTACACTGTGACGATGAAAGACGATGCTTTTCCGAGCGCAGGAACGTACAGCATTACGGCACAAGCATATGTCACGGACGGCAGCTATGCGGATAGCGAGGTGTCCGCGCCGATCACCTTTACGAAAGCCGCGAGTGGATATACGGTGTATATTAGCGACAGTTTTGTATGGGCGGACGCGAATCCGCCGGAGGATGTCCCGACAATTCATTTTGTCTATTCAGACGGTACGAGTGCATCTGTTTCTTGTAATAGCTTAGCCGCATCTTATTCAAACGTGAAATCGTTTACTGTTTCAGGGGAATCGATGCAAGACATTACATATACAGAAAAGGGAACCTCTCATACGGTAGGAACCGGCATGACCTTGACGGCGGATATAACGATTACGAGAATTGAAATCTATTGTCTCGCCGGTGACACGCTCATCACAATGGCGGACGGCACGGAGCGCCGCATTGACAGCCTTGCCGTCGGCGACGAGGTACTCTCATATAATCCCGTCACGATGGAGCTGGAAGCGGACCGAATCACCTATTCCGACGCCGGTGCCAATAAGACGTATAATTACTACGATATATGGGAATTTTCCGACGGCCGGATTCTGAAAACCGTCCATCGGCATAGGCTCTACAACGTCGAAAGTCAGGGAATGGTCAATATGGACGAGTGGCAGCTCGGCGAGCATGCCCTGACGCGTGACGGCTGCGCGGCGCTTGTGAAGCATACGCATGTGAGCGAAACCGTGAATCACTATACCATTTTCACGGGGAATCAGAACTATTTCGCAAACGGTCTGCTTGCGGGCAACAAATATACGCCCGACATGGAGCTTTGCAGCTTATGCGGATAAGATTCGGAACGAACAGAATGGTCCTCCTCGTTGGGGAGCATGCGTACAAGCTGCCGATCGGCATCAGAGGGCTTCGAGCGAACGCGGCGGAATACCGGAATGCCAAGGGGTGTCCGCTTGTGGCAAAGACCGAAAAGCGATGGTACGGCTTAAAGCAGGAACGCCTCTATGACACCGTGATTCTGCCGTATGAGGACACCGGAGCCGGTATCCCCGCGGAATGGCGGGCGTTGTGGGGCATAAAGCTGCACAACCGGTTCCAAATCGGACGGGACAGGCACGGCACATGGAAAATCTTCGACTATGAGGATGTCAAATACAAAGCGGAATAGGAGGAAAGTATGGCCTGCGAGAACAAACAGCTGCGGCTTATTGTCGGCGATCAGTTCACGCTGAACGTCGACGTCGAGAACATCGACCGGAGCCTTATCAAAACCGTGTGGTTCACCTCGAACGCGCTCGGCGTTCAAAAGGAGCTAAGCCCGCCCGCGGAGGGCAATCGGTGGCTTCTGTATCTGTCAAGCGAGGCGACAAGGGCATTTGCAACGGGGATTGCGCTGTTCGATATCACGGTGGAGCTTGCGGACGGAAACTATGTCACACCGATAAACGGCGGCTCCGTCTTGATTGAGAAAAAGACGAACGAGGTGGTGAGAGGTGAATAACACGATACGTGTGGCGATTTCGCAGCCGGTCATATCGGCGAGGATAGGTCAGCTGTGCATTACGGCGAAAACCTCTTCCGGAATTACGCTCACGCAAAGCTATCCCGAGCTTCAAAACCTGCCGCAAATCGGCGGGATAACGCTTGTGGGAGACAAGAGCGCGGCGGAGCTGTCGCTATTGTCCTCCCGTGCGGAGGATTATGAGCGCGCGCCGCTGTATCTTGTGAAAGATACGCATTACGTGCTCGCCCTCGGTGAGACAAATGTCAGGGTGCCGCTCTCATCGCTTGCGGGCACGAAAATCACGACGGTAAATGAAGTCCCCTCCGACATGGAAACCGGAGACTATATATTTTTAAAAAAAGGAGAGTAAAACATGGCGACCACAACAAACAAGTATCAAATCATACAGAAGGTGAACGACACCGACAGCGTCATTCTGCATCCCGAAACCGAGGCGGACATTGTCACCTATGACAATACCGCAAGCGGACTGAATGCGACGGACGTAAAGGCGGCAATCGACGAGCTGAAAAGCGATATGAGTGCAATCACGGGCGGCGGTGTCGTGACCGGTGTCAAGGGTTCGGCGGAAAGTACATACCGCACGGGACAGGTGAACATAACCAAGGCGAACGTCGGCCTTTCCAATGTCGACAACACCGCGGATGCGGACAAGCCTGTTTCCACGGCACAGCAGACGGCAATCGACAATGCCGTTGATGCGGCGAAAACCGATGCGGCAGGCAAATATATTCCGCTGACGCAGAAAGGAGTGGCTTCCGGTGTGGCAAGCCTCGGCACGGACGGAAAGGTGCCGGCCTCGCAGCTGCCATCCTATGTCGACGACGTTCTCGAATATGCGAACCTTGCCGGCTTTCCGACGACAGGCGAGACAGGCAAAATCTACATCGCCAAGGACACGAACAAGACCTATCGCTGGTCGGGCACGGCGTATGTGGAGATATCCGCGTCCCTCGCGCTCGGTGAGACGGCGAGCACCGCTTATGCGGGCGACAAGGGAAAAGCGAACGCGGACGCGATTGCGGCTCTCCAAGCCGCACAGGGAAATTATCAGACTAAGACGGACAGTACGCTCACGACGACGGCAAAAACGGTCGTCGGCGCGATTGGGGAGGTCAAAACCACAGCGGACAGTGCGGCAAGCACGGCCGGCACAAATGCCGCGAACATCACGAAGCTGACGGACGGAACGACGGCCGCAGGCAAGGCGACAAAGCTTGCCACGGCGCGCACAATCAGCCTTGCGGGAGATGCGACGGGCTCCGCTTCCTTTGACGGCTCGGCAAATGTCACAATTACGGCGACGCTGAAAGCGAGCGGTGTCACGGCAGGCACATACAGTGCGGTGCAGGTGAATGCGAAAGGGCTTGTGACAGCCGGCGCGCAGGTCATCGAGGTGGGGGCATCGGGGCAGACGGCTCCCTCCGCGAGCCTTGCAAGCGGGGGACTGTTCTTTAAGCTGCTGTGATTTTTCCTTTGAAAAGGAAAGAAACGTGTCCTTTTCTTGTCCGTACAAGAAAAGAACGAAAAGAAACCGCAAGCGTGCCGCTTGACCGTTTGTGCGAGCCGAAAATGTATTTCATCGGCTCCCGACACGTGTTTGCACTCGTAAACTCGTGCAATCCACGGCGGAACACGCCGAACGGGCATCGAGTGCGCTCCGTTGGCCTTGCGCCTGCGGGCGCGAGCTTTCCAGCCGTACACACTCTCCGCACGGCGAAGTTGCCCTGCAATGCGGTAGCATTGCATTGTGATACGATTGATTTTAGTACTATGCTTTCAAAGGGTATAGATTGCTTTCCAGTTCATGCTCGGAGAGCGCACGTAGGTGCGCGGTTCCGTCTGTTGGGAGCCGTGGGTATGTGTTTCCCAGCAGATGGATGGGAGTTTGAGGCGGAAGCCTCAATGAGTCTTTTCGTCCTTTTCTCCTCAGTGAGAAAAGGACAAGAAAGCTTCCTCCTGCCAAAAGGAGGAATGAAAGGAGATTGTCATGTCTTACAGACCACAATACAAAAACGCGGTGGGGACGGTCATCGACCTCCCCCTTGATGCGGAGACCGTGCAGGGCGTGGATGTCGTTGCCATGCTTGCCGGCGCCTCCGGTGCTCAATTTGCCGCCGGCAGCTATGTCGGAACGGGGACCTACGGAACAGGCAGCAGGACATCGCTGACATTCGATTTCGTCCCGAAGCTGCTGATTGTTCAGCGCACATCTATTGGGAGTGCTGCGACGGCATCCTTTTCCAATGATACGCTGATATGGTCAGGCGGCGGCAATTACGGGCGCCGTGGCTCGGGCAGCATGGCATATGCCGACATGGGTTATGTTACGGTGAGCGGGAAGACCGTTTCTTGGTATAACACCAGCGGCGCGGAAAGACAGATGAACACGTCAAATGCCACCTATTACTATATCGCACTCGGATAATAAGGGGGAAGTATATGAGAATCGTGGAGATTGCGGCGCTTGAAAATGGTGCGCACAGAAATCAGACCGGCGCCTTTTCGGAGATTCCCGAGGGCTGGGCGGTGATTCCCGAGGATATGGCGCTGCCTGACACCTTTCCGTTTGTTTCACTTGCAGCGGAAAACGGTATCATCACGCATATGAGCGCCGGTGCCGTGCCGGATGCACCTGTCACGGTGGAACGAACCATTCAGGATGAAATGGATTCTATTCTTGTCGATCATGAATATCGGCTTACTTTGCTGGAATTGGGGGTGATGTGAATGCTATACAGAACGCTGAAACGGATGATTGAGCGCGGTAATGTCGAGGGCATGGAGGAAAAGCTCGATATCTTTTTCGCCGCGGACAAAATCACGGAGACACAGTATACCGAGCTTTTGACGATGCTTGAAAACACCGGCGTTTGAAAAGCAAGAAAAAACCCGAACGGATAAACGTTCGGGTATCGCTTAAAACAGATCGCTGTGGGTGCCGGTGCGGATCAATTTCAAAATGAGTTTTTCCTGTGCAATTTTGTAAACAAGGAGCCAATCCGGTTGTATATGACATTCTCTCATGCCTCGATAGTTTCTTGAATCGGTAAGGGCATGGTCTTTATATGCTGCCGGCAGAGGCTGCTCGCTACATAAGATAGAGACTACCTCTTCCAATTTTTTCGGATCGCATCCTCTTTTAAGAGCGAGCTTGTAATCCCTTTTGAATTGCCCTGAAAATTCCGGTTTAAGCATTGAGCGCCTCCATTAGATCAGCCACGCTGTCAAACGGACCATACATATCTTCTCCCTTTTCTGCGGCTTCCATAGCCGCACGTGTCTCTGCGTTCGGTACCTCTGCATTGATGGTAAAGGGAATTGCATTTTCACGAATCATTTGTTTTAGAAAAACATTGACTGCGGTGGATAAATCCATGCCGAACTCCGCAAGCAAAGCCTGCGCTTTGGCTTTTGTATCCGCATCGATGCTGATATTGGTCGATACTTTCGCCATATAATCACCTTCTTTCATTGTTATTATAGCAGAAATAAAACTTGTTGTCAATATATTATGTGAATTTTAATGTGTATTATGCGCATAAATTAACAAAATCACAAATCATGAAAAGGAGAATAAAAAAGCATGAGTGAACAAAAATCCCTCGGCGCGATCTTTTCTCCGCCGGATGTGCGGGACTATCGGATTGCCTGTGCTGCGGCGCCGGTCGAGTTTCCCGCGGAATTTGAGTTGCCGATGCCGGAGGTGAAAAACCAAGGGCAGGTATGTTCGTGTGTTGCACATGCACTTGCGACGACGGTGGAATATTTCAGCCGCATGCAGGGCGACGACAACAGGGAAATGTCCGTCGGATACATATACGGGAACCGGCGCAATACGGCACACACGGGAACGGGTATGGTCACAAGAGACGCAATCGCTGTGACCTGTGATTATGGTGACGTGGTGAAAACGCTGTTCCCCGAAAATGAAGAGGTGCCGGCGGTCATCGAACGGTTTGAAAAGCATGTAAATGAATTTTTCCCGAAAGGCTATCCGAACCGGTTTACCTCATATTATCGCTGCGCCGGCGAAGCAGAGATGAAGACGGCGCTGACGAAAGGCTCGCCGGTCATCTTTGCAATGCAGTGGCATAGCGGGAATTATGTGGACGGGGACGGCATTCTCGTTGAGCAGGGCGAGGAAAGCAGCGGGCACTGTATGGTGATCTACGGCTGGAATGCGCGCGGCTGGAAGTTCCAGAACAGCTGGGGCACGACATGGGGAAAAGAGGGACGAGCCATTCTCCCGTACACCTCGACGATCCGCGAGGCATGGGGTGTCGTCGATGAGATATCCGAGAATCAGAGAAAAGCACGCATCGCGGAGCTGGAAGCATCGAATGCGGCGCTTGCGGAAAAGGTCGAGGAACTGACCTTGGAGATTGAGGGACTTCTTGCGCAGCTCGATCTTCTTAAAGAGGAAACCGCAAACAGCGAAGAGAATCAACGGCTGATGGAAGCGCTTTCGGATTCCCTTGTGACGGCAACGAAAGAATTAAGCTCGGCAAAGGAAACAATCGAACGGCAAAAGGCGGAAATCGAGCGTCTGACAGAGGCGCTGACGACGGTTAAAAAGCCGTATGACACGAAGCTCGGACGATTCTTTGCAAAGCTCATCAATGCCATTCTTGGCGGCTTGAATTGGCTATTAAACAGATTCAGAAAGTGAGGATAAGAACATGAAGGAATTTATCATGAACAATCTTTCAAACATCATTACGGCAGTTCTGTTTGTCGCGCTCATCGTTGTGCTGTGGTTCGCATGGCGCGGCAAGTACCGCGACAAGGCAAAGCAGATGCTGCTCTCGCTCGTCATCGCAGCAGAGGAGAAATACGGCGGCGGTACGGGCGAGCTGAAATTCGCATATGTGGCGGAGCGGCTTTATGAGGTGATGCCCGGCATCTTTCAGGTGTTTTTCACCGCGGAGGACATCGCCGGATGGATCGAGGAAGCCGTCGCGAAGATGAAGGAGTATTTGTCCGAAAATGAAAGCGTGGCGGCGCTGATGGGAGGGAAAGAATGACGGAGACGATTCTTTCTGCGATTATATCGGCGGCAGCGGCGATTGTTGTTTGTCTACTCAACAGCAATTTTCAGAACCGGAAAACGCAGGCGAAGCAAGCTGAAACGGTGAAACTGATCGAGTACAAGATTGAGGAGCTGCGGGGGCAGGTTGAGAAGCACAACAAGGTTATTGAGCGCACCTGTATCTTGGAAGGACAGATGCAGGAAGTACAGCATGAAATCCGGGACTTGAAGGGGAGATAGAGAAAGGGAGAGCGTCGCTCTCCCTTTGCATTTAATACTTATTTTATTCCGGCCATTCTTCTTCTAAGAAACCGCAATTTGTACATATAAACCATCTACCGTATTCACCGCATTTAGTACAGTGAAAATCATCTTGTGCGAGCTCTTGTTTTCCACAGGCGGGACACCACATATACGGAATTGCATTTTCACTGCGAAATTTATTAGATTTATGCAAGAAGTAGTGATACATTTTCATTTTTATCTTACTCAAACATGTAAATATTTTCATTAAAATACATATGTTGACAGAATATGAAAGATGTGATAAGATATATTTGTTTGATGCTCGAGTGTGTAAAAGGCAGAGGGGGCTCATGAGACATCTGATTAGGATACTTGTGAGATGAACTGAACTCATAGTTGATACCAGGTCATTCTTTATTCGATCATACAACTATTATTTTTATCTCATTTGTATTGAAAAATATAGTTTTTTATGCTACAATTAAAATGTAGGAGGCTATTTTGGAAATGTATCAATTTCGGGATCCTGTTCATGGCTTTATTGAAGTCTCAGAGGATGAGCGAAAAATCATAGATTCCACTCCATTTCAACGATTGAGAAATATCCGTCAGTTGGCTACTACATATTTGGTGTATCATGGAGCAGAGCATACAAGATTTGGTCATTCCTTAGGAGTTATGCATTTAGTAACAAGGGCTTTTGATTCTGTGGTGTCTAAAAATCCGCTGTTGTTTAGTAAAGACGAAAAAGAAAATGAAAATAAGGTGGCATGGTATCGCCAAATATTAAGGTTAATTGCCTTGACTCATGATTTAGGACACTCTCCTTTTTCTCATTCGGGGGAAGAATTATTTCCTAATGGTTTGAAGCATGAGGACTATACAAAAAAGATTTTGATAGAGACAGAAATCGCGGGATATATCCACGATATTGGCAAAAAGTTTCAAGAGAAATATGGGGCTGAATATCCGATTGATTCTGAGCTTCTTTGGTTAATATATGAGGGGAAAGCTGTTTCATCTGAACGATTTATTTGTCCTGATTTTTTGTTTTTAAAGAGTTTCATGGATGGCGATTTGGACTGCGACAAGATGGATTATTTATTAAGAGATTCTCTATATTGTGGCGTATCATATGGGAAATATGATTTGGAAAGACTAATCCAGACATTAACCGCATATAAATCAGAAGAAGAGAATAGCTTACAATTAGCAGTGGAACGTGGTGGTGCCCAGGCATTTGAGGAATTTATATTAGCTCGTTATTTTATGTTCATTCAAGTTTATTTTCACAAAACAAGAAGATATTTAGATAAAGTTTTGGCAAGAGATTTGGCCAAGCTTCTGAAAGATGGTAAATACCCAACGGAAGTAAATGAATATCTTACATGGAATGATAATGTTGTTCTGATGAAGTTGAACAGTTCGACAAAGTATGTTTTCCCTAAAAGACAAATTATGACTTGTGTTCATGAATCCTCTTCTCATGCTGAAAAATATGAAAAAGCTAATGCGTTTTTAATTTATAATGTTTTACAAAAACAATATAAAAACCATTTGCTCTTTGATGAAGTTGATAAAGAAGCTCATAAAATGCAACCGATATTATCAAGATCAAAAGACGATAGTGGAAAGGAAATACCGGTATTAAACGAAATCACAAAAGAAACTCAAAATATAATGGATATATCCGTAATATTGCAATCTTTATGTAGACCAATCAGTATTCAGCGTATTTACGCAGATAAAAAAGTTGAATCAAGAGTGCGTGAAGAAATAAAAAAGCTATTGACAAAAGATACAAAAGATTTAATGTAAAATATTGGGAGAGAAGTATGGTAAATAAAGATGCTGTTGTGGCAATTGTAAAAAAGATAACAGAGAAAAAGGGGGCTCCTTGCAAAAAAACACTCCAAAAAATGGTTTACTTGATTGAAGCTAAAGGCGTTGATTTAGGATGTGATTATGGTATTCATTTTTATGGACCATATAGTGCAGATTTAGATTATACTGTGCGTTCGTTAGATGACGAGGGGATTCTCTCAATTTCCTATTCGGAAATGGGACACAATATTTCAGTTGCAGATGATTCTATATGCGAAAAGTATGAAAATAATTTAGTAAATCAAATTATAGAGGAATTTGGCGAGGATACTCCAAGTGAGTTGGAACTGTTGACGACGACTTTGTATGTGTATAAGCAACAAAAAAATGATGGAAAAACTGTAGATGGCGTCATAAAAATCAAAGGCTCAAAGTATACTAATTCGCATATTTGGCAAGCTCTAAAGCGTTTGAGAGAACAAAAATATATTTCATAAAAGCACTGATATTTGTTGCACATGACAGAGATGTTCTATATATTATGTATATAAAGAGAGAACCTAACTCGTAGGTTCTCTTTTTTATAAAAATATAATTTGCTCTTATGGTAGTATCATTTTCATCCCCATTCATATGTCATGACGAAAACTTCATTTGCGGCGGCGCCGATCAGCGCATAGTCATGTCCCTCGTAAAACTGTCCCGGCTGATCGCGCGAGGTCTTGGGAGCCAGTGCGGCAATGACCGGATATCCCTCCGCATTCAGGCGGATCCTTGCTTTTTCAATGAACCGCGCATAAGCGGCGGCGTCGCTTGGATATATAAATTCAAAATCGATGTCGAGTCCGTAATAATCCTTGGCACGGAGATTTTCGAGTATATTCGTGATGAGCGTATCCGCCGCCTGCTCGTCGGCAAAAATCGCGGAGGCAAGCTCATTGGAGAAGGTTCCCGCCTCCGTAAGCGTCGATAAATGCATGAGTGCCGCGGAGCCGTAGCTGATGGCGGAGGTGATGAGCCGTTCGTCGTCGAGCGGGATCAGCTCTCCCTGCGGCGTAAAGCCATAGGTGAACGGAGCCAAAAACGTGAGGTAGGGAAGTGTGCCGTAAAGCGCTTCATCCGTGATGAACGGATAAGCGTAAGCATTGGTCTTCATGGTATAGGCTTTTTCCTCTTCAAATCCGAGAACAAGGGTCTGCCCTTCAAAAATCGGAATTAGTCCGCCGTCGAGATTCGGATTGTTGGCAAAAAGCTCTCTTGCCGAAATTCCGAAGCGTCTTGCGATGGAGGCCACCGTATCGCCTGCGCGCACGGTATAGACGCCGGCCGGCGTCAGAATCAGAATCGCCTGTCCGACGACGAGCGCATACGGCTCGGACAATGCGTTCCATATGGCGAGCAGGTCTTCGGATACTCCGTAAGTGGCGGCGATACCGGAGAGCGTATCGCCCGGCTTTACTACATGAATTGTCATAATAAAAATCCCTTCATACAATGCTTTTGCTTTCATTGTATGAGGGGATTTTTGATTTGGTACCGATATCAGTCGATATAATTGATTGTGGTGAGATTGTCGCATCCTGCGAAAATCGTGTCGATGCTGCCCTCAAATGCGCGGGGAAGCGTCACACTTTTTAAGCCTGTGCAATCGGCAAATGCATTGCTTCCGATGGTTTTTACAGTGGAAGGAATCGTCAGCGTTTCGAGAGAGGTGCAGCCCCAAAATGCCATTTCACCGATTTCTTCAAGACCTTCGGAAAGATTCAGCGTCGTGAGCGCGGTGCAGAAGTTAAACGCGACCTTTGAAATTGTCCGAACGCTTCCGGGAATCGTAACGGATTTGAGCTGCTTTTGGAAGTTGAGAACGCCCTGTCCTACGCCGACCTGAAGAACCGGATAGGTCACGCCGTCGAGAACGTATTCGCTGTCGAACGTAATGCTGTCGGAGGCTTTATTTTCTTTCCATGTGAAAACCGCAACGCCGACCGTTTTGTTGTCGTCGTCCTTAATGAGTCTGATGATATAATCGTAATCAAGGCTGTCGATGATGTTCTGGTCGACAAAAACATGGGTGGTTTCCGGCGCTGTCGTTACCTCGGGCGTGGAAGCGTTGGTGGAATCGCTGCCGGCTGTGGTTTCTCCTCCGCCGGTGGTTTCCGACGGATTATCGTCGCCCTTACAGGATACAAAAATAAATGCGCTTATGCAAACAACAAGAAGCAAAGCCAAAAGTTTTTTCATAATTGAAACTCCATTCTGCCGACTGTCCGCGGACGCTTTGGGTCTGCGGCGGCGCAAACATAATTGACTCCCGCCATGCGGGTACCGGACGGAATCGATTTGCCATGCCGGTTCCGTTTTCCGGTGCTGAATAAATGAACTTACCCTTACATAAAATAAATCATATCATAAATGATTCGGTTTGTCAAGGTGATTTCTGACAAGTCCTGATTTTTTGGAAATGGCCGTGCCGGACCGGGACCGGAGACTGAATATGCAATTTCTTCCGGAAGAGCCGTACCGCCGGACGGTTTATATCGTGTTTTATAGTTTGCTCGGGATTTTTGCGGTTTATGTTTTTGCAAAGTATATCTTTCCCATCGTGCTGCCGTTTGTGATTGCCTTTGCGGCGGCGACTCTCCTGCGCCGTCCTGCTGCGGCCGTATCGCGAAAAACAGGGATTTCGCAGAGAGTGGTATCGGTGGTGTTTGTCATTTTGTTTTTGACCGTGGGGCTCGGACTCCTTTTTGTCGCGGTTATGGAAGCGGTCGAGCAGCTCGGTGCGCTTGCACGCAGCATCGTCGTCGGGGAGAATGCGATTCTCTCCAATCTGACGGCTATGCTCGACAGGCTCGGCACATTTGCCGCCGGACTGCCGTTTTTTTCGGGAGAGAACGCGGAAGCCCTGCGGGAGCGCATCGGAGAGGCGCTCACCGATATGATGAAGAACGCCGTTTTTTCCTTTGCCGCCAAAATTCCGGGATATGCGGGACGGCTGGTGTCCGCTGTTCCGCAGGCATTGATTTTTTCCATTGTGACCGTGTTCTCGGCGGTCTATTTCTGCGCGGATTACGAAAAAATCATATCTTTTATCAAAAGCCATCTGCGCGGCCGTCCCCGTGATGCGCTGCGTGAAATGTATGGGCAGACAGGACGGACGCTTGCCAAATATTTTAAATCCTACGTCATAATTTTCCTTTTCACCTTTGCGGAATTGTTCACAGGCTTTGTCATTCTCAAACAGAAATATGCGTTTTTGCTCGCACTTGTGACGGCTCTTGTGGATATTCTGCCGGTGCTTGGCACCGGCACCGTTCTGATTCCGTGGGCGGTCTATCTGTTTGCCGCAGGAGATATTCGGACGGCCGTGGGGCTTTTGATTTTGTATGCGGTCATCTCGGTTCTGCGTCAGATTTTGGAGCCGAGGATCGTCGGAGCGGGCATCGGCATGCATCCGCTGCTCGCGCTTGCTTCCATGTATGTGGGACTCCGGCTCTTCGGCTTTTTCGGTATGCTGCTTGTACCGCTTGTCGCCGTGATTGTCAAAAATACGATAGCGGCGTTCCGGAAATCCCCGGCAAAGGAGGAAAGCCCATGAAACGCGGCAGAATTCATTTTCATATTCATCCCTTTGCCGCGGCCGGACTGTTTCTGCTTTTTGCCGCCATGCCGCGTGCCTATGCGTTTGCGGCGGTATCCTCCGTATTGCTGCATGAAGCAGGACACATGCTCGCCGCACTCCTGCTCGACAAGCGGGTGACGGAGATTCGGCTGATGCCCGTGGGCATCAGCATCGGACTTTCCGCCGCTGCCTCCTATCGTGAGGAATTTTTCATCGCCGCGGCCGGCCCCTTTATGAGCCTTCTGTATGCGGGAGCGGCCTTTTTTTGGCTGCCGCAGGAGGTCGGGATTTCCGCATGCTCGCTTTCTCTTTCCTTAGCCGTACTCAATTTGCTGCCGCTGAAAACGCTCGACGGCGGACGGATGGCGGGGGCGCTCTTGTCCCGGTTTTTCGGCGAGGAAGCGTCGGACAGAGTGCTGTACGTCACGACCTGTGCATGCCTTGCCGTGCTGTGGATGCTGTCGCTTTACATATTCTTTTACAGCGGCGTCAATTTTACGCTTCTTCTGTTCTGTGCCTATCTTTTTTCGTATCTGATTGTGAAAAAGCTGTGAGGTTTTGCGGCGTTTGATAGATTGGCTTCACAAACGCGGAAGCGTTTGTGCTTCACGAAATAAAGCGTATAGAAAAATGAAAAAGGGCATAGATTTTTGTAAAATTTATGGTATAATAAAGAAAAAACAAAAAGCGCCGGTCTCGGCGCGGGAGGACATATGACAAAGGCAGTCATGGAAATGGAAAACGGCGGCGTGATGACGCTTGAGCTTTATCCGGAAGCGGCGCCGATTACGGTGGAGAATTTTGTAAAGCTTGCAAAGGACGGCTTTTATAACGGACTTATCTTTCACAGGGTCATCGAGGGCTTTATGATACAGGGCGGCGACCCGACCGGCACCGGCATGGGAGGTCCCGGCTATCAAATCAAGGGAGAATTTGCATCGAACGGTGTGAAAAACCCCTTGAAGCATACGCGCGGCGTCATTTCAATGGCGCGCTCGGCGCGACCGGATTCCGCAGGCTCGCAGTTTTTCATTATGCACCGCGATGCGCCGCATCTCGACGGCCAGTATGCCGCATTCGGGAAGCTGACGGACGGCTTCGAGGTGCTGGACGAGATCGCCTCGGTCGATACGGACTATTCGGATAAGCCGGTGAAGGAGCAAAAAATCAAAACGGTCACGATCGTCGATGCCTGATCGACGGGAAAAGCGGTATCTGCGTTTCGTAGAGAAAACGGACGCATGCCGCTTCTTTTTCTCTCGCAAGCGTAGGTGGACAAGGGCGTGTTTTCCATGATACAATAAGGGCAGCCAATCACAAGGGAGGAAAATGAAATGGACGAAAAAAGAATCGGAGAGCGAATCGCAAAGCTTCGCACGGCGGCGAATCTGACGCAGGCAGCCCTCGCGGAAAAGCTCGGTGTGAGCGACAAGACCATATCCAAATGGGAGGTGGGCGGCGGGTATCCCGATATCACATTTTTCCCGCAGCTGGCGGATCTTTTCAGCGTGAGCTGCGATTATCTGCTCCGCGGCACACCGCGCAAGCTTCAAAAGGTGGTCGCCGAACCTCCGTATGGTTCCAATAGAGGAAAAGAAAATATCGATAAACTCAATGATTATTTGAATGCCGGATGGCGTGTGGTGCAGTCCGCGCTTTCGGTTTCGGATGAAAGCGCATGTATCATGCTGGTGATTGAAAAGGAAGTATACGACGAATAAAAAGGGACGGGCAGCCGTCCCTTTTTTATCATACCGCTTGCGGCGGTTATCCTATAATGATTTTGTCGAAGAGAGGAATATCGTAATGCCGGCCGTTTACGGACAGATAGGCGAAATTGAATATGGCATCTGCTATCACAAGAGCAAGCAGCCCCCAGAAAAGTCCGTTTAGAAGTCTCGGCTTTATTTTGCCGATCGCATGAAAGAGGGGATGGAAGAGGAAGCGCATAAAGACGGTGATGGCAATCCCCCAAAAGAGAGAGGGAAGAAGTGAGATAAATTCGGAAAAGCTGTCCGTCAGAAAAGCATAGCTCCAAAGCTTGATTACGAACATAGACTGAAAAAAGGTCGCGGTGACAAGCTCGATTGCTGTGGAAAGAAGGGCAGCGGCGAGAAAATAGGACAGATATCGCAAAACCGGCTTGCTGCGAAGAACCGGATGTCCGAGAAGCCGCATGTCGGCAGGTGTTCCGAACAGCAGATAAACGAGGATGAGAGCGAATCCGTAGATCGGACAGATCGGAAGAAGAAGAAATCCTCTGTCGTTTGGACTTCGCAGAAAAAAAGAGAATATGGTTTCCCAAAGCCAGCCAAGGAAAGAAAGAACGACGCCGGTCAAGAAAAGCATTTGGGTTAGTCTCCACTTTGAATGGAGCTTTTCAGTTGAGCTCATAATATTGTACCTCTGAGATTTTCATGTGGCGGCATCGGTTTTCTTGAATCCCTTGTCGGCTCTTTGGAGGATTCGGACAGAAATGATTACCGGATTGTTTATATTATTATTCATTTGAGCAGAAAATAATGTAAATTCGACAAAAAAATTTTGAATCTATCATGTTTCGACATTATAACATGCAAAAATGAACAAAATATGACTTTGAATTGAATAATTATAAAATAAAGGCTATATATGAAATAAAATGTTGATTTTTATTTCATATATATCATATATAGAGAAAGACCGACGTTTTACGTCGGCCCTTCTGCTGGTTGTCTCCGGAACTTGCTTTTTTATTTTTTATCACTGTTTTTTTCCCAAACGCAGGCGTTTTTCACTTTTTTGACGGCTGCACCGGTCGTCTTTTCGTCATAGACAAACAGAGAAAACTGCCAGTCCTCGGGGTAGGTATCCAAATATTCAAATATGCGGTCACAAACGGCATCGGTGTCGTCGATGTCGGCATCCTTTTCAAATTCCAGCACGAATACGCTGGAAAAGAAGTCGTCCGAAATGATTTTCCGAACCAAGTAGATCCGGCGTATCACATCTTGGCCGGTTTTTTGCATGAACGTCAGGATGTTTGGCAGCATCTCTCCGGGGAGATGCTCCTCGCATAGCCTGTCGGAGCTTTTAAGGGAAGACGCATGCCCGTAAAGATCCTGCTCTTTTTGGGAAAGCTCGACGGCACGCCTGCGGTATTTTTCAAGGTCGTCCGGAAGCCCCATCAGACAGCAGAAGGTTCCGATTTCATCGAGTCCCTCTTCGATATAATTATGATTGATTTCGATGGCGCGGTAAAGATGCTCGATTCCGTCCCGGTCATAACGGTGCAGCATGAGCCTGCCTTTGAAGAAATGCGCCTGCGCGGTGGCGTATACGTTGGCGCTTTCCGCGATGATTCTGTCGCATACCGCCTCTGTTTCATCATATCGGCCGAGCCCTTCGAGCGCCTCCAAGAGCGCCTTTGATTCCTCTGCGACAATGGGTTTCCCGGCGGCCTCCCATGCTTCGACGGTATGAAGCGGCTTCAGGTAGTTTTCCTCTCTGTCGTGCTCATAGCTTTCGCTTCTCGATTCCGCGACCACACGGTTCAGCCATTCGACGGCAGACCGGCATTCCGCCCGAAAAGCGCCGCTTTCCTCGGGTATTTTCACGGTATATTCCGATACGCCGAGCGCCGCCAGCCGATTGCGCAGGATGGGATGAGAGGCGCTTCGCGGCTCGATTTGCACTTCGATTAAATGATCCCAAAACGCTTGGCGTTCCGGCACCGCCCGGCGGAAAGCGCCGGCGAGAAAAGAGGCATGGTCCGGACGGACGGTTTCCGGCTTGTAATAGGATTCGCCGACATGGGAAGAAAATTCGTAATCAAAGAAATCGTGATATGCGGTTTTGGCAAGCGCGCCGGCGGCAATCTGCGGATCTCCGTACTTTGCGATGGCCTTATCCGCTTCCGCTTCTTTTACGATGGAGGCGGTCGCCCGATAGATCATATATTCTTTGGCAAAGAGAAGAAACGGAAAAGAAAACAGCAGATGATAAAAAATGAGAAATCCTGCGGTGTTCGTCTGCTGAACCGAGAAGAACAGCCGGCTTTCGCGCTCATCTCCGTTTCCGGCGTCGGCAACGTGTGCGAACTCATGAAGCAGAATCTGATAAAGCTCCTCTTCCGTCAGGATATCCAAGAGAAAGACGCCGAGCTGCAGGGAATAGGTATTTCCGATTACGGCGATTCCCGCGTTGCAGTCCGGGGTCAGATCGATGCGCACGGTGCCTTTTCGGTTCAGCTGCGCCGCCGCCCGATAGGCCGTTTGATGGAGCACCGGATATTCGTCGGGGTTCGTATAGGCGGAAAAATCAAAGCGCTTTGTGTCCGATTGCCCTCGGGAAAGGGTGCCGTATATAAAATAGAAAGAGAACAGCAGAAAAACAAACGGCATATCAAAGCCGCACGCAAAGGCGAGATAAAGCGCCATGAGAAAGATAAAACAGGAATAGGCTGCGATTCCGCGGCGCAGGGACGCGATTTTCCGTGCGACGCGGTCAAAATCCTTTATCGCGGCTTCTTTGCGGGAAAGAAGAAAATTCTGCCATTCCTCCACGCTTTTCCGATCTTTTTGAATCCGCCGTCCACCGATGAAATTCAAAAGAAACAGGAGCAAAAACAAAGCGAAAACGGCATATGCGGCGACGCTTATTCCGATTACCGCCTGCTCGGATAGGTGAAGCTTCGCTTCGACGCCGAGGATAAACATGATGAGCGTAATTGCAAAAGAAAGAAAGATGCGAAGCGCGACGGAGACGAATGCTTTGAAGTTCATGGCGTATTTCCTTTCCGTATGTTTCCCGGCGTTTTAAGTGATAATCAGAGAACGCCCAAATGTTCGAGAAGAATTTTGATTCCCATGAGAATCAGCACGACGCCGCCGAAAAGCTCCGCTTTGGATTTGTATTTCGCGCCGAACACATTGCCGACCTTGAGGCCTATCGCGGAGAGAATGAACGTGATGGAGCCGATGACGGCGATGGCGATCCAGATGTTCACCTCCTGAATGGCAAAGGTGACGCCGACCGCGAGTGCGTCGATGCTGGTTGAGACCGCGAGCGGCAGCATGGCGCGCACGCCAAAGGAGGCATTCATCTTTTCCCCCTTGTCTCTGGATTCCCAAATCATGCTGATTCCGATCAGAATAAGCAGGGCAAAGGCGACCCAGTGGTCGATTTTTTCGATGTATTCCTTAAAGCCCGCGCCGAGAAAATACCCGATCATGGGCATCAGTGCCTGAAATCCGCCGAAATATGCTCCCACGGTAAGCGCGCGGCCGAGCGTGGCCTTTTCGACCGACAGCCCCTTGCATATCGATACCGCGAAAGCGTCCATGGAAAGTCCGACGGCGATGACGATGAGTTCCCACATATGTTTTGATTCTCCTCTTGATTGAGATTGACAGATAAAAAAAGACCTATCTGCCGCGTGAACAGATAAGTCTCGTCATTTCATGCGGGGCCAGAACAGCGCGTGTTCAGTGTGTTGGCCGCGCAGCGCCGAGGCGCCGACTACTCCCTTATGCTTTCGCACATTGTATCACCTTTCGCGCGTTTTGTCAACTGAGAATTGCGCGGTTTTCGGGCGATTTTATGTTGACAGAAAAATGGGGGATATGTTATACTTCAATATACGAAATATATTAGGGAAATATGTCGAATCCCTCTTATGACGGAGCGTGACGCCTATGACTTATCGTGAGCTTCTTCTTTCTCTGCGCCGCCGTGTGCTGCCCATTCTGCTGGCCTCGGTTCTGTGCGGTGCCGTGGCCTTTTCCGTGACGGCGTTTCTTCTGCCCAAGCGGTATGCCGCCTCCACGGTTTTCTGTGTCAGAAACCGCGCCGGATATGAGGAGGGCATCACCAGTGCCGACCTTGCGGCGTGCGAATCGCTGACCGCTCCGTGCATCGCGCTGATGACGGGCTCGGAGATCATGGGCCTTGCGTCGGAATCCCTTGGCGGGATGACGGAGAGCGCCCTTAAAAGCAGGCTTTCGTTTGAAAATATGGGTGCCGGCGTGTTCCGGATGTCGGTTACGGACGGCGATGCCGAGCGGGCAAGGGCTGCCGCCTTGGCGATTGCCGAGGCTTCGGTGTCGCGGATTCCCGCGGTCATCGATGCGGGCACGCTCAGCGTCATCGACGGGGTATCGGTAACGCCGCTTGCGCGTCCTGCCGGGCGGAATGCCGTCATCGGCTTTGCCGCAGGGCTTGCCGTATCGGTGTGTTTCGTTATTTTTTTGGAGGCGCGCGGAAAAAAAGCGCGCGCTGCTCGTTCTGTATGAAGGAAAGGACGGTAACTGAATTTGTTTGAAATCGATCGAATACCGGCGCAGATATACGCCGTGCTTGCCGATAAAGGTGTCAGGACGGAGGATATCCTGCTTGCCGCTTACTGCGACAGGGACAGGAATCATACGCCGTGCGACACCTATCTTTTTGCAACGGCGGAGGAGCTGCTGGTGCTTTCCGGTCTGTTCTCCCGTGAGACGGACACGCGCCGCCGCTGCTCTGCTAAAATTTGGAATGAGACGGAATATACGGTCTATTCCCTGAAAAGCCTAACGGGCTTCAAAATCGAGGAGCTGATTTCCAGCGCGAGATTTACGGCCGAGGATGATAACGGAGAACCGGTTTTTCTTGCGGCTATGACGAATTTCTGCCGCACCTCCATGATCGTCTTTAAAAAATATATCGATAAAATCAAGCGTGACGGCGCCTTTGAGGTGGATCCCGACGATGATCCGAAATCGAACCGATGTCCAAAGTGCGGGAGCCGCTATCCGGAGAAAAACAGAAAAATCTGCCCGAAATGTATGGATAAGGGCAAGCTTTTCCGCAGGATTGCGGGCTTTTTCCTGAAATACAAGCTCTATCTCGTCCTGTCGCTTGTCTCTCTCGTGTGCATGACGGCGCTCAGCATTCTCGCCTCCTATTTTTCCGCCGGCTTTTTCTACCGTGAGGTGTTGGAGGAGGACGGAAGCTTTTACGGCATGATTGCTTTCGTGCTTGTGTTGGTCGTCGGTGCAAAGCTGCTGACGACGGGCTCCACGATCGTCAACAACTACATGACCTCCATCATCGCGGCAAAGGTGAATTTTGACTTAAAGAAAACGATTTTCGGCGCGATAGAGCGTCTTTCCCTCGGCTTTTTCACGAGCCGTCAGACGGGCGGACTCATGACGCAGATTAACAACGATTCCAACACGATTTACGACTTTTTCTGCAATATCCTTCCGTATTTTATTATCAACGTGGTCAAGGTAGCGGTGCTTGTCGTGCTGCTGCTCCTTATCGACCCGCTGCTTTCACTCTTGTCTTTGATGGTGATTCCCGTTTCTTTTATCGTAATGCGAATCGGCTATGCCAAGAACCGCAAGCTGCATGCCAAACGGTATTCGAGCCAGCGGTCGATGACCTCTTTTCTTTCCGACGAGCTTTCCGGAATGAGGGTCGTCAAAGCTTTTTCCAAGGAAAAGGAGGAGATTGAACGGTTCGACGCGCGCTCGGCCCGTCTTGCGGAAGCGGATATCCGCCGCGGCGTGTTCAATACGTTTTTCTCTCCCTTATCCGGATTCATTCTCTATACGCTCGGCAATCTCGTCGCGCTCGGCGTCGGCGGCTGGTTTGTGATACAGGGCAGACTGGATTATGCCGACCTCATGATGTTCACGACTTATATGAACATGATTTACGCGCCGCTGTTTTTTTTCAGCGAAATGTCGGAAATGACGGCGGACTGCTCCAACTCCCTGCAAAGACTTTTTGAAATCATGGATTCCCAGCCGGAGGTCTGCGAGGCGGAAAATCCCGTGCGCTGCGACATGTTTCAGGGTGACGTGCGTTTTGATAACGTGTCGTTCTCCTATATCAAGAACCACAAGGTCATCGACAATGTGAGCTTTTCGGTCGAGGCAGGCAGGACGCTCGGCATCGTCGGCCATACGGGCGCCGGAAAGAGCACGCTTGCCAATCTTCTGATTCGGCTTTATGATCCGGAAAGCGGCACGGTCACCATCGACGGCACCGATATCAAGAAGCTCGCGTTTGCCGATCTTTACCGCAATATCGCGATCGTTTCGCAGGAGACCTATCTGTTTATGGGCACGATTCTCGAAAATATCCGCTATGCGCGTTCCGACGCGAGCTATGACGAGGTCATCGCGGCGGCGAGGGCTGCCGGCGCGCACGATTTCATCGTGAAGCTGCCGGACGCTTATGATACGAAAATCGGCTTCGGCTATAAGGATTTGTCCGGCGGCGAGCGTCAGCGCCTTTCCATTGCGAGGGCGATTCTGCGCAATCCGAAGATTCTGATTCTCGACGAGGCGACGGCGGCGATGGATACCGAGACCGAGCGGAAAATCCAATCGGCGCTCACCGAGCTTGTGAAGGGCAAAACCACCATCATGATTGCGCACCGGCTCTCGACACTGCGCGACGCCGACAGTCTCATCGTCATTGAGAACGGCAAGGTGGCGGAGTCCGGCACGCACGACGAGCTGATGGCAAGGGACGGCGTCTATCACAAGCTTTACAGTCTCCAAATCGAGGCGCTGAAAAACGCGGGCATCGCGTGAGCTGCGGACAGGCGGTATATGCCGATTTGGAAATTAAAATTTATAAAAGAGGTTGCGGAAAGCGGGCTGTCTTTGGCGGGTTGTTCTCGCGGCTCCTTTCAATAAAAATATTCAGCATAAAGAGGAAATATATATGGATCAAAACAGAATGGGCGGCAGACGCCGTCCGCCCGAGGGCGGCGCGCCCGGCAGAAAACCGACGGCGGAAAATCCGAACACGCCGGAAATCACGAGAGAAAACGCTTCTTTTCTCATGCGCGGCGGCTTTCTGTATATGAAGCATCCAAAGGATGCGGAGCCGGTGCGGGTGATGCTGCATCGGGATTTCCCGTTTGAATTTCTTTGGGAATACATATCGGTGCTCGATGTCGACGGCTATGAGCTGGCGTCGATTCGGAAACTCGACGATTTTTCCGGCGAGGAGCGGGAGCTGCTTGTCCGCGAGCTGGAAAGAAAATATTATTCTCCGGTAATCCGGAAAATCTATTCGGTCAAGGAGCGCTTCGGCTTTTCCTACTGGGACGCGGAAACCTCCGCGGGACGGCTGACCTTCACGCTTCAGGATACGTTCAAAAGCATGATCCGCGCGGGCGGCGGCAGGCTGTTTTTGTTCGACGTGGACGGGAATCGCTTCGTGATTGAAAATACGGAGGCGCTCGACCGCAGAAGCTATAAGAAAATCGAGCTTTATCTGTAAGCGGGGTGATGATATTGGCAAATGAAAATAAACGGCTCATCTCCCGCGCAAAAGAGCTTTGCCCCGGTCTTTCCGACGGGCAGGTGGTTTCGGTCTGGGAGTATGGTCTCGACCGCACCGTGCCGGATGGGACGACGGACGGCTTCGTTCTCGTGACCGAGCAGGCGCTTTTGGTTTATGAGAACGGAGAGACTATTTTGGAGGCTTCTCTCTCGTCGGTCGAGGAGTTCAAATTCACCGCCGGCGTCGGCTGCGTTTTCGCGGAATATACCGACAAATCGGGAAACACCGAGCTGATTTCTCGCGCGGACTGCTCCCGCAAGAGCCGCATCGCGGCGGCCGTCAAGGCGGCGAACCACTATCTGCGTTACGGGAGACACGCCTTTGAAAAATATTCTCCGGCGGCGAGGGTATGTCCCAAGTGCGGGCGTGCCTATCGCGACGGCTCGGAAACCTGCCTCACCTGTATCGACAAAAAACGGATTGTCTCCCGCCTGTGGGAGATCATGAAGCCCTATAAATGGCATATTGCCGCTTCTATTCTCCTGTTTGCGGTGATTTCGGGAATCAATCTTATCACACCGTATCTCAACCGCGTTTTGGTGGACGACTATATCCGCAGCGAGGAGCCGGTGCTGCTTTCCGCCTTTGTCGCGGCGGTGTTGGCGATTTTCGTCGCACAGCTTGTGCAGCGGGGACTCACCTCCGTGCGCAACTGGTTTCTCGTCATCGCGGGAAACAAGGTGGTGCTGCGTCTGCGCGGAATCGTGTTTGAGAAAATCCAAAAGCTTTCCATTTCCCGCATTTCCAAACGTACCGCGGGAGAGCTTTTGAACCGGGTGTCGAACGACACCGCGCGCATCCGTATGTTCATCGTCAATCAGCTGTCGAGTATGATCGAGCAGATTATGCTGTTTTTGGCGGTCGGCATCGCGCTTTTCATCTACGACTGGAAGCTTGCGCTTCTGATTATCCTGCCGACGCCGCTGATTGCGGTGGCATTCGCGCTGTTCCGCGGCGCGATGGGCAAGCTGTTCCGGCGCAACTGGGAACGTCAGTCGCAGTCGAACACGGTGCTGCACGATATTTTTTCCGGCATCCGCGTCGTGAAGTCCTACGGCATGGAGCACCGCGAGGCACAGCGCTTTGAGGAATACGCCGCGGCGGAGAAGGAAACGCAGCTCAAAATCGAAAAAAAGTGGGCATATATCAATCCGATCCTGCAATTTCTGATGGGACTCGGAGAATTTATCCTTTTGTACTATGCGGGCAGTGCCGTTTTGGGCGGAACGATGACATACGGCGAAATGTCGCAGTTTTCGAGCTATGCCGGCATGCTGTATGCGCCGCTGCAATTCCTCGCGACGCTGCCGCGTCAGATTATGCAGGCGGCGACCTCCATCACCAAGGTGTTCGAGATCATCGATGAGCCGGTGGAAATCGAGGACAGCGCGAATGCCGTCGATGTCGATATCAAGGGAAACATCGACATCGAAGACGTTTCCTTCGGATACGACGAAACGGCGGAGGTGCTGCGCGATATCACGCTTCATGTGAAGCCGGGCGATTTTATCGGTCTTGTGGGCAAATCCGGGACGGGCAAATCGACGCTCATCAATCTGGTCATGCGAATGTATGACGTCGACGAAGGCTCCATCAAGATTGACGGCGTGGATATCAGGGATATATCCCAGCGGTCGCTGCGCTCGCAGATCGGTGTCGTTTTGCAGGAAACATTCCTTTTCAACGGGACGATTTTCCAGAATATCGCCTATGCGAAGGCGGACGCAACACGGGAGGAGGTCATCGCCGCGGCGAAGGCGGCGGGCGCTCACAGCTTTATCGTCAAGCTGACCGACGGCTACAACACATGGGTGGGAGAACGCGGCTGCACGCTCTCCGGCGGAGAGAAGCAGCGCATCGCCATTGCCCGAGCGCTCCTGCACAATCCCAAGATTCTGATTCTCGACGAGGCGACGGCGTCGCTCGATACCGAGACGGAGAAGCAGATTCAGGATTCTCTTGCCGCGCTTTCGCATGAACGCACCACCATCGCCATCGCACATAGGCTTTCCACGCTTCGCAATGCGACGCGCCTTGTGGTGCTCGACCGCGGAAGAATCGTCGAGACCGGCACGCATGACGAGCTGATCGAGAAACAGGGGATTTACTACAATCTCGTCATGGCGCAGAGAGAAATGTCCAAGATGGCATAAAGGAATACGGTTTTATGAAAGAAAAGCCCGGCTGCTATTTGCAGCCGGGCTTTTGAATTGAAAAGGCATTTTATTGAGGTGCGGAATGATATTCTGCGCCGGTTTTCAGAGCTTGGCGCGCCAGCGTGCCAAGACGGCGGCACATTCGGGATCATCGCGGAGCGCCGCGTGCTTAGGATAATCCGTTTCCGTGTAAAACTTCACTCTTTCTTTCAGAAATTCGCGTACATGGCCGTCTGAATCAGTGCATAAGCGCCGCCGAACCGCCTCATCCGACGCGGCAAGCGCATCGCAGCAGGCCGCAGCTGCAATCAAGGCCGGCGGCGATATCGAAAAGCTGTGCACCGAAAATCGTCATTTTCCATACATGATCGCTGAGAACGCCTCTTTCCGCAAAACAAAGCTCCGTGTAGCCGTATTTTTCGCGGATTTCCGACAGAGCTTCGCCGAGCCGAAGCCCCGCCTGCGCCTTTTCGGCTATGGAAAAGCCTTTGCAGTACCAAATTTCTTTGAGCTTTTTGTTGGCGGCAAAGTCCGCAAGATCGATCATATTGCAGATGAGCTGTTCTCGGAACGCGGGCGTTTCCTTGGCAAAGAGCTGCTCGCTTTTTTGTGCCGCCGTATTGTACCAGTCGGGAAAATTGTCGCGATAAATCGCCAGCGCTTCCTCCGTTTTTCCGTCGGCATGCAGAAACTTTGCTTTCATGTTCAGGGCTTCAAGCCGCAGGCGGAAATCGGGACAACCGTCGAGAATACGGTCGCACAGGGCAGATAACTCATCCTTATGAGCGAGCAGGACCGCGGGATCGTTGTCGGCAAAGCCGCCTCCCACATCCCATACATACTGCATCAGAATGCGATAATTGCCGGGGTAGTCCTTTTTCGCTTTCCGCATCAGGTCTATCATTTCTTCCGGCTTGTTCGCACGGAAAAGCACGTTGTGCTGCCGGAAAATTTCTTCGATTTCCGCTTCGGTGCGGGCGCTGTTGTAGCCGAGCAACTCGTCGACGCTTGCACCGAAAAAGTCGGCAAGCGGAAAAATCAGCGTGATGTCGGGATAGGTGTCGCCCACCTCCCATTTGGAGACGGCGGCACAGGAAACGCCGAGAATTTCCGCAAGTGCCTCTTGTGTGATGTTGTTTTCGGGGCGAAAACGTTTGATGTTTTCTCCGATTTGAATTTTCATGATTCTTTCATTCCTTTTCCCTAAAATCATAAACAGGCCTGTTCTGTTTTTATCATACCCGATTTTGCGGTATTTGTACAACTGCCGTTAAGAAAAGAAAATTCAGCTTTCGGTTAAAAAAATATCTTATAAGGAAAAACCGCATATGCCTTTTGTCTTGTCGTTTATGGCCTTTCCGCATACAATAAAGTGAGCGAATCATCGCCGGCGGATGTACATACCTTATGGTGTCCGCTGTGAAAAAGAGAAAGGAAGGAAATCATACCTTGAAAAAAATCGAAAAATTTGCCGTCATCGGCGGCGATATGCGGCAGCTTGTGGCGGCGCGGGAGCTTTCGGCGCATGGAATTCACACCGTGATCTACGGCTTCGATATATATGATGGGAACTATGGCAGCATTACGAAATGCGCCTCGCTTGCGGAGGCTCTCCGGGGTGCGGACTGCGTGCTTCTTCCGCTCCCGTACAGCTATGACGGGGTCAGGCTCAACTGCCCGCTGACGGGAGAGGAGCTGCGGGTCATGGACATCCTGTCACAGGCGGACGAGAACGCCGTCATCTTCACCGGAAAGGCTCCGACCGTCACGGACGGACGCATTGTGGATTATTACGCGAGAGAGGAATTTTCCGTGCTCAATGCCATTCCGACGGCGGAGGGGGCCCTTTCGATCGCCATGACGGAGCTTCCGATCACCGTGCATGGGATGCGTGTGGGCGTTTCCGGCTTTGGCCGAATCGGCAAGACCGTGTCCGCGCTGTTCCGTGCGGCGGGAGCCGACGTGACGGTGTTCGCACGCAGCTTTGAGGCGCTTGCATGGGCGCAGACCTACGGATGCCGTCCGGAGCGGTTCGACAGACTGCGCGAGACGGCGCACACCTTCGACTGCATCATCAATACGGTGCCGGCGCTTGTCATCGACGCCGCGATTCTCGGAAAAATGCGGCAGGACACGCTGATTATCGATCTTGCCTCCAAACCGGGCGGCGTCGATTTCGCCGCGGCGGAGCGGCTCAACATCCGCGCTTTGCCGGCGCTTTCCCTGCCGGGAAAATCGTCTCCGGATACAGCCGGAAAAATCATATCCGAGACAATCCTGAATATACTGTGTGAAAAAGGAGTTATTTGAAAATGATAGGATATTGCTTCTGCGGATCTTTCTGCACCATTTCCAAATCCGTAAAAATCCTGCGCTCGCTTGCGGCGGAGGGAAATCAGATTCTGCCGATTATGAGCGACAGCGTCTATACGACCGATACCCGCTTCGGCCGCGCCGCGGATACGATCAAAACCGTCGAGGAGATATGCGGCTCTCCGATTATCCATACCATCGTCGATGCGGAGCCGATCGGACCGAAAATCGCGCTCGATATGCTGGTCATCTCGCCGTGTACCGGCAATACGCTCGCCAAGCTCGCCGCCGGCATTACGGATACGCCGGTCACGATGGCGGCCAAGGCGCAGCTTCGCCGCGACCGTCCTGTCGTCATCGCGCTTGCCACGAATGACGGACTTTCGGCAAATCTCAAAAACATAGGACTGATGATGTCCCGCAAAAACGTGTTTTTTGTGCCGATGGCGCAGGATGATCCCGAAAACAAGCCGTATTCACTCGTATGCGATTTCGACATGCTGAAAAGCACGATGGTTTCGGCGTTTGCCGGCAGACAGATCATGCCGGTTTTCTGACGGACAGAACGGAAAATCCGCCGTTTTCAAACGGCGGATTTTTGTATGAAGAGCGGTATTGATATCTGAAAAAGAATGTGGGGACGCAACAGAGTGACCTGAGAAAAAACATCCCGCCGCATCGCGGACATGCCGGAAAACGACAAAATGCTCATATTTTCTTCCGACTCCGCATATGGATGGAAAACAGCTTGATAAGGGAGGAAACCGATATGAAGGGAATGGGAGATATCAAAAGGCGGATGCGGTCCGAGATTGCGTGTATGAATAAAACGCTGGTGATTATCCTCGCAGCAGCCTGTGTTCTGCTCGGTATTTTATTTGCGATAAGCGGCGTCGATAAATATGTATACTGGTATTGTTTTCAGCCGAAGTGCGCGATGGCGCCGTTTTTTATGGTGCTGTTTTGGATTATCGCTTATGCTGTGTTCGGCGCGTCCGTCGCCATCGCGCTTGCCGCGCCGTGCTACCGGTCTCAGACGGCGAAAAAGCGTGCGGCAATCCTTGCCGCCTGCACGCTTGTGCTGTGTTATGTATGGATACCGGTCGTATACAAGGCCGCGAGCTTCTTTCTCGCCACGCTTTTGGTGGCGGTGATCGTCATCTGTCTTGCGGTGCTGTTTTCCATGTTCACGCGGATTTCCAAGCTCGCGTCGTGGGGCATCCTTCTTTTTGCAGCGTGGATGCTGTATATCCTTTATTATTCTTTCACCTTGTTTTTGCTAAATTGAGGACGGGTGGGGAAACTGTCGAAATACGAGGGATCCGCACGTTAAAATGCGGAGGAAAAATTCGGTTTTCATATTGACAACGGGGAAGAATATTGGTATGATATAAATATTGAAAGTGTAAAAGAATCTATGAATGATAAAAGGAGATTGTGAATATGAAAACCGTAAAAATCCGTCTTTCTTCAATAGAAGCCGTGCGCAATTTCGTTGAAATCGTGCGCAAATTCGAGGGGGATATCGACCTTTCCAGCGGCAGATATATCGTCGATGCCAAGTCGATTATGGGTATTTTCAGCCTGGATTTGATGAATCCCATCACGCTGACCGCGCACAACGACGACTGCGACAAGCTCATCGATAGCCTCAAGGACTATATTGTCGATTAAAATTTATGGCAAATATGTGCTCCCGCGTACAGGCGGGGGCATATTTTTTTCTCCCGCGGCATATGAATGAACCGGATAGGACGGATTCCGTCCGGAAGTTTGACTGCCGTTTCTGCGGCGTGGGAGGTTATCGTGAAGAAATCAAGACTTTTGTGTGCCGTGCTGGCGGCTTTGTTCGTATTTTTGTCCGCCGCGGCGGGGGTTTCGGCGGCGCCGGAATATACGGCGGAGGCGGACGCCGTCTCCTGCATCTTAATGGATGCGAAAACCGGCAGGGTTCTCTTTGAAAAGAACGCGGACGAGGCGCTTCCGCCTGCATCCGTCACCAAGGTGATGACGATGCTGCTCGTTTTTGAAGCGCTCGACGCCGGGACCATCAAGCTTTCCGACATGGTACAGGCGAGCGAGCATGCGGCGAGTATGGGCGGCTCTCAGATTTATCTCAAAGTCGGCGAGGAAATGAGCGTCGACGACCTGCTCAAAAGCCTGATTGTGGCCTCCGCGAACGATGCCGCGGTCGCGCTTGCGGAATACATAGCCGGCAGCGAGGAATCCTTTGTTGCCAAGATGAATGCGCGCGCCGAGGAGCTGGGCATGAAGAACACGCATTTTGAGAACACGAACGGACTTGACGACACGGCGACCAATCATGTTACGAGCGCGCGGGATATCGCGATTATGACGCGCGAGGTCGTCAAGCATGAGGCGGTTTTCAATTACAGCACGATTTGGATGGATACCATCCGCGACGGCGCGTTCGGCCTTACGAATACCAACAGGCTCATCCGTTTCTATAAAGGCGCGACGGGACTTAAAACCGGTTCGACGGCAAAGGCGAAATTCTGTATTTCCGCGACCGCCGAGCGCGACGGACTTTCCCTCATCGCCGTCATCATGGGCTCGCCGACAAGAGACGTGCGCAACGCGCTCGCCGCTTCTCTCTTTGATTTCGGCTTTGCAAATTATGCAAGCTATACGGATGAGAGCGCGGAATGTGAGACGGTCCGCGTCACGGGCGGTGTGCAGAATACGCTGAAAACCGTACATGAGACCTTTTCACAGACCGTGGAAAAGGGCACGGAGAGCAAGATTGAAAAACGGATCGATATGCCGGAAAAGCTGGCGGCTCCGATTGTCAAGGGCGAGAAAATCGGAACGGTGACGTATCTGCTCGACGGAAAGGAGCTGGGAACCGCAGACATTCTTGCGGATGAAACCGTCGAAAAAATCGGCTTTTTCACGCTGTTCCCGCGTCTTTTCGGCTGGTTCCTCTGCTCCCCCTCGAAATGATTCTTGCATTTTCCCCATATGGATGCTATAATGGGATGGAATGATTTCCATCCCATTTTTGCCGTCTGCCGGAGGAAAAGATTTTCTTATGGAAGTGATACGGATTACCGACCGAAAAAAAGAATATCTGCCGCTTTTGCTGCTTGCCGACGAAGAAGAGCACATGGTGGACCGCTATCTTGACAGAGGGGATATGTTCGTTTTTACCGACAAAGGCGAGGTGGTCGGGGAATGCGTCGTCGTTGCGGACGGGAACGGGTGTGAGCTCAAAAATCTCGCGGTGGCGCCCGCTTTCCGGCGTATGGGATACGGCGCAAAAATCGTGGAATTTGTCTGTGCGCGCTATGCCGGCCGGTACGGAGAGCTTGTTGTCGGCACGGGGGAGGCACCCGCGACAATGGGTTTTTACCGAAAGTGCGGCTTTACGGAATACGCGAGAATCCCGGATTTTTTTACCACGAATTACGGTCATGAAATCGTAGAGGACGGCGTTCTGCTGCGGGATATGATCCTGCTGAAAAGAAGGCTGAAAGAAAAACCGGAATGACGGAATATCGCCGATCCGTGCCGGCAGACGATAAAAAACGTCGGCGGAAGCGGAAACGGCGACTGAACCTATAAACGGAAAAACAAAATGAAAAAGATGCTGTAAGGGGAATTTTCATGGTGGAATCTGCATGTCCGAGAGCGGCGGTCTGTACGCTCGGATGCCGGGTAAATCAATATGAATCCGAGGCGATTGAGGCGGAGCTTGAAGCGCTCGGATTTGCCGTCGCAGACTTTTCCGAGGTCTGCGACGTCTATATCATCAATACCTGTGCCGTGACCGGCGAATCGGAGCGGAAATCCCGCCAAATGATTCGCCGTGCCGCGGCGAAAAATCCGGCGGCTTTTGTGCTCGTCACAGGTTGCTTTTCCCAGTTGAAGGCGGAGGAGGCGGCGCGTATTCCCGGAGTGGATTATGTCTGCGGAACCCGGAATAAGCGTTCCGCCGCCGAAACGGCGGCCTATCTCGTGCGGGAGGGCGTCAAAAAAGGCGCGTCCTGCGAGGTGCCCGATCTTGACGGGGCGCCGCTCGAGAAGCTGACGAGCCCGCGCGCAAGACGCGACCGTTCGTATGTGAAGATTGAGGATGGGTGCGACAACAACTGCACCTACTGCATCATCAAAAAAGCGCGAGGCGGCGTGGTTTCCCGTCCGCCGGAGGAGGTAATCGCCGAAGTGAGGCAGCTCGCCGCCGCCGGCTGTCATGAGGTGATTCTCACGGGAATCGAAGCCGCTTCCTACGGAAAGGACATCGGCGGATATCCGCTTTGGCGGCTGATGCGGGAGACCGCAGCGGTCGAGGGCATCGAGCGTGTGCGCACAGGGTCGCTCGAACCGTCCGTGCTGACCAAACGCTTCTGTGATGAGATTGCCGCGGAGCCGCGGATCATGCCGAGCTTTCATCTTTCTCTGCAAAGCGGCAGCAACGCCGTGCTTGCGGCGATGAAGCGCCGATATAACAGAGAACAGGTGTTGAAAAATACGGCATATCTGCGGAAAGCAATCCCGAATGTCACCTTTACGTGCGACATCATCGTCGGCTTTCCCGGCGAGACGGATGCGGATTTTCTTGCCACCGTGGATATGGCGGAGCAAATCGGATTTCTGCACATGCATATTTTTCCGTTTTCCGCAAGGGAGGGAACCCCCGCGGCAGCGATGGCGGGACAGGTACCGGAAGCCGTCAAGCGTGAAAGGCTGCACCGGCTGGAAACGGTGGGCAAACGCCTGTCCGGCGCGGTTTGCCGTGCCGCCGTGGGCGGCAGACGCGAGGTGTTGTTCGAGACGCGGATGGGCGACTTTATGCTCGGCCATTCCGAGGACATGCTTGAAGTGAAAATGAAAACGGCGGAAGAGCTTGCGGGCGATATCCGCTGTGTGAGGCTTGCGGATTTTGACGGGAGCTATCTTACGGCGGAGCCGCTTATGTAAAAAAGGAGAGGCGCGATATGGAGAAAATCACAGTCGGCGCGAACGACGCGGGACAAAGGCTGGATAAATTTCTTTCAAAAACCTTTCGGAATCTGCCGAAATCCATGATGTATAAGTTCATTCGGACAAAGAAAATCAAGGTGAACCGCAAGCGCGCCGATGTGGGACAGATGCTTGCGGACGGCGACACGGTCGAGCTTTTTGTCCCGCCTGAATTTTTGGAGCGGGCGCCGTCGGAGGCGCTTTTCAAAAACATCCGTCCTGCCTTTGAGGTCGTCTATGAGGATGAGAATCTGCTCATCTGCAACAAGCCGGTCGGCATGCTTTCCCACAGCGACAGCGCGGGCGAGCGCAACACGCTTATCGAGCATGTCAAGGCGTATCTTTGGAGAAAAGGAGAATATAATCCGGAAAAGGAGAACTCCTTTGCGCCGGCGCTCTGCAACCGAATCGACCGCAATACTTCGGGACTTGTGCTTGCGGCGAAAAACGCCGAAGCGCTGCGGATTCTCAATGAAAAAATCAAAAAGCGCACGATTGCGAAATATTATCTTTGCAGGGTGCACGGTATCCCGGAGCCACGGGAAGCGACGCTTGAAGGGTACCTCATAAAGGATGCGGATGCGAACCGCGTCACGGTTTATAAGAGCATTCCGCACGGCGCCCGCGGCGACTTCAAGAAAATTATTACAAAATACCGTGTCCTTGATGCCGAAAGGGACGAAGCGGTGCTGGAAGTGGAGCTTGTGACGGGACGCACGCATCAAATCCGTGCGCATATGGCGAGCATCGGGCATCCGCTCGTCGGCGACGGCAAGTATGCGGAAAACGGAGCGGACAGGGCGGCGGGCCGGTACCGTCAGGCGCTGTGCGCCTATAAGCTCCGCTTTGAAAAGGACGAGCCGTCGGCGCTTTCCTATCTTGATGGGAAGACCTTTTCTTTGGAACTGAAAAATATATCTTTTTTATAAAGGGGGAACATGTTCTTTTCTTTACGGAAAGAAAAGAACGAAAAGAAGCCGCAAGCGTACCGCTTGACCGTTAGTGCGGCTGGCAGCGGTTCGGTGGCGGCTATAAAAGACGGCGTTCACGCTCGCTTTGCTCGCGTGATCCGTCAACCGCCGCCTCTTTAGCAAATATCGTATCGGAAGGCGCTCACACGGCGCGCGCCTTGCGCCTGCGAGCGCGAGCTTTCCAGTGGCATAAACTTCCCGCACGGCGAATGACGGAGAGCGCACGTAGGTGCGCGGTTCCGTCTGTTGGGAGCCGTGGGTATGCGCTTGCCAGTAGCACGATGAGAGTCCGAGACAGCGTCTCGGTGAGTCTTTTGGTGCTTTTCTCCTCAGTGAGAAAAGCACATTTCTTCTCCTTTGGAAAGGAGAGAACGCATGCTTTTCTTTACAGAAAGAAAAGCATCAAAAGAACTGCAAGCCTCCGGCTTGACCGTTTGTGCGGCCGACAGCGGTTCGGTGGCGGCTATGAAAGACGGCATCCACGCTCGCGGTGCTCGCGTGATCCGTCAATCGCCGCCGCTTTTGCCAATATCATGCCGGAAGGCGCTCACGCGGCGCGCGCCTTGCGCCTGCGAGCGCGAGCTTTCCACTCGTAGTTGCGTCCCGCACGGCGAGTGGTGGCCTGTGCGAGCTCCGCGAGCACTGCAACACCTTTCGAGCCGTAGGTATGCGTTTCCCAGTAGAAGCATGAGAGTCCGAGACGGAGTCTCGGTGAGTCTTTTGGTGCTTTTCTCCTCAGTGAGAAAAGCACATTTCTTCTCCTTTGAAAAGGAGAGAAACGTGTCCTTTTCTTGTACGGACAAGAAAAGAACGAAAAGAAGCCGCAAGCGTACCGCTTGACCGTTAGTGCGGCTGGTAGCGGTTCGGTGGCGGCTATAAAAGACGGCGTCCACGCTCGCGAAGCTTCGCGTGATCCGTCAATCGCCGCCAGTTTCGCGGGTATCATGCCGGAGGGCGCTCATACGGCGCGCGCCTTGCGCCTGCGAGCGCGAGCTTTCCAGCCGCAGTTACTCTCCGCACGGGGAGTGGTGGCCTGTGCGAGCCTCGCGAGCACTGCAACACCTTCGAACCGTGGGTATGCGCTTGCCAGTAGCACAATGGGAGTTTGAGGCGATAGCCTCAATGAGTCTTTTGGTGCTTTTCTCCTCAGTGAGAAAAGCACATTTTCGATAAAATTCCTGAAATTTGTCGTTTTATCCTTGCAATGAGGCTGTGTCTATGTTACAATACAAATCGAGAATTAAAATATAAAGGAGAATAAACATGAGCGAACTTCACGTGATCGATCATCCTCTGATTCAGCACAAACTCACTTATATGAGAAAGAAGGAAACAGGTTCTAAGGATTTTCGCGAGCTGCTTGATGAAATCGCGATGCTGATGGGCTACGAAGTGACGCGCGATCTGCCCCTTGAAGATATGGAAATCGAAACGCCGCTCTGCAAAATGACGGGAAAGGTGATTTCCGGCAAAAAGCTGGCCGTCGTTCCGATTCTGCGCGCGGGCCTCGGCATGGTGGACGGGCTTTTGGAGCTGGTTCCGGTTGCGAAGGTAGGTCATATCGGACTTTACCGCGATCCGGAGACGCATTTGCCGATCGAGTATTACTGCAAGCTGCCGATGGATATTTCCGAGAGAATCGTCATCGTTGTCGATCCGATGCTCGCGACCGGCGGCAGCGCATGCGACGCTTTGACAAAGCTCAAAGAGAGAGGCTGCACACACCTGCGGCTGATGTGTCTTGTCGCAGCGCCGGAAGGCGTCGCAGCCGTACAGAAGGCGCATCCCGACGTCGATATTTACGTTGCCGCAGTGGATGAAAAGCTCAATGAGCACGCCTATATTGTGCCCGGTCTTGGCGACGCGGGAGATCGCTTGTTTGGAACGAAATAAAAGAAACAATGGACGCAGATACGTGCGTTGTTTTAAGAATTTTATTTTTTGGAAGCAAAGTACGAAAATATTCAAAATCCCTCTTGACAAACGGAGAAAATTGTATTATACTATCTTTGTAAAATAAAGAAGAACGTTCTCTGTTCTCACCTTGCGGCGCATCGTGCCCGGGTTAATACTTGAAATGCAAAGGTGCTGTTTTGAGCATTTTTATGTCTATGGTATGATTGCGGAGAACCGATTCGGTTTTCCGCATTTTATTTAAATTCAGTTTATTGGAGGTGCCGCATATCAGCAAAAAAGAACATTTGATCAATGAGGAAATCACCGTTCCGGAGGTAAGACTTGTCGGCGAGGACGGAGAGCAGCTCGGGATCGTATCCATCGATACCGCGCAGAATCTGTCCATTGACAAGGGTCTTGATCTTGTCATGATCGCGCCGAAGGCGGCGCCGCCCGTGTGCCGAATCATGGATTACGGGAAATTCCGATTTGAGCAGGATAAGCGTGAAAAGGAAGCGAAAAAGAAGCAGCAGACGGTCGAAATCAAGGAAATCCAGCTCTCTTGCAGCATCGGCGACCACGATTTTCAGACCAAGCTGAACCATGCTTTCCGCTTTCTCAAGGATGGCAACAAGGTCAAGGTTTGCGTGAGATTCAAGGGACGTGAAATGCGTCATACGGAAATCGGCATGGACGTTATTATGCGGTTTGCCGAGGCCGCGTCGGAATGTGCGCAGATCGATAAAAAGCCTGTTTTGGAAGGCCGCAACCTCACGTTGTTCTTATCGCCTGTCAAGCAGTAAAGCATGTATGAGACATTTTGCGGTCTCTGAAATAATTCGAAAGGATGAATACAGAAAATGGGAAAAATCAAGTCACATAAGGCCACAGCCAAAAGATTTTCGGTCACGAAAAACGGAAAAGTAAAAATGAACAGCTCGAACCGCCGTCATAAGCTCGGAATCAAAACGCCGAAGCGCAAGAGACAGCTTCGCCGCAACGCATATCTGAGCAAATCGTTCGAGTCTACCGTAAAGACTCTCATTCCCAACAAATAATTACGGCAAACTGAGAGAGGAGAATAAAGAAGATGGCAAGAGTAAAAGGCGCGATGATGACGCGCAAGAGAAGAAATAAAACCCTGAAGCTCGCAAAGGGCTACTGGGGTGCCAAGAGCAAGCATTTCAAGATGGCGAAGCAGGCAGTGATGAAGAGCGGCAACTATGCCTTCGCCGGACGTAAGCTGAAAAAGAGAGATTTCCGTTCTCTTTGGATTACGAGAATTTCCGCGCAGGCAAAGGTCAACGGCATCAATTATTCGAGATTTATGTGCGGATTGAAGAAGGCCGGCATCACGCTCAATCGCAAGATGCTTGCGGAGCTTGCGGTAAACGATAAGGAAGCTTTTGCATCCCTTTGCGAAACCGCAAAGGCGGCACTGTAATAGGTATTTGAAAACCCAAAGCGAAATCCGCTTTGGGTTTTGTATTAAAAAGGTGTGTACTTTTCTCCGCAGGGAGAAAAGATACCAAAAGAGTAAAGTCTAAACTTGAAATGATCTATACCCATTTAAAGTGCAGCAATCAATTCAAATTACGGCGCTATGCAATGCTCCGCATTGCAGGGCAACCTCACCGTGCGGGAAGCAACTGCAACTGGGAAGTCCGCGCCCGCAGGCACAAAGTTACCGATTGCACTTGCTGCCCGTTCGGCGTGTTCCGCCGTGGCTTGCACGAGTTTACGAGTGCAAACACGTGTCGGGAGCCGACGAGATGCGCTTTCGGTTTGCACAAACGGTCGAACGGAACGTTCGCGGTTTCTTTTCGTCCTTTTCTTGTGCGTACAAGAAAAGGACATGCTTCTCTCCTTTCCAGAGGAAAAAAGAAAATATAAAATAAAAAGGAAATCCCATGGAAATCATCACAAGCAAACAAAATCCCGCGGTCATCGCCGCGGCGAAGCTCGCGGATAAAAAATACCGTGAAATGACGCATACCTTCGCTTTTGAGGGTGTAAAGCTGTTTTGCGAGGCTGTTTCGGCCGGTGTCCGCTTGACCCGCGTATTTGCAACGGAGACAGCCTATGAGAAATACGGCGAGCTTCTTTCTGACGTCGGAGAGGAAAAATTGACGATCGTTTCGGAGCCGGTTTATGAAAAATTGTCCTTTGAAAGGGCGCCGCAGGGAATTTTCTGCGTAGCGGAATACTTTGAGCCGCAGACGACACAAGAGGACGATTCATTTGTGATTTTTCTCGACGGTGTATCGGACCCGGGAAATTTCGGTGCCGTGCTGCGAGCGGCGGATGCGTTCGGTGTGGATACGGTGTACGCCGGGGAGAATGGCGCCGATCTCTATAATCCCAAGACTGTGAGAGCTTGCATGGGTTCGCTTTTCCGCGTGAGGGTGCAAAGAACGGCAGATCTCACAAGCGATATTGCCCGCTTGCGTCAAAACGGCTTCCGTATTTTTGCGACGGCATTGGACGAGCATTCCAAGGATATCCGGCAGACGGATTTATCCGGCAAAATCGGATTTGTCATCGGCAACGAGGGGCATGGGATATCCGATGCGGTGCGCGCCGCCTGCTCGGGCAGTGTGATTATCCCGATGAAGCAAGGTCCTCAATCGCTTAATGCCGCGGTGGCGGCAGGCATCGTCATGTGGGAGGCGGCGCGAGGTCGGGGCGCTGGCTTTACGGCATTATAAGGCGTATTTTGTCGAAAAGGGCATGTTTGAAAACAACCTCTACGACGGAATCGGGGAATTGCTGACAGAGCTGAAAGCTTCCGGCAAAACGCTTGCCGTGGCGACCTCCAAGCCGGAACCGTTCGCCGTGAAGATATTGGAGCATTTTGGGATTGCCGACTGCTTTGCCTGCATCGCGGGCGGAACGCTTGACGAGACAAGAACGAAAAAAGCGGAGGTTATCCGGTACGCGCTTGAAGCGCTCGGGATACCCGTCGGTTTGTCCGCGGTGATGGTGGGCGACCGGAAGTATGATATTATCGGGGCGCGCGAGGTTGGTATTGCCTCGATCGGCGTTTTATACGGCTATGGAACGCGTGACGAGCTTTCGGAGGCGGGCGCTCCGTTTCTTGCCGCAGACGTCGAAGCGCTGGGGAAGCTTTTGATGTCTGAGCGTGTGCCGCGCTCATAACCTTGGTTTTATGGTCTGAACTTGCCATTTTTAGCAGAATTTGCTTTTGATATTTTGAATTTTAAAACATGCTGTCAACAGCGGAACGGAGGTTTTTATGGAGCATCTTGTCTATTGGATATGGCTTTCCCTGCGGTGCGGTGCCGGCAGCGAGCTTGGCTCGTACCTTTTGAAGCATTTTTCCTCTCCGAAGGAGATATTTGAAGCGGACGAATCGGCGCTTCGTGCGGTGGACGGCATCGACGACAATATCGCGGCGGCGCTGCTTGACCGCGATCTTTCCTTATCCCATCGGATTCTCGAATACTGTGAGCGTGTAAATGTCGGCATCATGACCTGTGAGAGCGCGGTATATCCCGAAAGGCTGCGGAGTATCCATGCGAAGCCGCTCCTGCTTTATTACAGAGGACGGGTGCCGGATATCGACGACAACGTGATGATTGCCTGTGTGGGAACCCGAAAATGCAGTGACCACGGCGCGGCGTCTGCCCGCAGGCTCGGAGAGGATTTGGCGCGCGCGGGCGCCGTCGTGGTTTCCGGCATGGCGCTCGGAATCGATGCCTGCGCGCAGCAGGGGGCGCTTGCCGCGGGAGGCCATACGATCGCGGTGCTCGGCTGCGGAATCGACAGGGTGTATCCGCCTGAGCACAAGGGCCTGATGGAGCGCATTGCGAAAGAGGGAACGCTCGTAACGGAATATGCGCCGGGGACGGAGCCGAACGGCAAAAATTTCCCCATTCGGAATCGGATTATTTCGGGGCTTTGCCAAGGGACGGTCGTTGTCGAGGCAGACCTGTACAGCGGTTCACTTATCACCGCACGTGCCGCGAGAATGCAGGGGCGCGATCTGTTTGCCTACCCGGGAAATCCGGATGATCCGCGCGCCGAGGGGACCAATACCCTGATTCGCGAGGGCGCGAAGCTTGTCACTTGTGCCGCCGACATTTTGGACGAATACGAGCTTCTATATCCGCATAGAATATTCACCGAAAGGCTTTCCCGTTCCCGCAGACGTCCCGCCGGAAGAGCGACGGGAAAATCACCGGCGCATACCGATAAGGAGCCGCGCACACCGGAGCGCTTCGAGAGGGAAAGCATCCGAAGCAAACCGAAAAAATCGGAAAATCCGCCGCCCGCACGGGCATCGCGCCGCGCGGAGCCCTCGGAGCTCGGCGAGCTGGAAAGGCTTGTGCTCGCTTCCATGAGAGGGGCCATGACGTCCGAGGAAATCGCGCAGGCGGTTCGGGCGAAAACCGGGACGCCCTGTGAAACGGGCGCGCTTCTCGGCGCTCTCACCATGCTGGAAATCGGAGGCTTTATCGAGGCGGAGCCCGGCGGGAATTACCGTCCGCTTTAAAACCGTATTGACAATTTTCATATTTTCGGTATATAATAAGCGTTGCTTAACGTTTTTTAAGGAGTGCTTTTCATGCAGGAAAACAAAAAGAATGTGAATCTCGTCATTGTCGAGTCGCCGGCAAAGGCCGCTACGATCAATTCCTATCTCGGCAGCGGCTATAAGGTCATCGCCTCCAAGGGGCATGTCAGAGATCTTCCGAAAAGCAGCCTCGGCGTCGATACGGAACACGGTTTCAAGGCGAAATACATCAATATACAGGGAAAAAGCGCGCTCATTTCCGAAATGAAAAAGGAAGCAAAGGGCGCGGACAAAATTTATCTTGCGACGGACCCCGACCGCGAGGGCGAGGCGATTTCATGGCATCTGGCTACGGTCCTCGGCATCGCGCCGGAGGAGGCGAACCGCGTGGCGTTCAATGAAATTACCCAAAACACCATCAAGGCGGAGATCGAGCATCCGCGCGCAATCGATATGAATCTCGTCAATTCCCAGCAGGCGCGCCGCGTGCTTGACCGGATTGTGGGCTATAAGCTCAGCCCTTACCTTTGGAAAACCGTAAAAAGCGGTCTTTCGGCGGGACGTGTGCAGTCCGTCGCCACACGGATTATCGTGGAACGCGAAGCGGAAATCGAAAAATTCGTTCCGAAGGAATTTTGGACGATTGAAGCGATTCTTTCCCTTGGCAGAAACCAAAAGGGAAAGGCGAAGTTTTTCGGGGACGCAAACGGGAAAATCGAGCTTGCGACCGGAGATGCGGCGCAGAAAATTGTCGATGCCTGCCGCGCGGGGGAATTTCGGGTAAGCGGCGTCAAAAAATCGAAAAAATCCAAGAGCCCTGAGCCGCCGTTTGAGACCTCGACGCTGCAACAGGCCGCGTCCAAGCGCTTCGGCTTTCATTCCAAGCGCACTATGAAGGTTGCGCAGGAGCTTTACGAGGGCGTGAATCTCGGGCCGGCGCACGGCGGCGTGCACGGTGTCATCACCTATATGAGAACGGATTCGCTCCGCATTTCCGACGAGGCGGCTGCCGCCGCCGAAAAGCTGATTAAGGAGAAATACGGCGCGGAATTTTATCCGTCGAAGCGAAAGACCTATAAATCCAAAAGCGGCGCGCAGGACGCGCACGAGGCAATCCGTCCGGTCAGCATGGAGCTTCTGCCGGAGGAAATCCGGCCGTTTCTTACGGCGGATCAGTATAAGCTTTATAAGCTGATTTGGGATCGGTTTGTCGCAAGTCAGATGAAAAATGCGGAATATGACGCCGTGGAAGTGGAACTTGACAACGTGGGCTATCTTTTTAAGATGAGCGAGAGCATCTTAATCTTCAAGGGCTATCGGGTGGCGTATTCGGATGACGAGGATGCCGGCGACAAGAGTTCCAAACTGCGCGGGATTTCGGAGGGCGACGTGCTGCCGTGCGAGGAAATCACACCGATTCAGAATTTTACGGAGCCGCCCCCGCATTTCGATGAGGCTTCTCTCATCAAATTTTTAAAGGAAAAGGGCATCGGGCGTCCGAGCACCTATGCGCCGACAATCACTACGATTCTCGAAAGAGGCTATATCGAGCGGGATAAAAAGCTTCTCCTTGCGACGCCTCTCGGCAAGGCGACGGTGGAGCTCATGAAAAAGAACTTTCCGGAGATTGTCGATTATAAATTCACGGCCAATATGGAGACCGAGCTTGACGAGATTGCGCGCGGCGACAATACGTTTGAGCACGTTTTGGAGGATTTCTACGGGGATTTTGAAAAAACGCTCGAACGTGCGCAGGAGCATATCGGAGAGAACAAGGTTGCCCTTCCCGTCGAGGAATCCGACCTCATCTGTGAAAAATGCGGAAGAAGAATGATAATCAAAACCGGCAGATTCGGCAAATTCGCCGCTTGCCCGGGGTATCCCGAATGTAAGAATACGAAGCCTCTCGATGCTTCCGGCGGGGTCAAAAAGGAAAAGGAAGCGCCGGAAAAAACCGACCTCAAATGTGAACTTTGCGGTGGGGATATCGTCATCCGCAAGAGCCGCTACGGAAAGTTTTATGCTTGCAGCAATTTCCCGAAATGCAAGTATACGAAGCCGATTCGAGAGGAAATCGGCGTGTCATGCCCGAAATGCGGCGCGCCTGTTGTCAAGGGCTTTGGGAAAAATCACACTGCTTTTTACAGCTGTTCGGATTATCCGAAATGTGATTTTTCCGTATGGGATATGCCAACGGAAAAAAATTGTCCCGTATGCGGTTCGCGCCTGCTCGTAAAAAAGGGAAAAGGATATCTTTATTGTATGAATAAGGATTGTTCCTATAAGGAAGATGCGCCGGAATCGGAGAAAAAAGAATAAAAAATGTCCCATCTTTGGATGGGGCATTTCTTTCTCCTTTGGCAAAGGCGGAACGTGTCCTTTTCTTGTACGCACAAGAAAAGAACGAAAAGAAACCGCGAACGTTCCGTTCGATCATTTGTGCGGCCGGCAGCGGTTCGGTGGCGGCTATAAAAGACGGCATCCACGCTCGCGAAGCTCGCGTGATCCGTCAATCGCCGCCCCTTTCGCAAGTATCATGCCGGAAGGCGCTCACACGGCGCGCGCCTTGCGCCTGCGGGCGCGTACTTCCCACTCGCAGTTGCGTCCCGCACGGGGAGTGGTGGCCTGTGCGAGCCCCGCGAGCACTGCAACACCTTTCGAGCCGTGTGTATGCGCTCCCCAGCAGAAGAATGGGAGTTTGAGGCGATAGCCTCAACGACTCTTTTCGTCGTTTTCTCGTCGGTGAGAAAACGACATTTCTTCTTCTTTGG
>ERZ1673741.156-NODE-156-length-90906-cov-10.590373_pt1 | contig 90906 bp, 96 predicted proteins | sample MGYA00580209_ERZ1673741 | MGnify/ENA primary metagenome ERZ1673741 (study PRJEB41218, sample SAMN15661754) | gut metagenome | host: Homo sapiens | place: Canada: London | collected 2015-08-20/2019-03-30 | study: EMG produced TPA metagenomics assembly of... | reverse complement strand
GCAGCCTGCGCCCCTCTTTCGATAAGTTGATTATCAGAAGTTTCCAACACATTTGTATGTGTTTGGTATGTGTTTTGAGGGCTCAGACTGAATTTTGTTTGAAATATGGCGATTACTCTTCAATAGCAGCTTGGGCCGCTTTAGTTTCGTTTTGAATATCAAAGAATTACATACTATTTGTATGTGTTTGGTATGTTCTCTGATATATAAAACATTTTTTGAAGACTAACCATTGTACGTCCTGCAATGCGAACATTGCGCGTACATATTATATAATATTGAGTATTACCTCCTTTCTTCTAAAAGTTTTATAATTCTGTCCTTGTCATTCAAATGGGATTCAAGGCGTGTTATTTGCGTATTCAGATTTGCTATCTGTTCCTTCAAAAGCTTGATGGCTTCCTTTTGAGATTCCACTTCCGCACGCTCTTTGGATAACTGCAATGCCAGTTCCGCTTCACCTATTATATTATGGGCACTTCCATGTAAGGAGACTGCCGCCAAATAAGCGGAAATCTGCTGCGGAATGGAGCAGAAGAAAGAAAAGAAATTGCAATCCAAGGCCTCGCTCACCTTGACAAGCCGGCTTGTTTCCATGGTCTCCCTTTCCAAGATGCGGTTTACGTGCTGCTGCGGTACGCCAATCCTACGTCCCAACTCCGATTTGGAGAGTCCGAGTTCGACACGCCGTTTCTCAATTTCGGCACCCACATGCACGTGTCTGATGTTTATTTCCATAGGTTTCAATCATTAAATAGAGATTAAACTAAAAAATATCAAATATTTATTTGGCTACCTAAACATTATTGTGTTACTTTGCAAGCGTTGCACACTTGATTAGTGTATGCAAAGTTAAATATTAAACATTAAACAAGCAAGTATTATGGCAGAAAATGTGGTAAAAATCCGTCCCGCTCTTACCGCCCTCAAAATCGGCGAGTCAATCACCTTCCCTATTTCCAAGTTGAAAAGTGTCCGCACCCAGGCCTCCGAGTTGGGAGCCATTTACAACCGGCAGTACAAGACCCAAACCAACAGGGAGAACATGAGTATCACCGTAAAACGTATTGATTGACGGTCTAATAGCATGGATATGAAAATACTCCAAGTCTTAGACCGGCTGATTCCATACGATGCTTTCCTGAACGACCTTGCGGCTAGGATTGTCGGTATGATTAAGGCTGATAGCAACGACCCCGAATTTGTTAGCCAAAGAAAGGCATACGAATTGTTTGGAAGGCGCAATGTCGAAAGATGGAAACGGCAAGGGAAAGTGGAATCCTACAAAAGGCCAGGAAAGGTGGAATACAGGACTTCAGACCTCCGACTTTTGCAGCGAACCGTACAGGATTACATAGAACCTCCATCACAAGAAGAGAGTGGAAACAATCGGAAAAGCAGAAAAAGTAAACAATAATATGGCTACTTTTAATCTGGAATTGGAATAATAACGCAACGACAAATGAAGGAACTAAAGCCGACATGCGACCCCGATGGTGTCTATTCGGTCAAACGCACATGTGCGGAGCTGGGCGTAAGCCACAAGACACTCCGGAAATACAGGGATAACGGCTACATCAGGCCGCTCAATCCTCAGAACCTTAGTCGTCCCAAATACTCGGGGCAATCAATCATAGAATGTTGGAACCTTCTCAAAACGGTATGATAAGCGAATCCACCATCAACAAGGTCAGGAACCTCGCCATAGAGGATGTCCTTCGTCCATACGTCAAACTTTCAAGGAAAGGTTCGACATTGATGGGACTTTGCCCTTTCCATCCGGAACGGACAGGCTCGTTTGCGGTCACTCTCGGCAAGAACCTGTTCCATTGTTTCAGCTGTAACCGAGGAGGGGACGGTATCGCTTTCATCATGGAAAAAGATAACCTGACCTTCATGGAAGCGGTGGCATTTATTGCCAAGAACAACGGCATACCGGTAGAGTATTCAGACGAAGAACGTAGCGAAGAGGAGCTGGCGGAAGTCAGACACAAGGAATCCCTTCTTGTCATCCTTGACCATCTTCAACGCTTCTTCGTGGAAAACCTGAGGGTGGCAATGACGGACGAGAGCCGGGCAGCCCGTGAATACGCCTACGGCAGATGGCCGGAAGAGTTCTGTTCCATCGCGGGAATCGGTTATGCCCCCAAGGATGGCAACACATTCATGGAGTATTGCCGGGCAAAGGGACTCAACGAGGAATCCCTTTTTGAGCTTGGAATGTTCAAGCGCAACGAGGATGGAAGCGTATATGCCATGTTCCGGCAACGCATCATGATTCCCGTCCGCAACAGGTGGGGACGCATCATCGCTTATACCGCCCGATACATAGGTAATAACGAGAAAGCCCCGAAATACATCAACTCTTCCACAAGCATCGTTTACTCCAAAGGTGAAACCCTGTTCGGCATTGACCGGGCAAGCCGCCAACGGGATGCCGATTATTTCATTGTGGTGGAAGGTGCGCCGGATGTGCTGAGAATGCACTCCATCGGTTATGACAACACCGTGGCCGCTCTTGGCACCGCATGGACGGACAGCCAGTTTGAGCAACTGAAAAGATTCACAACTTCACTTTGTTTCATACCGGATTCAGACACAGCCGAAGGAAAGCTATACGGACCGGGATTTGAAGCAGTCATGGCAAACGGAGCTTCCGCAATTAAGAAAGGGTTCCATGCAACAGTAAGAGAACTGCCCTTTGCAAAACAAAACGGAAAGAACGATACTGATAGTTACATTCATTGCAAGGAGGATTATTCTTCCCTGAAGGAAAAGCATTTTATTGTATGGCTGGCACAGAAACGCTTCTGCATAGCCGGTTCTTTGATGGAAGAGCGGAAATATGTAGCTGAAATCGCAGACCTTCTGCGTTATGTAAAGGACCAGTTGGTGTTTGACCAGTGCATAGAGCAACTGGCCAAACTGCACGGCAAGGTCAAGTTGTGGCGTGATGCCGTCACCCAGGCGCGTGGAGAGGCACGGAAGAAACAGGAACATGGTTCGTCCATGAACGAGATGCAGCGTGAAGCGGAACTGCTCCGCCAGTTCGGTCTGTTTGTCCGGGAGAACTGCTATTATGCCATTAGCGAAGAAGACGAGGAGCCGGCAAGAATTTCCAACTTCATCATGGAGCCGCTGTTCCATATCGAGGACGAGAACAACGCCACCCGAATTTTCCGGATGCGGAACATGTATGACGTGTGCCGGGTCATTGAGTTGAAAGAGTCGGAACTATGCTCATTGAGCAATTTCCAACAGAAGGTCGGGTCATTAGGTAACTATGTGTGGCTGGCAAAAATTGACAAGCTCAACCGGGTCAAGGAATACCTGTATTCTAAAACCGATACGGCGGAACGAATCCGAAAACTGGGATGGAACGCCTCCGAAGAGTTCTTTGCTTTCGGTAACGGTATATTATACGGCGGAACTTTCAAAAATGTCGATGATTTGGGTATTGTCCGTGGTGTCAACGGCAAGGCGTTTTATATTCCGGCGACTTCCAGGATTTATCTCCATAACCCGGAAATCTTTCAGTTTGAGCGGTTGATGGTCCATGAGAACCGCAACGGCGTAAAACTGTATGATTTCGCTTCAAGGTTAATTGGGGTGTTTGGAGAGAACGCCTCTATCGCCTTGTGTTATCTCCTTGCCACCCTGTTCCGCGACATCATATTCAGGCGAACCCGGCATTTCCCCATCCTGAACCTCTTCGGTGAGAAGGGAACCGGCAAGACGACACTCGCCACTTCGCTCCAGTCCTTCTTCCTGCATGGGGTTGATCCGCCCAACCTTGGCGTCACCTCCGTTCCGGCAATGAATGACCGGGTGTCACAGGCGGTCAATACCTTGGTGGTGCTCGATGAGTACAAGAATGACCTCGACATCCGCAAAATAGCCTACCTCAAAGGACTTTGGGGCGGTGGTGGTCAAACGAAGAAAAACACCAATACGGACGGGATGGCTGCACAGACTATCGTCAGTACTGGAGTTGCTTTATGCGGACAGGACAAACCTACGCAGGATATGGCACTCTATACCCGTGTTATCTTTCTTGCGTTCTCCAAAACATCGTTCAATCAAGTGGAGAAAAGGAACTATGAGGATTTGGTCGCACTCTGCAATATGGGATTAACCCATCTGACTATCGAGATATTGAATCACCGGGAACTGTTCGAGAAGAACTTCCCGGAAACCTATTCCATTACCAAGAGGGAACTGGCGGCAAAGTTCGAAAACGAGAGCATCCATGACCGAATCTTCGGAAACTGGGTCATCCCGTTGGCGGTTTATCGAACTTTAGAGACGGTATTGGATGTGCCGTTCAGTTATGCCGAACTCTTTGAGACGGCTGTCAATGGCATCCGCAGTCAGAACGAGCTGGCACAGGAAAGTTCCGAAGTGGCCGACTTCTGGAGTATGCTGCAAGGATTCCAGACTTCAGGGAAATGTGTGGACAAGGCACATTACCGCATCCGCTATATGAAATCATTCCGCCCTATATCCGTCAAGGAGGACATAGAGTTTAAAGAGGCGCGTCCTATCCTGTATTTGAATATGGCGGCTGTGGCATCCTTATTCAATAATCGGAACATGAACGCTACCGCCAACCGTTCCAACTGGTCCACCATAATGTCGTATCTAAAATCCCATTCGTCGTTTCTCGGGCTAAAACAAGACAGGTTTACCATCTTGTTACCCAGTGGTCTGCCTGACTATTCATTTGAAATGGTTAACAATGAGCAAGTCAAGAAGGTTAAGGTCAACCGGCCAAAAGCGTTATGTTTTGACTATTTGCAATTAAAGGAAGCGTTTGGATTGGAACTGGAAACGGAAGTAATAACCGATGTACAAGATTCCGAAAATTAGACATTTTTTGAAATGGGAATTATTATGAATGATTTTGTTCACATAATTATTCATGTTTACAAATTCATGAACATGACAAAATAATGAACTCGAAATTTGTTCAAGTGAGGAATGTTCACTAATTTTGCATTGTTCATCAATTCATGAACGGTATATAAAGACTGAACAACAAAGCATGTATATGGGAACTGAGTATTTGGAATTATTTAATGAAGCCATTTTCAATTTGAAGGAAACGACAGGGAATGATAGTATTGCCATTTGTGATGAATTGGATAAAACAATTTGCATCAATGGCATAAGATTTTATTGTAGTATAAAAAAGACAATAAGTAACGCCAATGTATTTTCTGCCATAGAAGAAATTAAAAGCAAAAGTAAAAGTATGCCCATGATTTTAATTACCAATAAAATCTATCCTAAGATAGCAAATACGTTTGCAGACAATCAAATCAATTGGATAGACAAAGCAGGTAACTGCGACATCAGACATGAGAACCTGACCATTAAGATTGTCGGACAAAAGAATAACACGGCCACCAAGGCGAGTACGGTTTCAAAAATAAGCGAGGCTAACATCAAACTTATCTTATTTTTCTTGCAAAATCCAGAAAGTGTAAATTGGCCCTATCGTGAGATTCAAGAAAAAGTAGGACTATCTCTGGGCACTATCACAAAAGTATTCGACCTATTGAAGGCTAAACGTTACTTAGTACAAACCGACAAAGGAAGACGACTTGCCATGCGCGAAGAGATTATTGAATGGTGGCAACAACAATACAATGAGTTTTTGAAGCCTAAATTACTTGTAAATCGGATGGCTTTTCGTACTCCCGAAGCGAGAAAAAAATGGAAAGAAATAACACTTCCCAAAGGTATGTATTGGGGAGGTGATTGCGGTGCCAACTTGATTGACGGCTATCTAATCCCTGGCGAATTTGAAATTTACACAGATGTGGTAAGTTCGTCACTTCTTCGGACTGGTATGGTAATGCCCGCCTCGGACGGAGAAATACACATTTACAAGAGATTCTGGATTGGGGATGGATCCGAAAGCATTGCCCCTATCTTAGTCATTTATGCAGATTTGATGGGCACCGGAGATAGCCGATGCCATGAAGCTGCTTTAAGAATAAAAGAAAATGGAATATAATATCACACGAGACACATTACAAAACAATCTGCTTTATGATACCCTTAAAGCATTGAGTAAAGTGATGTATGACCTACAACTGGATGTGTATGTTGTAGGTGCATTGGCTAGAGACATTGCCATGGAAATACTTAAGATGCCGCCTTCGCCAAGAAGAACGGCCGATCTTGATGTTGCTATAGCATTGAAAGATTGGAGTCAGTTTGAGTTGTTAAAGGAACAGCTTCTGAAAAATAATTTCGTTAAAGGAAAGCCTAAACAACGATTTTATTACAAAGGTGAAGATGGTAACAACGATTATGAAATTGACATCGTTCCTTTCGGCAAATTAGAGACCGATGAGAAAGTTGCATGGCCACCTGAAGGCAATCCTGAAATGTCTGTCAAATGTTTTAAAGACGTAATGAATATCGCTGACACAGTAGTAATTGATGATACTATTATTGTAAAAATGGCTCCTTTGTCCGGCCAATTCTTGATTAAGTTTGATACATGGATAGACCGACACTTGCTTACTGACAAAGATGCAGCCGATATGCTTTACATAATGGATAACTTCTATTTGGCATACGTTTCATTCAAACAACCTGTACCTGACGAAGTCCAGGAAACGAGTGAACGTTTTGACCTTTTGAATGGTGGTGCCCGATGGATTGCTTGTGAAATGAGGGAATTTCTTACCAATGAACACCTTCAATTCTACACTAATCAACTACAAGAACAGATTGAACTGGATGAAAACAGTCCACTGATAAGAACTATGAGCAACAAATATTCTGCAAGTGACTCACATATGATTGTAAGAAATGCGCTTATCGGGATGGTTGAAGTATTAAAGAAAGGAGGACACAATGAAGATTGATGGTTTTTCTATAAAAGGCATACACTATTCCAATGAAGATAGTTTATCAGTCCTTCAAATTGCAGACAATAAGGCTATTGCAGTTTTGGCAGATGGTATGGGCGGTTTAACATTTGGCAAGGTAGCTGCCGATTTGATTGTGAATTCAATTACAGACTTTGTCTGTGAACACGAAGGCGAATTAGCTGTTCAAGATTTATTAAATCAAGCGTTGGAATATGCTGATGAAATGGTTTCCCAAAAAAGTTTGGTGACTCATAGCAAAATGGGAGCAGCTGTTGCTATCGCATTTATAGATGGCAGCAACATTCACTATACTTGGCAAGGAAATGTTAGAATCTATCTTTTTGGCCATGGTAAAGTTGCACAATTAACCTTAGACCATACGTTAGATGTCGGCTATGGCAAGCAGCTACTAACAAGATGTATCAAAGGTGCAGGTATAAGACCTGACGTACCATATCAATGTGAGAAGGCCAATACAGGAAGTGTCCTTCTCCTTTGCACCGATGGCCTTTATAAGCAAATAGAAGTTTGTCAAGTATTTGACAAGGCACTACCCATAGATGGAAAATATGAAGATGATGCTTCTTTAATAAAAATAGAATTATAGAAGAATGATTGAAAATAGGAACTCATCATCTTATATACAAAAGGGGCTAATCGCCCCTTTTGCCGTAAATATTGACCACATCCATTTTCATCCTCCCGGCTTTTCTGACCGTATAAAACGTACCGCCTTGGAGCTTGCCGTCATAATATGCAATCACACCGCAAGAATGCGAAAGCATATAATCGTTACGTCTGAGCAAACATCCACGGAAATAGTTTCCGCTCAATACAACAACCTTGTCTGTTTTGGCAAGTATTCGGTGATACCGCTCCTGTTCAGAGAAAGCCCATCGGTCGCTCTGTCCCGAAAACGGGACAACGGCAATCAACCGTATATTGGGGAACTTGTCTTTGAGCGACAACACGACCTCTGCCGCCATCATGTCAAGTCCCAATGCCATACCACAATAGAAACGGGTTATCCCCATTCCGCAAGCAAAAGCCACGGCTGCAGTCAACCGCGCCTTTACTTCCTCTTGCCGGACTAATGGAATAATCCGATGCCCCGTAAAGGCTATGGATTTTCCTCTCTCTGAATACAATGACTTTTCCATCAGTTTCTTACTCTATAATGGGTTCTTGCCAAGAAAATACCACCAAGTACATTCGCTCCGAAACTTTCAAGCTGGTTGGCATAAAGGGCATAACTCATTCCACGGGTGATTACATCATCATATACCAAGACGGCCTTTCCGTCAAACCACTTCTCGTCAAACTCCAAGATACTGACCTTTCGGATTTCCTTTTCAGCCTTTCGGTGTTCGTGAATGGATAGCCGTTCACCGCATACCTTCACATGGTCATAGCCGTTTATCGCTCCGGTCAGTTCACATACTCTTTTGCAAAAAGCCTTGTATCGAATTTCATTCTTCTTGTCCGTAGATGCCGGAACCGGGGAGAATACGATACCTGTACACGTCTCGCCATATCGCTCTTTCATGCTCGATGCGGTTATCCGGGCAACTTCCTCGTAAGCTTTTCCATCCTTGAAGGCATAAACAAGCTCTCTGTCGGCGATTTCCTTTTCGCCCACATTCCGAATACGTTTAGGGAAATACTTGCATAACCAAATCTGAGGCTTGTCCAACTGTTTTTTGATGTTCTCGTCAATCTGTGCCATACGCTCTGAATTTTTTTCCCTTTTGTTTCAAGCTTTCCGGCTTGCCCAAGGGATATTTTTTGCTTTTCCAGCGTGTTGGCAGGCAATAAGGCAAATGAGGGAACAGCAAATACGCTCAACCCCGTTTGAGGAGGATTTGCCGTTTCCGGTTTGACGTTTGGTAATGCCGACAGAACCTTTGCAAAAGAATATCCGCAAAGGCAGGCCGGACTGAATCGCATGAAGCAGTGGAAAACACGTCATCGTGCGATAGTTGTAAAAAGATTTGACCGAACTTTCAATGGCATGGCCGTAAGCGGAGATATGCAAGTGCCGTAGCGAAGTCTCGATTAACCTGCATATCTCAGCAGGCGGTCTTGTCATGTCCGGTCCAAAGCAGGCTGTCGTTTTTGGCAAATAGCAACCCGTTGCCATGAGGTAAGAATGTCTGTATGCCTGTGTTTACCAAGCATACTCTTATAGACACTCCTCCAATTATATTTCAACGAATGAATCCCCATACTATAGACTAAGTCTTTGTGTATTTTCAAAAAATAATATGTACACATTTCATGGTTGACAGTGTTGACAAAGCCTAAAAGACATCCTATCAATGACTTCACATAAAATTGATGCGTTGACAAACGTTGACAAACGTAGCCACTTTTTCCATTCCCCCTAAAATCCGGTGCCAAGCGTTGACAAAACCATGTATCTATACTTTTTATACTTCTATTGAAGAAAAAAGATAATATGTTGTATTACAATGGCTTTTGAACCTGGTTTTTACGACAATCAAGCGTTGGCTCCTTTGTCAACGCTGTCAACCCTCAAACATATACCCTTCTCATTTTCACGAAAAACTTCACCCGTTTTTCCATCATCTTCCATGCCGATTAATACCACGTAGCCATCATTCCCGCATACTTCCACCAAATCCTTTCAATTCCATAATATTCCAGTATTCAACGTATTGCCCAATCATTTGCATAGCCGTACCTTTCAAGCAAAATTATCTCAGGAATGGATTTACATGCGATTTTTACAGGAATTATCCCGGAAAGGCTATACTCGGTAAGTGAAGCCGCCCGTTATCTCGGCGTCCACCGCTGCACCATCTATGCCTACATCAGGCATTCGGAAAAGCCGCTTCCGTTTGTCAGGCAACCGGGCAATATGCGGATTGTATTTCAAGGCAGCGACTTGGCTGCGTACAAGGCGGCCGGTCTCCCAAAGAAAGGGCGTAAACGGAAAGATAGCATACGGTAGTGCTTTACATTATATATATATTGTTACCTGCCATGTGGGCAGGTAACCCGTTACTTGGATGAACGAAATGTCAAAGAGATTGTTCCAATTCCATGATTGCATCAAGAAGCCTATCAATCATCTTTTCTGCCTCCTCCATATCTTCCACCACGTCTTTCATCCGATAAGGCGCACCATTTTTGCCATGCCCGGTTTCATCAAGCCATAGGTAGGCTTCCTCGTCCACATCAAAATTATCATAATACTCCTTTATGTTCCCAATCAGGCTATCAAGGTCTTCGCCTTGCATCGTTACCGGGAAAGAAAAATCCTGTCCGGCAGGGGTATATTTGGAAAAGGTAAATTCCGTTTCCTGTCGCCCATGATTTGTTTCCGTATCTACACTCCAGCCATCGGTTTCGGCACATCGAATTATCAAATCCATTACATTATTTGTTGTACACATAATTACATTGTTTTTACGTCAGCCGTGGGCATGATGTCACGACTGACCGGTTATTACTCATTACTCGAATCTCGCCAAGAACCGCTGAAGGCGTTTGTCATTCAATAGCCTTAATTCGGTCGGTTGGAAATTCGGCTGTTGCCTTACTTGGAGTTTCCCTAAACCTTGTGCTGTCAAGTCCAGTTCTATTTCTGAAAGCTCATTCAGTGAAATATAGCTGTATTCGTCCTCCATCAGCCCGATTACGATGCCGAAAAGGATGGTGTCGTTTTCCTCCGCTTCTCCTTCCAATATGAACCATCTGGCAGAGCCGATGGTAAAGACCACACGGCAAACCGCTTCTTTTCCCTTGCCGTTTTGGGAATAAAGAGGGAAACCTTTCAAGGCTTCCTCCAGTTGGGGTGTCATTAACCTGCACATATCAATCAAATTCTATTTCATCCTCATACACTTCTATCTCTGCGCCACTGCTGAACTGCACGACAAAACCTCTTGCAGTCTTGGCGACTATTGTACCTCTGCGGTAGCCACGCCAAGGCGTGAGCATTTCACATCGCCGTCCGTATTCCGGAAAATCTGTTTCGTCCATCATAATCATTGAGTTTTTAGGTTGATGTATTCGGGGTCGTAAATGAGGTTCTCCTCCGTCAACTGGTCGTATGCCGTTGCCGCAAGACGGGAAGCCCATTCGTTGCGCTGGTCATAGCTCCCTTTCTGGTAATTGAATGCCAATTGGCGCATAAAGCCGATGAACACCCTGAACATCTGCTGCTGGAGATAGCGGTGCGCTCTGGTCAGTTCCTTGCCGGTTTTGTCGGCGGAACACATCCGCCCGTTCACAAAGTCGGTGAACTCTTGGGCAAAAGCCTTGTCTTGTTCGGAGATTGCCTCTCCTGGAAATCCTTGATAATCCATAATCCTCAATTTTTAAAAGTTGTTTGATAATTAACCATTCTCTTCATTCGCATTCCGCCATTTCCTTGCCGTATGCAATAATTTCATCCATTGTAAGCCATTCCGGTTTTTCATCGAAACTGTCATAAAGTTCAACCATCAGCTTTATTTGCAGATTCACACTGCCAGCCCACAAGCGTCCGATGTTTCGATTGCCGTAATTAAGGTAATATTCGCAATCCGATTGTAAACGTCCCAATAGTTTGTACCTGAACACGTCATCACGCTGTAAGACATTGTCTATTACCTTTCTTTCTTCTGAATTTGTTTCCATGTTTGCCATAATCATTTGTTAATTTGATTTTTTTTCCCTTTTGTTGAAGCCTTTTGAGCTTCTTGGCCGGGAGAACCGTTTTTCGTGCAAGATTGCCACTGCGGACAAAAGGGAAGATAAGGCAAGTGTGAGGTCTGAGAGTGCGGACGGAATGCCCAAATTTTGAAGTAACGGGAAAATTTGCGGAAGGCTGCCGGCAAACCCTCCGATTGAAAGCGACAGCGGCACTTGACGTTCTTCCTGTCCACAGTACCTTTGCACGGAAAAATGGAATTCTGGCCGGGAAGTTCCAAAGCCCTCAAACAACTTAGTAGAGATTTTTCCATTGCAAGGACAAACAAGCCTTCTTTAAAAAACGATGTTGAAATGAAAACTTTTGAAGTGGAGCTTGCGTAGCCTCAAAGGGTTTCTCTTTAACATCGGCATGGAGTTAACCAGCAACCGCATAGACATACCGGCCGGACTTACTTGGTGTTGAAGGCACAGAGTAAGCCGGGTGACATCCTGTGTCTTACAAAATCCTATGAATTTCCTGATACTCCTATGTTTAATCTGTTCTCAGCTAATTGTCCGGGCTGTATCTTTACACTATAAAATGATTCCCATGATAGCAAAAGGATATTACCTATATACATACTTATTACATTAATTTTATGGCAACAGTAAAAGTGAAATTCCGCGCTTCTTCCAAACCAGGCAAGGAGGGAACACTGTTCTTTCAAGTAATCCACGGCAGGGTTACAAGACAAATAGCTACCGGATATAAGATATTCGAACGTGAATGGGATGCCGCCGGTTCGGAAATCATCCTGGCAGATAATGAACCGTTGAGGCACGACTACCTATTGTCGGTAAAGGAGGCATTGGCTGCGGAATCATCCAAATTGAAGGGCATCATTGCCCGCCTTGATAAAACGGGCGATAACTATTCGGTGGAAAAGATTGTAGAACTTGCCAATGCACCGAAAAGCGATGATGGCTTCATTGCGTTTGCCCAAAGGCTCACCGGCCAATTGAAACAAATCGGCAAGAAACGTACAGCCGATACTTATACCACCGTCCTAAACAGTTTCAAGCGTTTCCGGAAAGAACAGGACTTGCCTTTGGACGATGTGGATTCCGCCCTGGTGATGGAATACGAAACGTGGCTCAAAGAGAACGGCATCTGCAAGAATACGGTTTCCTTCTATATGCGCAACCTGCGCGCCATCTACAACCGTGCGGTGGAAAAGGAACTGACCACACAACGCTTCCCGTTCAAGCACGTCTATACCGGGATTGACAAGACCGTCAAACGTGCAGTTCCTATAAAAATCATCCGCCAGATCAAGGAACTTGACCTTACCTTGTCACCCCTGCTTGATTATGCCAGAGACCTCTTCATGTTCTCATTCTATACGAGAGGCATGTCCTTCGTGGATATGTCATACTTGAAAAAGAAAGACTTGCAGCATGGAATCCTGACCTACCGCCGGCAGAAAACCAACCAGCAGCTTTCAATCAAGTGGGAACAACCCATGCAGGATATAATCGACAAATATGACACGGCAGACAGCCCTTATCTGTTGCCCATCATCCGCGACATGGACCGGGACAAACGGAGACAATACAAAAACGCTTCGCATTTGGTAAACAACAAGTTAAAGAAAATCGGGGAGCAACTCGGCTTGGGGATTCCCTTGACAAGTTATGTCGCGCGCCATACTTGGGCGAGCATTGCCAAAAGTAAAAACATACCGGTTTCCACCATCAGTGAAGCCCTGGGACATGATTCGGAAACAACCACGAGAATCTATTTGACATCGTTAGACACCTCGTCTGTGGATAAAGCCAATTCTATTGTATTGAAACTGTTTACCGACAAATAATCAAAAAAAGAAGCATTTTACACTATCCAATCAGTCTATATCACAGGTTGCCATTTTGTTCTGCAAAACGGCAACTCTCTCATTAAGAGAAGTATTCCGGGTGCAAAATTAGAGAAAAAAGACGAAATCACCCAAAGAAACGCTAAAAACTTATGCTTTGGATGTGGGGTTGTTTTACAAAAGCATGAATATGTTTTGCAAATAATCAAATGCGATATTGCTTATCCGTTGATAATCAATTCGATTTTATTTTGCTACCTCTCTTAATGAGAGAAATATCGGTGTAAAGTCAAAAGGTACCATCAAGTACATACTGATAAGCACCACAATTGTTCTTTGAAAAGTAAAGATTGAGAGCGCATCGGACGGATTATAAATATCCAATGATGAATGGAAAAGCTAAAAATAGACAAGTGATTTGTTTTGCAAATGGTTCATTCTCTTTGTGAGAGAAAGACTTCGGTTTGCAAAGATACCGATTTTAACTGAAAAACAAGCATAATACGGTTGCTTTTTCATCAAATATAGAGATTTTCAGTATTGCTAAATAGGTTCTTCTAAAACATTTGTTTTGCTAAATAGCTGTTATTTATAAAAGATTATAATTGAATATCAGTTGGTTATTCAATTATTAATCCCTCAATCTTTCTCTCACAAAGAGAAGTACGAAAAAGAGGGTGTTTCCCTCGGATATTGCCTTATATAATAAGGTGGAATTTATAAGATTGATGAATATGAATCAAGTTCTGGCAAAAGCCAAAGCTTTTATAGTATTTGATTGTAACTGCGTAATAATCAATAGATATAAAGGTTATGCAGGATTAGAAGGTATGTCTTTATATCAAAATTATGCCAATGGCTCAATCCGAAGAACCGATGCACTGGTTTGTCATGCGTGACTTGAAGCGTCCGAATGCCAAAGAACCGGCATATAAGCAATTGGGTGAATTAAGCATAGAGGTCTTTACTCCTTTGAGATGGCATCTGCCAATCAAAAAAGGCAAACGAGTACGTGAAAAAATCCCTTTTATACAGGATTTGCTTTTTGTACATGATACCCGAAAACATCTGGATTCCATTGTGGAGAGAATCCCGACTTTGCAATACCGTTATCAGAAAGGAAAAGGCTATCGTAGCCCCATGACCGTTCCAGACAACGATATGGAGCGGTTTATCCATGCCGTAAGAAGCACCGACAATCCGTCTTATTACTTGCCCGACGAACTGACATCGGCCATGTACGGACGTAGAATACACATCATAGGTGGAAATTTGGATGGTTATGAAGGTGTGTTGCTTTCCACGCGAGGTTCTAAGGCCAAACGCATTCTTGTAGAATTGCCCAATTGGCTTGTTGCTGCGGTAGAAGTCAACCTTGAATATGTACAGTTCTTGTAGAATCGAACAAATAATATGATTATCGCTGTAGATTTTGACGGAACCATTGTGGAACACCGTTATCCTCAGATAGGCAAGGAGATACCTTTTGCCATCGCTACCTTGAAGAAGTTGCAGGAAGAACACCATCTTTTGGTGCTGTGGAGTGTGCGCGAAGGCAAGTTGCTGGACGAGGCCGTAGCGTTCTGCCGTAGCCGCGGACTGGAGTTCTATGCTGTGAACAGCAACCTTCCCGAAGAGGAACAGGACAGCACCCCCATGCGGAGCCGCAAGGTGGATGCCGACCTCTACATTGATGACCGCAACGTGGGCGGGCTGCCCGACTGGGGTGTCATCTACGAGCTGGTTCATCACAAATGGAGCTACGAACGCTATCTACAGGAAGTGCACGACGCAAAGAGGGAAAAAACTTCTTTTTGGAAATGGATATTTGGATGAAAAATGTATCTTTGCATCAAACAAACACGAATCGTATGACCAATTTTGATAAGCGGAAATTAACCGAGATAATCTTGCGGTAGAAGCGGTGTTGGCATGGCGTAAGATAGGAGATTACCAATTGCCTGTATCTGTTAAACAATGTCCGTTTTTAGAACACAACTCCTTCGTGAACTGTTCACGGCTGATAACAGCGAACAGAGATAAGTTCGATAGAAACACGTATAGGGGTGAGATTACTGATAGCAAACTGGTGGAACAAATCGTCAATACAGTAAAGGAGAGTCCGACAGCAAACAAGATGATGCTGAAGGACTTTGGGCTTATTTGGTTTACGGTTTGCTATTATCGTTTATGTCATTTTTAAGTTGCTGCTTTTGGTCGCTATTCTATTGATGATATTGGCTTTGCATTTGGCGTATGACTACACAATCAGAAAACACGAAACGTATTGCTAAGAACACGCTGATGCTCTATGTGCGCATGCTGTTCAGTATGCTGGTATCGCTCTATACGTCACGGGTGGTGCTGAATGCTTTGGGCGTGGAGGACTATGGCATTTATAATGTGGTGGGAGGATTTGTGGCGATGTTTAGTTTGCTGACAGGTTCTATCTCTGCTGCCATAAGCCGATTCTTGACATTTGAATTGGGCAAAGGAGATAAGCAACGTCTTTCAATGGTCTTTTCCACATCGCTTGTTGTACAGTTTATCTTAGCATTTATTATTGTGTTGCTTTTGGAGACTATCGGTGTGTGGTTCTTGAATCATAAGATGGTTATTCCATCGGATCGATTATTTGCTGCCAATTGCTTATTGCACTTTTCTACACTGTCTTTTGCTGTCAGTCTGATAAGCATGCCTTATAATGCGTCCATTATATCGCATGAGCGGATGGATATATTTGCCTATATCGGTATAGCAGATGTTCTTGTGCGATTGTTCATCGTCTGCTCGTTGGCTTACTTGCCAACCGACTTTGATAAACTTATCAGCTTTGCGGTGATGACGTTGTTGTCAGGACTTACTTTCCAGTTTATTTATTGGAGTTTTTGTCGTCATCATTTTGAAGAATGTCGTTTCAAATTGCATTTTGATAAGCCTTTGCTTAAACAAATGTTTGGTTTTGCCGGATGGAATTTCATCGGAGTCTCTTCCGCAGTACTTCGTGACCAAGGAGGAAATGTGATACTCAATCTATTCTTTGGTCCTGCGGTCAATGCGGCTCGTGGCATAGCTTCCTCGGTGAATACTGCCATTTGTGGGTTTTCGGGAAACTTTATGACTGCATTGAATCCTCAAATAACAAAGTCATACGCTGCCAGGGAGATGGATTATAATATGATGCTGATTCATCGGGCGGCGCGTTTCTCGTTTTATATGATGTTTATTCTTGCTTTACCGGTATTATTCAATACATCTTCTATCATACATTTGTGGTTAGGACAAATCCCGGAACACGTTGTGCTGTTCGTGCAGTTGGTTATTATCTTTTCCTTGTGTGAGACGTTATCCAATCCATTGATTACAGTGATGCTTGCCACAGGCAATATCCGCAACTACCAAATAGTTGTGGGTGGCTTGCAGATGTTGAATCTTCCCATTTCGTATGTTATTTTGCGTATGGGTGCCATGCCGGAATCGGTGATGTTGGTTGCGATTGTTTTGTCATTGGCATGCCTTGCTACACGTTTGTTTATGCTACGTGGGATGATAGGACTTTCCATACAGAAATATATCAAGCGAGTACTTATTAATGTATCTTTCGTGACTATTATTTCCGTAGTTCCTGTTTCTGTGGTATCCATGTTTCGTGATGACACTTTCGGGTTCTTTATTCTGAATAGTCTGCTGTGTGTATTAATAGCTTCTCTTTCGGCATTCTATGCAGGTTGCAATATCCATGAACGGCAATTTATAAAAGAGAAAGTTTTTGCAAAGCTACTAAAACCGTTGAGGATTGTACGATGATAGAAATTAAAGACCCTTCACAGTGTTGCGGATGTTCTGCCTGTGCCAGTATTTGTGGCAAGGGAGCCATTACGATGTGCCCTGATGCTCTTGGATTCTTCTATCCTAAAGTAGATGTGGATAAATGTGTGGAGTGCGGGCTGTGCGAGAAAGTCTGTGCATTCCATGCCGATTATGACACAAGTTGCAACCTTCCTTCCCCCGATGTCTATGTTGCCCGGCACAAGGATATAAAAGAGATTGAAAAAAGCCGCAGTGGTGCCATGTTCGTAGCCCTTTCGGATTGGGTACTTGGCTGTGGAGGGGTTGTCTATGGAGCCGGTTATGCAGAACATTTCCGGGTAATCCATAAACGGGCAACTACATACGCGCAACGGGATGAATTCCGAGGCAGCAAGTATGTGCAGAGCGGTATGGGAAGCATATTCTCTGAAGTTGCTGAAGATTTGCGAAACGGGAAGGTTGTTTTGTTTACCGGCACTCCTTGCCAGACTTCCGGCTTGCAATCATTCTTGAAATTGAAACGTGTGCCTACAGATTTGCTGTACGTTGTCGATATTGTATGTCATGGTGTGCCCGGGCCCTATATATGGCGGGATTACCTCGCTTACATTGAGAAAAAGCAGGGTGGTAAAGTGATGGCGGTCAACTTCCGCGATAAATCAGAGTTGGGTTGGACTGCGCATAAGGAGTCATTTACCTTCCAAGATGGCAAAACCTATACCTATACCTATACTTTCTATCAGCATATCATGTTTCGTCATTCATGTGGCAAATGTCATTTTACCAATTTTCAACGACCGTCAGACATTACTATCGCAGATTTTTGGGGATGGCAGAATGTGGACGCAGATTTTAATGCCGATGATAAGGGATGTTCGCTGGTGCTGGTCAATACGGAGAAAGGACGCAAACTTTTTGACAAGATAAAGTCTCAGATGAATCTTCGGATATCAGACAAGGAGGCTTGCTTGCAACCCAATTTGCAACATCCCAGTGAAATACACCCATTGCGGAAGGCGTTTGAAGAGGATTACCTAAAGCATGGTTTTCTGTATGTTGCCCGTAAATACGGCGATATGGGCTGGCGTTATAAATGGAAGGTTTTAAAAAGAAAGTGCCGTACAGCCGTTAGATTAATCTTGAAAAAATGAAGGTTGGAATACTTACATTTCATCGTGCTGTGAATTATGGCGCAATTTTGCAAACGTATGCTTTGAAAGAGGTTTTATGTCGTATGAGGCATGATGTATATGTCATAGACTATCGACCCGATTATTTGAAAATCGCATATCATCCTTTTTCTAATAGACCCGGCCTTAGAAGTTTGGTAAATGTATCCGGCTGGATTCTGTGGTATCATTTTATCAAAGGTGGAGTTCGCAAGATTATACGAAATAGGAAGTTTAGAACTTTTGCAGCAGATTATTTATCATTAGATAAGACCGCCATGTCAGATGTTGCGGACAAGTATGATGTAATCGTTTGTGGAAGTGACCAAATATGGAATCCTGATATAACAGGTCAGCGGCTTGATGAGGTCTTTTTCGGAGTATTGCCTAATACTTCAAATGTCAAGGTGATTTCTTATGCGGCATCAGTTGGTAATATAAAGAATTTGAAAGGACATGAGACTGAATTGTTGACTTATTTAAGAGGTATGTCTGCGATTAGTGTCAGAGAGAAAAATTTGGCAGAATATATCTCAGCGTTAGATTTAAATCTTTTATCGGCGACCGTTGTTGACCCTACCATTTTGGCCGGAAGAGGTGTTTTTGATGCCATCAGTTCCGAGAAGTCGCTGATTGAAAAGCCCTATTTACTCTATTTTAGTTTATTGGACAATCCGACGCTTCGGCAAAATGCACGATCCATTGCTATAGAAAAGAATTTAGAATTTATTGAACTGACAACCTATTATGAGCGAGTTCTGGGACAGCAAATATATAAACCCGCGTCGCCGGCTGAATTTTGTTCATTGTTTAAGCATGCACACTATGTGGTTTGTTCGTCTTTTCACGGAATGGTGTTTTCCATTCTTTTTAATCGGCAATTTATTGTTTATGCTGATGTCAAACGCGGACTGGATAGATTCGTTAGTTTGCTTAATGAGTTAGAGCTTATGGATAGATTGATCTCTTCCCATATGGATTTTATAACACGTTGGAATTCATTAAAGGCGGCGATAGATTATTCAACGGTAGATACAAAACTTACTGATTTGAGACAGGAGTCTCTTGATTGGTTGCAAAACGTATTAAAGCAGATAGAAAAAAACTCTTATAAGTTTTATGAAAACAAATAGTCCCAAAATAGTTTTAATATTAACTGCATGTATTGATCCTTCGAATAGTAAGAATCGGTGGTTAGTGTTAACTGATGCTAAGACTCGTTTTTTGCAATATAAGGATGCTCTTGAATTCTATTATTTAGAAACAAAGTGTCCTATAATTTTTATTGATAATTCAGGATATGATGTCACAGAATTGGAAGAAAAATATAGGGGGGGAGAGTTGAAATACTATCTTTTATATCTTCTCCTGAAGTAAGATCAAAAGGAAAAGGCTTTGGAGAGCAGGATATAATACGGCAGGCCGTTATGAGTTCCTCTCATTTAAAAGATGCAGATTATATCATTAAAATTACAGGAAGGATAAAAGTTCTTAGTATTAATTATTTGATAAATTTAATAATAAAAAAGTCTGCAAAGAAAAAGAAGTGGGTAATTGCAGAAAAGTTATTTAACGGACATTGGATTCATTCATATTGTTTTGCTGCTCATAAGGATTTTTTTGACGCAAAATTCTTCAATGAAATGCAAAAACTTTCTGAAATAGAAGGAAAAGAATATGCCTTTGAACAATCTCTTTATAAACTTGTTATAGAATGGACAAAAAGTAACTATTTTTTTCATGTCCTATTTCCTATACAAGTTAACGGCTATTGCGGAGGGCTTGGTCATAGTTACAAACGTAATTCAATAAAGGATTATATAAAGTGTTTTATTGAAGCTTTTAAGATAAATATGATACATAGCTTGTAATTACATATTGCAAGACAGTATTAGATGTAAATTGAAAGTTTAAAGATTATGAATTGGTATATTGGATTTGAATATATATACATTAAGCGTGTTTTTATTTTTACAAGTATCGGGTAACTATTCACCTATTTGATAAAGTCTAACTATCTTTCATTCTGAACACAGTGAAGAATCTCTTCTCCTCTGTGTGCATAAAGAGAGCAAATTCTTCGCTTTGCTCTGAATGACAATACACTGTAAATCAAACACAAAGGATAGGTGAGTAGTTACATATATTCGTACTTATGTTAAATTTATGCCAGGTATTAATAAGTTACGAAATTTGTTGAATAAATTATCTAAATCTACAGATTAATATGTCTGCAATTTCAGTTATCGTTCCTATATATAATGCGGAAAAACATCTTCAGAGTTGCATTGATTCTATATTAGCTCAGACTTTCACTGACTTTGAGTTATTGCTTATCAATGACGGTAGTAAGGATAATTCTGGCTCTATTTGTGATGAATATGTAATAAAGGATAATCGTGTGCGTGTTTTTCATAAGGAGAATGGCGGTGTCAGTTCTGCACGTAATCTTGGGTTGGACAATGCTATAGGTGAGTGGGTAACCTTTGTGGATAGTGATGATTGGATAGAATATGATTTTCTCAAAAAACTAATATTCTATACACGACACCAGAATGTTATGTTCATTAGTTCTGGTTATAGAGTTTCTATGTGTGAGAAAAATGTCCTTATCACGGATGATTTCCACTTGCTATTTTCAGAGAATAGTATATGCTATACTGTACCATGGGGTAAATTATATAAAATCAATATTATAAAAAAGAATAATATCCGATTTAATGAGAATATGCAGTTAGGAGAGGATACAGTATTTCTATATACATTTATATCATGTATTAATACTTTCTGTATAATAGGAGATATTGGATATCATTACAATAGGAATTCTGACAATTCTTTATCAAAGCGTATTTTCTCTTTTGAAAGTGAGATGATAATTTATAATAGTGGAACATCTGCAATTAACCAATTGATTTTAAATAAAAAGATTTCTGGTAGGCAAGCAATAGAACGATTAGCTCTTTTGAAAGTGTTTTTTACTCGACGAGTTCTAAACTCCTTGTATTATAATAAAATAAAAAGAAAAACAAGGATTGCAGCAATAAAGTCAATAGATCATTCCCTTTTTTCCTCCGTGACATGGCCACAAGATTGGAAAGATAAAATATACACATGGTTGTTGACTCGACGTTGCTATGTTTGTTATGATTTCTTGCGTTCATTTACTTCAAAAGTAAATGGATAAATATAACGTGTTCGCATAAAATGAGGAAAATGAAAGTCTCAATTATCACGATAAATTATAATGATTGCATTGGTCTGGAAAATACCATTCAAAGTGTAGTGTCGCAAACGTGTAATGATTATGAATACATAGTCATTGATGGAGGTTCTACAGATGGAAGTGTTGATGTAATTAAAAAATATGCAAGTAAAATATCTTATTGGATCAGTGAACGAGATAAAGGTATTTATCATGCAATGAATAAGGGCATAGATAAAGCAACTGGTGATTATTGTTTATTTCTTAATTCAGGCGATACTTTGTTTAATAATGAAGTATTAAACACCATTCGGTACGATTTAACAACTGATATTGTTGTGGGTGCAATACGAAAAGGAACATCTGGATATATTAAAAGGTTTAAAATTAAAGAACCGCTTGTATTATTGGACTTTTGGATAGAGAATCCTATACCTCATCAAAGTACGTTCATTAAGAAAGAGATTTGTTCCCGGTTACGTTATGATGAATCGCTAAAAATTGCAGCCGATTTGAAATTCTTTTTGCAAGCTATTGTTGTCTTGAAATGTAGTTGCCAAAGCAGCGATTGTATAGTTGCAAATTTCGATGAAAATGGTATAAGCTCTCATCAAGGAGCAGATGATGAATGGGAAAAAATATTTTCAGAACTTATGCCTCCATATCTTTTTAATGATTTTCAAAAAATGTTAGAACGTAATTATGATGGTTTCTACATTAGGTTGCGTTTGCGTAAATATTATAAACTTATATACAGCCTTTCTGTTCTCTGTGTACGATTTATATCAATATTTAGGTCATCAGCACATTTCGTCAGTAAATATCCTTCAAGGGTATGATTATAAAGAGTGAATTTGTATTGTAAACAATTACTTGTGGATAGAGATAATGTCCGAGTAGTGAAAATGAAGGATTTATCTAAGTTAATGAAATTAGATTTGGTTAAGAAAATAGGAAAAGTAAGAGATCGTGTAGGTAAAACTTTTAGTTTCTGATTATTATGGGTATAAAAATTAAAGTGTTTATATGGCGTTTGATATTTACACCCTTTTATAGGTTTAAATATTTCCTTACTATTAAGGAACGACGTTTGCTATGTATAATGAATTCTGTGCAAACGATTAACTATATCATTGAAAACAAATGTTCAGTGTGTCGTTATGGTGATGGTGAATTTCAAATGATAACACATTATTTGGAACACGGAAGTTCTGAAAATTTTCATGTAGATACTTTCCAAAATTATAATCCAGTATTGGCTGCTCGACTTTTGGAGGTCTATAAATCCTCTAATATAAAACTTCTTCAATGTATTCCATATTCGTTCAAAAAATCCTCTGTATATAAAGGGTATGGACGAACTTTCTTTGAGCGTGAATGGTTGTTAAGAAAGCCATTTGTTAAAAAAAATAAATTATATGGAGATTCTTGTTTTACAAGGTTTTGGCTTGGACGTACCGATGTTAAAAATGTTGGGGGATATGTGGCAAGTCTAAAAAAAATATGGAATAAAAAGAATGTGCTGATAGTTGAGGGCGCAAAAAGTCGTTTGGGAGTAGCTAACGATTTATTTGATAATTGTGCGATTATTAAACGAGTATTATGTCCTGCTGTAAATGCCTTTAGTCGATATTGCGAGATTTTAGAGGAAGTAAAAAAATGTGCAGAAAAAGATACTTTAATCCTATTGGCGTTGGGGCATACGGCAACAGTGATGGCTTATGATTTAACCCTTTTGGGTTATCAGGCTATTGATATAGGTCATGTTGACATTGAATATGAATGGTATTTGATGCGTGCTACAGAAAAAGTCCCTGTACCGAATAAATATGTAAATGAGGTGGCAGAGGGACGTATTTCTTCTGATTTGCAAGATACTGTTTATGAAAAACAAATTATCGCTATAGTTGATTAATATCATGAAGCATGCTTATTTGATAATTGCTCATAATGAATTTGAGTTACTAAAGTTATTGATTGATAGAATTGATGATGCGCGAAACGATATTTATATTCATATTGATCAAAAAACTAATACTGAAGGACTTGAATTAAGAGCGCATCAAAGCAAATTGTTTGTGTTGCAGAAACGAATTGATGCACGGTGGGGGGATTATAGTTTAGTTGAAGTAGAGCTGAGTCTGTTTCGGGAGGCTTTTAATAACGGTGAATACGAATATTATCATTTACTTTCGGGAGTGGATTTGCCTATAAAATCACAAAATTATATTCATGATTTCTGTAAGATACATAAAGGCACTGAATTTATAGGAATTGCTCAAAATGTATCTGTAAAAGAATTGAAATGGCGTTCACAACATTGGTTTATATTTGCTCATGATTTCAAGTCGAATAATATACTGAAAAAAGTACTTAGGGCAATTTTGGCAAGATTGCAAACCGTATTAGGATATAAGCGTACCGAAATGCAAATAAAAAAAGGTGCTCAATGGTGTAGTATTACAAATTCATTTGTTTCTTATATCTTAAAAAATGAAGAGTTAATATATAAGAGTTTTAATCATACATATTGTCCTGATGAATTATTTATTCAGACATTATGTTGGAATTCTCCTTTTCGGAAGAAGCTATATTCCACATCCGATGAATTTGAAGGATGTATGCGATACATCAATTGGATAGATGGCTGCTTGCAGCCGATTACGATTGATGATGTTGCATTAATGAGAGAAACCGATCGTTGGTTTGCGCGAAAATTTACCATTGCTAATAAGGAAGTGGTAGAACAAATACTAAAATTGTCGATACAATGAAAATAGCTTATTGCATACAAGATACCTATCGTATGGGTGGTATGGAACGTATATTGGCTTTAAAAGCGAATTATTTGGTAAAACATGGTTATGAGGTTGTGGTAATTACTACAGATCAACAAGGTAAGTCTTCTTTTTATCCATTTGAAGATATGATATCATGTTATGATTTAAATGTAAATTACTCCCGTGCAAAGGGCAGATGGCAATATCATTGTTGTATTCTAATGCACAAAATAAAATTGGCAGAATTACTAAATGAAATAAAAGCTGATATTGTGGTTTCAATGTTCTGTCAAGAAACAGAATTCTTACCCAAAATAAAAGATGGAAGCAAGAAATTGTTAGAACTTCATTACAATTATTCTGTGGTAATGCCTCATTTACATGGCTTACGAGGGTTGTATCATTATTTTAAGAATGTAAGAAGATTTAGGAATATAAAGAAATATGACAGATTTATTGTTCTTACAAATGAGGATAAAAAAAGTTGGAAAGGGATTGATAATATCGAAGTTATTCCTAATTCTCAAACATTCAAATGCTTTCAACCGGCTCATTTAGACTCTAAACGTGTTATAGCTGTGGGGCGCTATCATGCTGTTAAAGGGTATGATCGTTTAATACAGGCCTGGAAGTTGGTGAATAATGAAGTTAAGGATTGGACTTTGTCACTTGTAGGTGAAGGTGAGTTAAGAGAATCTTTGCAAAAGCAGATAGATTCATTAGGATTGAGTCAAACTGTATATTTGGATGGTGTTTCCAGAAATATAAAAGAGGAATACTTAAAATCCTCCATATTGGCAATGTCTTCTATTTATGAAGGTTTTTCAATGGTAATAGTGGAGGCTATGACTTGTGGACTTCCTGTTGTTTCTTTTGCATGTCCATCAGGACCGATAGAATTGGTTTCTAATGAAAGGAATGGGTTCTTAGTTAAAGAAGGAGGCATTCGCGAGTTGGCGGATAAACTGTTGTATTTGATAAATCATCCGAATGAACGCAAAAAAATGGGAGCAGAAGCGTTTGCTTATTCTGAGAATTTTTCAGAAGAAAGGATTATGTCGCGATGGATTTCTTTATTTGAAGCGTTGTAAATAGATATGGGAGAAATAACTGTTTCAATTATTGTTCCTGTTTATAAAGTGGAGCGTTTTATTGAACGTTGTATGCGTTCGCTACTTGAACAAACACTGCAGAGTGTTGAGTATATTGTTGTGGATGACTGTTCTCCAGATAAAAGTATATCTATAGCTAAGCAAATTGCAGATTGCTACCCCAATAGGAAAGTCATGTTTATTACGCATGAAACGAATAAAGGATTACCGTCAGCGCGTAACACAGGACTTAAAGAAGCACATGGAGAATATGTATTCCATTGTGATAGTGATGATTATTTAAGCCACAATGCCTTGGAAAGGATGTATTTGGCTGCGAAGAAAACAGACTCTGATATTGTATGGTGTGATTGGTTTTTGACCTATGAAAAAAGCGAACGGTATATGAAACAACCTTCATACCTAACGCCAATGGATGCATTAAAAGGCATTTTGTCGGGTTCAATGAAATATAATGTTTGGAATAAACTGGTTAAGCGTGAACTCTATGAACAGAATGATATAAATTTTCCTTCAGGATATGGCATGGGAGAGGACATGACGATGATTCGCTTGTTTGCGTGTTCTAAAAAAGTTTTATATATCCCTGAAGCTTTTTACCATTATGTAAAAACAAATAGTAATGCTTTCTCTCAAACGTATTCAGACCGTCATTTGACAGAACTCAAATATAATGTTGAAGCCACCTTGGGCTATTTGAAAGATAAATATGGTGACAGATTGGAAATGGAATACGGATTTTTCAAGTTGGATATTAAATATCCGTTTTTAATCACTTGCGATTATGGAAAGTACAAGTTGTGGCAATCTTGGTATCCTGAGGCAAATAAATATATATTGAAAAACAAAAAAGTATCAGTTGTAAGGCGCATGGTACAGTTATTGGCAGATAAACGGCAATATTGGCTGATTTATGTTTATAATAAATTAGTCTACAGGTTTATATATAGTATAATATTTAGATGACAATGAAAAAATACATTGCAATTCTACTTGCGACAGTCATTCTTAGTTTTTATTTTTTCCCTTTTCAATTTCGCTTTATACCGTCTGTTAATTCCAAAATGGCATTGGCTGGTATAGGTTTGCCTATATTAATGTTGGCATTAGGGAGGAAAAATGATGCAGCTGTTGACAATAATTTTTTTAAGTTGTCAATATTTGCAGCGTTTGTTTCACTGATTGCTTATATTTCTATTACTGTTAATGATACTTACGATTTCACTTATGTTTCATACATCGTATCAATGTGGGTTTGGCTGTGTGCGGCTTACGTAGTGGTTTCTTTAATAAGACATATTCATGGTTATGTTTCAGTTTTTTTATTATGTAATTATTTAATTGCTCTTTGTGTGTCACAATGCGTTTTAGCTTTGACAATAGAATTTTATGAACCAATAAAACAAATTATTTATTCTATTATAGACGTTGATACTGTTAATTTTATGGAAGACAAAAGGCGTTTAATGGGATTAGGTTGCGGATTGGATGTTGCTGGTTCACGTTTTTCGGCTGTTTTGGTAATGATATCATATATTTGTATCAATTATTCAAACAAGGTGGCTAAATATGTTTATTTATATATATGTTCGTTTATAATAATTAGCCTCATAGGCAATATGATATCTAGAACTACCACTGTTGGTATGATGATTTCTGCTTTATATTTCATTATTGCTTTTATTTTTTCCGAATCAGCAAATTTTAAGAAACGGTTTTTATTATGGCTTATGGTATTAATAGTATTGTTGGTTCCTATAATTGTTTATACTTATTATAATGTACCAGATTTCTATCGGCATATGCGTTTTGGTTTTGAAGGCTTTTTTAGTCTTGCAGAAAGTGGCGAATGGGATGTTGGCTCAAATGAAAAATTAAAGGGCATGTATGTTTTCCCTGAAACGTTCAAGACATGGTTAATTGGTGATGGTTTTTTTGGAGCAACAACATCTGATCCCTATTATATTGGCAAGGAATGGAAAAGTTTTTACATGGATACAGATGTCGGTTATTTGCGCTTCATCTTCTATTTTGGTATTTTGGGATTATTCACTTTTTCTTATTTCATGTATGAGGTTGCAAAAACATGCATGAGTAAGTTCTCGTGTCATAGGCTATTATTTGAGTTGCTTTTGGTAATTAATTTCATAGTTTGGTTTAAAGTCTCAACAGATATCTTTTTAGTTTTTGCTCCATTTCTTTGTATTAGTAAGGAAGAGAATGAAACTTTTGAGAAAACTATGATTTAAAAAACGAAATTATAGAGTAATTTTCTATGAAACTCCTCTACTGCCATTGCTCCCTCCACAACCCCGGCGGCATGGAGCGTGTCCTGCTCAACAAGGTGGTGTGGCTGAAAGCGCATACCGACTGGGAGATAGTAGTTGTCACTACCGACCAAAAGCAAAGGCCTACGTTCTATCCTTTCCCAAAGGAGGTGCGGATGATTGATCTTGGCATTAACTATACCGATGATAATGCCAAAAGCCCTTTGGAGAAAATCGCCGGGTATTTGAGGAAAAGACGGAAGCACAGGAAAGCGCTTACGGCTTTGCTGCAAAAGGAAAAGGCGGATATTGTGGTGTCGCTCTATCCTTCGGAGTCTTCGTTTATAGCCGACATTAAGGATGGCAGCAAGAAGGTGCTGGAACTGCACTTCAACAAGTTCTTCCGACTGCAATACAACAGAAAAGGCCTGTTGGGATGGATTGACCGCTGGCGCACGAGGCAGGACGAGAGACTGGTACGGAAGTTCGACAAGTTTGTGGTGCTGACCCAAGAGGATAGAAGCTATTGGGGAGAGTTGCCTAACATTGAGGTGATTCCTAATGCGGCGATGTTCCTTGGGGATGCTTATTCGGATGTTTCGTGCAAACGGATTATTGCTGTGGGACGCCTTGATTACCAAAAGAGTTTTGACCGCTTGGTTGAGGCTTGGGCATGGGTGCAGCAGACCAATCAATTCAGCGATTGGCAACTTGACATCTTCGGGCAAGGTGAATGGAAAGAAATGCTGCAACGCATGATTGAAGAAAGGAAGTTGGGAGAGACGGCGCATGTCAATCGGCCTACGCCACAGATAGGCGACGAATATGCCCGCAGCTCCATGCTGGTGATGAGCAGCCACTACGAGGGATTCCCGATGGTGATGATTGAGGCGATGGCTTGCGGGTTGCCGGTGGTCTCTTTCAATTATAAGTGCGGCCCCAAAGACATCATACAGGACGGTGTCAACGGCCTGTTGGTGAAGGACGGCGACATCGAAGGGCTTGCCAATGCCATGATGCGCCTGATGGAGAACGAGGAGGAACGTAAAGCCATGGGACGCAACGCACGCCGGGTGACTGAAACATATTCCGAAGCCTCCGTCATGAAGAGATGGATGGAGCTCTTTAACTCATTGACCGGAAAATGAGAAAACTTCTTCAAATAAATCCTGTGCTTCGTGTGAACACCTCCACGGGGCGCATCATGCAGGAGATTGGCGAGCTGGCCATGCAGCATGGTTGGGAAAGCTACATCGCCTATAGCTACGGGCGTGACGGCATCAAGCCTTGCAAGTCGCATCTTGTTCCCGTGGGAAACCGTTGGAGCGTGGTGTGGCATGGCATCGTGACACGGCTGTTCGACCGTCACGGACTTTCATCCGATGAGGCTACAAGAAGGTTCATCAGGCAGATAGAGGAGCTGAATCCTGACATTATCCACATCCATAATATCCATGGCTATTTCTTGAACTACAAGATTCTGTTTGAGTTCCTGTCCCGATATGGCAAGCCTGTCATCTGGACGGTACACGACTGCTGGCTCTATACGGGACATTGTTATTACTATTCATACATCGGTTGCAACAAGTGGCAAATCGGTTGCCGGCATTGCCCTCAGAAGAAGGAATTTCCCACAAGCTGGCTGTTGGACCGCAGCGAGCGGAACTTCTTGGACAAGAAAGCGGCCTTCACCTCCATGCCCAAGGAGAGGCTGACTATCGTACCTGTTTCAGAATGGATCAGGGGGGAGATGGAACACTCTTTTCTGAAAGGGTATGACATGCGGGTCATTCACAATGGCATCAATCTGGAGGTGTTCAACATCTATGGTACGGAAGAAGTAAAGAACAAGTACGAACTGGGCGGCAAGCACATCCTGCTGGGTGTGGCAAGTATCTGGAGCCGGGAGAAGGGACTGGACGATTTTATCGAACTCTCCGCCATGCTGAACGAGGATGAGACCCTCGTATTGGTGGGAGTGGACGCTGTCATCCAAAAGCGTCTGCCACAGAACATCGTGGGCATCCGGCGTACCGAAAACATCCGTCAGCTTGCCGAACTGTATTCCGCCGCCGATGTCTTCGTCAATCTCACTTGGCAGGACAACTATCCGACCGTAAACTTGGAAGCCATTGCTTGCGGCACGCCTGTGGTGACCTACCGCACGGGTGGCAGCATCGAGGCGGTGACGGAACATACCGGCTTCGTTGTGGAGCAAGGAGACGTGAAAGGCATATTGGAAGCCGTGAGAAAGATAGAAAAAGAGGGCAAGACTTCTTACCAACAGCCTTGCCGCGACTATGCGTTGGCGCATTTCAACAAGGAAGAGCGATACGCCGACTACCTGAGACTTTATGATGAACTCATACGGAAATAGCCTCTTCCCCAACTTTTAACTTCAATGAAAATCCTTCAACTTGGTAAATTCTATCCCGTCCGTGGCGGGGTGGAGAAAGTGATGTACGACCTCATGCTGGGGCTTTCTACCCGTGGTGTGGACTGTGACATGCTCTGCGCCCTGTCCCGTGGCGGGTCGCAGGTGGTGGACATAAACGCACATGCACGATTGATAGGTTGCCACACCTGGATGAAGGTGGCGGCTACGATGATTTCGCCCGCCATGATTCTCTCTCTGCGGAAAAGGTGCGGGGAGTATGACATTATCCACGTGCATCATCCCGACCCGATGGCTTGCCTCGCACTGCTGCTTTCGGGCTACAAGGGAAAGGTGGTGCTGCACTGGCACGCCGACATCGAGAAGCAGAAGGTGCTGCTCAGGTTCTATATGCCGCTGCAGAGGTGGCTGCTGAGGCGTGCCGACGTGATTGTGGGCACGACCCCTGTCTATTTGGCCGAGTCGCCCTTCCTGACCGGGCTGCAACCGAAAGTGAAGTGTTTGCCCATAGGCATAGAACCGGTTCCCGCCTGCCCCGAACGGACAGGGGAGCTACTGGGAAGGTATCCGGAGAAGAAAATCATCTTCGCCTTGGGAAGGTTGGTGGAGTATAAAGGATATCGGTATCTCATAGAGGCTACCTGCTACTTGGGGGATGACTACGTGGTGCTGATAGGCGGCGAAGGGGTGCTGAAGGAGGAACTTCAAAACGAGATAGTGACCTTAGGAGCAGAAGAGAAAGTGAAACTGTTAGGGCGGATTCCCGATGAGGAGCTGCCCGCCTATTACAATGCCTGCACGCTCTTCTGCCTCTCTTCCATACAGAAAACGGAGGCGTTCGGCATCGTGCAGATAGAGGCGATGTCGTGCGGGAAACCTGTGGTAGCCACGCGCATTCCCCATTCGGGTGTGGCGTGGGTGAACGAGCACGGGGTGTCGGGGCTGAACGTGATGCCGCGTGATGCGAAGGCATTGGCTGATGCCATCAGGACGATAGCCGGTGACGAACTGGCATATAGGAAATTTTCCGCAGGTGCGGAGAAGCGTTATCGGGATATGTTCACGAAGGATAAAATGATTAATAATGTATTAGATATTTATAACAAGTTATGGATGAAATAAGAGTTGCTTCAAGGAAATCAATAGATTCCTTAAGTGTCGGGACTTACCGTCAAGGGGTTGCGTCTCCGGCTGAAAGCAGGACAAAGAGAGTACTGGACTTTGTGGCAAGTATTATCGGCATGGTTGTTTTCTCACCGTTATTCCTGATCATTTATATCGCCATAAAGCGTGAGGACGGGGGAAATGCCATTTTCAAGCAGGAGCGTGTGGGCTATCGTGGGAAAATCTTTACGCTTTACAAGTTCCGCTCCATGGCCGTCACGTCCGAGTCGGACGGAAAACCGGTATTGTGCAGCGGGAAGGATGACAAACGTCTGACCCGTGTGGGACGTTTTTTGCGTGAACACCATCTGGACGAATTGCCACAGCTATGGAACGTGTGCAAGGGAGAGATGAGTTTTGTCGGTCCACGTCCGGAGCGCAAATTCTTCGTGGATAGAATCAAGGCCATCAATCCCGATTATGAATTACTGTACCGGTTGCGTCCCGGTTTGTTCTCCGCCGCCACGCTTTACAACGGATATACGGATACCATGGAGAAAATGCTGGAGAGGCTGCGGATGGACTTGGACTACCTCCACAACCGGTCGTTGTGGCTTGACACTAAAATCATCTTCCTGACTGTGTTCTCCATTCTGTCAGGAAAGAAATTCTAACGGATAACTCCTGTATATCATGGCAAATAAGAATAGAATGATGCCGAAGGCGACCCTGAAGCTCCGCAAGATAGGTGGCAAATATATGATTGTGGAAACCTCCGACAGTTGTGTGAACCTGACGAACGTATATAGCCTGAACGAGACCGCCGCCCTGCTTTGGGAGATGCTGTGCCGAAGAGAGGGGCACACACCCGAAGAACTGGCGGAGGAGTTGTGCAAGACGTATGAGGTGGAATACGAACGGGCTTTGCGTGATGTGGAAAGCCAGTTGGCGGAATGGGAAAAGATGGGACTGCTATGATGCTTTCTTCGGAACACAGGGCACTGTTCAGCCTGCTGCGTGCCGGATTGTGGGAGAGGGAACCGGATGACTTGTCGCCTTTCCCGCTGACGGATGCCGGTTGGTGGAATGTCTATCGGATGGCGGTGCGCCAGACGGTGGCGGGCATAGTTTATCGCGGGTTGCACCATCTGCCCGATACGCTGCTTCCCGGCGATGGTCTGATGATACGCTGGGTGGCGCAAGCGGATCGCATCGAACAGAAGAACAAGCGGATGAATGTAGTGGTGAATCGGTTGTATCGGCGGATGGACCGCTACGGTTTGCATCCCGTGTTGCTGAAAGGGCAGGGGACAGCTGCTTTCTATGAACATCCGTTGCTGCGCGAGTGCGGGGATATCGACCTTTACTTCCCCTCGAAAGAGGAGGTACGGAAGGCCGCAGAAATAATGAACCAAGCTGGATGCCGGTTAGAGGGATTGCCTGACGGAAGTGATTGTTACCGTTGGCAGGATGTGGAGATAGAGCACCATACGCGATTGTTTGATTTTAGCAATCCGTGGTTGAAAGGTTGCCTCTCCACATTGGTTGCGAAATATGGGTTTATAGACCAACCTCTAACCGGAAATCCTTCGACTGAATCTCCGGTGACGGTTTCCGTGCCATCGCCCTTGCTGAACCTGCTGTTGCTGAACGCCCATCTGCTGAAACATATCATAGGGCATGGTGTCGGACTTCGGCAGTTCTGCGACATGGCAAGGGCTTACCATAACCTACAGGGTTGCTATGCTCCTGAAGAGTTGGAAGCCGTGTACAAGCGGACGGGCCTGATGAAATGGAGCGCGCAACTTCACACCTTCCTGACGGAGCACCTCGGGTTGCATCGCGCCGAACTGCCTTTTATGGATATGGATGTGTGTACTTCTCCCGAGTTGTTGCATATCGTGCTCGAAGGGGGGAATTTCGGGCAGTACGGCGATACCAAGGGCAAGGCTTCCCAGGCAAGATGGGAGCGGAAGCTGCGGACGTTTTTCTCTTTTTGGAAGCATCGTGACTTCTCCAACGCCTACGCACGCAAGGAAGCGTTCTGGACTTCGATAAAACTAATGATAGGAAACCTCAAATGAGAAACGAATATTTTTTCAGAGTGGCAGGACTGCTGTTTTCTGTCACTCTTCCCAGCAGTTGGGAGGTGGAAACGTTGCTGCCTTCCTTCCGTCCGTTCCGGTGCGGTTCGTGGGCGAAAGGTATGCGGATCTTCCGGTTGATTGTCACCACACAACCTTTTGTGGATGACGGAAAACGCATGGAGTTGTTAGGCGAATCGTCCAACGACATGGGGCATGTTCGTCTGTCGCGTGATATCGACAACTATCGGGTAGAAATAGATAATGGTGCTGTGGAGAACGGCATGGTGCATGTAATGGTCGCAGACTCCATGTTCGACTATGCCATGGCTTACCTCCGTCCGGAAGACCCGTCTGTGGGAACGGTGCTTTCATCTATGATTCGCATCCTTTATGCACAGGCGGTGCTTGAATACGACGGGGTGTCTGTCCATGCTTCCTGTGTCAGCCAGGATGGCAGGAGTTTCCTGTTTCTGGGCAAGAGCGGAACCGGCAAGAGCACGCATGCCCGGCAATGGCTGGAAACATTCCCGGATTGCCACCTGCTGAATGACGACAATCCCGTATTGCGGATAGAAGGCGGCAGGGTGATGGCATACGGTACGCCCTGGAGCGGAAAGACACCTTGTTATAAGAATGAGTGCTATCCGGTAGCCGGTATCGCCCGTCTGCAACAAGCCGGAACGAACCGGTTCACTCTGCTCGAGGGGCCGGAAGCTTTTGCCGCCCTGCTGCCTTCCTGCTCAGCCATCCGACAGGATGCGCACTTGCAGGAGTCGCTTCATAACACCTTGATACGGGTGGCCGAACTGGTGACTATCGGGCGGATGGACTGCCTGCCCGACCGGGAGGCGGCAAGAAAATGTGCTCTTTCAATTGACAATTGATAATTCATAATTCAAAACTGATAATTTATAATTAAAAAGTATGAAAAGAAAACCTTCTTTTTTAGTTGTATTAGCGGTGGCACTCCTGCTTTCTTCCTGCGGATCATCGAAGGATTTCGTCTATCTACAGGACATGGAGTTGGGAAAGAGTTACCCGTATGATACCAAGTACGAGGCGGTGGTACATGCCAACGACCGTCTGGACATCACCGTGAGCAGTAAAAGCCCCGAACTGGCCATCCCGTTCAATGCGGGTGGAGGATCTTTCCAGCTGGGTACTAACGGAGCGGTGACGGAGTCCGCCACCGAAAAGAAAGGCTACCGGGTGGATGTGGACGGAAACATTGACTTCCCCATCCTTGGCAAACTGCATGTGGAGGGATTGAAAATGGGTGAGGTGACTGCCTTGATACGCGACCGTATCATTGAAGGAAAATATATCAAAGATCCGTTGGTGTCGCTGGAATTCCTCAATTTCAAGTATTCGGTATTGGGAGCGGTGGGCAATAACGGCACCTTCTCGGTGGATGGTGACCGTATTACTTTGCTCGAAGCCATTGCTAAAGCGGGCGATGTCACACCGAGAGGCCGTGTGAACCGTGTGGCGGTCATCCGCGAGGAGAACGGGCGGCGGGTGCTCTATCAGCATGACTTGCGTAGCAAGGATTTGTTCGAGTCACCTTGCTTCTACCTGCAACAGAACGACATTGTTTATGTCGAACCGAAATACCGCAAACAGGACCGCGAAGACAAGGGATGGCAATATACCACTGGAATCCTTTCATTCATTACGGCCGTTTGTTCCGTTATTTGGGCTATCAAGTAAATACTTATTTGTAATTATGCAAAACAATAGTTTATCCAACAAGAACGAGCAGAGCATCAACCTGGTTGACCTGTTCGTCTATCTGCTCTCCAAGTGGAAGTGGTTCGTGCTCTCCGTGCTTTTGTTCGGGGGATTGGCGTGGTATCATTATGCCACGTCGCCGCTGGTCTTCTTCCGCAATGTCACGGTCATCATCAAGGATCCTTCCAACAAGACCTCAACGGCGGGGCTCGACCGTTATGACAACTATATTAATAAGGTGAACGTGGCCAACGAGATTCTCCAGTTTCGTTCCAAGCGCCTGATGCGCGAGGTGGTGCAGCGGCTGCATGCCGATGTGGACTACCGGCTGGAAGAGGGCTTGCGCATGAACGAGCTTTACAACCTCTCGCCGGTGAATGTCTCCTTCATCAACGTGATGCCGGAGCGGTACATTTCGTTCACCGTGACTCCCAAGAACGAGAAGCAGGTGCAGCTTTCCGATTTCGAGGGAATACCGGCAGCCAACGATAAAACATATACCATGCGACTGAACGATACCCTTACCATCGGCAGCGAGCGTATCCTCATTACGGGCACCGACCGTTGGGGACAGGCGTGGACGGGGCGTGATATTCATGTCTGCAAGAAACCGTTGAATGCCGTGGCAGGCCGCTTCCAAGGGAGCATGGGAATCCGGCAGGAAGAGGACGAATCGTCCATCCTGGTCCTGTCGCTCAAGGACGATTCCCCCCTGCGTGCCGAGGACGTGCTCAACACGCTGGTCAATGTCTATAACGAGGAGGCTCTCAACGACAAAAACCAGGTGGCGGTGAACACCTCCGAGTTCATCAACGAGCGCCTGCTCATCATCGAACGCGAACTGGGTGGTGTGGAGACCCAGCTGGAGAGCTTCAAGCAGAGCAACCAGGTGATGGACATCAGTTCGTTGGCGGGGCAATACATGGGCGAAGCGCAGACGTACAGTGCGGATGCCATGGAGCAGGAAACCCAGTTGAAGCTGGCGCAGTTCATCAAGGACTATCTGACCGACCCCACCAAGAACCGGGACCTCATCCCCTCGGGAACGGGCATCAGCGATGCCACGGTGGAGAACCAGATTAACCAGTACAACGCACTGAAGCTGAAGCGCGACAAGCTCATTGCCGACAGCAGCGAGAGCAACCCCGTGGTAGAGGAGCTGAACAACACCATACATGCCCTGAGGCAGAGCATCATCCGGGCGGTGGACAACATGATAGTGAGCATCAACATGAAGCGCAACGACGCGCGCAGCCGCCAGGCGCAGGCGCAGGCACGCTTCACCACCGTGCCCACCAAGGAGCGGCAGATGCTCTCCATCGAGCGCCAGCAGAAAATCAAGGAGTCGCTCTACATGTTCCTGCTGAACCGCCGCGAAGAGAATGCCCTCTCGCAGGCGATGGCCGACAACAACGCGCGTACCATTGATAGTGTGGACGGCCCTGTAGGTCCCATCTCGCCCGTGCGCAACCGCATCTTGTTGCTGGGCGTGCTCGTCGGTCTGGCCGTGCCCGGTGTGGTGTTCCTCATGATGCTCTTCATGGACACCCGTGTGCGTAGCCGCAAGGACCTGAAAGGTGCGGTGAGCATCCCCTTCCTCGGTGAGATACCTCAGGACAAGGGGGCGGCAAAGGTGGGCGTGGCTGTGGGCGGCGAAGACGGCATACTCTCCGAGAGCTTCCGCATCTTGCGCACCAACATGGCATTCATGGCAAAAAAAGACAGGCCGATGCAGGTCATCACCTTTACCTCGTTTAATGAAGGGGCAGGGAAGACCTTCATTTCCCGCAACCTTGCCATGAGCCTTGTGCTCACCAAGAAGCGCGTGGTGCTGGTGGACCTCGATATCCGCAAGGGAACGCTGAGCCGACACTTCCACAAGCATCCGGTGGGCGTGACCAACTACTTGGCTGACGACTCCATTGCTTTGGACGACATCATCCACACCGACGAGAAGTCCGCCAACCTCGACATCATTTCGTCGGGCACCGTGGCGCCCAACCCTGCCGAGTTGTTGATGGACAGCCGCTTAGACACGATGATGGCCGAGCTGCGCAAGCGTTACGACTACATCATCGTGGACAACGTGCCCGTGGGCATCGTGGCCGATGCCACCATCAGCAACCGCATCAGCGACCTTACCATCTTCGTGGTGCGTGCCGGCAAACTCGACCGCCGCCAGCTCCCCGATCTGGAGGAGCTTTATCGCGACAACAAGCTAAACAACATGTCCCTCATCCTCAACGGGGCCGACCCGCACCGCCACGGTTATGGATATGGTTACGGCTATGGGTATGGTTATGGATATGGCTATGGGAAGCACAGCAAGAAGAAAAAGTAATCAATTAGTATTTATTAACTTTTAAACATTAAAGCACATGGAAAAAAACAAAGAAAAAGATTTGAAATCTTATGAAGCTCCTGAGACCAAGGTGACTCAGGTGGAACTGGAAGAGGGCGTATGCACCGGATCGGCGACGATTACGAACCCGAATGAGACTAATGGGAAAATCCAGCAGCACGATGTGAATACAGACTTTGATTATACGTTCACTGACTCTGAATGGGATAAAAAGCAGAACTAAAAAATAATGCATATTATGAAAGTTAGAAATTTATTTTTGATATCGTCCTTGGCGTTTTTAAGCTGCGCTTGTCAGGACGATCAAGAAACGAGACCCAATCCTACACCGGGTGAAGATGTGCAGTTTGGGGGGACTATCGATGGCGAAAATCTCACCCGTACCATCTATGGTGATAAAGCAAACAATGCTTTCCCCATTTACTGGTTACAAGGTGACCAGGTGATTGTTGCTTCGCCGCAATGTGCGATAACACAGGGCACTTATCAAGTACCTGATGAGGCTAATAATAAGGACTATGCCGGCGAATTTACCAAAATCGGAGATGCGGGTGTGCAGTGGGGGACGACCGAAACAGCAAACTTCTACTCCATCTATCCTGCCAATGCAAACATTCATGTGTCCGGAACCACTTTTTCCGGTCTCCATGTGTCCGAAACTCAGTACAATACACTTGCTGCCATAATCGGTACTGCCACAGAGGAATCTCCTGCTGTAGCAATGCCTGCTGACATGAAAGAATGTTTTATGTATGCACGTACAGAGAATGTGTATAACGGTGCTGTGGTCAATCTTGGCTACAGCCCTCTTTCCACGGCTATCCGTATCAAGGTAAAGGGACCGGCTAATAATACAGAGGAGAAGGTGCAAATTCAGAGTATCAGGCTCACCGCTCCTGCAGGTGTCAAACTTTCGGGTGATTTCTCGGTAAGCCTTGATGGTGCGACCCCTGTTGTTAATGCTGCGAGCAATGCCTCTAATAGTGTTGAGGTACGTGCCTACGACCCGGCTACACAAGGTTACATCACTTTGGGACAGGATCAAGTGGCGGAACTTAACTTGTTTGTCATACCTCAAAGCGGCACTAAAATCACTAACGAATGGAAGATAACCGTCACGACTCCGACTCAGACTTTCACAAAGAGTCTTGGAGGTACTTTTTCAGAAGGACAGGGCACTTTACAGATGGGTAAGGTACACTACCTGCCGACCTTGCCGGCTCTTGATGTAAATAGCGGAGAATGGGATCCTGCAAACTGGATGACGAATATTCCTCGTAATGTGTATCTGTCTGAAATTTCGATTCCGGGCTCTTGGAACTCGCTGAACACGGATTTCCAAGATGTTACGGACATCGCAACACAGTATGCTAACGGTGTACGTGCTTTCCATTTGGATACACGTTGGAAAACATCAAATAACCCTGCGCTTGGTAATACTTTTACTTCGACAACCCCTACAGGCTTTGAACTTTCTGTTGCAATCGGTGGTGACGGAAATACAAACACATATGATAGGGGTAAATTGATGAAGCCATCAGTTTCTAGTTTCAGTGATTATTTGAGTCAAATTACCAGCAAAGTACAAGCAGATGAGTATATGGTAGTAATCTGTACATTTGCACAAGGCAGTTATAATGGAAGTTTGTGTCCTTCCACTTGGATGGCGGCTATTAGTGAGGTTTGTGCAGCTAATGCTAATGTGTATGATGCTAAAAATATTACTCCCAATACAGTTGTGGGAGATGTATTGGGTAAAGTGATAGTTATCGTAAATTGTGAGTCTGCCATCACTGGCCTGACTTTGCCAAGCGATAGTAAGTGTTTCTTTACTTATATGCCGTTGACATTAGATAAAACAACGTTTACGAATAAATCCTACAATACAGACCTGCTATATTATGGAAGCAAAAATAGTTCTGAGATAACATTCAACAACACGCATGCTCAGGTTTCGGTGGCAGACGATGAGACTCAAACTTTGCCGGATAATATGGACTCTCGTGGATATGCACCTAAATTAGCAGACCGTGAAACGAAACTCCAAAATATCCTCAACTGGTCTTCTAATAATTATTCGCAATCTAATTATGCACATAATGCATGGATTTATCTTGGCTTAGGTGGATATTGTTATTACTACGACGAAGCAATCTTTGGACTTGTTGCAAGCTGGAAAGTAGATAGCTATAGTTATAATACAGTTGCAATACGTTTCAACACCTGGATTGACGATAAAGTCAAAGCCATGGATGCCGGTACTACCAAGTATTACCCGGTGGGCATCGTCCTTATGAATAAGGTAACAAATTATTCGACCGTCCTCAAGGACATCCTCTTGCTGAACAATAAGTATCGCAAGGCATACGATCCCAATTGGGAACCCAAGCCCTCCACCGGCCAGTCTGATGTTCAGTCATCGGCTCCGGATCATAGCTCCGGCGTGGTTGACAACAATGAAAATGCTGTCACTCCAAACTGATGGGGTAAAAATTTCTAATATACATATTATAGTTTAGATTATATGCGTAAATTCCTTGTAATGGCCGTCACAACGATGGCGGCCTTACTCTATACTTCTTGTTCGCAAGACGAACTAAGCAGTGAAACTTCTCCGAGACATAGCATCGTGGCAAGCATGCAGCCGGCCGCCGACACCCGCACGGCTATTGGCTCTTCTGTGGCAGGTGCAGTGGGCATCCTCTGGACCGATGGTGACGAGATAGGCGTGTTCGACGCCTCGGGTGCCGCACAGAAGCGCTATGCCAAGGTAGAGGCAGGCAGCATGGGCATCGCCACCTTTGCCGCAGTAGGTACCGAAGCCTTTGCCGAACCCGTGTATGCCTACTATCCGTACAGCGCCGACAACGACGGCCGCGACATCTCGTCGCTCGCCGGCAACCTGCCTTCCGTTCAGAACATGGATAGCGGCACGCTGCACGGCGACTACAAGTACGGGCGTGCCAAAGGCGCTTCAGGCGAAGGCCATGAGTTTGTGTTTACACACCTCTTCTCCATGGCCCGCATCGTGATTGATGCCACCGACACGCCTCTGCAGGGCGAGAAGCTGAAAAGCCTCTCCATAACCGCCACCCGCGGCGGTGCGGCAGTGGCCATTGCCGGCAGCTTCACCTTCAACGCCCGCAACGGTAGCTGGTCGCAGAGCGGAGAGGGAGAGAACGTTGTCGTGCAGGAATGGACGGACGGCCCTCTGCTCGACCAGACGGTCACCTGCTACGCCAGCCTCTTCCCGAACGTCGCCACCGGCGACCTCTTCACCATAGAAGCCGTTACGGCGAACCACCGTGCCACCTTTACCGCCACAAGCAAGGTGACCTTTGCACGCGAGCGGATTTATAACTTCCCCGTGTCGCTCAACAAGTATCAGACCATCAAGGTGTATGACTCGGCGGGCAACCTCGTGCAGGACGGCCCGAACGCTCCCGAACCGGTGGTAGGCACCTTTACGTGCGCCACGCTGAATGTGGACGGGCTGCCTAAGAAGATTGGTCTCATTACTATAAACGGAGACGGTCCCGGGGAAAGCGGCACCACGGCCATCGGCAATGCGGTGAACAGCCTTGGCTGGGACTTCATGGCCGTGAGCGAGGACTTTGAATACCACTCGCAGCTTGCCGCTGCATTGTCCAACTACGATGCCGGCAAATGGCGCGGCACCATCACTTCCGCACAGTTGACCTCCCGTGCCGATACCGACGGCCTCGGCTTCTTCTGGAAGAAAGACGGCATCACCGCCACGGGCGAGACCATGGTGCAGTTCACCTCTGAGGAAGGCGGCCTGACCAGCGGTGCCAACACCTGCATCAAGAAGGGCTTCCGCCACTATGAGGTGACGGTGGCCGAGGGGATTACGGTGGATGTCTATGTCACCCACATGAACACCTACAGCGGCAGCGGCAACACCGAGAGCAACGCCTACGTCAAGGCGCAGCTCGCCCAGTTGCGGCAGTTGCGTGACTACGTGCTGGAGCAGGCCAAGGCCAACAATCGTCCCGCCATCATCATGGGCGACACCAACATGCGCTACACCCGCCACAACATCCAGTCGAACTTCATCGACCCCGTGACCGCCGAAGGCTTTGCGGTGGCCGACCCGTGGGTGGAGTTCCATCGAGGCAACACCTATCCGACGTGGAACACCAAGTCGCTGATGATTCGCTCCAAGTTTGCGGGCGACACCGAGAACGACATCTGCTGCTCCGACGACCAGCGCGGCGAGGTGGTGGACAAGATTTGGTACATCAACGTGCCCGGTGCAGAACTGCAACTGAAAGCGTTGAGCTGCGAAAACGATGTGACCCACTTCACGGCAAGCACGGAAAACGCCTCGTATAGCGGCGTGACCACGGAGGATGCCGACGGCAACATCCTGGAGAACCAAAGCGTAAGCTATGTGAAGAACATCGGACTGGCCGACCACTTCCCTGTGGTGGTGAAGTTTGAATATACCTATACGAAGAAATGAAAGGTGTATTCCGATTTACGATGCTGACCGTTTCGCTGCTCGGGGCTCTGGCCTCGTGCAGCGACATGGAAGTGGCGGAGGTGAGTGGGCGCTACCCGGAAGTAATCACCGCCACCATCGCAGAGCCTGACGGGCAGGCGCAGAGCCGCACCTGTGTCGATATGGCGGATACGGGCAACGGCTACCTGGGCCTGCTGTGGCAACAGAACGACTCGATAGGCGTTTACAGCCAAAGCGGAACCACTCGCAACGCCCTGTTTCGCAGCCTGACGGCGGGCAATGCCAAGCAGGCGGACTTCGGCGGTGAGATGAACACGGGCGACCAGCCTTATCGCGCTTACTATCCCTACGGCAAGAAGAACGACGGTGCCGCCGTCACCTCGTTGGAAGGCACGCTGCCCACCGTGCAGCCTTTCAACCCCGAGACAGGCCGCCTCACGGGCGACTACAAGTATGGCGCACCGGTAAGTGGCAGCAAGCGGTTCAATTTCCGTCACCTCTTCACCCTGTTGCGTGTCAGCATCAATGCTGCCGGCACTCCGCTGGAGGGTGAGAAGTTGGAGAGTATCGAACTCACCGTGACCGATTCGCAAGGCAATGAGCGCCCTATTTGTGGCGACTTCAAGTTCAGCGCCGTTGACGGGCAGTGGTGGGGTGTCGAGAATGCCTCGGGAAGCGTGAGCATGCCGTGGACCACACGTCCCGCCCTCACGCAGGACGAAACCTACTTGGGCTTCATCACCGTGATGCCCGTGGTGAAAGCGGGTGACAAGATTGCCGTAACGGTCATTTCCGAAGCTCACAAGGCTTCGTTCATCGCCACTTGCAAGGTGGATTTCCAAGCGGAGCATGTCTATAACATCCCTTTGACACTGAGCGGGTATGCCGACAAACCGGAATTTGGTTACGAGGTCAAGACGCGTCCCGTCATCAAGAACTTCGGCTTCTCCGTGTCAAAGAATCCCGGCAAGATTCTGGACAAACAGTTGATATGGAATAGCTCCAACGATCCTCAGTTCAATGCTGTAAGCCAACAGACAGCCACTATCCAAGGCGATGATATCAGTCTGATGATTCCTTATCTCTACCACTTCAAGCTCATCCCCGAGTTTACCGTCAGTGAAGGTGCTACGGTGACGGTGGACGATGTGGAGCAGAAAAGCGGTGAGACGGAAGTTGATTTCTCCAAGCCCGTGACCTATGCCGTTACTGCCAACGGTGAGACACGCCATTACACGGTGAACATTACCAATACCGGACTTCCCGTGGTGGTGCTTCATCAATCGTCAACGGGCGATTTCAGTAAGGTTTATCAAGGCGGTGTCACCATCGGTGGCACGAACATTGGCGGCAAGCTGGTCAACAAGTTCGTGGACTTCATGGTGCGCGGTAAGGAGACCGACTGGGTGGAGGATGACACGTTTACCGTATATAATGCCGATGGCACGGTGAATGTCGATGCGGCCCTGTGCGGCATCCGTCTGCGTGGCAACACGACGCAAACCTATCCCAAGAAACCGTTTGCCGTGAAACTGAAGTCAAAGAAAGCGGTGCTTGATATGCCTTCGCACAAACGTTGGGTGCTTCTGGCCAACTGGCTGGACCACTCCATGATTCGTAATGCGGTGGCTTTCGAGGTGGCTCATGCCATGGAGAACGGCTGGAAAGCGGGAACCGTGGAGCAGGGCATCCCTTGGAACGTGCACGGGCAGAACGTGGAACTGGTGATGGACGGTCGTCATGTGGGTAACTACTACCTCTGCGAGCAGATAAAGATAGGCAGCACCCGCCTTGACATACATGACCCGTATGAGGACGTGCTTGCCGACCAAGGTGAAGCAGTAGCCACCTTCGAAAACTGCGGTTACTTGCTGGAGCTGGACAACAACTACGACGAGAACTACAAGTTCATCACTTCGCACTATTCCGTACCTTTCATGTTCAAGGACGATGTGCTGTCCGATGGCATCCTCAACGCCGTGAAGCAGAAAATACAGGGCATTGAGGACAAAATCTATGCAGGTGACTTTGCTTCCGCTTACAATGACCTTGACATCTATACGCTCATAGACCAATGGCTTATATGGGAATTGACGATGAACCATGAGTATATCGAACCTCGTTCCGTTTACTATTTCATGGACGGCAATGGCAAACTGTCGGCGGGTCCCGTGTGGGACTTCGACCGCGCTACTTTCCAGAACGTGGAAAATGCGCAGGCGCAAGGCAGCTCGGGCGACCGTGTGAAGCCATACGACCAATGGATTTGTTGGAGTGCCACCCCCAAGGCGGGGTTGACCGCTTCGAATCTTACCAATGGTTCTTCCTGCATTTGGTATCCGGAACTGATAACCGACCCGATTTTCCAAAAAGCCGTGCAGGAGCGATGGACGGTGATATATCCCTATCTGCAAGGTGTAGTGAACAATATCCGTCAATTGGGTGCGAAGATGGCCTGCTCTTACGAAGTGAACAATGCCATGTGGCCCACTACCAAGGAGGCTATCCATGAACATAAAAGCGGTTTCACCGACTGGAGTGGCGATGAAAACATTGCTACCTACAGCGATGTCATCGACAACTTTGTGACGGTCTATCAGGCCCGCCTCGCAGGCATGAACAACCTCATCACTTCGGGGAAATTTACGAAATAAGGCAACATTAATCTTTTTAATAACAACAAGATGACTAAGAAAATCTTTTTGACCACCTTGTGCGCCCTGGCTCTTTGTCCGGTCTTCGCGCAGACTTCCAACACGGAAGAGAAGGTGGAGTACAGCACGGACAAGTATAAAGTGGAGACCAACAGCTTTTGGGACAACACTTTCGTCAGCCTCGGCGTTGGCGGCAACATATATTTTGGTGACCACGATAAGCAGGTGGACTTCAGTAAGCGCCTCGCCCCGGCTTTCGATATAGCTGTGGGTAAGTGGTTCACTCCGGGCATCGGCGTGCGCGTGATGTACAGCTACCTGAAATCAAAGGGTGCCACGCAGGATGTCATTTCCACTCCGGCACACTCCACGGGTGAGCCAGTTCCCGGGAAAGACGGATGGGGACAGTACCTGCGATATTCCAAGTTCAATATGGGCAACCTGCATGCCGATGTGATGTTCAATGTTCTTCACCTCTTCGGTGACAATAACTTGAATTGCAAATGGGATCTCAGTCCCTACGTGGGCATCGGATGGGCGCATGTGTACGATTCACCAAAGAAAAGTAGTGTGAGCGGCAACTTCGGCTTGCTCGGCTCTTACAACATCAACGAGACTTGGGCTGTGAATGCCGACCTGCGTGGCGTACTGCTGAGTGACGGCCTGGACGGCGAGAAGGGTGCCCGCGCAGAAGGAGACCTCTCGTTCACGTTGGGAGTGTCTTACAAATTCTGATAGGACATAAAAAAAGCATGTGAAGCATTCCTGTTCATCTGCTGGAGAAACCTGGCAAGATGGACAGAAATATGTTAGAAGAAGATGCTTCTTGTCCTTTGTGAAAAGCACAGGAAGCTGTAAGGAGGGCGGAAGAGTCTGTCCTCCTTATTTTTTTCGGTTCGCCCTGTACGAACCATCCTCTAACCGGTGCAAGTCTGTAATATGCCTGATAGCGGGAAGTGGATTGCATCAGAACTAAGTTTTTATCTATTTATAATTTCCATCAATGTGTAATACTTTAAGTCCTGTTTCTTCCGATACTGGATTGGATAAGTGCAAGCGCACGAGAGGCGCGAAGCCTGAGACAGTGGAGAAATATTGTCGGGCTATTGAATTGTATGCCACTACTTCAATGCCCTGCATCGAGATTTGCCGCACGTGTGGAGTGACCGTGGCGGGATTGCAAGCCTACATCGGCAAATACCACCGCCACTTGCTGCTGGCACGCAACGGCATGACGTGCGACAGCAAGGAGGCTGCCGGCATCAAGCTGAACACATTCCGCCGACAGAAGCCTGCCACCCGCCTCAAGTACAAGAAAGCCATCGAAGCGTGCGACAGCATGGACTATATTGAGCTGAACGTGTCGCAGATAGCCCGGAAGTTCGGGCTGGACGGCACCAACCTTGGAAGGCAGTTGCGTACGCATTACCCGGAAGTCCTGGAGTTTCGCGAACGGGCACGGATGCGGTTGGGGCTCAATGACAATCTGCCCCGTGGCAGCCGAAGTTCCTGCAAGGAACAATATGCCGCTGCCGTGGAACTACTGAAAGGTGATCAGTACATTACGGTGCAGGAAGCCGCCAAATGTTGCGATGTCTCTTATACCGGACTGGAGCAACATCTCCTGTTCTATCACAAGGGACTGGTGGGCAATCGTATCCGGACACGCGAGAAGGCCCTCAGGCAACAACGCAAGGGAAAGATAACCGGCCGGGGAACTGTCCATGCCCCTTCGCCCGCCATAGAAGAGAAGTATGCCGCTGCTTTGGAACTATATCGCACCACTCCCATGTCTGCCGCCCGTATCGCTGCGGAAACAAAGGTGTCGAGAAAGGGATTTTACGAATATTTGCAAACCTGGCACAAAGACTTGGTTTGCGCGCGAAAAGGTATTTCCTACGAAGAAGGTATGCCCGTGGATTGGTCGAAAACAAGAAAATATAACCCTGCAACGGCCGCCAAGTATGCCAATGCCATCAGGAAACTGAAAGAGGGTAATATGACTACGGCTGCCGTCGCTGCCGAGTTCGGGCTGCATCCAGAGACATTCAGGTGTTACTTGAAAGAGCACGAGCCGGAGCTTCACGCCCGCTTGGGGATGGTGAAGACAGCAGGCGGCAAGTCAATGGCCTGCCATAGCCTTGAGAAATACAAGGAGGCTGTGCATCTCTACGGAACGACTTCGGAAGCCTTGAACTCCATTGCCCGTCGCTGCGGATTGAACAGCTGCTCCCTGCGCAACTTCCTGAAACGGCACTATCCGGAACTGGTGGAAAGGCGGAGGAAGAAAGATTGCTAAAAAATGGAGAATGCAAAGACTGTTCGTTTCATTCTAAAAGGTTTTTAGCGGGAGTTGTCAAATACAAGTCTGTGGCAAATTAATATAGTGTTATAAATGATACTTAATGGCGGCCATCAATCAAGTGGTCGCCATTTTTTTTATTTTGTCGCAAAGTCGTGCGGTTTGCATTTGATGGGTAATGATGATAAGGGTTTTACCCTGAATGGTATGCGAAAGACGTTCCAGCAATGTCTGCTCGGTGTCAGAATCGAGCGAGGAGGTTGGTTCGTCCAACAGGACGATATTGCCGGGGCGGAGCAGCCCGCGTGCGATGGCGATGCGTTGTGCCTGTCCTTCGCTCAGCCCCGTTCCCATCTCGCCACAGGGGGTGCCCAAGCCTTGCGGCAGCTCATGGACAAAGTCTGCCGCCGCCATATGCAGGGCTTTCCACATCTGTGCATCGGTGGCTTCGGGATTGCCCAATAGTAGGTTGTCGCGTAGCGTACCGCTGACGAGCGTATTCCCTTGTGGCACATAGACAAAGTTTCTTCGTGTAAGTGGAGAGGCGGGAAGAGACTGCCTTTCATCGTATAGAGTGATGTTTCCACCGTCAGGCCGCAATAGTGCCAGCATCAGTCGTACCATTGTGCTTTTCCCGCTGCCGGTTTCTCCAAGCACGGCGGTCAGGCTACCCGGTTCGAAATCGTGCGTGAAGTGTTCTATCACTTTCCGCTTGCCGTCGGGATAAGCAAAAGTAACATTCTCCAAACGGATGCCGGCTTTACCTTTCAAAATGAGCGGTTCGCCCTGCTCTTCCAGCGGCATGGAGGTGAGTTCGTCTATCCTTTCCACAGAAGTCAGCGCACTGATAAATGCCGGAATCTGCCGGGCCAACTCCACAACAGGACGTTGCACCTGTGCCACCAATTGCAGAAAAGCGGTCAGCGTGCCGAATGTTACCGTGCCAGTCTCCAACCCGTATATTCCCCATGCAAAAGCGGTCAGATATCCAAGGGCGAACCCTGCCTGTACCATGAAACCTGAAAAGATGGAAAACGAGTTACGCCGCATCACCAGCCGTTTCAGTCCCGACTGGAGGGTAGAAATCGTGTCCGCCGCCATTGAGGTGTATTCCAGGGTAGAAATCAGCGTGCGGTGTTGCAGATTCTCTTGCAGATGACTTTGTACCCGGCTGTCCGTAGCCCGTATCTCACGTGTCAGGTGCCGCATCCGCTTCATGTAGAACTTGCTGAACAGCAACGCCAATGGCATGATGAGCAGGATGACAACAGCCATCCGACGGTCGAGGCAAAACAAGAACAATGCGGCACCTGCCAGTTGGAACAAGGTGATTCCGGCAGAAGGGATGGAACCTGCCAGCAGGTCTGTTACGGTACGGACATCCTCCTCCATACGGTTGAGCATATCGCCGGAATGGAAGGTTTCGCGACCGCTCCAGTGGCTTTTCAGAAGATGTTCGAACAGATTTTGCCGCAACCTGTTGCGCAGGCTGATTTCCGTATGTGCATAAAGGCGGCTGACAAGAGAGGAAAGCAGCAGTTGCAGGACGATGCACCCTGTCATGGTTGCCAGTCCTATGGCAATGTTTCCGTCGCTCTGACGGGTGGCGATGTCTATCAGGTGTTTGCAAAGCCAGACGAACGTGAGGGATACGCCGATGCGGAACGTTCCGGCAAGAATACTCGCCAAAATGGGAACGCGATATCCCTGTGAGATGTCCCATAGCCATCTTGTCCCCTCTCTTATACTCATTTTACCCATTATATCCATATCCGTTTGTATATGTATAGTAAATATCGGCGGATGGGGAGCAGCCTGCCCCATATCTTCGCCTTATACCGTTCGGTTCTTGCATCGCAGTCCACATAACAACCACTGCGAATGATTTTTGTGACAATTCCCACGATATCGGAAAGCCGACAACTCTCCGTTTCACGGCAGTTGCCATCTCCCATCAGAATGACCTCCGTTCCACAAATACGGACGATACGGTGCAGCACATACCGGCTGTCCGGCAAGTGCGCCAGAACAATCCGCCCTGTTTGCAATGACTTTATTCCGGACGGTCGCCGAACAAGTACACTGTCCCGACCTCCAACGATAAAGGGAAGCATGCTGTCTCCCTTCGTTTTCAGCATAACCGCCCGTTCATCAGCCAACATTTCCTCAAGCTCTCTCAATAGCAGGTTGTTGGGAAGCAAGAGTTTGTCAACATGAGCATAACCGATTCTATCATCTGTCTTCATTTTCATACGTGCAAAATTACTAAAAATAAACCGAATAAAGTTTTTGTTTCATAAGAAATAGAGATTTGTTCTGTATTATAAAGGCTAAGAACTTATGCGGTCCCCCTTGCCTCCATGAAGCGGTAGGCATTATCATTCACTAAACGGATAATCCTATCATGGAACTCAGTGTTGCTATTGCACACCCCACGGCTCTGAACCACTTTCCCTTGGCTCAAACTGAACTCAACGGTCTCAATACGATTACCCGAATGGTCGTGAGCCGAAAGGATAACAGAATCGGTCTTGGCATAGTATTCACATTGGAAGACGCAATGTTTCATCTTGTTGCCCTCTTCCTTGTAAGCCTCCAGCGAATCCAATACGGAAATCTCAATATCGCCATCACTGATGACAATACCGAAGTAGCAGGACTTGTTCTTGTAAAACTCAGCTTCGTGCATTTTGGCTTTCGCCATCCGTTCCATATCCCTGCGTTTCTGTTCAATGGCATTGGCTTTCTTCAACCAATGGTCGTGTTCGGCTTTCAAGTTTATCGGACAGATATACTTGGTATTATGCCTGTCTTTACCACACTTGTCAAGCAAGCGGATGGTGTCGCACCAAGTCCCGAAGTCCTCAATTCGGTAATGATGCCTTGCAGCCACCTTGTATGACTGCCAACAAGTATTGAGGTCTAAGGAGCGGTAGATAAAATACTCAATCGCCTTGTAATCTCTCGCTTTCATCATCGTCTCCATCCGGTGGTCAGCCAAAAGAGCCTTCATCAACTCAAACGGATGGCAGTCGGGCAATTTTCCTTTCATCCCGTTCCGTCTCAATTCGGGTAGGACTGAATAATAAGGACAGGTGTAGGCATCGGATATGACTAAATGCACATCCGACATGTTTCTCAACTCTATCGGGCTGGCAAAACAGAAGCTGTCCCGGTAATAGCCCATGGCTCTCAATCTTGAAGTGACCGCCACCTGCCCTTTTGCATTGAGCCACAGACGGCATACTTCATCATAATAGAAATCCATAGGTCTCCCTTTGCAGTAAATGGCGGTTAGAAGGAATACCCTCTGTACTTGCAAGCCGCCAATCACTTCAAGGGTAGAAAAGTAGCCTTTCTCTTGGCACTTGCGTTTCAACGTATCAGTCACTTGCAAGCGGTGTCCACAATGAGGGCAACGGACATACTTGCCTTTTCCCTTATAGTCAAACTTCTCCCCGCAATCGCCACACGTGCATTTATGTCCAGATGTTCGGAACGTAATGTGTTTTACTACGTTTCCGATTGTCCACTTCACGGCTTTAGAGCCGATGGCGGTCAGCTCCCCGTTGGAAGCTGCCACCAATCTCTCAAATTTGTTTCTCGGCTTCATATTCTTAAAAATCAAATAGTGATAACTCGGCTTGTTGGGGTACTTGGGGTTTACTTGGCTTGGGTCGGGAGTTTTTGGCTTGTATCTTACGAAGTTCCTCCTCTTGATAGCGTTTCAATGCCAAATCACGTTGTTCCGCCTTTTCCTCCTCAGTCAAGTCTATATGATGGTTCACGACAACATTACAAGATGTCGGCTTGCCAATTTCCAATGTAGGTTCATCTACTACGTGAACTGCCATTGAGTATATTTCTTCGTCAGCGAAGCCACAACAACCGGACTTTTGCACCTCTGAAAATATGTAATTCACAATATCATCAATGGTGCGTGTGGTGGTTTCATACTTGGCACGGAAGAGTTCATCCTCCTTTGCCCTGTTGTCAAGGTAGTTCTTGATAGTCTCCTTAAATCGCTCTGTTCCTTTCATATATGTTCGTTTTAAATTATTATACATTTACCATCCTATCGGTAACCTCTCTAAAAGTTCCTCCAATGGGATGGTATTAATGTCCTCACTGCGGAACAACACTTTCCACTCCGGCTTAACCAACAAGCGATGGAAACACTCTACCGAAAAGCCTTTATCATTAGAGTAGCACTCTATCAAAGCGAAGTTCTTGCCGTCTATACGGATATGAGCATAATCGGGAGCCATACCGAAAGCGCATCTGCGGATGTCCTCCCTGTTCCACAACAAGGTCAGTTCGTAAACATTCCCTCCGAGATTTACCGTCTCTTTTCTGTCTTTAAGTGTGATAGCCATACGTTCTAATTTTTTCCCTTTTGTTTGAAGCCTTTTGGCTTCTCGCTCCCGGGTGATTTTTACGATGCCAACAATACGGAGGGAACAAGGGACGTAAGGCAAATGTGGCAAGCGGAAAGAGACGGAATACCCAATTGGGCACAAATTGCGGAAGGCTGCCGTCCGCTTTCCGTGCAGCCAAGTGCAACGGCATTTGCTGTCGGCACCGCCCTCCGTTGCTTTGTATCGGAAAATAGAACCGGGAGCGCGGATGACCGAATGAAGATAACAGGCACAAAAATCCCCGACACCCTTGACCACATTGGTCCCGGATGCCGGGGATAAAGAAAAAGTATTTGCTGTATGGATTTACATCAGAGGAATCTCAAATGATTTGATGACACATTGAGCCTTCTTATCAAGAATGAACCAATATTCAGAGTGATAGGACTTGCCGCCAGAATCTATACCCTCATATTCAATCTTGACCTTCCAACCCGTAAATGATTTTGTAACACCATCATTTACTTGCGGAGTCAGGGAACGAAGCACAGACATCGCCTCTATCTGACGCTCCATCAGCACGGAAATCTCCTTATCGTCAGGATTGAAATTCTCCAACCCGTCAGTAAGATTCATCACTTTCTCATTGATTTTCATCATCGCCATAGAGATAGACATCTTCTCGTCCATCGTGATATACTCCCTGCCAAACACGGAATCCGGCTGGCTGATACCGATAATCTTGACAGACTTCGGATTATCCACCGAAGCCTTCAATGCAAGTTCCGCAACCTCTACAGCACGCTTCTTAGGATTATCGCCACGGAATACCAAATACCCAACGACACCCCAAAACAGAATAATCGAAGCCAATATGATGGCTAATCTTGTACCCGGTCTCATATCTTCACGATTTGAAGTTTGTCAGGAGAGACACCCAAACGCTTGCGGTACACCGCACCGTCCTCACGGTACATCTCCAGTTCTGCAGAAGTGATACCTTTCTCGCAAAGTTCCTTGGCTTCAACCAAAGTCACCTGATGCCCGCCAATGTTCCGCCAGATGGCAAACGAACAAGGGGCTTCCTGATTGCCATAGTTGGAACAGTTGAAAGCCCGGCTTCCCACACGGATTTCGCCGCCACAATGAGGACATTTGCCGACAACCGCCTGCATATTGATGTTGCCGTCATCAGCCAGTTCAAGCACGGTAGGGAAGGTCTTTCCTTCCTTAGTAGCAAAGCCGTCCAACAAGATAGAACGGTTAGCTAATAGTTCAGTAACTTCGCTGTCATTCATCTTCCGATTACCAAGAATGGCATTGATTTTCAATACACACGAGGGATGTTCTCCCATATTATTCTCACAGCGATACCCCTTGCAGGTCTTCACCACGTTACCGCCACAGAGGGGGCAGCTACCTATAATCTTCTTTTCCGTTGTCATTTTATAGTATTGTTTTATTAATTATTTACCATTTTAGCAAGTAGCCTTGATTCCATTCCGATACGATGCCGTTAATGATATTTTTGCCGGACATCACATTTGCCCAACCTTCCGGGTCAAGAGAGAACCAGAGGTCATTCCAAGATAACGTGCGAACCTGCCATGCCAGGATAAACAAATCCGTATTGACGGCTTCCAGTCGGGTCACTACCTCGTTGGCGATATAGTACCGCTCCGAAGAGTTCAACAAGTTCACCTTGTGCTTCTCATTCTTCCCGTCCCCACCGGGCACGTTGTAACTGCCCGAAGTCACCAACTGCTTCATAAAGGGATAGAGTGCAGCCATCTGTGTAGCCGCATCCGTCAGTTCGTCAGAGACGATGGCTGCGATAGCTGTACCCTTCAGATTGTGACCCACCGATTTCGTTAATAAGCTACAATTCTTTGGTATCTCAACCGTAACCAATTCCCCTACACGTTTAATCTGATAGAGGTTCTGCATCGCACCCTGTGCATTGGAGAGGTATTCCAGCATCTTGTTCTCCACAGAGTGAACACGGTCAAGTGCCAAGGTTACGGCAGTCTCGGCAGCGATAATCTGTTCCTGCCTTTTCTTACGTTGCTTGTGGATATTCTTCAACTCCACAGTCTGGGCAATCACCGCACCCGTCAAAGCCGGATCCGTCTGTTGGGCGAAAGATGGAAAGCCATTCATCAGGAAAGCTGATAGAATGGCCAATGCCGCTACTTTTGATTTTATTCCTTGCATATACTTCACATTTTAAGACCCGCATTTCTGCGTTCAGTCAAGTTTTGTCCACGTTCCTCCTTATGCGGAGAGAGCATCGGCACCATCGGTTTATTCATCAGACAGTCATTCCAATCTTTGAAAGCCTTTGGAGGAAGCCATTGCCCCATCTTGTAACGGATGGATAGTTTCTCACTGACCTGTGCCGTCAAGGAACGTTCCATATTTAACTCAAAAGACTTGCCTTTGGCTTCAATGGAAAGAGCACCATCCTTTTTATTGATTTTCATCGGAATATCCTCCAGTATTGCCATCATGCGCAATCCGTAGATACGTCCGGCTAAATCATTGTCGAAACAGTCAAATGCCCTCGCATTAGGGAAACGAGCCATCGTCCCGGTTATCTGCTTGTCAGAGAAAGTGCCACCCAATGATACCAATGCCACATCCGTACCTGATTGAATCTTGTTCATCTGATAGAAAGCCATCGCATCAAAAGCCGACTCACAGAAGAACACGCTTCGGACAACCTCACGATTGCCGCCCGTCAAGTCAGCCACCCAAGCGGAAGAGGAAGAGTCCGTACCTGCCGCCTTGGATTTGTAACCGCCATACCCACGAATCTCGTAGCCGTTGGCTTCGTCACTATGTTCATTCGTATAAGGGAAACCGATATTATATCCTTCAAACTTTCCATTCTGCTTGTCCCTGACAAGGGAAATGAAAGACGATAGTTCTTTCACGGTATCATCGGATATACCTCTTTGGGAGAATAATCCAGGAATTCTGTTGGTGTCAATCGGTTTGACCTCATAGCGCGATTCATCAAATACAGCATCGTGTTTGATGGACTTGATATATTCTCTATCTTCCCGGTATTCGGGTTCAGGCATATTGGCGAAGCGTGCCATCACCTTGGCAATCTTCTGCCAATCGTCCTTACCCGATACCAGAAATGAATTCAGATTCTCACGAATGAGAGTGACCACATCACCTTTGGAACCATCCCGGCGGAAGAAAGTCTGAGCCGCCTTGTTATGCGGATGGCTGACGATAATGATATCACGTCTGTAATTACCCTCACCAAGTACAAGCTCGATATATCGACCCACACCCGCTTTCCGGTCCAGACGATACCCCAACGCATAAGCGATGTCATCCACCCCCACACGGGATTTCATGTCCTTGAAATTTACTTTGTAATCACTCATCTGTAACTCTCCTTATAGACTAATCCCGGAACTCACTTTCTGACTTCTCCGCATCACTGTCAACTCCGGCTCGTATGTCTTACGTGCCGTCATATTCAGGAATGCCGTCTTGTCCTTCTGGTCGGTAAGCTGGAAGAAGGTCTTTGCCGTGTCCTTGGTAACTTTCTTCAATCCCAGTTCCACACCATCGTAAGAGGCACGGATGGCATAATCGCCGGAACGGGTCTTGATAATGGCGGCATTCTTGAAGGGTACTTCTTCATCAGCCCCCAAAGGAGTAAAAGGGTCGTTCTTGGCAAGGTAAGGCTGTTCGCCCAATGCCAACCGCTGCTTGTCCACGTGGTCAAGAATGAGGTCAGAGGCCTTATTCACATCAGCCATGATGGAAACAATGAACTTCGGTTCCTTTTTCAGAACACCAATCCACGAATCCAGATAGGCTGCGGAGTTATCCGTTATCTTGGAATCAAATCCCATTGAATGGCTGATCATGGCAGCCGTCAGTTCCGCCACCAGTTCCTCCTTCGCATATTTCGGGTCTCCGAACTTGCCGCCCATCTCACGGTTGAGACGTTCAGCCGTCATGGTCGAGTGTGTCATTTCGTGGAGCATGGTCGAATAATACTCCATACCGCCACGATAGACTTCCTCCGGGGTATTGCCGATATTGAACTGCTCCTTCAAGGGAACAACAATCCGGTCAGCAGAAGGAGAATAGAAGGCACCGTCCACACGCTTGTCCGCCTGTATCGGGCAGAGCCAGCCTTGGGTCTGCACCATACGGTCAAGGGCGGCATGGGCATACATACCCCCGGTATCTCTAAGCTCAGGAACTTTGAACTTCTCCAATAGTTTTTGCATACGCTCCGGCTGTACCTCTGCCAGATTGGTCTGCGTTATATTATAAACTGGAAAAGCCTTGATGAAAGGAATCGCTTCCAAATCTTTCCGTTCTTCCCGGCTCATGGCACGGTATTCATCCGAACTGATTTTCTGCCCGTTCTTGTCCTTCACCAGCATGTCCCAATAGACCACGGGAAACGCCTTTTCGCCTTTCAGCACATGGGCTTTAAGGTTATGCGCCTGCTTGAAAGTCAGATATACAGGTAAGTCGTAGCCATTCGCCGCCGTATGCAGTTGCAGGAACAGCGAATTGGAGCCGGAATAGTTCCTGCCGCCCACGTTCTGCGGCAAGCCGGCATATCCCGATGCACCGCCAATCCAGCCTTTCTTCCAGTCGGAGGCCTTCATCTGCTCCATGCGGTCAATCATCATCGCCGCGAACTTATCCAGAGCGACCTGGCCCGCATTGCCCGAAGTTGACGGGTTGTAATTAGTTCCAGATGCCATAGTCCTCGTCATCCATTACCTGACGGTCCATCTGCTTGATGTCCGTCTGCTCGATATAAAACTCTGCGGATTCATCCGAAGGGTCTGTGCCGTGGGTACGGCACCACTCCAGATAATCCTGTTCGTTCTCACTCTCCAGGACAAAACGGAGATAACCGATTTTGCTCTCCTGAAGGAGTTCCACCAACTCCTCATATCTCATCTTTTTACTCATATCTTGTTTTCCTTTTATCGTTAAACTGTTGTCTGATTACGTTACATTTTCATGGATGCGGATTTCTCCACCTTGACACTCTTTGCGGCAAGCATACCGCTGATTTCCGTATTGAGATACTTAGCCGCAATCTGTTCCCGTGTGGCGGTCTTTGCCTTGAAAAGCGAGTAGCCGTCATCAAAGGAGATTTCATGCTTGGTGGTGCGGCCCTTGTCGCCCATATCCACGGACACCTTCCACTTGTTGTCACCCCGGTCTTTCGCCACACGCACACCTTTCGGGTCAATACCTTCAGGAAGCTGGTATTTCTCGTAGGCTGATTTCAGGTGCAGACGTTCCCCGAAGTTTTTCTCCACTAACTGGGCAGGAGTCATCACCCGGTCGAAGTAAGCGTTCAAGTCTTGACGGGAAGCGACTGCCGACATCTTGGAGTCACCGATTTGCGCATAGAACTTATACTTGCCATAATCGGCACGCTGCTCGTCCTTCTCCTTATAGACATTGAACTTCTCCACGGAGATATTGCCTTCCGGTCCGGCGATGGACTTGGGCATCTTGAAGGATTCTTCCGACACCTTAGGCATCAGTTTGGTGGGATAATAGCGTTCCATTAACTGGGGTACGGTCATTTCCTTCTTCTGGTAAGCGGCAAAGTCGGCAGCGTCCATCCGTTGTGGCTTCAACTGCTTGCCATCCATCTTGGCGGTAAAGTACCACTCTTCGGGATTGGCTTTGCTCTGGTAAGCATGGCCGTGGGTTACTTTCTCACCGGCGGCAGTTACCATCTGAGGCTCGCGTGGCTTGCGTTCCTGTTTCGTCTCGGCTTTCTGTTCGCTCTTGGCTTCCGCTTGTGTTTCCACCTTCTTCTTGGCAGGTTTCTCCCCGGCTGCGTTCTTCACAGTCTTGGCAGGCTCTTCCTGCACAGCCTTCTCTTTACTCTTCTTTGCCATATCGGTATTGTTTGATAGGGTTGGTTCCTCATTCTTCCTTACTTTCTCGACTAATTCAAGCCTGTCACAGATGGCGACCCGTGCTCCGGCACGAATGAGCTTGGGAAGATAGGTGTCCAATGCGGTTCTTGGAAACTCGGCTGTCTTTATCTTCTTCTCAATGCTCGAAGTCAGCTTGTCTGTTGTGGCGATACCGAGAATCATGGCGGCTTTGACGGCATCCTCCTTATAAAGCCGGTAGAAATCACCCTCCCGAAAGAGAAGTAGCGCATCGGGATGCTTTTCCTTCAGATTGCTGAACTCTTTGGGCAATCCGGCTTCCTGTTCTTTATCAGATTTCTTTGCCATAACCGTCAGCGTTTAAGACCGTTGGTCGTTTTTTCTTCACGGGAAGGTTTTAAGTGGATGGCACGTCCTTTGGACTGGGCATCCACGACCTTCTGGTATTCCCAACGGTTCTTGTCCGTCATTACCAGACCCAAGTATTCGGGATGCTGTTCGTCATAACGGAGTTTCAGCTGCCGTTCCCACTCCTTCATATTCCCGTTAATGACCTTGAAGCCTTGCGGCTCTTTCAAGTCCACGCCCACGGATACCTTCTCTCCGCCTACATTGAGTTCGACGGGCTTGCCCTCGCGTACCTGCTGTTTCTGCCGGGTGCCCAACTCGATGTCATTGACCTTCTCCATGTCTTTGAGTTTCTGCTCCAGTCGGATGTCCGTTACTCTGCGATGGATGACTGATTTGGTCTCAGGGTCTAATTGGAGATACTGCTGCGTCTTCTCGCCGTTTACCTCCACGGCTTTTTGAACCACCTCGCCATTCCGTAGCCGGATGGCTTCCTGCTCGGTCAATCGGAGGACCTTGTTACGCTCCACTTCAAGGTCCGCTCTGACCGGATAGGCGATAAGGGCCGGATTACCGTTCTTGTCAGCGGTAAGTTGTAACTTAACAGGCAAGGTGATGATGCCACCATTGCGGGCATTGATAGAGACTTGCATCAGCGGTGTGACCTCACCGGAAGCCAGTTTCTCCTTTACTTCCTGGGGCAACAAATCCGCTTTCTCACGGTCGATGCCCAATACCGCCAGCTTCTCGTAAGGCAGCATTTCGGATAAATTTCTGTTGTGTAATTCCATTTGAATGATGTTGAACTGTTAAATTTGCGGTGTCGTTACCGCTTGGATGTCACAAAATTATCCACATCAAATTCCGGAAAAGAAATGCACAACAGTATTCTGATTGCAATCCTATTGATGCTGGTGCCGGGAATGGTGTCAGCACAGTTTTATACGATAACGAAAGAGGCGAAAATCGATCCGATTCAGGCAAATGATATAGAAAAGACTATTGATAATAAGACAGATACAGGCGTATCGAAGAGTATAGAGAGGACAAAAGATGCAACAGTTTCTTTATTAACGGATAGCGCATCCTTGAATCAATATACCCAAAAAGTGGACGGTAAGACGTCCCAAACAATCAGGCGGGTTAAGCCAAACGGGCATCTTCCTGAATTGACAATACCTAATCTTTATACTGAAATCAAACGGAACGGCATCCTATATCCGAAAGTGGTATTGGCACAAGCCATTCTGGAAACAGGTTGGTTCACCTCTCCGCTGTGTAGGGATAGGCACAACCTCTTCGGGCTGACCAATCCACGTACAGGAAAGTATTATGAGTTTGACCATTGGTCGGAAAGTGTCCGTGCTTATTATACCAAGGTGCAGTACAAGTACAAATGTGAGGATGGTAATTATCTGCTTTGGCTCAAAAGGATTGGATATGCAGAAGCTCCCGATTATGTTCCGACGGTTATCAGTGTGCTAAGAATGTTATAGCCCATTAGCCAATGTGAGCAAAATAAGAGAAAGAAAAATTGGACAAAATCTATATAATCCCTGATTATTGTCAATTTATGCGAAACGGACGATTTCTGATGTATTCCCTAAAAATCTCTATTATTTGCCATTTCTTTTGTTATCTAAACGATACTTTTAGTGCATGGTGGCATTGTTACTATTGTTTGCTATACTCTTTGTTCTTATCATATTTGCTAACTTAAAATTACTTCATTCCGAAATATTGAACGAGATAATTATTGTGTATGTCTGTTTGACCATAGTTACATTTGCTATAATCGGATATGTATTCTTTAAGTACATGACAAAAATTTGAAGACATCGAATTTAGGTTCGTAGGTCGGTCTGAAAAGCACATTTGAGAATTCCTCCAATCTATACTTAACCAACGACTTTTCCCTTCGTCCGTGTTTCAGAAATCTTATCGGTCTAACGTTTATATCTTTATGTTCACCAACGAGATATGCCCATAGAGCAATGTAGGCCATCGCAAACAGACGTGCGATTCGATCCCCGTCTCGCAGGTGAGTATCCTCTATATTGAAGCCCGAAGATTTCATGGCGCGAAATGCCGTTTCAATCTCCCATCTCTTTTTGTAGGTTGCGATTCCATCTTCAGGTCGGTTAAAACAAATCAGAATCTGAAGTTCGGGTACCTCGTCGGAGTTCTTGAATCGACTTCCAGCGAGATAGACATACTGCCCCTTAAATAACGTTTTTTTAAATTTATCGTTTGTCTCCTTCTATTTGTTCCATTGCCTTCATAGGACATTTTCTCACGCATTTGCTACACTCAATGCAAAGGTTGTAATCTATCACCGGAAAACCTTCGGAATCCTGTGAGATTGCTCCGACCGGACACGCTTTAATCAGCGGACAAATATGGTCGTGAGGGCAGATTTTCTTGTTTACTTGTATCATAGCCGTTTATTTTTTGCAAAATTAGTCCAATAATTCTGTTCCACAAAATAGATTTTATCTAATTTTGCATCGAAATTATCGAACGTAATCCGACTTATATGACACTTCAGCAAATGGAATATATCGTGGCGGTTGACAAATACCGCCATTTTGCAAAAGCCGCGGAATCATGCGGCATCTCACAGTCAACCTTGTCATCGCTTGTTCAAAAATTGGAGATTGAGCTTGATGTAACCATATTTGACCGTAACAGCCATCCGGTGAAGCCGACCGCTATCGGCGAAGAAATTATCAGCCGTGCAAAGCTGCTGTTGTTCAATGCAGCGCAGGTTAAAGAGCTGGTGGCTACACGAAAAGGAGAATCTGTCGGGAAAGTGTCGCTCGGCATTACATCTACGGTCGCTCCGTATTTATTGCCGAAAATGCTCAAATATCTGTCCGTCAATCATCCGGACATAGAATTGCATGTCGAGGAAGCACGGGTATCAACCCTTGTTTTACAACTTGAACGTGGAGAACTTGATATTGCGCTTTTAGCGACACCGCTTAACAACGATGAATTGTTGGAAATACCGGTCTATCAAGAACGTCTCATGGCATACGTGTCTCCGAATGAACCTATTTATAATAACCTCGATTTACAGATAGATCGGCTTCCTGTGGAAAGCGTATGGGTGCTTCGTGAGGGCTATTGCCCCAATCGAGGTGTTTTCCCCTTTTGCAATTACAGGACAGGGCGACAAGCCGTTTATGAAGCAGGCAGTGTGGAGACACTGATAAAGATTGTTGACGAGAACGGAGGATATGCCATCATTCCGGAACTTCATGTACCGCTTCTTAGGAAATGCCAGCAAGCCAATGTCCGTGTGCTTACCAATCCCGAACCGAACCGTGAGATTGCCTTTGTGATACATCGCAATTTCGTGCGTGAACGGCTGCTTAATATCCTTGCCGATACTATCAGAACAGTTATTCCTCCTGCCATGATCAATAAGAGGCTTAAAAAATTCTCAATCACACTATGATTGATAAAATCAATTAAGGCATCTGTTTTATAGTTTGTGCCGATGTATGTAATTGCGTAACTTTGTTCCCTAAAACAATGAGTTAGAAAACACATGGCACATAAACAATTTTTTCGTTCCCTTCCTCAAAAGGGATTTCCGCTATATTGGATACTATTGGTGTATCTTGTTGTCGGTTACTTTTATCCGGTAATCGGTTTCCTTGCTGTAATCTGTATGATAGCACCGGTCGCGTTTGCCGTGCGCAAAGGGCGATGGTGGTGTGGGAATGCCTGCCCCCGTGGAAACTTTTACGACAGGGTATTGACGAAATACTCGCCGCACAAACCGATTCCAGCATTTGTACGCACCAAAGGATTCCGTATTTTCATGGTGATGTTTATCTTCACAATGTTCGGCATACAGATGTACCGTGCTTGGGGTGACTGGAATGATATGGGACGGGTATTCTGGACGATTATACTGGTTACCACGATTGTTGGCGTGACTCTTTCATTTATATATGCTCCGAGAACATGGTGCTCGTTTTGTCCGATGGGAACGCTGTCAGCGTGGGTGTCGCCTCGTAGCGGCAGGCTTCCCGACAGCTACCGTCGAATAATCGTGGGAGAAAAGTGTACTACCAAATGCAAACTCTGTTCCGCAGTATGTCCCATGCAATTAAAGCCATACGAGAGCAGGAATGACGGAAACGGATTCCTCCATCCCGATTGTATCAAGTGCGGACGTTGCATCAAAGGATGCCCTCTGAAAGTTCCTGAAATGAAGCCATAACTTACAAAAATAACGTAGGCTCTACGGTAAATAACATAACATGAATAAAAATAGATTATGATGAAAATTGCAATTCCGACAAGAGAAAATGAGGTCGATGACCACTTCGGCCACTGCGAGTATTACACTGTCTTGACAATAGGGCAAGACAATCAAATCCTGAGTAACGAGATTATTCCTTCTCCCCAAGGATGCGGATGCAAGTCTAACATAGCAGGAGAATTGGAGAAGATGGGGGTCAACGTGATGCTGGCGGGGAATATGGGACAAGGAGCCTTGAATGTCCTTACTTCCCACAACATAAAAGTAGTAAGAGGTTGTTCCGGGAATATCCAGCATGTTGTAACCGATTATCTGAATGGGAGAATCACAGATTCCGGTATAGGTTGTTCATCCCATGAACATCATCATGAATGTCATGGACATAATAACAAGGAATAATGTTAAAAAGCAAGATGCCGGTCAATATTGTCATTGACTTTGCCATGTTGGTTGCGATGGCGTTGGTTAGCATAAGCGGTTTCATCTTGGAAGTTGTCATTCCTTCCCGCCATGCCGTCAGAATGCACGGGGCCGATTCATGGTGTTCGCATTTGTGTGGATTGGGAAGGCATGGATGGGGTGATGTTCACCTATGGGCAGGAGTGGCATTGATAGTTTTGCTTGCCGTACACATCCTGTTGCATCTAAACATAGTATCAGCTTTCTTTAAGAAGAGATTTCCGAACCGGACATTACGGATGGTACTGTATGTGTTTTTATTGATGCTGTTGCTGATAACGATAGTGCCTTGGTTCTATATGTTCCATTAAAACAGAGAAGCCAACTTATTGCTGACAGGTTGGCTTCTCTGTTTTATATTCTTTCATGTCTGTATGTAAACATTGATGTATCTCAATCCAATGAAACGATAAAATGTAAAAGAACCACATTTTTATGAAGGCTAAATAGTGGTGCTAAAATGGTATTAAATTGTACCTCCCCCCCCCTTTAATATTTACTATAAAATGTATAAAATCAATATGTTATAAAATCATATATCTTGTTGCCCACCATATCAGCATCAAGTGCATCGGATAGAAAACATAAACTCCATACTTTGCCATATTACCTTTTATGAATCCTCTTGTGCCATCGTATAAAAAGATAGTCATACAAGCCAATATCGCACCGATGCTACCATAGTGTATCATCAAAGGAAAAGTGCAAAGTATCTGAATCATCCTATCATAGGGGAATGGCTGTGTTGGATTTTGATTCCGTAACAAATTGAAAACGACAATCATCAATATCCCTCGCCACTCATAATCCACACCTGACCAAGTGGCAAGATAAGCAATAGAGAGAATAGCAACCTCACAAAGGGCACTATTCTCTTTCAGTTTCTCCAGTATCGTCAAAGCTACCACACCCAAAGCCAACGTGAACATCACGTTGTGCGTACCATCCGCTCCGTTCAGCAGATACCAAGGGACTTCGCTGATAAAGGCAAATACCAAGAACTGGGTGAAGTATCTCTTTCGGTTATGCGTATAAGCGAAGCCTTCCACTACCAAGAAGGCGAACACCGGGAAAGCGATACGACCTACACAGCGCATTGTATCGTAAAGTAGTGTACCGTCATTCATCAGGAAGTAGGCACAGTGGTCTATCACCATAGATACAATGGCGATAATCTTTAGTACACTACCGCTAAAGGTGGGTATCTTCGCAAGTCCTATCATAATCAACTCATTCCAAGAAGTTCCTTGACCATATCCTCGACCTCCTGATTGACACGCTTGAAGTTGCGGTTCAGCATAATCTCCTTCTCACGGTCATTCTTGAACTCATAGATTTTGGGGAGAGCCACATAGTGGTCTTCCTCCGTCTTAATCTTCTTCATATCGAAGTGGGTCTTGCAGAAATATTTCGTAGTCTTGAACTCCTCTGACTGCTCAATGTCGAAGCTGTCCAGCATCTTGTCATCTGTGGCGGTAAAGTCACGTGCCGCCTGACCTGCCAGCCACCCGGTAGCCATGTCCGCTATCTTTGCCGCCGGAACAAGATAGTCCATCTTTTCGGAGATTGTGGTAGACACCTTTTGGTCGTTGATAGAGATAGAGCGAGAAGTCTGCTTAGCCTTACCAAACACGTCATTCTGTGCCCATTCCAAGGTTTCCTTGTTACGAGCCGCACCCATAAAAATGTTACCGCAAGTCGTGATAATCTTCTGCATACCCACCTTGCCATAGTCCGCCTCCAACTGAGGAAGTTCCTGAAAACCGAGTGTAACGGCAACCTTGTTGCTTCGTGCCGTACCAATCAACCGGTCAATCTTATGGAAGTACAGAGTGGGCAGCTCGTCCACAATGATGCTTACCGGGATGTTCCCCTTAGAGTTCACTCTTGTAATCAGTCGGTTCAGCACCAAAGCGTTCAGAGAGCCGATTACCTGTTCCTTCTCCGGGTCGTTGGCTATGACCAAATAACTCGGATGCTCCTTGTCAGAAATCTTCAGGTCAAAATCATCCCCTGTAAATACCCAATAGGCTTCGGGAGATACCAAACGTGCGGCATTAACACGGAGCGTACCCACCATACCTTCCAACTGGTCATTCGCCTTGTTCTCAAAGGCACTTTTGAAGGGAGCCATCAGAGAGGCAATCTTATCATCCTGCATCAGGATGTTGAAAATCTGGTCGTATGACCTGCCCAAGAAGGACAATACGTGCGGCATATCAGAAAACTCGCCCGTAATGGTGTCCGGCTCAACCTCATTGCCGTGTTCATCCTCATACCAGCAGCGTTCAATCTTAATGAGCCTTTTGGTTCTGTCCTTGTACGAAAAGCCATTCAAGTCCACAAACATACGGTCTTCATCCGTAGATACATCATTGCCATTCTCATCCACGAAATCCAGCACCACATTTCCTTTCTCGTCTATGGCATTGAAATCATCCCAGTTCCGAATGACAATCTCCAGTTTCTTTCCCTCCAGTAGAATATAGCGTTTCAGTTTCTTACCGTTTCTGAACCCGACTGGATGGAAATTTACGAAAAAGTAAATGATAGCCGCCAAGAAGTTCTCCGCCGAGTTGGTGAAGAATGCTTCCGAACCGCCTTTCTTCTCCCCACCTCCCTTATTCAAGGAAGCCAGCAAGGTAGCGGCCGTTTCCGATGCCGCCGCCAAATCCGGGATATACTTCCGTTGAATAGGATTGATGCGGTCTGAGTATTCCACATCCGTAAAGTTGATGGTACGGAAGCCGCAGTTCTGAGGCAACCTGCCGGCCTTACGATTCTTGCAGAATTGATAGAAAAGAGTCTTAGCAAGCACCGGGTACTTGAAATCGTACACCATCATGGCAAAACCTTTGGCAGCGTGCTGTCTTATAAAGGGGTCAATAATACCGAAAGACTTTCCCGAACCCGGAGTACCGAGTACGATAGTGCCACGGAACGGGTTGATGATATTGATCCAACCCTTGTGCATTTTTCGTTTCCAATAGTATATCATCGGTATGTTTACCGAATAATCATTGCTGGCAAGCACCTCCGATTGTTGGAATGATTCATTCTCAAAATTGAAACGGTCATCACCGACTTTGTAATTGTAATACTTGGCGATGCCGTCCAATCCCTGATGCACCAGCATGGTACCTACCACAGAACATACGGCATATAGAATGCGGTTGGCAGGGAATCCCATCCAACTCATTCCGAAGCCCATCTGGTGGAAAAGGAAACAGAGTCCGACAAGGGTCAGTCCGGCTAATACGGGATAGATAACCATTGTCTTGACATTGAACTTCAATGCCTTCTTCGCCTTTGTGCCGATGCAGACCACACAGATACAAACCAGTTCCACCATCTTACAACCCGAAACGGACGTGAACACGGGGAATCTGTCTAACAAGTCGAGAATGAACTGCGTAACGCGATTATCTGCCGCAATGGGCAAGTTCATAATTATCTCAATGATGAGAAAAATGTAGATGCAGCTACGGAAGTAGTTATACATCTGCTGCTGTTCCCTTGTCTCTTCAAATGCCATACGCTACTTTTTATCGTTTAAACTCCGTTTGAATATTGTTTGAATGTCTTTAGAATGGAATCTTCACACCAATCAGCAACCCGTTTCGGAAAGTGTCACCATGAATGAAGCTCACGTTGTTCTTTTGGATAAGAGCGAACTCCCAGCCGTTCTGAAACACATAACTGTATTCAAAGCCTGCCTCCAAACCGAGAAAGAACTTTCGTTGTACAGCCCCGAACTGCGGGCCGAAACGGAAACGAAGCATCCCGTTCTTGTAGCGGACAAGGCGGTGCTTGTACAACACACTGCCGTCCCAATAATAACCTTTCCAAAAACGGTCACTCACCGGTGTCTGCCAGTGGTCGCCAACCTCTCCGAACACTTCCACAGCGTTTCCGTAAGAAAGCGGATGCTCGTAACCCAGCGTGGCGTTTAACGTGGAAGGAAACAGAAAGCCGGTGTTCAGCGTCAGCTTGCCGTCCTGTGCGGATGCGCCTATCGAAGCAAACGCACACAATAAGATAAACAAAAACTTTTTCATGGCTTCGGAGTATAATTGATGTAATAATGAGGATAATAGGAGGTCCCTTTCAAGATGTCCGAATCGAAGCCGTCCGCATGGAGGATGTCCTCATATTCGATGGTCAGCACGATTACACGTCCGCTGATTTGGTTCTCTGAAATCTCCAGTCGCAGCACTTTCTCGTCAGGGAAAGTCAGTTTGGGAAGCACCAACACATTGCGGTAGTTCTTTTGGAACTTCTTGGCATAGTTGAGTGAGAACACCGGAGTCAGCTCGATTGTCTGGGAGTTGGTAGCCTTGCTCTGCTTTTTGTCGGTCAGTTTCACACGCAGTTCCTCAATGTCGTAAGGAATCTTCGTCTTGTTCTGCAGCGAGTAGTCAATGAAGAAGTAATCCCCGATGGCATAGATGTTATTGACCACCGCCTTCATGCCGTGTGCCTTTGACACCACCTGATTAAACTTGCGGTCACTGCCATAAACCGCCCACGCATAGCGGGCCATTTCCGACATGGGCATAGATACCTCCGGGTTGATGTAGGATTGCGTATCGCTGTATGGAACTTGGAAGATGGATGCCGCCAATGTCGGGGATTGTGTATAGACAATGTCATATTGGGCGATATGCCGTTCTCCAATCAAGGTAAGCGTTCCTAACAGCTCATCTTCCTTATAACCGCTTACCGAAGTGGAATCGTTCTCTTGAAAAGACTTGATGCGTACAATGTTGTCGGCACACTGGTTGCCGATAATCTTGGGAGTGGATATATCCACCAATTTGATGTTCTCCGGCATGACAATGTGGGTGGTCACTCCGCTATTGACATAGATCCTTTCGTTGGCAGATGCGTTGCCTATGACAAAGAGAACACTGAGAATGAAAAGAATAATCTTGGAATTCATACTGAAAATTATTGATGTTTGACTATAAAATATCTGAATACGTTTGAGAAAATCTACCTTGCTTCATCCGAATTTATCAAATAGACAATGGTGTTGTATTTGATTTTCGCCTTGTTCTTTCGGATATTGGAGGATATGGCCGACGATGCCGAGTTATACATATTCTGCAAGGTCTGCAAAGCGACGGCTTCAGCCGATATGCCGGTCTCATATCCGCTTCCCGAATCAAAATTGATATTCTGCTGTACCGCATTGGAGCCGGCATCTTTCACGAAGTCACGGAACTGGGATTCGGGAACATAGAAGCCTTCCATGCCGTCATTGTCAAAGACGGACAGATTGACCTTTACGAACTTATCCCCAATCAGGATGCTGGTGATGGCCGCACGTACACGCTGCTGCCCGAACCCTGTCACCGTCCCATAGAGGTAAGTGCCTTTCTTCAAGTTAATGCCGCCAACCGTCACATCATCCAATAGCTTGAAGCGAAGCCGGGTGCCTTCACGCGCCTTGGTGGTCTGGTCAATCATCGCACGGATCAGTTTGGCATCCACCGCATCATCCGAAGAAGATACCGTGTGGAACTTGTCCGCATTGGTATCGGAGGATTTGATAACCAACTTGGGGCGGTTGCGTTCTTTCTCTTCCTGTCTGACTTTGGCAATGGAATCGGCACGTTGCCGTTGCAGGGCTTCTTCCTGTTCCGGGTTGGTTATGCCCAGTCCGCTCTCGATTGCCTTTTGCCGTTCATAGCTCCTGCGTTGGATTTCCTCCAAATCTTGGGCAAACTCATCTTTTGAGGTATAACCATTGGTCGGATTATCGCCATAGGCATATTCATTGATATGCTTTCGGGATTCCGCAAGGGAACGCTCCAACTCCTCCAGTTCCTTTTGCTGACGGATGCGTTCTGCTTCGGCTGCATCAAGCAGATTCAGTTCCTCTTCGGTATAACCATGCTCCAGTTCCTCGGTCTCATTCTTTTCCTCGCCGATAGCACCGACTGCGGTAAAGGCATCCTCGTCACCGAAACGTCTTGACATCTCATACATCTTATCTCCGGCTTCTTCCGCTTGGGCTTCGGGAAGTTCCATGTTGATGCGGTCGGTGGATACCGACTGTTCGGTATCGCCCGAACCCTTGAAGGTCTGCATCACGAAGTATATCAAGGCGCACAGCGGCACGAACACCACCAGCGGGAAGATATACTTGGGTTGTTTGAAATTGATTTTAATCATTTGTTCTCATTATTATTAAGGGATTTTACAATGTTTTCGAGCTGTCGGTATCGTTGGATGATACGGGCGGAATCTATCCTTGACTTATTGGGGACGGCAATCATCGAATCCAGTTCCTCACGGAGTTCCTGACCTTGGGCTACCAAATCAATTAGCGTGTTGCTCTGGATGTCCTTGTTTGCCTGTATGGTATGGAAGCCACTGAAAAGCGGTTCCATGTTGGAAAGCATACTGATATTGGACTCGCTTAATTCATTAGACGGGTCGGTTTTTGTTCCACTTATCCAAAGATTACCCACTAACAAGAATAGTAGAGAACTGACCACATAGGCAAAAGTCTTCTTGGGATGCTTTATCGCCCATGCGTTAGCCAAACGGATTCTTGCTGCCAACCGATATTTCGTACCGATTGCCCCCATCTTGGGTTGCAGCCATGACCGAACCTGTTGGTGGGTCTTCAGGCGGCTTTCATGCAATGTCTTTCTGAGTGATTTCATTGTTGCTGTTTTTAATAATCCAAATCCTTGTTCTCTATGGTGCGCCAGTTGGTAATCATCAACCCGTGGGGATTGTTCCTCGTCCTCGGCACATTCTCCACATACCCGGTCGTTACCATTGTCCGTTTCAAGTCACGGGTGCGCCGCTTGATAAGCTGTGTGCCGTAGTAGGTGAACTTCCGTTCATGCTCGTCAAATTGGATGGAGTCGCACATGATAGTGCAGACTGCCGATGACGATATGATGTCGGAATAAAACCCGTTCTCGTCCATCGCCTGTTTCTGCTTCAAGGCTGTGCCGTCCGCCATATACATCGCCTTGCCGACCGTCCACTTGATATAGTCGTTGTCGGGTGGCAGGTTAAAGAAGTATTGATGAAAGAGCTGGATGTGTGCTCTCGCTTCCATAGTGAAGTTCGTTTCCAACTTGGCCCGTTCCGCCAAGAAAGGAATGTCGCCGTCCAATACATATATCTGTTGCCGCTCCTTGGTGACCAAGGAGATGCAGCACCAGACAGTGAAGCCGCAGATGACGGCGCAACCTCCGATGGTTGCGAGTACCGTCATCATGGCAAGTTTTGTTTTCTGTGCTAAAGATTCTATAAGCATATCGTTTCGTTTTAAGATTACATTCACTTGGATTTGATGACCGAACCTGCCGCACCAGCCGTTGCGCTGACAGCACCACCGGCGATAGAACCTGCCGTAGCAGCCATGCCTGTAACAGTAGAACCTGCAGCGGAAGCCGCACTCGAACTTACACCACCGGGAATCAGCCAAGAAGCCACTTCGGGAACAAAGCGAATAATGTAGGCACCCACCAGCATACCCATCGCGTACATGCAGTTAGAACCGATACCTTGCAATCCCAATGCTCCAATCTGTTCCCACGAATTGACAGAGCCATGCAGGAGGTGGTTGTAGGCTACCATGTCCTGCTGAAGGTTGTAGAGCAGGATGAAGTCAATGTAGTAAAGGCACATATAGGTGACGAAGCCCCATAACGACAGGGAAAGGAACTTTGACATCCATTGGCTCCATGCCGAACTCCAAGGCGGGGCGAGTGACAGGGCGAACATGATCGGGCAGAATATCATCATGATGGCGATGAATATCCGTTGCGCTACCAGTATTCCATAGTAGGACATCTGGAATATCAGTTCACCGATGAAGCGTATGACATCGTTAATCCACTCGCTGACTTTTGTTTCGGCTGCCACAGCCGCACGTTGCGCATAGTTATTGATGGTACTGCCCAAGTTTTCCACGTTGTAGATGAGCTTGTCCCACCAGGCGGCATCTTCGCCGATAGCGGCCACCTGTTTGGCGGTTGCAATGGAATCTTGAACGGCTCTCAATCGGTCTAGGTATTCGCTCTGCTTTTGTGCTACCTTTAGCTCAAAAGCAGCCACCTCCTTGTTTTTGGAGTGTGCCATCGCTTTGGTGGCTGACTCCAATCCCTTGCCCGGTACTTGCAATGCGGAGCAGATCCATGACGAGGAAGAGATACAGATGGAGATACCGACAATGCGCAGGAGCTTCATCACATCCATGCCGCGCCGTCCGAGTATCATCATCCAACATTCGTAAGAGCCGACACAAAGGGCAAGCAACAGCCCGATGATACGTGCCAGTCCGACCGCATCACCCAATACCGCTACATTCGGGAAGGTTTCCATGGCAACCAACAGCTTATCCAGACTCTCGTCAATGGCGGGCAAGCCTATGGTCAGGAAAATTGATAATACATTCATGTTTGATTATTTTTTATTGTTATCATTTCATTATCTCTTATGATTTATCAATAATGCGTGGCAGCTACCGCACACAGATGGGCGGTCTGATTAACCAGTTCCTGCATCTTCGTCTTGGCTTCCTCGTAGGCTTGCTGCCGTTTGGCATTCTCCAGCCCGTAGCCGACACCTGTCTTATGGATATAGGCGATGCCGGAACAAAGGATTTCGTTCTGCCGGCTCAACTCGTCCACCTGGTATTTGAGCTTGCCGTCACTCTTCTTCATACAGTAGAGAAGCCCGTCCGTAATGCAACCCTGCATACGGTCAAACTCGTCCTTGTAGGAAGCGTAGGCCAAATCAACCGACCTGTCAGCCTCACGGACCAGCTCTTCCTTGTATAGTTCCTCGATGTACTTTCGTTCCGTTTCCACCTTCTTCACTTTCTGCCGTTGGGTCTCTTCTGCCGTCACACGGGTAGGCATGATGCGCTTGACATTGGAATCCTTTTCCTTGAAACGAACACGGAAACCTGAATTGAAGCCTGCCCATTTCCAATACATTTCCGCACCGGAATACTTGTTGTGCAGGAAATAATAGTACCAGTCGGGGGCGAAGTCCCAAGGCCCGTTCTCCATGGACTTCCATTGTTTCTCTTTCTCCTTGTCACGTGCCGGGCGTTGGGCTGACATTGTAATGGGAAAAAACAATGCCATGAATGTGATTAAAACGAGTATGATGTTTCTAACCTGCATATCCTTGATTCCATTTATTGATTACTTTATTCGCTATCTCATCCTTGACATTCGAGTTCAAAATCTCCCAAATGTAATCCGGCTTCCAACCGCAATCCGTTATCAGGAAACAATACAGATTGGCATTGTCAATGATGTACCGTGCCCTGTCGATGGAGGTTTTGAGGGTCATCACCAGATTCAGTTTCTCGTCCATTGAAGCCTTCATCAGGTTGATCCCCGAAGCTGCCACGGAAGCATAGAGCTTGTAACAATGGCTTATCTCCCTTGATATGGCTATATTGGCATCCGCATAGTACCAGCCCACAAAAGGCTTCTTCGATACATACTTGAAGGTATTACCCGTAAAGTCCTTATACTCTTTGACTAACTGATAGAGCGAATTGGCGGTGCTTGATATGGCACCTGCCAGTACAAGGTACGAGTGGGCATTGCCCAACTTGGTATCGAGCGTAGTCCGAACATCGTTGAACTTGATGGCTCCCTTGGCTACAAGCGACTGCTCCCCAAAACTGGTAGCCACCCGTTTCAATGCCTGATCTTCATCCTTCTTCACGGCTTTGTGAAGGGCAATCAGGGCTTCGATGGTCGGAAGGTCTTTCGGGATGACATAAGCGTAAGACTTTGCCGAAAACAAAACTGACAGCACCATACAAATGATTATTCGATATTTCATACTATCCGCATTTAGTAGTTAGATGCCATCAACCCGTTCCAGTCATTGATAAGACCGCTGACATTATTCTTCATTGTCACCACGTTTGCCCATCCCTCCGGGTCAATGGCAAAGAAAAGGTCATTGGCGGTGGCATACTGAGCCATCAGTATCATACCTTCCACCTTATAACGGATTTCCAAGAGACCGGAATAAATAGAATTGGCAAGCGACAACCGTTCATAACGGTCAAGCATGTTGTAGCCGTCACTTTTCTTCTCAGCCGTACCTTGTCCTTTGAGGGGATTCTGTACCGTGGCATTGTTCACGATATTCACGAAGTTGCCCACCAACTGCTGGGTTTCCGTCACAAGGTTGCCCAATTCATTCAGGCACAGCAACTTGTTGGAGAACTTCGCCTTGCTTACCGTTTTTATAAGCTCCGGCACATCTTTGAGGATGCCGTAGGCGCATAGCCCAATCTCCTTGTAATATTTGCTCTCCGTACCGAAGCCCGACACGTTCTGCATTGTCACCTTGTAGAGTTCCTTGATGGTAGCCATGCTCACGGTATAGAGTTCCACCTTCTTTTTCTTCTCGGCAATGGAGTCCAAACGCTGGTTGTGCTGACCCTCAATCAGTTTTTGAGAGGCAAGGTTACTGCTTACCACCTTGATGCAGTTCTTGTCTATGACTACCTTCCAAGCAGCGAATAAATTTGGAGTGGCCACCATTATTATGAGTGCCACAAGCATCATTCTAAATCTTACCATAACGACATCACTTTTTGTTGTTGATTGACTTTTCTTGCGAATACCAGATACTTGTCACCCCCGGCTTGCTTCCTGTCCGCCTCGATTCTTGTGATTGCCTCCTGCATATTGCCATAGTAGGAGAGGTAAATCTTCAAGGCTTCCTTCTCAGTCCGCTCGGTGGTGTATGCCCAGTAACATTCGGGCGGTTCCTCCACACCATAGACATCCGAGTTCTGTCCCCGGCATATCCAAACCTCCTTGAAGTAGTTGCGATTCTCACGGTTGTTCAGGGAATTGACGGTAAAAATCTGCTGCCGCTGGATTTGGGTCAATCCCAATATGGCAGCTATCTCATCGTATCTGTCCTTGAACTTGGTCTGGTCTAATAAAACCTTGACATCCGAGTTGTTGATGATGGCTTCCTTTACAATGGGTGAATCTATCACGTCATTCAACTCCTGAGTGACCACTCCGGCTATGCCATGAAATTTCCTGACCGTTTTATAGAGGTACTTGATATATTCTGCCATCGTAGGCGAAGCGATTGCCTTCCATGCTTCCTCGATTATCAATGCCTTGCGCCCCTTCTTGATACGCATCTTCTGAAGGAACACGTCCATGATTATCAGCACCACGATAGGGAAAAGCACGGGATCATCCTTTATCTTATCAATTTCAAAGACGATGAACCTTTCATCAAAGAGGTTTACATTCAAATCGGAATTCAGCGTGGTTTCCAACTCGCCACCCCGGTAGAACTGCTTCAAGATGGCTGCGAAATCCCGGATGCCGAAACTGATTTTCTCCTGCGAGGTGATTTGCGGGATGCGTTCCAAGGCAAACTCATAGTAGGAGTTAAAGGACAATTCCTTTACTCTCAACCTGCGTTTCTGTACTTCTAGGTAATCAATCTGCTTCTCAATCTTTATCAGGAAAGAGTTCTCATAGAGTTCCTTCTTGAATTTCTCCATAATGCACAAGGCACGCTCCCTTTCTGCCTGGGTTGCCCCCTGGTCATGGGCAAGCGCATTCAGGGAACGGTATTGACGAATCAGCTTTTGCCTGTGAGCCTCGGTTGGCAACATCAACATACGGTTCTCCTCAACCTTGGAAGGAGGCTCTTCCGTATTATTTATCAGTTCGTCTATGTCCTCCATCTTATCTTTATAATTATCATAGTCTTCTTCCATCTTTGCGTCCACCAGCAACTTCTGACGCAAGCCTTCGCGTTCCTTCTCTGTGAACTTCTCAAATGGATGGAAATAGGCATCGTAATACTCCACGATGGTTTGGTTCACTAACATATCCTCAATCTTTGTGGGCAGTTCGTTGCCTTTGAATATCAGGAATATGAGTGATTTCAAAAAGTTCTTCTTCTCGCCAAAGTTTAATTCATATTCCTCCTTAGTCACCTTAAAGGGGTTCATGGAGATAGGCTTCTCCTTGGTGTAGGAGATATACGTGCCACCGAAGTAACCGCAGATTCCTTCGTAGGAATCGCCTGTATCTACCATTACGACATCCGTGTTTTGTTCCAACAACTGGCGGACGACACTATTGGTATGGAAAGATTTTCCGCTTCCGCTTGGCCCGATGCAGAAGAAATTGGCATTGTCGGTCATCTTGATTTTGCCTTCTTTTCCTGTGAAATCTATGCAGACCGGCAGTCCTTGTCGGTCTGTATAGTAGGTGGTCAAAGGTGTCTGCTCAGACTCCTTTAGATGCTCTTTGAAGAAAAAGCATAATGCCGCATCGGATAAAGTCAAGAATAAATCGTAGTCAGAATTGAAAGCGTAGGCATTGCCGGGAAAGCTGTCCGTGAAAAGTTCCAACTGATTGTAGGCAGTCCTTGACGGCATGATGCCACACTCATATAACTTGGTTTCCAAATACGATGTAACCGGGGTTACTTTATCCACGGGACAACTGACCAAGATATTGAAGTTCGTATATACCAACATGGAACTATCCACGGCAAGCCGGTTCAATACCTCCTCGATGTCTGCCTTGGCTATCTTGTTGCTGGGGTCGGGCATGGATCCATGACGCTTCGCCTTGCCTTGTAACTTCCTTAACAGTTTTCTCTGATTGGGTATCTGCACTACTTGGTTAAATACCACACAATCCGAGAAAGGAATGTTGGTCAGGAACGAGAACAGGTCAGTGGCGATAGGATAGCCGTTGATGTTCGTCTGCGTATAGGGCTTGATGACCGATGGCAGGTTTATCTCGTCTATATCCACCAAAGGATAGGAGCGGATAATACGATTGCCGGTTCTCAGGTATTCGTCCGAAGCCTTGAAGTTGGTCATGGAGAATGCCCCGTGCCGGAACTGGAATGCCATGAAGCGGTGGCAATACTCGTCCGCTTCAACTTTGGAGAGCTTGTGATGCCGGATGCCCCGCTCGGTCAGGATGTCATCCACCTTGGAAACCTTCGTATGGAAGTCCAGCCACGTCTTCGGGTCGTACTGCACGAACTGGCTGCGCTGCGCTTCCTGCGTCACGATCAAATACGTGCGTATCTCCGTGAACTCCCTTCCTTCGAAATAATTGAAATAGCTCCGGGTCAGGAATTCCGCATCTTCCGGCACGTCGTGGTGGTAGGCCTGCTTGCAGAGGATGTCCTGCTTCTGCAGGGCATAGCCCTCGCCGAGGGTCTGCACCACATTGGATAGCACATCCTGAAAGCGTATGTACTGCCCGGCATCGGTACAGAGTTGCTGCACCGGGTTAGTCATCTCGAAGATGACGGACGGCTCGCCCTTGGCTGAAAAAAGGACGACATTGCCGTCCGTTTCCTCCAGTCCCGCATAGAGGCCGTCAAAGACTTTTTTCTTGGCTTGTGCCATAATTAGGAGCTTTTTCTCAGTTTGTTGTAAATGAAAATTCCCTTGTCTCTCCGCTTGTTGTGCAGTCCCCCGCGCTGTTTGACGAAGATGGTCACCAGCCCGATGACTGCCATGACAAGCATGGCGATGAACCCAGCGAGCTTTCCCAATACAATGGAGAAGAGTATGAATCCGACAAACGACACGCCGATGGCCAATGCCGCCAGCGTGAGGAAGCGTCCACGGATACCCATGAACTCCAGCGGTTTTTGCAGTCCCTTGAATACGGGAAATCCCTCCTGATTCATCGTCATTCTATGGTTGCGTCATTGTTATTTGAAGAACAACGGAAGAGCCTCGGAAAGCGCGATGAAGGCGATACAGCCGCCGATGGTGAGCATGATGGTCTTCTTCACGTCCTGGTCGCCGTTTGACATCTTGAAATACACGTTGAAAGCTCCGACCAAGGCGATTACGGCAGCAATCGCCTTCATCAGGTTGGAAACCGGGGTCTGGTAGGAACTGATTTCGGTGGTGGCTTTTGTGAAGCCGGCCGCACCCTTGCTTGCCGCCATCATGTCACCTACGGAGATTGTCAGTGCGGCTACCGCCAACACGCTTTTCTGTGCGAAAGAGCTTGCCATGAAGTGGTCATACGCACGTTTTAGTTTTTTCTTGAATTGCATTTTCTTGAACTTGTTTATTTGATTTCATCACCAAAGGAACAGAGGTCGCTAAAGGAATGGAGACTTCTTTTTAGAAGCCATATATGGTTTGTCGGGTAAGTACCGTTATTTGGCGTTTTCACAATCGGCTATGAGCGAACCCAAATCGCAAGTGCCGTTCTCTACCATCTTGTTGACCTCCACAACAAGGTCTTCCACAAGGATGCCGTCCGTCATGATGGCTTCACGGAAGCCGGTGCGGTGGAATGGCTTCCCAAAGTTTGATTGAGGTTGTTTCCGGTTTGATTTTGTCTCAGAGTCGGAATTTGCCTGTTCCTCCGGTCCATGCTCTTTCTGCTTCGGTTCCTCCCGGCTAATCCTGAATGGCTTGAAGGTCTTTGCTTCATCCGATATGTCTATGTCTTCTTCTGATTGCGACTCCAGTTCTGCCGCCTGTGCAGCCTTGGCTTTCATAATGTCAAGGACTATCAACGCGGCATAGTAGAACAAGAGGGCGATGAAGAGCAGGAATACTATTTGTCCGTATTGCATGGTGCTATGTTATTATAAGGTGAATACTACTTGTAAATTGGCAGGAAGCTCAATCCCAACTTGACAGCTTTGTTCTCCAATTTGGTCTTGCGCTCAAAGTTGTCCGTGGCATAAAGCAGGATGCGCTCGTCGCATACGACATACCCCAGGCTTTTGAGCCGTGAGCGGAGCCTTACCCTTGCACGGTTGGAAACCACCTTAATCTGTGTCAGCGGTTCAAGTCCGAATACCACGTGCCGCCTTTCCCGTTTGATTAGCTCATTCCGGGTACGGGACATGATGCAGGATGTCTCTGCCCGGCTGCGTTTCAATCCCAGCTTGGTGGCGATGTTGTACACATTCGTCCGGCTTATACCCAAATCGCGGGCCATTTGAGTGAATGACTTGTAATGGAAATGCCTGCGGATATAATCGGCACGCTCCATCCATTTCGTCTTGGCGACTTTTACCAGTCCTAATTTACGGGCTTTCTGCTTGACAAGGGTCTCGCTTACTCCCAATACTGTGGCGGTATGGGAGGTTGTCTCCACCGGGTACAGTTCTGTCAAGAGGGTTGTCATCCGGTCAGTCCATTGGATTGTCCTCATGCTTTTGTCTCCTTGTAGTTGGTGAAAAGCGACTTGTTATTACGGCGGTACTGCGCAAGCTGTGGCAGGTAGGTCTTGAAGAACGTGCGGACAATGGCGTTCACCATGTCGGAACGGCTGCGGTTATGGATGTTGCACTCGTCCAATGAATCGGCAAGGTCACGGTCTAACTTGCAGATCATCCTTTCTCCTTTATCTTCCCGGGTATCGCTTTCAAGATAGGACAAGAAGTTTTGCCAATAGTCTGAGTTATCCGATACCGGGGTGAATCGTTCTTCTGTACTTTCCTCTTGGGATAGAGTAACAGCCGATTGATTTTCGATAGTCGTTTCCGTATGCCCATCCGTCAATGTCATTTCGGGGTCATTGATGCCTTTAAGAAGGTCATCTATTTCGGGAATGTCTTTTGTCATTGCTATATATGTTGATGGTTATTGTTGATTGTCATTTTCTTCCGGTTGTTTCTCTTTCGCTTTACCTTTTAATTCCGCCTCCAGATTCCCGGTCAGTTGTATTCCCGTCAATTTAGGTTCACGGATGGGTGCTGTCGTATCAAAGATGTAGGAATAGATACGCTCAAAGACGGGGGTAACGATACCGCTCTGCTTATCCAGAGCCGCCATCGTACTGAAACGCTCCATGTCGGCACGTTTGGGAATCCTGCCCGTCACGACTCCGTAGTTGCAGAAGGTCTCTCTGGTATTCTCCCAAATGACCAGTTCGGAGCGTTTGCCCACTCTGCCGTCATGCAGGTTGGGGACAATGAAAAGCTGTGCCTTCATGTTTCCGCCAACGGCTTTGCGCAGGCGGTCTATGAACATGAGGAAACTGGCGGTGGAAGGGACGGTCATCAGGTCATAATGGAAAGGCACAACGATAATGTCCGAGTTCACGAACATCGGCACCAGCCCGTCCGCTTGCAGGCTGCCGGGGGAATCCATCAGCACGACATCCAGGCTCGAATCGTTGTGCATTTTCTCTACAAGGGAAATGATCGCTTTCTTGTCGTTAGCTTCGTATGACAGCACATCATAGGGCACATACTGCACGTCGTATTTCTTGATGTCAGCCTTGCGGCACTTGATGATGGAGTGCTGGAAGTCGCAATCGACTATGGCGACACGCACTCCCTTCGTCACCAGATAGTTGGCGAAGGTCACGCAGAGGGTGGTCTTGCCCACGCCTCCTTTTTGATTGGCGAATGTGATGATGACCGGTGTCTGTATCATTTCTCCGTGCGATGAATTATTTTCAGACAAAATTACCGTGCGTGTAACCGGGGAAACGAAATGCGCAACACTTATATGCCCTCGGTCAAACTAACCGGGGTATAAAAGTTCATGCTATCGGGGTATCACTGTTTGATGCGTCCGAAAACTGGACGGTAGCACGTCCCTTTTTTATCTCTTTAAGGAATGTCCGTCATCAATCTCGTCATAGTTACCTTTCTGTCCGACTTCCCATTCCCGTTTTTCGTAACGGCTTCCTTCTCCATGGTCACGCATCTTGTTATGACTGGAGAGAGGCTTACGGGCAGAGTGTTTCGGGCTGGATTGTTGCTGTTTAACCGGCTTCCTTTCCAGTCGCTCCAGATTGAAGCCCTCTTCTGATAGATTGACAATGATATGGTTCTTGAAGTTGATGGCGTATGTGGCATCTTCCTCTTGACGGATAATGAAACCTTCCTCACGAAAGGAGCTTCTGACAGAAACAATGGTTTCGTCTGAAAAGATTTCTTTCAGGCGATTAATGGCATCCGTATGGGATTGTGCTCTTTCTGACGAGAGGGCAACAAGGTCGGGACGGTTCACCTTATAGATTTTGCAAAGCAAATCACGTTCCGCCTCTGTGGTGGGTTGGAACTTCTCAACCAGCTCGATGCGGTTGTTACGGTCTATGGCTTCCGCCATAAACGGTTTCAAGGGGCGGGATTCTCCGTTGAAATAGATAACACCTTTCTTGATATAGGCACGATGCTTCTTTAACTTCTGGAAGATCTCGCCCTGAGTTATCTTCGGATTGAGGGTAAGCAACCGGTCAATGAAATCCTCCATACGGTCAAAGCGTTGTCCGGGAGTGGCGAAGTCCAACAGTTCTTCTACAGCCAACACTCTTGCCCCGTGGATGACGGTCTTGTTGGCGTGGTCAACGAGTATGTAGCCGTATGCCGCATCCTTCTTCCCGAAAAATACGATGTCGATGCCGAACTTGGTTTTCAGTTCTTTCTGTAGTTCCTCCTTATTGGAGTTTACATCCCGATACTTTTTTAGGATGCTCCGAAGCTGGCGGTTACGCGCTCTGTTGTAGTAGCCTTTCTTATACAATGCCTCAATGTCGCTAAGAGGAAGTTTCTTCTGTACCTTGCCACCATGTTTGACAAAGACAGTGCCGTCTTTCTGATAAGCTTCATAGCCCATTGAAGTCATTATCGCTTTGAACTGGGTAAAAGAGGAGAAGGTATATTGTTTGGCAGCATTTAAGTCTTGCTCCACTTTCTGCTTCCTGTCATTCCCCAGTATGCGGTCAATCACTTCTTGTGAGCGTCTGCGCTCATGGCCGTGCAATATCTTCTTGCCGTCAGGGGCGATACGAGAAGTCACGATATGCAGATGGGTATTATCTGTATCATAGTGGGAATAGACCAGCAAGGGTTGTCCTTCCTCGCCATATCCCATTTCTGACAAGTAACGGTGGGCAAAGTCCAGTAGTTCCACTTCCGTCATTTCATGTCCCTTGCAGGAGAAGGCAACGTGGAACTGTGCCTTTTGGATTCGGGTATTTCGGGAAGTATATTCCTGAAGGTATGTGACCAGTTCCTCCGGGGTTGGCTTGCCGAATGTACCGAGTGCGCCGAAGTTCTGCATTTCGAGCATACGGGCAACTCCTTTCGCTACTTTACGTTCATTGTAACCGACTGCATGGAAGTTCGAGCTTCCGGGTAATATGGTGGCTATCATACTTGGGAATGTTTATCTTTGGATAATGTGACTATGGTGTTCTGATACAATGTAACCGTGGTTACTCGGTATCTCGATTCTTTGATTCCTGTATATCGGGATATATAATAAGGTATAGGGAAACTCATAAACTATAGTTTGACAGCCTTACGTGTCACGGTTTCAAGGTTTCTCTTTATCTCGTTCAGTGTTTTCTGGGTTTCAAGGATAACCGGCATCAAGACCTCCCGGATATAGCTGGGTGGAAGTAACCCGGCTACCGCAAGTTCATTGGCTCTCTTGACCGACTGGTTCAGGTTACTACCTGCCCAGGATAGTTCATCCCGGAACTTTCGGTAAAACTCACCAAGGTTATTGATTAGTTCTAACCGGTGTCTGGCATCGGTGTCTGAATATTCTGTCAATGCTGCACGTATGTAGTCAGCGACAGGTTTTCCCTTCGCTTTTTCTTTAAGCGTGGACTGTTCCTCCGGGGTCAGTCGCAACTGATAAACTTTAGTCCTTCGTTTCATCTTACTATGATACTTTGGTAAATGGGGGTGTCTGAACCTTCTTTCGCAGGGCGAAACAGCGATAAAATCGCTCCGATGCGGCAGCAGTCGGCAAGTCACCTTTTCAGGACGAAACGGAGTTTTGTAATGACAAAGGTACAACTTGCTTGACAAATCCTGCAACACAGGTCAAGGTCTCCCGGGTCTTTATTACACCAAAATTATCGCCGAAAACCGCCTTGCGAAGAAATGCGCAACACTTTTATTTGAAGGACGGCATCCGATAAACCAAAGATACAAGCATCCGAAGTTCGTGGGACTTCGATACGTTGGTTATGTAATAGAATGGCTTTTCGGATGGCATATCCAAGCGGCTTTGGAATACCAAACTCCAATTCCAAGTAATCGAAATAAAGATGTGACCTGTCATCCGTTACTTGAATACTCACAGAAGATAGAGCTTCGGATATTCCAGTTAGAAAATCTGATTGACCACGGTCGCATGGGTGGGAAGAAAAAGATATACAAGGTGTCCGGTTACTGTTTTCCCGATAGTTCAGTATCAAGAACAAATGGATATAGCAAACTATGACCAAAGGGAAAGAAATATCGGTTGATGGAATGGTTCGGGTAACACGCATCCCTATACTTCATTATATAGTAGAGCATACAGCCACAAGAAATGGAATTGTTCATATCGTAGATACTTGGGATTGAATGACCCGAAGATACGGCTTGAATGGTGTCCGTAACTAAAGTTTCATGCTTTCAGATTCTTGAAAACCAAGCAAAAAAAGTTTGTTGGAAGGACTAAAATACTGATGCAAAACTTTGATTATATCGCTGATTTTTAATACCTTTAGATAGAGAAACCTCCATTGAGAGAGGGTAGTATAAATATAAAAATTACAGCTTATGCCGTTCTATATATTGTTATTTCTGTATCTCGCTCCGGTATGCCTCGCCCTATATTGGCTCACAAAGCTGGTGGTCTGGATTATCAAAAAGGTATTCCAGTTGGTGATTTGGATTGTAAAGACATTCTTTGTCCTGCTCAGCAGGCTGTTGTTTGGTTCTCTCTTCACCGGTAGGGAGAATAGGCAACCATACCGTTCTCGACAAAACAAACAGTAAAACCGTGCCAATAACATCTGACACGGCTCTACGGCGGGGTATGGACTGAATACGGATTTCTTCCCTATATGTTACTATACTTGTTCCTTTAGTTGACGGGACTAAAAACCTTTGCCTTTATATCTTTCATATACGACTTCCTTCTGTGTATCACAATTTGTGAAACGAAATTGTACAGGACATCCTACCGGAATATCATTGGGTAATTTTTTTACAAGTGCCGTTATTACATCATCCACTGTTCCGAAACCTATATCAGTCAATTCCGCAACAATTCTTCCTTTAAAATAGGCACGACCATAAATCATCATTTTCCTACTGATACGGAACATTTTATCTTTTGGTGCATCAATATCACACGCTTTTCCTTGCTTGCTTCTTTTATCACTGAAAAAGATGAAGTCAATAACTTTGGCATTGAGTTCCCAAGCTGGAGTAAAATCGAGTTTAACATAACCTCTTGTTATATTGAAGCCATGACTATGATTCATTCCAAAAGCCACCTCATACAGATTGGCATCACAATCATTCTGTGCAATGGTTGCCCATGTATGCCTAAACGTATAGAAGCAATAATATTTTTCTTTCTTCATGCCCATATCCTCACATATCTTCCGAATACCAATATTCACATTAGCATTGAAACTATCAGAGTTCTTATATCTCTGATGAAAGTTGAATAAGTATTCCTCTTCTTCACCGGAGAGATATTTCTCAAATGTGGTTTGTATGAATGGTTCAACCCTCATTTCCATGTAGGCTTCATCCCTTCGGCTATGACGGGTCTTAGCTCTTTTATAATTGATAATGCCAGCGTTATAATCTTCCTTTTTGAGTTCATACAAATCAATGGTATTGATTCCTCCTAAACACAATGACAAGAGTGCCACGTCTCTACCAAGTTCAGGGATAGGTAAAACCATTTTTGACTGGGGTAGAGGATGATTGAAAAATTCACGGCACGCTTCTGCACTGATAGCACGTTTTTCTGTGTTATCAGACTTAGGGATAGTTATTTTTAACCACGGATTGAACTTTATACGGATGAGACCAAGCTCTTCGTCATTCAAATCAATAATAGCTTTTTTGAAAATCTGCCGAACACAAGTAGGGTACATTTCTTTTGCCCGATTGGTTTGAGAAAGGCTTTCCAGCCACTTCTTTAATACGGCAGTAGTCAAGTGCCCAAACATAATCTGTGTAGTTCCAATGAACCGCTCCAGATGACCAACTGCAAGTCGGTAGTTCTTTGCGTTCCGCTCATGTCCTTCTCTTTCCATTCGGGCTATGAATTGAGAAGCATACTCGCTGAAACAAACGTCCTCGTCTGAATGAAGTAGATAATCTATCAAATCTGAAACAGAGAAGTTCGTAAAATCCTTCTTGTTCATGATTTCACTGAAACGTAAAATCTGCCGTGAGCAGTATTCGTTTACTACCGGGTCTTTGATGTCACCTGACTTTAAAAGTTGTTTGTCAGTAACAATCTTGCCTGTGCTGATGTACCCCATTTTAGTGCGATGAACCACGCGAATATACACCGGGTAAAAACCATCAGCTCTTTTTCTTCTTACAACAGTTTTGAATGTAGTCATAATCAATTATTTAAGTTAGAAAATTCATTTGTATGTGTTGTGTATGTGCGCATGTTCATTTTTGTATGTATTTGGTATGTGTTACCCGTTTATTTGGCTCGATTTCTGCGGTCAAATGAACGAACCGTCCAAAAACAGATTAGGCTGTAATGCCTATTTTTCAGTGCATTACAGCCTAATACAATAATTAGTTATCTAACCGCTTATTCCTCAATTGCAGCCTGCGCCGCAGCCAAACGAGCGATAGGCACGCGGAATGGAGAGCAACTTACGTAGTTCAGACCAACTTTATGGCAGAACTTAACAGAAGATGGTTCACCTCCATGTTCACCACAGATACCACATTTCAGATCTGGGCGTACTGAACGGCCTTTTTCAACTGCCATTTCTACTAATTGTCCAACACCGTTTTGGTCGAGAACTTGGAATGGGTCTACTTTCAGGATTTTCTTTTCCAGATATACAGGTAAGAAAGAGGCAATATCATCACGTGAATATCCGAATGTCATCTGAGTAAGGTCATTAGTTCCGAATGAGAAATACTCTGCACGTGAAGCAATTCGGTTGGCTGTCAGGGCAGCACGTGGTATTTCAATCATTGTACCTACCTTGAACGGTACTTCTATGCCTTCTTCTTTGAACAATTCAGCAGCTGTACTGCGAATTACTTTTTCCTGTGCTTCGAATTCATAAAGAATACCGGTCAATGGAACCATGATTTCTGGATGTGGATCGTAACCTTCTTTTTTCAGTTCGCAGGCAGCACCCAAAATAGCACGTGTCTGCATTTCTGTAATTTCCGGATAAGTGTTACCCAGACGGCAACCGCGGTGTCCTAACATTGGGTTGTGTTCGCACAAACTTTCTACACGCTGGCGGATATATTCTACCGTAACGTTCATTGCTTTTGCCATTTCTTCCTGTCCCTTCAGATCGTGAGGTACGAATTCATGCAAAGGAGGATCGAGCAAACGTACGTTCACCGGACATCCGTCCATAGCCTTGAAGATTCCTTTGAAGTCAGCTTTCTGATATGGAAGCAGTTTGGCAAGTGCTTTCTTGCGGCCTTCTACATCAGGAGCAAGAATCATTTCACGCATGGCAATAATCTTCTGGTTATCGAAGAACATATGTTCTGTACGGCAAAGTCCGATACCGGTAGCACCGAAGCTGCGTGCAACCTCTGCGTCTCTTGGAGTATCAGCATTGGTACGTACTTTCAGGCGAGTATACTTATCACAAAGATCCATCAGTTTAGCGAAGTCGCCTGACAGTTCAGCTGCGCGGGTAGGAACTTCTCCTGCATAAACTTCACCGGTACTTCCGTTCAAAGAGATAAAATCACCTTCTTTCAGAACTGTACCGTCTATTTCTACAGTGCGTGCTTTATAGTCTACGTTGATTGCGCCTGCACCTGATACACAGCATTTACCCATGCCTCGTGCTACAACAGCTGCATGAGAAGTCATACCTCCTCGTGCGGTTAAGATACCTTCAGCAGCAGTCATACCGGCAAGGTCTTCAGGAGAAGTTTCAATACGTACCAATACAACACGGTGTCCGTCTGCACGCCATTGTGCAGCATCTTCTGCAAAGAATACAATCTGACCGCATGCTGCTCCCGGAGATGCTGGAAGACCACGAGTTAAAACTTTTGCCTTACGCAGAGCTTCTTTGTCAAATACTGGGTGCAACAGTTCGTCCAGTTTGTTAGGTTCGCAACGTAAAATAGCAGTCTTTTCGTCAATCAGTCCTTGCTGAAGCATTTCCATTGCGATGCGGACCATAGCAGCGCCTGTACGTTTACCATTTCGTGTCTGGAGGAACCAGAGTTTACCTTCTTGAACGGTAAATTCCATGTCTTGCATATCATGGTAGTGGTTTTCCAGTTTTGTCTGTAATGCATCGAGTTCTTTATATATTTCCGGCATAGCTTCTTCCATTGACGGATATTTGCTAGCGCGTTCTTCTTCTGAAATACCCTGTAGGGCAGCCCAGCGTTGAGAACCTATTTTTGTAATTTGCTGAGGAGTACGGATACCTGCTACTACGTCTTCACCTTGTGCATTGATCAGGTATTCGCCGTTGAATAAATCTTCACCAGTTGCAGCATCACGAGAGAAGCAAACTCCGGTAGCTGATGTATCACCCATGTTACCGAATACCATGGCCTGTACGTTGACAGCTGTTCCCCATTCTGCAGGGATACCTTCCATCTTGCGGTAAAGAATGGCACGTTCGTTCATCCATGAATCGAATACTGCGCAGATAGCTCCCCAAAGTTGTTCGTAAGCATTTTCTGGGAAGTCTTGTCCGGTTTGAGCTTTTACAGCAGCTTTGAAGCGTACTACCAGTTCTTGCAGTTCGGCTACTCCCAGTTCGTTATCCAGGCGTACACCTTTTGCTTTCTTTACATCTTCTATGATAGCTTCGAACGGATCGATATCTTCCTTATTTGTTGGTTTCATGCCAAGTACGACATCACCGTACATTTGTATGAAACGTCTGTATGAATCCCATGCAAAGCGTTCGTTACCGGTTTTCTTTGCCAGACCGACAACAACCTTGTCGTTGAGTCCAAGATTTAAGATTGTATCCATCATTCCTGGCATAGATGCTCTTGCACCGGAACGAACAGAAACAAGTAATGGATTTTCTACATCACCGAATTTAGATTTCATGAGTTCTTCCACTCCGGCGATAGATTTTTCTACATCGTTTTTCAGGAGAGCAACTACATCGTCTTTACCCTTTTCAAAATATTCATTGCAAACTTCTGTTGTAATTGTGAATCCGGGAGGAACAGGAACACCGATTAAGTTCATTTCTGCAAGGTTGGCTCCTTTGCCACCCAAAAGATTTCTCATATCTGCCTTACCTTCAGCATGTCCGTTTCCGAAAGTATAGATTCTTTTCTTTTCCATTTTATTAAAAGGTTTATTAAGGTTTATTTATGTTTTTCTAGTTGTAATGGTTCTTTGTAAAAGAATTTAACGCTCGCAAAACTATATATATTTTATGAATATCCAAATGAAAAGAGAGATTTTTATTGTATGTTTTGTAATATAGACTTTGCAAAATCAACTTCTTTCAAATTCGTGACAGATTATTGGGATTATTTTGTAACTTTGCTCCCAAATCGGATTTATATAAAATAGACGTGGCAAGAAAGAAAAAAGAACTTCCTTTACTGGAAAAAGTAACAATAACAGATGTAGCTGCCGAAGGGAAGGCAGTTGCTAAGGTAAACGATTTGGTTATATTCGTACCTTATGTAGTTCCTGGAGATGTAGTCGATTTACAGATAAAGCGTAAAAAAAATCATTACGCGGAAGCTGTTGCAGTAAAATTTCACGAAAAGTCGTCAATGCGTGCCGAACCGTTTTGCCAGCATTATGGCGTTTGTGGCGGATGTAAGTGGCAGTGTCTTTCTTATCAAGATCAGATTCGTTATAAGCAGAAGCAGGTGTATGATAACCTGACTCGTATCGGAAAGGTGGAATTACCTGAGTTTATGCCTATTCTTGGCTCAGAGAAAACAATGTTCTATCGTAACAAGCTGGAGTTTACTTTCTCTAATAAACGTTGGCTTACCGAAGAAGAAGTCAAGCAGGATGTGAAGTATGATCAGATGAATGCTGTCGGATTCCATATTCCGGGAGCTTTCGATAAGGTACTTGCTATCGAAAAGTGTTGGTTGCAGGATGATATTTCCAATCAGATCCGTAATGCAATCCGCGATTTTGCTTACGAACATAATTATGAGTTCTTCGATTTGCGCAGTCAGGAAGGTATGCTCCGTAATATGATGGTGCGTACTTCTTCCACAGGAGAACTTATGGTGTTGTTGCAATGTAAGATTACTTCGGATGCGGAACTGGATAAGATGAAAGTGTTGTTGCAGTTTGTTGCAGATAAGTTCCCTCAGATTACTTCATTGCTTTATGTAATCAATAATAAATGCAATGATACTATTGGCGATTTGGATGTCGAAGTATTTAAGGGTAATGACCATATCTTTGAGGAAATGGAAGGATTGCGCTTTAAGGTCGGTCCGAAATCTTTTTATCAGACAAACTCAGAACAGGCATATAATCTTTATAAGGTAGCTCGCAACTTCGCAGGGCTGACTGGCAACGAACTGGTGTACGACCTTTATACCGGTACGGGTACGATTGCAAACTTTGTTTCCCGCCAGGCAAGGAAGGTTATTGGTATAGAATACGTTCCCGAAGCTATTGAGGATGCAAAAGTCAACTCTCAGATAAACGGTATTGAGAATACACTGTTCTATGCCGGTGATATGAAAGATATCTTGACGCAGGATTTTATCAATGAACATGGTCGTCCGGATGTAATTATTACCGACCCTCCACGTGCGGGTATGCATAACGATGTGATAGATGTAATTCTGTTTGCCGAGCCTAAGCGTATTGTATATGTAAGTTGTAATCCTGCTACTCAGGCACGTGATCTTCAGTTGCTTGATGCTAAATATAAAGTAATGGCCGTACAACCGGTAGATATGTTCCCGCATACACATCATGTAGAAAATGTGGTATTATTGGAGAAAAGATAAATTATATCAATAAGAAGATATGTCAAGAAGAGATAGAAATACAAGCGGGCGTCCTGTAGCGCGTGCTGCTGCTAAATATACTGTATATAATGTGACGGAACCTGCCGAACTGATGGAGTTTCTGATGAAGAAGATGGCGGGGATAAGTCGCACTCGTGTGAAGGCTTTGCTTACCAATCGTGTTGTCCTTGTCGATAATAATATCCAGACATTATATAATTATCCTTTAAAGCCGGGAATGAAGGTGCAGATAAGCCGCGAGAAGAACAAGCATGAGTTCCGTCATCCGATGCTGAAGATCTTGTATGAGGATGCTTATCTGATAGTAGTGGAGAAAAAGGAAGGTCTTCTTTCTGTTGCGACAGATCATCAGAAGGAAAAGACGGCTCAGCATATATTGAATGAGTATGTAAAACGTCAGCATCGCAATAATCGTGTGTTTGTAGTGCATCGGTTAGATCGTGAAACATCGGGTATTATGATGTATGCCAAAGATGAAAAGACACAACATACATTACGTGATAACTGGCATGATATTGTGCGCGATCGCCGTTATGTTTCTATCGTGATGGGAGATATGGAAAAAGATCAGGGTACTGTGGAATCTTGGCTTACCGACCGTAAGTTGTATGTAAGTTCTTCTCCAGTTGATGATGGTGGAAAATATTCGGTTACTCACTACCGTACCATAAAACGCGCTAATGGCTATTCGCTGGTAGAATTGCAGTTGGAAACAGGTCGTAAGAATCAGATTCGTGTACACATGCAGTCACTGGGGCATCCGGTCGTAGGGGATGAACGATATGGCTGTGAAGTGAATCCTTTGGGACGCTTGGCACTCCATGCGTTTAAGCTATGTTTCTATCATCCTGTTACAGGTGAACTGATGGAATTTGAAACTCCATATCCGACTCCTTTTAAAAATTTGATGCTAAGAAAATAACAGGTAGTAAAGATAGAGAGTTCACGCCACCTTGTCAATGTTATTGACAGGGTGGCGTACTTTTTTATAGGATGTTAATAGCTATTTGCGCACAAGCTTCTGCATCACAAAGCGCATGATGGTGGTGTGATAAATCGTAGCCGCATTTTAGAGCTACTGTTTGTAGCTGATGATTGGGAAGACTTTTTCCGAATGTCCGCCTGGAGGCTCTACAGGTACAGTGAAATGTATAATCAGGATATTCCATGTTGTATGCTTGAAATGCTACCTTCAGACACCCTTCATCAAAAGGGCTGTTATGCGCTACTAAGGGTAATCTGGCTATTATAGGATCAATCTCTTTCCATACTTCAGGGAATGTTGGCGCACAGGCTGTGTCTTGAAACGTCAAGCCATGTACCTGTGTGTTCCAGTAGCTATAATAGTTAGGGTAGGGACGTATCAGCCGATATAGCTTTTCGGTAATTTCTCCGTTCCTTACGATAACAATTCCCACACTACATACGCTGGAGCGTTCCTTGTTTGCTGTTTCAAAGTCGATTGCTGCAAAGTCTGTCATAGATTTGTATAGTTTATAGTTTCCCGATTCGTGCACTTATCTGAGCATAAGTGTACAATGCCTCTTCGGGCAGTTTGTAATTGCCAAGTCGGCTTATCTGTCCGGAATAGTAGGAAACTATTTCATTGAATCCTTCTTCCCAAGCTTTCTCTTTTGCTTCTGTATCTTTCAGATTTTTGTTTTCAAGCTCATTGAAGAATGTTACTACACTATAGTAATATGCTTCTTTATATAAGGTATAAGCTTCTTCTGTTTTTCCTTCCAGAGCTTTTAACTGTGCTTCTGTTATCTTGCGGTTTTCGGCTTGTGGTTCGTTCAGTTTCTGTCGGATTTTACGCACATCGCCTGTCATCATCCATATTTTGATGATGAGAATTACTTGTACTGCTGTAATGAGAGATATCAGTAGCATTGTTTTTACTTATTTGATTCAAATGTTATTTCTCCGAAGAAATCGGGGCAGTGAAAGCATGGGGAGGGGAGTGCAATAGGACTCCATGATAAAAAATGAGGAGTCTGAAGTTTGTCTCCGCACTTATAAAAATTTGCTTTCATTCTCATTCCGTCAAGTGATGTCAGTGAATGGTGGAAGAAGGCGGATATGGGGATTCTTAAGGCAAGTTGCCATGAACATTCTCCTAAACGCTCTTCAAAGGGAGTTCTTCCTAATGAAGCCCAGCGCGTAACTTGTCCCACAGTTTCCAGTGGAGCGTGTTCCCGGTTACCTGGCTTTCCGTATTCTATCAGTAATGTACCTGCACAGTTACATTCAAAATTATAATATTGGTTGTCTGTTCCGGGCTGTACAAAAAATTCTGCACATGAATCCTCCCATACTCTTCCGTTGTCCTCCGGAGCTGTTGCACGTACACTCTGTTCTGTTATACAATAATGCAATAAAATAGCATTTCCAGTATGAGCTATTCTGAATTTAACGTCAGGGTGATATGGATAGTCTTTCCAGTTGATGCAGTCTATCTGGTGGAATGGTATTTGTTCTATATCAAATATTGTAGGTATCTGTTCTGCCGAAGTAATTGCAGAGTCGTTGACTTTTTTCACTGATAGTGTTTTCATAATAAGCGTAGGATAGAAGTTAATTAATAAAAGAAAGGTTGATAATTTAAACGTTTATCTTGTTTAATTATCAACCTTTTGTCGGGGTAGCGGGATTCGAACCCACGACCCCCTGCTCCCAAAGCAGGTGC